>Ga0207693_10002078_pt1 | contig 17501 bp, 19 predicted proteins | sample LARL81metaG_FD_184347 | JGI IMG/M metagenome (GOLD analysis project Ga0207693, IMG submission 184347) | Corn, switchgrass and miscanthus rhizosphere microbial communities from Kellogg Biological Station, Michigan, USA - LAR L8-1 metaG... | ecosystem: Host-associated > Plants > Roots >...
TCTCAAGGAGAAGGACGAGGCCGTCAAGGGCACCGTCATCGAGGTCGTCAAGGGCGGCCTGATCCTCGACATCGGCCTGCGCGGCTTCCTGCCCGCGTCGCTGGTCGAGATGCGTCGCGTCCGCGATCTGCAGCCGTACATCGGCAAGGAGATCGAGGCCAAGATCATCGAGCTCGACAAGAACCGCAACAACGTGGTGCTCTCGCGCCGCGCCTGGCTGGAGCAGACCCAGTCCGAGGTGCGCAGCGAGTTCCTCAACCAGCTGCAGAAGGGCGCCATCCGCAAGGGCGTCGTCTCGTCGATCGTCAACTTCGGTGCGTTCGTCGATCTGGGCGGTGTCGACGGCCTGGTCCACGTGTCCGAGCTGTCCTGGAAGCACATCGATCACCCGTCCGAGGTGGTCCAGGTGGGCGACGAGGTCACCGTCGAGGTGCTCGACGTCGACATGGACCGCGAGCGGGTATCGTTGTCGCTCAAGGCAACTCAGGAAGACCCGTGGCGCCACTTCGCCCGCACCCACGCGATCGGTCAGATCGTGCCGGGCAAGGTCACGAAGCTGGTGCCGTTCGGTGCGTTCGTCCGCGTCGAGGAGGGCATCGAGGGCCTGGTGCACATCTCGGAGCTGTCCGAGCGCCACGTCGAGGTCCCCGACCAGGTGGTTCAGGTCGGCGACGACGCGATGGTCAAGGTCATCGACATCGACCTGGAGCGTCGCCGCATCTCGCTGAGCCTCAAGCAGGCCAACGAGGACTACACCGAGGAGTTTGACCCCTCGAAGTACGGCATGGCCGACAGCTACGACGAGCAGGGCAACTACATCTTCCCCGAGGGCTTCGACCCCGAGACCAACGAGTGGCTCGAGGGCTTCGAGAAGCAGCGTGAGGAGTGGGAGTCCCGTTACGCCGAGGCGGAACGCAGGCACAAGATGCACACCACGCAGATGGAGAAGTTCGCCGCTGCGGAGGCCGAGGAGGCCGCGAAGCCGTCGGCCAACGGCGCGTCGCGCTCCGAGGAGCCCGCTGCCGGCGGCTCGCTGGCCAGCGACGCCCAGCTGGCGGCGCTGCGCGAGAAGCTCGCCGGTAGCGCCTAGTCCCTCGCCTATCGCATTCGCGCAATGCTGCGCATCGGTCTGACCGGCGGTATCGGCGCCGGCAAGTCGACGGTGTCCGCCACGTTCGCTGAATGTGGCGGCATCATCGTCGACGGTGACGTGATCGCCCGCGAGGTCGTCGAACCCGGCACCGAGGGGCTGACGCAGCTGGTCGACGCGTTCGGCGAGGACATCCTGCTGCCCGACGGCGCCCTGAACCGTCCGGCGTTGGCCGCCAAGGCGTTCGTCGACGACGAACACCGCGCCACGCTGAACGGGATCGTGCATCCGCTGGTCGGGAAGCGTCGGCAGGAGATCATCGACGCGGTGCACGACGAAGCCGTTGTCGTCGAGGACATCCCGCTGCTGGTGGAGACCGGGATGGCGCCGGCGTTCCCGCTGGTGGTGGTGGTGACCGCCGATGAGGAGACTCGGGTCGAGCGGCTGATCGAGCGGGGGATGGACGAGGCCGACGCCCGCGCGCGCATCAAGGCGCAGGCACCCGAGGAACAGCGCCGCGCGATTGCCGATGTGCTGCTGGACAATTCGGGCACTCCGGGTGAACTCGTCGAAAAGGCCCGCGACCTCTGGTACAACCGGGTGTTGCTGCTGGCGCACAACATCCGCAAGGGGCGATGCGCGCCAGGTATCTACCAGCTCGTGCCCTACAACACGGCTTGGCCCGACGACGCGCGCCGGATCGTCGAACGTATCGAAATGGCCTGTGGTGCAAAGGCTTTGCGGGTGGATCACATCGGATCGACTGCGGTGCCAGGCATGGACGCCAAGGACGTCATCGATATCCAGGTCACTGTCGCGTCACTGGACGTCGCCGACGATATCAATGACGCCTTGGCCAACGTCGGCTACCCCCGCATCGACGACATCACCGCGGACATTGCTCACACCGGCGATCCGGCGCTGTGGCGCAAACGGATTCACTGCGCGGCCGATCCGGGCAGACCGGCGAACATTCATGTCAGAGTCGACGGTTGGCCAGGTCAGCAGTTCGCGCTGCTGTTCCGGGACTGGTTGACCGCCAACCCCGGTGTGCAGGAGGACTATCTGGCCGCCAAGCGGCAGGCCCTGTCGTCGGCTCCTGACTACGCCGTGGCCAAGGAGCCGTGGTTCGCCGACGCGTATCAGCGCGCCCGGGAATGGGCAGACACCACCGGGTGGCGGCCATAGACCTTCGCCGTCAGGCGGCCGGCGATCGGGGTGCCCCCGCAGGCAGTGCCGCCGGGGCGGCTTGGCCGGCAACAGGTGTGTCCAGTGGAGCGCCGCATTGCAGCATGCCGTACAGCGGATCGTCCTTAACGCGGAACAGCCTCGGCGCGATGAACTGATCGGCCTGCGCGACGATCTGGTCATCGACCAGGATCTCGCAGTGCAGATTCGATCCATACGGCCACTGGATGGAAACTTCCATACCCGCCAGCTTCGGGTTGGACAGGACAGTGTTGACCTCGAACGTGCTTCCCGGTAGCAGGGTGGGCTGGTCACTGTTGACGTTCGCGTCGTCGATCTTGTACGCGACCACCGCTCCGCGGGATGTTCCGTCGGCGCGGGCCCGGTAGGTGATGTTGTGTAACAACCCGTCACCGGGGGCGGGCGCGACGTCGGTCTGGGGACCGGGGTCCGGGTCGGCCAGCGCGGTCGCCGGAATTATCTGTGCGCCGGCCCCGACCACCACAACGGCCGCGATCGCCAGCCATCCGCGCTTGGTGGAGCTCATGACAGCCGACCTTACCGCCCTCGGCTGCGCGGGCCTGACGTCGTTGCCTGCCGTCTGCCGCTGAACGGTGCGGCCGCGCCGCACGGACCTGCAGTTATCTGCCATTACAAGATCATCGATGCACGGCGGCCAACCGTTACCCGGGCGACGGGCCGTCATGCGGGTTGGCACCGAGGGCACCAGACCGAGGTGCGGCCGCCGATGCGGTTTTTGACCAGCCGCACACCGCACCGTGGGCACGTAGGGTCGGGTTCGTCGCGCACCCGCTTCAGCCACCGCGGCAACGACGGCACACACCCGTGCCGTACCGCCGTACCCAACACCCTCTTCATCGTGGTGTGCAACCTGCGCACATCGCCCGCATCCAGGCTGCTCACAGGACGCGATGGGTTGAGCCTTGCGCGCCAGCAGATCTCGTCGGTGAGGAGATTGCCCAGGCCGGCGATCACGGATTGATCCATCAACGCGGGCTTGACGCCCCGGCGGCCCTGCAGCGTGCGGGCGAAGGACCGCAGATCGAGGCCGAACGCATCGGGACCCTGTTCGCCGATCACCCCCAACGGCCTCGTCGTCACCCGGCCAGCCAGACCCCACGCAGCTTGCGCAGGTCGGAGTAGCGCAGCTGTCCTCGGTCCAAATCGATGACGAGCCGCTCCCAGCCTTGCTCAGGCTGGTCATCTTCTGCGTAGTAGGGACGTCCGGTCATGCCGCTGTGCACCAACAGCGTGGGCCCGTCGGTTGGCAGGATTAGCCACTTGCCGTGCCGGCGGGGATCGGTAAACCGGTGGCCCGCCAGTTGACGATCCAACGTTCGGGGCGTCGTGTTGCGCAACACCCCGGCGTCGCGAACATCGACCTGACACACCCGGCGGCCGGGCAGAGCGCGGGCGAGGCTACTGCGGTAACCCTCGACGTCGGGCAACTCAGGCACGGATCTTCGCCAGCCGCTGAGCGGGACGGACCAGCGATCGGCCGCGGCGCCTTAGATCGGCCCACGGGTCGCCGTTCTCAGCCAGCCGCTTGGGTACGTCGCGGATCGTGAATCGGTCGGCTCGCAGACCCCTGCGGTTGAGTTCGTCCCACTCCAGGGGCGTGGCGACCGGCGCGCCGCGGCGGGCACGCACTGCGTACGGCGCCACCGCGGTCTGGGCATAGGCGTTGCGCATGACGTCCAAATACACCCGGTCGCCGCGGTTGGCTTTGCGCATCTCGACTGTGCGATGCGCGGGGTCCTCGAGCGCCACCACCTCGGCGACATCGCGCGCGAACTGCCGGACGGTGTCGAAGTCGGCGTCACCTTTGATCGGAGTCACCACATGGATGCCCCGGGAGCCGGTGGTCTGCAGGTATGCGGCCAGGCCGAGCTCATCGAGCACATCGGCGACCGCGCGTGCCGTCGCTCGCACCACCGCGAAGTCGCCACCCGACGGATCTAGGTCGAACACCACCTGGTCCGGTGTGTTGAGCGCGTTTCGCCGGGACATCCACGCGTGCAGAGTCAGGCAGTTCTGGTTGGCCAACCACCGCAACGCCTGGGGGCGGTCCGCAGTCGGGTGCACGACGGTTCCCCCTTCCTTGTCTACTTCGACGCGGCCCATCCATTCAGGCAGAGATTCGGAAAAGTCCTGCTGCACGAATCCGTGGTGGTCGATGCCGCGGGGATAGCGCCACACAGTCAGCGGCCGGCCCTTCAGATGCGACACCATCACATCGGCGATCTGCGAGTAGTAGTCCACGATGTCGCCTTTTGTGATTCCGTCTGCCGGAAATACCAGCCTGTCGGCGTGGGTGACCTCGACCTCGTTGCGGGACATCAGCGTGTCTCCCTCACCACCTCGTCGGGTTTCTTGTCGGTGCGCAGGCCGACGTAGCGCGGGTGCCGCAGCTTTCCGTCGCGCGTCCACTCGCTGAACGCCACCTGGGCCACCAGCTTCGGGCGCACCCAATGCGCGCCCGGCTCGCGGATCCGGCCACGGGTCACCGGTGGCGTGTCCTGCTGCGTACGAGACAACTGCTCATGCAGGCTGCGCAGCGTCGCCGTGTCGAACCCCGTGCCGACCTTGCCGGCGTAGGCCAGCGCGCCGTCGTCGTGGTAGCCCAGCAGCAGCGCGCCAAGCCCGACGCGGCTGCCTTTCGGCGCGGTGTAGCCGACGACTACGAACTCCTGGTCGCGGCTGCACTTGAACTTGAGCCAGTTCGTTGAGCGCCCCCCTTTGTATGGCGCGTCGGCCAGCTTGGCGATCACTCCCTCGTCGCCACGCTGACACGCCGCGGCGAAAGCGGCCTCACCGTTCTCGACGCGATGCGTGGTGTAGCGCAGCGGGTCGTCGAAATCAAAACCCCTGCGTAACAGTCGTTTACGCCAAATCAGGGAGAGGTCGGTGGTGGCTTTGTTGTCGAGATGCAACAGGTCGAATATGTAGTAGAAGACCGGGATGTCGGATGCGCGGGCCTGTTGGGCATCGGTGAGGCCCAGCCGGCCCTGCAGGCGAGCGAAGCTGGTGCGCCGGCCCTGAAATGCGACGATCTCGCCGTCTACGACGAACCGCGTGCACTCCAGCGTTGCGAGCGCATCGACTACTTCGGGATAGGTTCCGTTGAGCGATTGGCGATTACGTGACAACAGCCGCACCCGACGACCGTCGCGAAACGCCAGGCAGCGCACCCCGTCGAGCTTGCGCTCGAAGATCCAGTCTGGATCGGAGAACCTGTCGTCGGTCAGCGTGGCCAGGCTCGGCGAGAGCCAGTCGGGCACGGGTTCGTCACGCAGTTCTGCGTGCAGTGCCTCTGGCAGGCCGTTGATCACGACAACTCGTCGAGCGTGCGGCCGGACAGCACTGATTCCGGTTGACTGCGAATCGGTTTGCGGCGCGCGTCGGCGTCCTCGTCGGACTTCTTCACCAGCAACCAGGCCTCGTCCTTACCCCTGCGGAATCGGGTGAGTGCGTAACCGCCGCGAAGCTTCTCGCCGTCGAGCCGGAAGGATAGATGCCCACGCTTGAGGGCGTCGGCGATGTCGTGCTTGCCTTCGTTCGTGTACGTGCCGCGGTCCCACACGATCACCCGGCCCGCGCCGTACTCGCCTTCGGGGATGATGCCTTCGAAATCCTCGTACTCCATCGGGTGGTCTTCGGTGCGACGGGCCATCCGTTTGTCCTTGGGGATGGTCGATGGCCCCTTGGGCACCGCCCAGGACGCGAGCACGCCGTCGATCTCGAGCCGAAAGTCGTAGTGATCGGTGCTGGCCGCGTGGTGTTGAATCACGAAGCGCGGTGCTTTGCTTTGTCCCCGCCGCAGGGTACGACCGGCCGGCTCCGGGCTGCGTCCGGAGCGTCTCTTACCCCGGTATTCCTTCAGCGCCATACCCACGGCGTACCCCGCCATGCACCGTCATAGTCGGAATCCCGACAGTTAACCGTCGCCGCGGGCCGGGCTCACTCGCGCCAGGTGAGGGTCATTCCGTTGTCGGCGAGCCAGCGGCTTAGGTCGTAGCCGTGTCTGGATAGGCCGTCGATCGCCGACACCGCGCTTTGCACCGCATGTTCGCCGGTTTCCGGGGTGAGCAGGCCGTGGCGGACGGCGGTCAGCAGCTCGTCGACGTCGGACAGCTCCACGCCGACGCCGGTCCGCACGACGAGGTCCAGGTAGTGGTCCTCGGCGTGCCACGCCGAGGCGCCTGACGTATACCTGCCGACATCGAGGTAGTAGTCCTGGTCAAGCTCATGGCCGGGGTTGAAGTGGAACACCGTGGCACGCAGGCCCAAAGTCGGCAGCAGCCACGACTCCATGTAGTGGAACTGCACCCGGCCGGGCGTGGGTCGCGCCATGTACAGGCCCCACGGCTCGACGGTGTAGACGTCGACCGCCCGCACGATGCCCTTCGGATCGGTGTTGGTGCGGGCGACCAGGTCGAACGTTTCGTGCTTGGGAGCGTGGATGGGTTAAGGATAGTGGCGCCCGGAGCCGCGTCGGCGGCCAGATCGGACTTGGGAACAGCCGGTGTCGGTGGCGGGTTCTACCCTGTTGAACATGGCTTTCGCTACCGAACACCCCGTGCTTGCGCACTCGGAGTACCGCGCCGTCGACGAGATCGTCCGGGCCGGCGGTCGCTTCGAGGTGGTCAGCCAGTACGCGCCCGCGGGTGACCAACCTGCCGCCATCGAGGACCTCGAACGCCGGATCAGGGCAGGGGAGCGTGACGTGGTTTTGCTGGGTGCCACCGGCACGGGCAAGTCGGCGACGACCGCGTGGCTGATAGAGCGGCTGCAGCGGCCAACGCTGGTGATGGCGCCGAACAAGACACTTGCGGCGCAGCTGGCCAACGAGCTGCGAGAGATGTTGCCGCACAACGCTGTTGAGTATTTCGTCTCGTACTACGACTACTACCAGCCCGAGGCCTACATCGCACAGACCGACACCTACATCGAGAAGGACAGCTCGATCAACGACGACGTCGAGCGGCTGCGGCACTCGGCGACGTCGAGCCTGCTGTCCCGCCGCGATGTGGTGGTGGTCGCGTCGGTGTCCTGCATCTACGGCCTCGGCACGCCACAGTCGTATCTGGACCGGTCGGTCGAGCTGCAGGTGGGCCAGGAGGTGCCGCGGGACGCGCTGCTGCGGCTGCTGGTCGACGTCCAGTACAACCGCAACGACCTCGCGTTCACCCGCGGCTCTTTCCGGGTTCGCGGCGACACGGTCGAGATCATCCCGTCCTACGAGGAGCTGGCGGTTCGCATCGAATTCTTCGGCGACGAGGTCGAGGCGCTCTATTACATGCATCCGCTGACCGGTGACGTGGTGCGCAAGGTGGACTCGCTGCGGGTATTCCCGGCGACGCACTACGTGGCCGGCCCCGAGCGGATGGCGCACGCCATCTCGACCATCGAACAGGAACTCGAGGAGCGGCTGGCCGAGCTCGAAGGCCAGGGAAAGCTGCTCGAGGCGCAGCGCCTCCGCATGCGCACCAATTACGACGTCGAGATGATGCGTCAGGTTGGGTTCTGCTCGGGTATTGAGAACTACTCGCGGCACATCGACGCCCGGCCCGCCGGCTCGGCACCCGCGACGCTTCTGGACTACTTCCCGGAGGACTTCCTGCTCGTCATCGACGAGTCACACGTCACCGTGCCGCAAATCGGCGGCATGTATGAGGGCGACATCTCCAGGAAGCGCAACCTTGTCGACTTCGGCTTCCGGCTGCCGTCGGCCATCGACAACCGGCCGCTGACGTGGGAGGAGTTCGCCGACCGGATCGGTCAAACGGTGTACCTGTCGGCGACGCCAGGGCCGTACGAGCTCAGCCAGGCAGGCGGCGAGTTCGTCGAGCAGGTGATCCGCCCGACCGGCCTGGTGGACCCGAAGGTGGTCGTGAAACCGACGAAGGGCCAGATCGACGACCTGATCGGCGAGATCCGCAAGCGGGCCGACGCCGACGAGCGGGTGCTGGTCACCACGTTGACCAAGAAGATGGCCGAGGACCTGACGGACTATCTGCTCGAGATGGGCATCCGGGTGCGCTACCTGCACTCCGAGGTCGACACGCTGCGCCGTGTCGAGCTATTGCGGCAGCTTCGGCTGGGGGACTACGACGTGCTGGTCGGCATCAACCTGTTGCGCGAGGGTCTGGACCTCCCGGAGGTGTCGCTGGTGGCGATCCTCGATGCGGACAAGGAAGGCTTTCTTAGGTCGACCCGCAGCCTGATCCAGACCATCGGCCGCGCCGCCCGCAACGTGTCGGGTGAGGTGCACATGTACGCCGACAACATCACCGAGTCGATGCGCGAGGCCATCGACGAGACCGAGCGTCGCCGCGCCAAGCAGGTCGCCTACAACGAGGAGCACGGCCTTGACCCGATGCCGTTGCGCAAGAAGATCGCCGACATCCTCGACCAGGTGTACCGCGAGGCCGACGACGTCGAAGTGGGCGGCTCGGGCCGCAACGCCTCTCGCGGCCGTCGTGCGCAAGGTGAGCCGGGCCGAGCGGTCAGCGCGGGCATCATCGAGGGCCGCGACACCACGAAGATGCCGCGCGCCGAACTCGCCGACCTCATCAGAGACCTGACCGACCAGATGATGGCCGCCGCAAGGGATCTGCAATTCGAGTTGGCGGCGCGGATTCGCGATGAGATCGCCGACCTGAAGAAGGAGCTGCGCGGCATGGACGCCGCGGGCGTCAAATGACGCCGGTGAGTCGCATCACCGCTCGAGCGTGAAGGCGACGTCATAAAGTCCCGGGTGCGCTATACCCAGCGCCGCGTTGCGCTTCAGGAAGCCTGCCTCCCGAAGTCGATCCGTCACCATCTGGGCCGCGCTGAGGCTGTCGCTCTGCGCATAATTGACCACGCGGGTGCCGTCGTGGCTCTTGTGCAAACTGGCGGATATCCAACCGGGCGTCTCGCGTGCGAACAATGCGGACTCGATGAGAACGTCAATGAGCGCCTGTTGCTGGTCGGCTGGGACGGTGAATGTGTTGATCTGGGTGACGATTCCAGAGTTGGACCGAATGATGGGCATGCTGCTTCCTCTCGTTGGGACGCAACTGCCGACAGGCCTGGCATGCGAAGCCCTTCGTGTGCGCGCCAAGCCGGCGCGTCTGCGCCAATTGCTTGTCGCGGGTTCGCCCGAAGGCGAGACGGAGCTTCCTCGCGGAAGGGAGCGGGCTTACCGATGCCGTCCCTGGTCCTTTTCGACGACGACAGTCTAGGCGGTGGGATGGACGGTGTCCGCTTCATGCCCGATGTCCTCACACCGGGCTTGACCTCAACAGCGGTTGAGCTCATACGGTGACGACGTGACCGATACCGCGCCGATGACGACGGGTAGCTGGCGCGAGCTGCTGGGCCCGAGAAACCTTGGGACCTCCACCGTGCTCGCCGGCGGTGTGGCGCTGTATGCGACCAACGAGTTCCTGACCATCAGCCTGCTGCCCAGTGCCGTAGCCGACATCGGCGGTCAGCGGTTCTACGCGTGGGTGACGACGGTGTACCTGGTCGCTTCGGTGGTGGCGGCGACCACCGTCAGTGCCACGCTGGCTCGGATGGGGCCGCGGTGGGCCTACCTATCGGGGCTCGGAGTGTTCGGCCTGGGTAGCCTGCTCTGCGCGATGGCCCCCACGATGGAGTTCCTATTGGCGGGCCGCGTTGTTCAGGGCGCGGCGGGCGGGTTGCTCGCCGGGCTTGGGTATGGGGTCATCAATTCGGCGCTGCCGCCGTCCTTGTGGACCAAGGCGTCCGCACTCGTCTCAGCGATGTGGGGAGTCGGCACTCTTCTCGGTCCGGCGGCCGGCGGCCTGTTTGCCCAATTCGGTTCGTGGCGTTGGGCATTCGGCGTACTCGTCGCCCTGTCCGCAGCCATCGCCGCGCTGGTGCCCTTCGCAATACCCGCCCGCTCGCACGACGGCCCGGTGGTGCCCGACCGCATCCCCGTGTGGTCGCTGCTCCTGCTTGGCTCGGCGGCGTTGGCGGTCAGCGTCGCAGGTATCCCGCGCAGCGTGGCGTGGACGGCGTTCCTGATTGCGGCGGGTGCGGGCCTCGTCGCATTTTTCCTTGTGATCGATCGTCGCACCGCGGCGGCCGTGCTGCCCCCCACGGCCTTTCGGCCCGGCCCACTCAAGTGGATCTACCTCACCCTCGGCGTCCTGATGGCTGCGACCATGGTCGACTTGTACGTGCCGCTGTTCGGGCAGCGGCTCGCCCACCTGATGCCGGTCACAGCCGGCTTTCTCGGGGTTGCGCTGGCGATTGGCTGGACGATGAGCGAAATTGCGAGCGCATCGATGAACAGAACGCGGGTGATCACGCGGATCGTCGCCGTCGCACCTCTCGTGATGGCAACGGGGCTCGCGCTGGCCGCGGTCAGTCAGTTCGAGAATGCACCGGGCGGGCTGATCGTGATCTGGGTGGTGGCGTTGCTGCTTACCGGCATCGGGGTCGGCATGGCGTGGCCGCACCTCTCGGCATGGGCGATGGGCTGCGTCGACGATCCCAGCGAGGGCGGTCGGGCGGCAGCGGCTATCAACACCGTGCAGCTGATCTTCGGCGCCTTCGGAGCCGGGCTGGCGGGGATCGTTGTCAACACCACCGATCGCGGAGATGCGACAGCGGCGCGGTGGTTGTTCGCCGCGTTCGCCGTGCTGGCGGCCCTCGGCTGCGTCGCGTCCTTCAGGTCACGGGCCGGATGTGCGCGCGGTCAGACAGTCTGAACGCGGCCAAAGCCGCCGCCGCCCCAATTGCTGCGGCAATGGCGGGCGGCCAGAGCGACAGGGCGTCGAATTCGTAATAGCTGAGCGGGATCAACACGACGACAACGGCTAGCGTCGGCATGAAAACTCGCAACGCCATGGCCGCATCACTCGATCCCGGCAGTCGTGAGTTTGCCTCTGCGGCAATCACATACAACACCAGCAGTAACAGCGGTGCTACACCAGTAAGCTTCGAGGCTGCGCCGGCCCAATTCTGAGTGGTGACGACGACCAGCATCGCGGTCGCCGCGGCGACCACAACGGTGACGGCTCCGACGTGTTGGTGTGCAGATATCTGGTGTGTCAGCCGAGATGCGACGCGCACCGCGGCCAGCGTGATCGCGAGCAGGGCGGCGGATCCCAGGGCCAGCGCGCCCGTGATTAGCCAAAGGCTGCCGGCGTCGGCGAATAAATTCGACGCGAGCAGCACTATCTGGGACTCGTCGAAGGCCAGGCCGGCGACGCCCGATGTGAGGGCGACCGCAACCCATCCGGTGGCGGCACATAGCGCGATGACCGCGATCGCGGAGCCGATCGGTCGGATCATTGAATTCACTCGGGCGTTCAGTGTGGTCACCGCTTCGACCCCGAGCAATGCCAGCCCGAGTGTGATGAGCAGCGTTGACGCGGCGATCCCCGATTGCGGTGCCACTCCGCCCGTTGGTTGCGGAACTGTTCCCGTCGCGACGCGGGCGATCGCGGCCAGCGCGACGTAGGAATACACCAACATCCCGACGGCAGCCAAGACGGCTGCCGTCGACACGACCACTTTGGTACGGCAGAAGTAGGTCAGCGCGGCGGCCAGGATCGCCGCGGCGACCGACCACACCGGCCACCACAAACTCGTGGTCGCCGATTCGGCGTCATGCGCAAACAGCATTGTCACTGCGATTCCCGGGCCCCGGGCAAAACCGACAGCCAACAACAGGTATCCCACGAACTGCACCAGTCCGGTGAACACCCCGGTGCGGAATCCCAGCACGTTCGCCACAAGGTCGGACGTCGAGTCGGCCGACGGTACATGGCGGTGCAGTCGGCCCAGCGCCCATACCATCGGCGCCAGCGCCACGGCAGCCGCAACCGCCCCGGGACCCTTCGTGGCCGCGAGCCCTCCGGCCGCGAGTGATAGGCCGGCGGCCTGCCACGTCCGCAACGCGGTGGTGCGGCCAAATTGGCCGAACATATCGCCGCCGGCCGCCAATCTCTTTGGCACGTCAAGCAGAGTGCCACACTCACAAGGGCAGGGTTGCCTCTATGAGAAGTGGCAGTCGGAGAGGTCGATCGACACCATGAGCTCGGAGAGGATCGGCCTGCCGTCCTCACCACACCGGTACGCCCGCCTCTTGGTGGGCACCCGGATGCCGTCGGCCTCCGTGAAGTCCGAAATATATTGGATGGCCGGGAATCCGCCTGCAATTTCGACACGGTAGTCGTGTCGTGCGAGGAGCAGGTCCGGCCCGAAGTAGAACTCCTGAAGCGTGCTGTGGCTGGCGAAGTTCGGACCGAACCGCACCTGGAAGCCGGTGAGTTCGAGGCCATTCTCGTCGACCGGTTCGAGTTCGCGGACCGAGAGACCCGGCAGCGCAAGCAGAAACGGGCTCGTCAGGTAGGTCCACAGCGCATAGCCGTTGAAATAGGCGCGCTGCAACGGATCCCACGGGGTGTCCAGCGTGTGGCCGGTGAAGGAATCACGTGGGTGCGTCCGTTCGGCGACGACGCTGCCGTCGAGCTTTTCGATGGCCACCCGGTCGGGCGTGAAGTCCGTCCGTTGATCGTCGGCACCGAATGGCCGGATCGACGACCACTCATGCTGCAGTGCCACAGTCATTCGCCGCGGCGTCGAATCCTGTGGCATACCCTTGAGTTCGAACAGTAGGCCACCGCTGACGATCGTCGCCTCTATGCGGCTGAACTGCCGCCAGCGGTCGATCCCGCCGTGCGCGTCCAGCACCCTGGTCAACAGATCCGTCGTCATGGCGCCTCCTCAGAGCACTGGCAGCAGGTGCCGCAGAATCACGGCCGAGGATGCGGCGGCCTGATCGACGAAAGTGGTGAAGTCGAAGAGGGCATTGCCGCCCGCGAGGTCGGACAGTGCGCGGATCACGAGCCAGGGGATGCCGAACGCCTCGCACACCTGCGCGACGGCGCCGCCCTCCATCTCGATCGCCTGCCCGCCGAGCTCACCGAGCAGCCGTTGGCGGGTGGTCTCGCAATTCAGGTACTGGTCGCCGGACAGCACTGTGCCGTAGATGATTTGACCAGGAATCGAGATTCCGTCAAGCCGTCCCCTCACACAGTCGAGCAGTTCGGGGTTGGCCCGGTAGCCGAGCCGATCGGTGGGGTTGATGATCGGAGCGTAGCCAGGCTGGTACGTCCGTACGCGCCCGTCCTCGAGCACGCCCGCATCGTGTTGAATCACGAGATCGGCGACGACGATGTCGCCAATCGCCAGTCGCGGATCCAGCCCGCCGGCCACACCGGAAAAAACGACTGTGCGGCAGCCGAATCGGTCGGCCAGCAGCGTGGTGACGATCGCGGCGTTGACCTTGCCCATCCCGGAGCCGGCCAACACCACGTCATGTCCGTCGATGGTGCCCGTGTCAAAGACGGTGTGCGCTGCATTCTCACTGTGGGAGCCTGCGAGGGCATCGCGCAGGTGTGCGAGTTCCTGCGGAATGGCGCAGATGAGTCCGATGGGCACGCTATCAATCTAGAGGTCATGCTCGGCCTTGAGGAGTTCGCCGGCGCGTTCGCCGATGATGACGCAGGGCGCCACGGGTTGCCTGTCGTGAGCCGCGGCATGATCGAACTGTCCTCGTCGACCACCGAAAGCTCGTCCTGGGCCATCTTCGAGGTGCACGTCTGATGCGACTAGCTCGATGCCGTGCCAACACCGAGCCGGACGAAGCGGATCCGCACACGATGAAGTCGTACTGTGCTGCAACCTGTTTGGATGTCACCTCGCTCAGCCTCGCGAACTCGCCGCCGCGCTGTCTCTTCGGCAGTCGCCCGTTCCCGCTTCCGGCTAGCGGTGACTTCTATCGCTCGCTGTCGAGCAACGCCATCTGATGCGTGTCGTAGCGGTCGCCCGCCGCCGATCCCTTTGGCACCGCGGATTCAATGGCCGCGAGCTGCTCGTCCGTCAGGTGCACGTCGCTGGCGCCCAGCGCCTCGGTCAGCCTCTGGCGAGTACGGGCGCCGACCAAGGGCACGATATCGTCGCCCTGCGCCGCGACCCAGGCGATCGCCACCTGCGCCACCGAGACCCCGAGCTGCGCCGCCACCTCGCGCAGCCGGTCGACCAGCGCCAGGTTGCGGTCCAGGTTCTCGCCGCTGAACCGCGGGCTGCGAGCGCGGAAATCGTCGGCACCGGATTCGCGGTTCGCCGTCCAGTGCCCGCTGATCAGACCGCGGGACAGCACACCGTACGCGGTGACCCCGATGCCGAGTTCGCGGCAGGTGTCCAGGATCTCGCCCTCGATGCCCCGGGAAATGAGTGAGTACTCGATCTGCAGGTCGCTGACCGCGTGCACGGCGTGCGCCCGCCGGATGGTGTCGGCACCCACCTCGGACAGGCCGAGGTGGCGGACAAAGCCAGCCTGGATCATGTCGGCGATTGCGCCCACGGTGTCCTCGATCGGCACGGCGCTGTCAAGGCGCGCGGGCCGGTAGACGTCGATGTGGTCGGCGCCAAGCCGTTGCGGTGAGTAGGCCAGCGACGTCTTCACCGCGGCGGGGCGGCCGTCGAACCCGAGAAACGCGCCGTGCGGGTCACGCTGGCCGCCGAACTTGACGCTGATCTGGACGCCGTTGCGGTTGCGGCCGCGCAGCGCCTCTCCGAGCAACAGTTCGTTGTGGCCCATGCCGTAGAAGTCGCCGGTGTCGAGCATGATGATGCCGGCGTCGAGTGCCGCGTGAATGGTGGCGACACTTTCGGCGCGGTCGCTGGGCCCGTATGCGTCGCTCATGGCCATCAAGCCGAGGCCGATCGCCGACGTGGTTCCAAGGGTGCCAAGGTTCTTCGTGTCCATGGCAGCAGGATGCATCGCGATCGGGGAGCGCACGAGAGACCCGGCTATCCGGGGATCGACGATCCCTGGCACAGCGGTCGGTCCGGGGTGAGGATGGCGTGATGGATCGCGATGGCTTTTGCGGACTTTCTGCGGGCACGCCGCGAGGCGCTCACGCCAGGTGACGTGGGTCTGACGGTCGGGCCGCGGCGGCGGGCGCCCGGGCTGCGGCGCGAGGAGGTTGCCCAGCTCACGGGCATGTCGGTCGACTACTACTCGCGGCTCGAGCAGCGTCGCGGTCCGCAGCCGTCGGTATCGATGTTGTCGGCGCTGGCGCGCACACTGCGTCTTTCACTCGACGAACGCGACCACCTGTTCCGCTTGGCGGGGCACCCGGCGCCGGAGCGCACCGCGGGATCGACATTCGTCCGGCCGGCGTTGCTTCACGTGCTCGATCAGCTCGATGACTGCGCGGCCTTCGTCGCCTCGGACCTGGAAGTGGTGCTTGCGCAGAACCGGCTGTCGATCCTGCTGATGGGGGATTTCCGCGCGTTGGGCACCGGCATCGCGGCCAGCGCTGTGTGGAAGTGGTTCACCGAACCGGACTTTCACTCCCTTTACCCTCGCGAAGAGTGGGAGCGTCAGGCCCGTATCAGGGTCGCCAACCTGCGAGCAGCCTGGTCGCGCCGCCGTGGCGACGCCGATGTTGAGGCGCTCGTCGACGGGCTGCTCAGCCGCAGCGACGAGTTCCGGGCGCTATGGGAGCGTCACGAGGTCGGGGTGCCCCAGGAAGACCACAAGACGTTGGTACATCCGCGGATCGGGCCGATTCCGGTCGACTGCGAGATCCTCGCCACCGCCGACGGCAACCAGCGGCTGATCATCCTGAGCGCGCAGCCGGCCTCCGAGTCGTACGGCAAGCTCAAGTTACTCAGCGTGCTCGGCGACCAGGAAGTGGGGCGCCTGACAGATGGAGATCGCGGCAGCGGTCGTCGTGTCCGCTGAACCAGACTGCCTCTTCTGCCGAAGCGGTGCGGACGCAGCGGCGGCCGGCATTCCCAGCGGCGCAAGGGTATTCGACTCGGACGGCCATGGTCTAGAACTGATCGACGGCGCTCCCGAGCTCTCGCCCGGGTGTTGTGGATTAGTCGGGTTCGTCGTCGAACTGGCGGATCGCCGTGACGCCCTCGATGCCGGCCAGCACCGTCGGTGCGGTGAGAATCCCTCTGCCCGACAGCGTCAGCATCACTCCTGCGTTCCCCGCGCCGATGTGCTCGCCGGCGGCGTCGGCGGCGAGGTCGGTGAGCTGCCACTGGCGTCGGTCGCAAGCCTGCAGGAGGCGACTCATGACACCGCGACCCTCCTCGTAGGTGATGTGCATGGTGACCGACCCGCTCAACCGCGCCGATAGTCGCTTCGCCAGCGGCATGAAGCCCACGATGATGAGGAAGTGCATCGCGGTCACCGTGACGGCCAGCAACAGCAGGCCTGCGCCTGCCGCCATGCCGATGGCCGCGGACTCCCATACCGCTGCCGCAGTGGTCAGGCCGTGCACGGACCCGCGACGGAAGATGATGATGCCCGCGCCGAGAAAGCCGATGCCCGAGACGATTTGGGCCGCGACACGGGACGGGTCGACGACGACGAGTCCGTCCTGCAGCACGTCGGAAAAGCCGTACTTGCTGACGAGCAGGATCAGGGCGGCCGCGGTGCCGACGATCGTCTGCGTGCGCACCCCGGCGCTCTTGCCCTGGATTTCGCGCTCGAGCCCGATCAACGAAGTAAGGCCGAAGGCGACGAACAGCTCGATGATCTGTCGCGTGCCCTGTCCGGGGCCGCCGAAGAACGGCGGATCGGCCAACCAGACCTGCATGCCAACAAATTAACCCGGTGGGGTCACACCGATGACTTTCGGCGCGCCGCGGAGTCCATATTTCCGAGGCCTGATAGTTAGGAGATGCCAATGCCCACAACTCCCACCGCCTATCCCGATGTCGCCACCCGTGAGGAATGGCTGGAAGCCCGCACGAAGCTGTTGGCGCGCGAACGCGAGGTCACTCACCTGCGTGACGCCGTCAATGCGGAGCGGCGGCGGCTGCCGATGGTGAAGGTCGAGAAGGACTACGTCTTCGAGGGCCCCGATGGCGAGGTCCGGCTGGTCGACATGTTCGAGGGCCGCCCGCAGCTCTACGTCCACCACTTCATGTGGATCGACGCGGTCAACAAAGGCTGCCCGAGTTGCACGATGGCCGCAGACCTCACGTTCACGGAGAGGGACCGCGCGGTGCTGAACGCGAAGGGCGTGACGTTCGCTGCGGTGTCGCGAGCGCCGTATGCGAGCATCGCGCGCTACAAGGACGAGCACGGCTGGACGTTCCCGTGGTACTCGTCGCGCGATAACGACTTCAGCTACGACTACCACGTCAC
>Ga0207693_10002080_pt1 | contig 17493 bp, 16 predicted proteins | sample LARL81metaG_FD_184347 | JGI IMG/M metagenome (GOLD analysis project Ga0207693, IMG submission 184347) | Corn, switchgrass and miscanthus rhizosphere microbial communities from Kellogg Biological Station, Michigan, USA - LAR L8-1 metaG... | ecosystem: Host-associated > Plants > Roots >...
GTCTCGGCCAGGTGCGCCTTCGCCTCTTCCTTCACCGCGCCGAACGCCTCGTCGCGCGCCTGCTTGTCGGGCACGATCGCGGCCTCGAGCTTGCCGGCGAAGTTGCTCCACACGGCGTTCCAGATGTCCTCGCCGTACAGCGGCGTCGGCTCGAACGCCATCTCCTGGACGCCGGCGGCCGCCAGGAACTCCTCCTGGAACGCGATGATCTTCGCGATCTCGGCCTTGGCGACCTCGAGGCCCTGGGCCACAACTTCCTCGGTCGGGGCGAGCGCGCCGCCCGACAGCAGCGGCCAGGTGTTGGTCGGTGCCTCGCCCTCGATCATCAGGATGTCGACGCCGCCGTCGTCGGCCTTCGAGCCGGCGATCACGATGTCGAACGTCGCGTCCTCGGTCTCGAGGTAGGTCGGGTTGACCTGCCACGTCCCGTCGATCAGGCCCAACCGCACGGCCGCGACCGGGCCGTCGAACGGCAGCCCGGCGAGGCCGACCGCGCACGCGGCGGCGTTCATCGCGGGGATGTCGTACGGGTTCTCCATGTCGACGGACAAGATCGTGCACACGACCTGGACCTCGTCGCGGAACCCCTCCTTGAAGGTGGGCCGCAGCGGGCGGTCGATCAGGCGCGCGGTGAGGATCGCGGTCTCGCCCGGCCGGCCTTCACGCCGGAAGAACGAGCCCGGGATCTTGCCCGCGGCGTAGGCCCGCTCTTCGACGTCGATCGTGAGCGGGAAGAAGTCGATCCCCTCGCGGGGCTTGGAACGGACGCAGGTGGCGAGCACCTGGGTCTGTCCGTAGGTAACGACGACGGCGCCGTCGGCGAGCTTCGCGAGCTTGCCGGTCTGCATCGTCAGGTCGTGCGCGCCGATGGGGCGCGACATCTCGGTGACCATCCGGTCGGGTCCTCCTTGGACTCAGTGGCGCGCGACGCGCGCCGGCTTCAAGAGTGAGGGCGGCGGCCGGTTGTCAGTGGTGAGCCTCCGAACCGCGTGGCTGCGGGGACTCGCGACTGAGAACCGACCGGCGTCGGGTTGGCTCCCTCGGGGCCGGGCTTGGGCTTCGGACATCACCCCCCTGGGTGTGGAAACGGGCCCCCGCAGGGGGGCCCACAGGCACGACCTCAGCGACGGAGGCCCAGCTTCGCGACCACGTCGCGGTACCGGGCGATGTCCTCACGCTTGAGGTACTCGAGCAGCCGGCGGCGCCGGCCGACGAGCATCAGCAGCCCACGGCGGCTGTGATGGTCCTGCTTGTGCAGCTTGAGGTGCTCGGTCAGGTCCGCGATGCGCCTGGTCAGCACCGCGATCTGCACCTCGGCGGAGCCCGTGTCGCCCGTCGAGCGGGCGTGCTCCGTGATGATGGCGGTCTTGTCTTCCTTGGTCAGCGTCATGTTCGTGACCCAGGCTACCAGTGCAGGTCAGAGGGCGTCCCGGCCGGTCAGCGGCCGCCCGAGCAGCTGTTCTGGTCCCACCTCGGCCCGCTGGGGGGTTGAACGACTACGAAAGCGCGCTCGGCGGGACGAGCGCTGAGGCCCGCTGCACATCGGCCTCGATCGCGTCCACCAAGGCCTGGATGTCCTCATAGCGCTCCTCGTCTCGAAGGCGGGCCCAGAACTCGATCGACAATGGCTCCCCCGGCAGGTCCGGGCCGTCGTAGTCGAGCAGGAACGCCTCAACGTGCAGCGGTTCGGAGCCGAACGTCGGGTTCGTCCCCACGTCGAAGGCGGTCCGGTAGCGCCGGCCCCGATGCTCCGCGACGCCCGCGTAGATCCCTTGGCCGGGCAGGAGCAGCCGGGGCCAGGTCCGGAGATTCGCGGTCGGGTAGCCGAGGCCCTTGCCCCGACCGTGCCCGGTGACCACCTCCCCATCGAGGACGAAGCGCCGGCCGAGCGCCGCGAGCGGCCACGCCAGATCGCCTTCAGCGAGCGCATCGCGGATCGAGGTCGACGACACGGTCCGGCCGTCGATCTCGACGAGCGGAACGGCCTCGGCGGTCAGGCCGAACGGAGCGCCGAGGTCGGGCAGCGTCGCCATCGTCCCGCGCGCCTTGAAGCCGAACGTGAAGTTCGCCCCCATCGCAGCATGCACGGCGTGCACGCCGCCCACCAACGTCTCAGCAACGAAGGTGTCGGCGGGGATCAGCGAGAAGTCCCGGTCGAACGCCAGCACGATCAACACGTCGATCCCGGCGGCCTCGATCAGCGACGCTTTGCGGGCAACGGTCGTGAGCAGGCGCGGTTGATCGCCGGGCGACAGCACCTCGCGCGGATGCCGGTCGAACGTGATGGCGACGCTTCTGACGCCACGCGCCGACGCCTCCTCGACCACGCGGCGGAAGACCGCTTGGTGTCCGAGATGGACGCCGTCGAAGAACCCGACCGTGACCACGCTGCGTGCGTCGTCGAGCGGGAGCGCCTCGACGCCATGGAGGACCTGCATCGCAGGCAGGCTAGCCGAACCGCCTCCCGTGGGCCTGGGCTACCATCGCGCTCGTGGAAGGCGGATCGGGGGGAGCCGCGGGCGACGCGCGCGGAGCGTTCGAGGTGGGCCGGCGCGGTGTGCACCGGCGTCCGTCGGGTGAGGCGCCACCGCTGCCCAAGGCCCCGTGGTGGCCGCGGATCGTCGCGACGCTCGTGGTCGTGATCCTGCTCGGTTTCGCCGTGGTGGCGGCGTTCGGCGCGGACCCACCCGCCGGATTCCTCGCCTGGTTCTCCCGCTTCCAACACGACCCGTACCTGTCGATCTCGAAGGCGTTGAACTGGTTCGCGACCAAGACCGGGATCATCGTGCTACGTCTCGCGATGGGGGCCGTGCTCCTGTGGTTCCTCCGGTTCCGGCACCTGTTCGTGGCGATCATCGCCATCGGCGTCACGGACCTCTTGGCGACGTCGCGTCTGTTGCGCTTCGAGCTCGATCCGCCATCGAGCCCCGTCGTCGTGGCGCCGGCGAGCGGGCACTGGTACTTCCCGGCCGCGACGGTTGCATCCCTCGCGATCACGCTCGGCGTGATCGTCTTCGCGCTCGCGCCTCGCGGCCCGTGGCGCCGGCGTGCGTTCGCCCTCGCGCTCACCCTCGCCGTGCTCGTCGTGATCGCTCGCGCGATCCTCGGCGCGACGTACATGTATGCGGGCGTGTACTCCGTCGCGCTCGGGTTCACGGTCGCGGCGTTCGCGTTCGGATGGCTCGCGCCCGACGACGCGTTCCCCGTGTCCTATCGACGTGGGGGCAACGCCGCGCACCTCGACCTCACGAGCGATCGGGTCGACGCGATCACCCGAGCGCTGCGCGATCAGCTCGGCCTCACCGTCACGGGGGTCGAGTCGTTCGGCGCGGAAGGGTCGGGCGGCTCGACGCCGTTGCTGATGACGTTGGACGACGGATCGAGGGTATTCGGAAAGATCCTCGCGACGAGTCACGTCAAAGCCGATCGTTGGTACCGGATCGTCCGCACGATCATGTACGGGCGCCTCGAGGACGAGACGTCGTTCTCGTCCGTGCGCCAGCTGATCGGCCAGGAGGACTACGCGCTCCGCCTGCTCGACGACGACGGCTTCCGCGTCGCGCACACCTACGGGATCGCGGAGCTCACCCCGAACCAGGAGTACCTGCTCGCGGAACAGTTCTTCGACAACGCCGACACGCTCGGCCATGCGACCGTCGACGATGCGATCGTCGATCAAGGGATGCGGTTGGTCCGGCGACTCTGGGACTGGGGTCTCGCGCACCGCGACCTGAAGCCCGCCAACATGCTCGTCGTCGACGGACACCTGCAGGTGATCGACGTCTCCGGCCTCGAGGTTCGCCCCTCGCCCTGGCGCCAAGCGGTGGACCTCGCGAACATGATGCTGGTGATGGCGCTGCGCACAGACGCTCCCCGTGTATACGAGATCGCGCTGCGGCACTTCGCCGCCGACGACGTCGCCGAAGCGTTCGCCGCCGCGCAAGGCATGGCGATCCCGACCGAGCTGCAGCGGTACCTCAAGGAGGACACACGCGACCTGATCGCGGAGTTCCGCGAGCTGGCGCCGCCCCGGCAGCCGATCTCGATCCAACGATGGAGCTCACGGCGCATCGGGCTCACGATCTCGGTCGTCGGCGGGACCCTCGTGCTGGGGATCTGGTCGTTCGCGGTGTTCTTCCACGTCCTGGACTGAGCTAGTCCTGGACTGAGCTACGCGGGCGCGATGATCACGAGCGGCCGCGCCTTGCCCCCGTCATCGCGATACACGCCCACGAGCCGGCCGTCGGGGTCGTACACCCCGTAGGGACCCTCGATCGCCGCCGGGCCCAAGATCCTGCCGTGCGACGCCGCGATCGCCTCCTCGGCGATGAGCTCGCATCGTGGCAGGTGCGCGACGGCGCGGTCCAGCGGCAACGGCTCCCCCGGGTCGTCCGGCGGGCGTCCGTCGGCGACCTCGAAGGGCCCGATCGCGGTTCGGCGCAGGGCCGTGAGGTGCGCGCCGCACCCGAGCGCGGCACCGACGTCGGCAGCCAGGACGCGGACGTACGTGCCGCCGCTGACCGCCGCGACGAACGTGACGTCGTCGCCGTCGCGGCCCGTGCGCTCGAAGCGGTCGACGCGAACGATCCGGGCCGGCGCCTCGAGCACCTCGCCCTTCCTCGCCGCCTCGTGCAACGTCCGACCACCGACCTTCACCGCGGAGAACGCCGGAGGGCGCTGCGCGCTGGCGCCGAGCTTGGCCGCCATCGCCGCATCGATCGCATCGTCGATCACGTCGACGGGCGCCGTGTGCGTCACGTCGCCGTCAGCGTCGAGCGTCTCCGTCTCGACGCCGAGACGCATCGTTCCCTCGTAGAGCTTGGTCAGATCGCCGAGGAACCGCAGCAGGCGCGTCGCCCGGCCGACGCCCATCACGAGCAGGCCCGTCGCCATCGGATCGAGCGTGCCCGCGTGGCCGACCTTGCGGGTGCCGAGCGCGCGCCGCACGAGAGCGACGGCGTCGTGAGACGTGATCCCGGATGGCTTGTCGATCAGGACGAGCCCATCGGGACCGGCACCTCGCCGGTCCTCGCTCACGGAACGGGTGCGGCGGCCGTCACCGCCGCGCGCAGGCGGCGGATCGTCTCCGCGGGGCCGACCTCGCTTGTGTAGCCGGCCGCGAGGCGGTGGCCGCCGCCGCCGAAGGCGGCGGCGACGAGGCTGAGGTCGCGCGCACCGCGCGACCGGACGCTCACCTTGAACCGTCCGTCGCGCTGTTGCTTCACGACGGCGGCCGTATCGGCATCGCGCGTTGCGCGCAACACGTCGATCAGGTCGTCGACGTCGCCCGGCTCCGCGTCGGCGCTCTCCAGGTCCGACCACAGCACGTACGTCCAGACGAGGCCGGCGGCGATGTCCAGCTCGGCACGGTCCATCGCCACACCGAGCACGTCGAGGTAGGCGGCGTGATTGTTCTCGTACAGCACCTGGGACAGCCGCGCGTGATCGAACGGATGCTCGCGCAACCGAGCCGCGAGCCGGAGGGTCTCGGGCGTCGCCGCCTCGTACTGGAACCGACCGGTGTCGGTCACGAGACCCGCGTAGAGGCAGATCGCACTCTCGTCGCTGATGTCGCCGCCGATCTCGTCGAGCAGCCGCGCGACGACCTCGCAGGTGCTCGAGGCATCCGGGTCGACGAGCCGGATCGTCCCGCGCCCGTCGTTGGACCGATGGTGGTCGATCCAGATCAGCTCCCCTGCGGCGTCGGCCGAGGCGCCGAGCGACCCCAGCCGATCGAACGCGGCACAGTCGCACGTCACCATGACGGCGGGCGACGACGGGAAGGCCTCGACCGGCACGACCAGGTCATCGACCGGGAGCGCCGCGGACCAGCCGGGCATCTCGAGCGGTTCGTTCGGGAACCCGACGACGACGGTGGCGCCCCGGGCGGTCAGGTGATGCGCGAGTCCGAGGCTCGAACCGAGGGCATCGGCGTCCGGGTTGACGTGGCAGGCGATCGCCACCGCCCGCGCGTCGCGAAGGACCGCCGCAGCGCGAGCGAGCTCGTCACTCATCGGTGTGCACCTGTCCCAGGAGCTCGTCGACACGCTCGGCCGAGACGGCCAACGGATCTGGCTCGAACCGGAGCTCCGGCGTCACCTTCAGGCGGATCTGGCGCCCGAGCTCCCGGCGCAGGTGCGGCGCCGCCGAGCGAAGCGCGGCTCGCGTGCCGGCCGCCGCCTTCGCGTCGCCGAGCACCGTGTAGTACACCCACGCCACATGCAGGTCGGGCGACACCTTGACCCCGGTGACCGTCACGAAGCCGACCCGGGGGTCCTTCAACCCCTGGATCGCCTCGGCGAGGATCTCCCGGAACTCCTCGCCCACTCGGTCGATGCGTGATCCCTGCGGCATCCCTCCAGGGTACCGGCGGGCTACTCGTCTTCGGGCCACCAGACCTGCAGATCGCGGTCGATCACCTCGACCTCGGCCCAGGCGTCGACGCGCGTGGCGACCGCCTGCATCACGCGCCGGAGCTGGTGCTGATCGGGCCCCACGGCCGCGACGGCGATCGTCGCGCGCTGCCACAGGTCCTGATGGTCGACCTCGGCCACGCTCACCGCGAACGTCTGACGCAGCGCCGCGATCAAGCTCTTGACGACGTGGCGCTTCTGCTTGAGCGACCGAGCGCCGGGGATCCGCAGGTCGAACCGCTCGACGGCGACGACCACGGCGCTAGATGCTGCGGGCGACCTCTTCGACCTCGTAGGCCTCGACGAGATCGCCGTCCTTGAGGTCTTGGTAGTTCTCCAGGCCGATGCCGCACTCGTAGCCGTCGCGAACCTCGCCGACATCGTCCTTGAACCGGCGGAGCGAGGCGATCCTGCCGTCGTAGACGACGACGCCGTCGCGCACGAGGCGGGCCCGGGCGTTGCGTTTGATCACGCCCGACCGGACGTAGCTGCCGGCGATCACCCCGAGCTTCGGCACCCGGAAGGTCTGCCGTACTTCGGCTTCGCCGAGGATCCGCTCGTGCTCCTCCGGCTTCAGCAAGCCTGACAACGCGGACTTGATGTCGTCGATCGCGTCGTAGATCACCCGGTAGGTCCGGATGTCGACGCCTTCCTTCTCGGCGAGTTCTCGCGCGCCGGCCGAGGGCCGCACGTTGAAACCGACGATGATCGCGTCGGACGCCATCGCGAGCGTGACGTCGTTCTCCGTGATCCCGCCCGCGCCCGCCCGCACGATATTCACGCGAACCTCGTCCTGCGGCAGCTTGAGCAGCGAGTCCTCGAGCGCCTGCACCGAGCCCTGGACGTCGGCCTTCACGATGATGTTCAGCTCGGTCACGGCATCGGACCCGGTGCGCCGCAGGAGATCCTGCAGTGTCGCGCGGCGCGCGGTGACCAGCTCGGCCTGGCGGGACTTCGCCTCACGCTCCTCGGCGATGTGCCGCGCCTCGCGCTCGTCCTCGACCTCGCGGAAGTCGTCGCCCGCGCTCGGGACGTGGCTCCAGCCGAGGATCTGCACCGGCTTGGACGGCCCGGCGAAGTCGACGCCCTGTCCGTTCTCGTCCTGCATCGCCCGGATCCGGCAGTACGCCGTGCCGGCGATCAACGCGTCGCCCACCTCCAGCGAACCCTTCTGCACGAGCACCGTCGCGACGGGCCCGCGGCCGCGGTCCAGGTGCGCCTCGAGGACGGTACCCCGCGCGAGCCCGCTCGGGTCGCCCTTGAGGTCTGCCAGATCGGCCACGACGAGCAGCGTGTCGAGCAAAGTGTCGAGGTTGAGGTTGGCCTTGGCGGAGACGTCGACGAACTCGAAGTCGCCACCCCACTCCGATGGCACGACACCGCGCTCGACGAGCTGCGTGCGGACGCGGTTCGGGTCGGCCTCGTCCTTATCGATCTTGTTGACCGCGACGACGATCGGGACGTTCGCGGCCTTCGCGTGATCGAGCGCCTCCAGGGTCTGCGGCATCACGCCGTCGTCGGCGGCAACCACCAGCACGGCGATGTCGGTGACGCTCGCGCCGCGGGCGCGCATCGCGGTGAACGCCTCGTGGCCCGGCGTGTCGATGAACGTGATCTCGCGCTGGCCGACGTGCGCCTGGTAGGCGCCGATGTGCTGCGTGATGCCGCCGAACTCGCCGGCCACGACGTCGGTGGAACGGATCGCGTCGAGCAGCTTGGTCTTGCCGTGGTCGACGTGGCCCATGATCGTGACGACCGGCGCGCGCGTGACGAGCGCCTCGATGTCGATATCTTCGCCCTCGTCCTCGACCTTGAGCTCGTCCTCGAGGCCCACGATCTCGGCGGCGTAGCCGAGCTCCACGGCGATCAGCTCGATCTGCTCGTCGGTGAGGGACGTGGTCGCCGTGGCCATGTCGCCCGCCATGAACAGGATCTTCACGATCTCGGCGGGCGACCGGTCGGTCTTCTCCGCGATCGTCTGCGGCGTCGCGCCGTGGATCACCTGCAGCACCGGACCCGACGGGATGACGGGCGCGGCCGGCTCGGGCCGGCGGCGCTGCTTCGGCGCCTGCTTCGGCTCGGCAGGCGGCGCGGGGGTGGCGGGCGCGGCCGGCGTGGGCGCCTTCGCCGCGGCCGGCTCCGCGGCGGCCTTCGGCTTCGGCTTGGCGCGCGGCTTCCGCGGCTGCGGCGGCGGCTCCAGCACCTCGCGCGGCTTGGCGGGCGCGGCCGTGGCCTTGCCCCCCGACGCGCGCAGGCGCGGCACCATGTCTTCGGGCACGCTGGAGGAGGCGGATTTCCCCGCCACGCCCATGTCCGCCAGCGACGCAAGCAGTTCCTTACTGCTCACGCCGAGCTCTTTGGCAAGCTCGTGAACCCTCACGTGTCTTCCTTCACCTCGAACAACCGGTCCGTAAGCCTACTTGCTTGTTCCGCGCCGATGCCGGTCCGCAGCGCCCGCTGGATCCGCTGCGGTACTGCCGCCTCGATGCATGCGCGCGCCGGATGGACGTACGCCCCCCGCCCAGTGAGCGTTCCGGTCGGGTCGACCGCCACCGAACCGTCGGGCACTCGCACCACCCGGATGAGCGATGAACGCGGAGCCTGGGAGCGGCACCCGGCGCAGGTGCGCAACGGGATGTGGCCCCGCCGCACCGGCTAGCGCCCCGCAGGAGCCTCCGGCGTCGCGGCGGCCTGCGACTCCGACTTGATGTCGATCCGCCAGCCGGTGAGCCGCGCCGCGAGCCGGGCGTTCTGGCCCTCTTTCCCGATCGCGAGGGAGAGCTGGTAGTCGGGCACGATGACCTGCGCGGTCTGCGAGTCGGGGTCGACGATCACCCGCGTGACCTTGGCCGGCTGCAGCGCGTTCGCGACCAGCTCGGCCGCGTCGTCGGACCACGGCACGACGTCGATCTTCTCGCCACGGAGCTCCGTGACCACGTTGCGCACGCGCGACCCCTTCGGGCCGACGCAGGCGCCGACCGGATCGACGGCCGGCTCGTTGGACCACACCGCGATCTTCGAACGGTGGCCGGGCTCGCGCGCGACGCCGCGGATCTCCACCACGCCATCCTCGATCTCGGGCACCTCCATCTCGAACAAGCGCTTGAGCAACCCGGGGTGCGTCCGGCTCACGACGATCTGCGGCCCCTTCACGCCACGGCGGACCTCGGTGATGTAGGCCTTGAGACGCTCGCCGTTGCGGTACGGCTCGGACGGCACCTGCTCGGCCTGCGGCAGCAGTGCCTCGACCTTGCCGAGGTCGAGCAGCGTGTAGCGCCGCTCCGACTGCTGCACGATGCCCGTGACGACGTCGCCCTCGCGGCCGGCGAACTCCTCGTAGGTCATCTCGCGCTCGGCGTCACGGAGCTTCTGGAAGATCACCTGCTTGGCCGTCTGCGCGCCGATCCGTCCGCGGAAGTCGTCGGTGACCTCGACCTCCTGCTCGGACAGGACCTTCATCTCGACGCCCTCGCCGTCCTCGGTGTCGACCTCCTCCAGCTCCTGCTGGAACATGCGCATGTCGCCGTTCTCGGGGTCGATCTCGGCGCGGAACCCGACGAAGTCGTCGTCGGCGTCGGGGTGCTCCTGCTTCCATGCCGTCTTGTACGCGGCGCCCATCGCCTCTTCGAGGCCTTGCAGGATCGTCTCGAACGCGACGCCCTTCTCTCGCTCGAGCTCGCGGAGCGCGGTGATCATGTCTGGGTTCATACCGCGCTCCTCTTCAGCTCTGCGCTCCATTCGGCGACGGTGCGCGCGGACCGGATCGCGGTGACGGGGATCGTGCGCCGTGCACCGTCGACGTCGAGCTCGATGCGCGTCTCGTCGGTGGCAAGCAGGAGTCCCTCGTGGACAACCGCGTCGTCGACCGGTTCGTCGGTCTTGATCTTCACCCGCGAGCCGATCGCCCGCGCGAAGTGGGCGGGCGTCTTGAGGGGATGCTCGATCCCGGGCGAGCTCACCTCGAGCTCGTAGCGGCCCTCGCCGAAGTTCTCGAGATCCAGACGGCGCGCGATCTTGTCCGACAGCGCGGCGATCGTGTCGAGGTCCAGGCCGCCGTCGCGGTCGACCGTCACCCGCAGGGTCGGCCGGCCGCCGGCGCCGCCACCGAAGGTGACGTCGAACAGCTCGAACCCCGCCCCTTCCACGACGGGCCGAACAAGCGCCTCGGCATCCACTGCGACCCCAACCCTTCCCAAACGAAAGGTGGGCCGACGCCCACCTCCGAACACGACCGTTACGAACGTTTGCGCAGGCAGTATAGCGCGCGACGCTCCGGACCGAGCGCGACTGCGGCGCATCGCACCGCGGTCGTTGACGCGCGCGGCCGCCTCGTGCGACCATCCCCGACCTGATGACGACGCGGCAGGCATGGTGGTGGCGCGAGGGCTCGTGGAGCCCGGCGCCCTCGCGCGCCTGACGCGTTCGATCACCCGCGTCGCCCACGAGCCCCGGACCGACGGTCCGGGGTTCACGTGTATCCGGGACCCGTACGAGAGGATTGGAGCCGATGACCCCGTCGCTGCAGGTGCACCCCGACCGCGAGAGCTTCAACCGCCTCGCGGCCGAGTGGCCGCTCGTGCCGGTGTGGGCCGAGGTGCTCGCCGACGTCGGAACGCCCGTCGGCCTGTTCCCCGCGATCGCCGGCGACGGACCGGGCGTGCTGTTCGAGTCGGTGGAACGGTCGGAGCGGTGGGGCCGATACTCGTTCGTCGCCGGTGACCCCGCGGCGGTGCTGATCGCCGACGACGCCGGCGTGCATCTGCGCGATGTCGCACGCGACCTGCCGACGGGCGAGCCGTCGCGGCGATTGACGCCGCGCGAGGCGCTGCGCGCCGTGGTCAATGGGCTGCGCGCACCCCGGCCCGACGGTCTCCCCCCGATCACGGGTGGGCTGATGGGCTGTGTGAGCTACGAGGCGGCGACGCTGCTCGACGGCCACCCGACGCCGCATCCGGCGGACGCCCCCGTCCCGCCGATCGCGCTGCTCGTGATCGACCGCGCGGTCGTGTTCGATCATTGGCGACAGCGCTTGGTGCTGGTCGTGCACGCCCAGCGTGACGGGTACGACCACGCCGTCGGCTCGCTCGAGGAGCTCGCGGCCAAGGTCGCCTCGGCGCCGTCGCTCCCCCTGCTCGCGGCGGCGGAGGGCTCGCCCTCCGAGGGCGACACGAACATGGAGGACGAGACCTACCGCGGCATCGTGTCGAGCTTCAAGGAGCACATCGCCGCCGGTGACATCTATCAAGGGGTCCCGTCGCGGCGGGTCAGCTTCCCGGCGCCCGCGGGCGGCCTGCCGATCTACCGGCAGCTGCGCGTGTCGAACCCCGCCCCGTACATGTTCTACCTGCGCCTCCTCGGGATCGAGCTCGCCGGCTCATCGCCCGAGCCGCTCGTGCGGGTCCAGGGCCGCCGCGTGATGACGCGGCCGATCGCGGGCACCCGCCCACGCGGGCTCACCGACGTCCGCGACCGGCTGCTCGAGCACGAACTCCTCGCCGACCCGAAGGAACAAGCCGAGCACGCCATGCTCGTCGACCTCGCGCGCAACGACCTCGGCCGCGTCTGCACCGCGGGCAGCGTCCGGCCCACCGAGCTGATGGAGGTCGAACGCTTCTCCAAAGTGATGCACATCGTGTCGACGGTCGAGGGCGACCTCCGGCCGGACATGGAGCCGATCGACGCCCTCGCCGTGACCTTCCCCGCCGGAACCGTGACGGGAGCGCCGAAGCGGCGTGCGATGGAGCTGATCGCCGAACACGAGCCGACGCCGCGCGGGCCGTATGCGGGCGCCGTCGGCTACCTCACCTTCGCCGGCGACCTCGACTTCTGCATCACGATCCGCACGGCGGTGGTGAGCGGCGACGAGGTCAGCATCCAGGCCGGCGCCGGGGTGGTCGCCGACTCCGATCCTGAGACCGAGCTCCGCGAGACGCGCGCGAAGGCGGCGGCGCTGTTGCCCGCGGTCGCTCCGACGGAGGCCAACGCATGATCCTCGTCGTCGATCACTACGACTCGTTCACCTACAACCTCGTGCAGCTGATCGAGAGTCTCGGCCGGTCGACGGTTGTCGTGAAGTCCGACGAGAAGCCTGCGTCGGAGCTCGTGGCGATGAAGCCCGATGCCGTCGTCCTGTCGCCGGGCCCGGGACACCCGCGCGAGGTCGGCTCATTCACGGAGCTGCTCGAGCTGTTGCCGGGCTCGACCCCGGTGCTGGGCGTGTGCCTCGGGCATCAGGCGATCGGCCTGGAAGCGGGCGGCACCGTCGACCGGACGACGCCGATGCACGGCAAAGCGTCGTTCGTGTACCACGAGGGGCGCGGGATCCTAGAGGGGATCGCCAACCCGTTCGAGGCGGCGCGGTACCACTCGCTGGTGGTGGAGCGCGACGACCTCCCGGAGGAGCTCGAGCTCACGGCATGGACCGAGGACGGGTTGGTGATGGCGACCCAGCACCGCGAGTTGCCGCGCTTCGGCGTGCAGTTCCACCCCGAGAGCATCCTGACCCCCGAGGGACCGCGGATCGTCGAGCACTTCCTCGCGTTGGCGTGAGGCCGACGGCCGTCACGGAACGGGGCAGCCGGGCCCGGCGGCGAACGCACCGCTGTTCGGCGCGACCCGGCACGCGTGCTCGTCGACCGCGACGAACGCGCGCGCGGGGATCCGCTTCAGCTGGTCGACGAACGCATAGGTCCACCGCGGGTCGACCGTGCCCTGGAAGTACCAGTCGCTTCCGTTGTCCGCGACGATCAGGCCGTAGCGCTTCATCGCCTTGATCACGACACGCGCCGCCGGACTGAAGGAGCTCGCGTCGAACCCTGCTTTCAAGCGGAAACGCGCGCCCATCGGCGGGCAGCGACGGTCCTTCGTGCCGGCTTCATGACGAGCGGGCCAGATGTAGGTGTCGTGCGTGCACGCCGCCGTCACGCGGATGGCGTGGTCGACGTCGCCCGCGGCGACCTCGTCGTATCGAAGGAGCCCCGCCATGATCGGGAGGCCCGCGGCGTCGGCACTCGTCCAGCCTGCCGGGCGCAGCGCGTTCGACGTCAGGTCGTACACGGCGCCCGATCCCGCTGTCGGACTGCCCCCGTTCCAATGCGCGGCGTAGAGCTCGTACAGGGTGCAGGTGTCCTTGTCGACCATGATCGCGTGCCGATCGGAGCCGCCCTCGATGTGGGTATCGGAGCCGAACGGGTACGGACCGGGGTCGCTCTCGTCCGCGTAGGCGAAGTCGACCGACACATCCGGATGCGAGGCGTCGACGACGTCATAGGGGATCCCGTACGACGGCGGGCCGAAGTCCGGATGCAAGAACGTTCGCTTGGCGTGCATCGCGTGCTTCCACATATCGGAGTGCGAGCTCACCGGGAGCTTCGACACGTTCAGGTGCCACACGTTGTCCGCGGGGAAGATCTCGCAGGTGGTGCCCTCCACCGGCACGGCCGGCGCGGGCGCGATCGTCGCGGCGCCGATCAGCGTCGCGACAACCAGCACGATGGCCGTCCGTGTCCCCCGCACCTCCCAGTCATCGGCCGCGCGGCAGGCTACGGTTGAGCCCGAGATGGCCCATGCCCCAGCCGAGCGGACCGGCTTCCTGCAACGCCCGTCCACCGGCTTGCTGGGCGGTCTGGTCGCGATCCACCTGCTCATCCTGGTGGTGATCGTCGCCAAGGCGTCCTCGCTCGGCGCGATCGACGCCGACGTGGGCCGCGCGTTCCGGATCGCGACCTCCCCCGCGATCCCCTATCGCGATTTCCCCGTCGAGTTCATGCCGCTGCAGACCGCGGCAGATCGGTTGCTCGCGGGCGGGACGATCGGCGCGGCGGCGACCCGCATCGCGCTGCTCGCGTTCATCGGAGACCTCGCGACCGCCGGCGCGCTGCTGTGGGGCTGGAGCCGGCGCGGCGCGGCCACCTACCTGATCCTGTCGCTGCCGTTGCTGCCGTTCTTGTACCTGCGGTTCGACCTGGTCTCGGTCGCGTTGGCCGCGTGGGCCTACGCGTGGCTCCGCCGGCACCACGAGGAGCTCGGGGGCGCCGCGCTCGGGCTCGCCGTGATGGCCAAACTCTGGCCGCTCGCGCTCGCCCCGGTCCTGTGGCTGCGGCGCGAGCGACGCGGGCTTGTCGTCGCGGCGGTCGTCTGCGTGGTGGTCGGGGGCTGGTGGTACGTCACGGGCGGGCCCAAGGGACCGTTCCAGGTGCTCTCGCTCCGCGACACCCGCGGCTGGCACGTCGAGAGCGTGATCGGCTCCTTGTTGTGGGTGCTGCACCGCGGCGACGCGTACCGCGAGGCGGACGCGATGCGGATCGGCGACGTCGCCACCTGGATGAAGGCGCTGCTCGGTCTCGGACTGGTACTCGTCGAGGTGTTGATCTGGCGGCGGGCGGCGATCGACCGGCGCGACCCGATGGGCGCGGCGTCGCTCGCAGCGGTCGCGGCGCTCGGCATCTTCGCGCCGATCCTGTCGATGCAGGCGGCCGCGTGGCTCCTGCCGTTCGCCGCGCTCGCGCTCGACGGCGATCACGACGAACGGCACACGGCCGGCGTCGCGGCCGTCGCGATCGCCCTGACCGGTGTGCTCGCGATCGTCTGGCGCGACCACGCGACCCAGCCGGCCGCGTGGGTGCCCTGGCTGGTTCTGCTGCGGAACCTGGTGTGGATCGACGTGGTGGTGTCGTGGGTCCGCGTGCCGGTCCTCGAGCGTCCGGTGGTCGAGCCCGAGCCGGTGCCCCAACGCCGGACCACCGACACCGACCCCGACGGGATCGACGCGGTCCTGCCCTTCGACGCGGAGTAGCGCCTCAGTCGGCGCGGTCGGCGGCCTTCTCGGCCGCGACGGTGCGCGCCTCGGCAAGGAGCGCGTCGACGAGCTCGTCCTCGGGCACCTTGGCGACGGTCTCGCCACGACGGATCACGAACCCGAGGCCGTTGCCGCTCGCGATGCCGACGTCCGCTTCACGCGCCTCGCCCGGACCGTTGACCACGCACCCCATCACCGCGACGCGGATCGGCACGTCGAACTCCTCCGCGTGGATCGCGGCCTCGACCTTCTTGGTGAGCTCGAGCACGTTCACCTCGGCCCGGCCGCACGACGGGCATGCGACCAGGTCCAGACCGCGCTCGCGCAGCCCGAGCGACTGCAAGATGGCGTTGCCGACCTTGACCTCCTCGACGGGGTCGTCGGTCAACGAGACGCGGATCGTGTCGCCGATACCCTCGGCCAACAGCGTGCCGATCCCGACCGCCGACTTCACGCCGCCCATCGGCATGGGGCCCGCCTCGGTCACACCGAGGTGCAGCGGGTAATCGCAGGCCTCCGCGAGCTGGCGATAGGCCTCGATCATGACCGCGGGGTTGGAGTGCTTGACGCTGATCTTGATGTCGAAGAAGTCCTCGTCCTCGAGGATGCGCGCCTCGTGCATCGCGGACTCGACCAGGGCCTCGGGCGCCGGGGACCCGTACTTCTCGAGCAACTCCTTCTCGAGTGAGCCGGCGTTGACCCCGATCCGGATCGGCACGCCGCGCGCCTTCGCTTCGCGCGCGATCAGTCGCACCTTGTCGTGGTACTTGATGTTCCCGGGGTTGATCCGCAGGCCCTGGACCCCCGCCTCGAGCGCCGCCATCGCGTACTTCCACTGGAAGTGGATGTCGGCGACGACGGGCACCGTCGACTTGGCGGCGATCGCGACGAGCGCCTCGGCGTCCTCCCAGTGCGGCACCGCCACGCGCACGATGTCGACGCCCGTCGCCACGAGCGAGGCGATCTGTTGCAGGGTCGCGTTGATGTCGGCGGTCTTGGTCGTCGTCATCGACTGCACGGAGACCGGCGCGTCGCCACCGATCGCGACGCGGCCAAGCTGCAGCTGCCGGGTCTTCCGCCGTTCCGTCATCTCTGGACCCAGTCTCCCAGCGAACGGCCCTTAGCCGCCGAACACCTGGAACGTGATCGTGCGGTCCTTGGGCTCGTCCATCTCGAAGAAGATCAGCCGCTGCCAGGTCCCGAACGCCGGCTCCCCCGCGACGACCGGGATCGCGTGCGACGTGGCAGACAGGAGCATCGCCTTCACGTGGGCGTGGCCGTTCTTGCGCTCGTCCGCGTGGAGGTTCTGGGTGCGGATGTCGAAGTCATCGTGCTGGTAGTAGACGCCGTCGTGCGGGACCGCCTCGGTCACGTGCCGGCGGAAATCGGCGAGCGCGCCGTCCTCCCACTCGTTGATCAGCAAGGCGCAGGTCGTGTGCGCGCAGAACGCGACGGCCATGCCGTCGGTGATCCCGGCGTCCTTGATCGCACGCCGGAGGTCATCGGTCAGATCGAGGTACTCGTAGCGACCGTCGGCGACGACGGTCACGGCGCTCGTCGCGGACTTCACGTCGCGGGCCTCCTGTCGGTTGCGGGCACCGCGGCGGGCGCGGTGGGGAGATCGAAGGTGAACGTCGACCCGTTGCCGGGCTGGCTCGCCGCGGTGATCCGGCCGCCGTGCCCTTCGACGATCGAGCGGGCGATCGCCAGGCCGATGCCGGTGCCACCCCCGTCGTCGCGCGAGCGCGCGGGATCGGCCCGGTAGAACCGCTCGAACAGCCGGGGCAGATGCTCGGGCGCGACGCCGACGCCGGTGTCGTGCACCTCGATCTGCACACGATCCTCGTCGCGCCGCGCACGGATCGTCACCGCGCCCCCGGGCGGCGTGAACCGCACGGCGTTGTCGACGAGGTTGAACAGGACCTGGTGGATCCGCTCCTGGTCCGCCTCGACCCAGAGGTTGTCGGGCACGTCGGCGGTCAGGGAGATGTCGGCCATCGCCCGGCCGACGGAGAACTCGGAGATGACCTGCTCGGTCGCGGTCGCGAGGGCCATCGGCTCGAGCTGGAGCGGCACCTCGCCGCTCTCAAGCTTGGACAGGTCCAGGAGCTGGTCGACCAGCCGGCCGAGCCGCTCCGTCTGGTTGAGCATCACCTGCATGGTTTCGCGGTCGGGCTGTTCGATCCCGTCGGCGAGGTTCTCGAGGTGCGCACGGATCGCCGTGATCGGCGTCTTCAGCTCGTGCGACACATTAGCGACGAGATCGCGTAGCGACCTCTCGAG
>Ga0207693_10002081_pt1 | contig 17492 bp, 18 predicted proteins | sample LARL81metaG_FD_184347 | JGI IMG/M metagenome (GOLD analysis project Ga0207693, IMG submission 184347) | Corn, switchgrass and miscanthus rhizosphere microbial communities from Kellogg Biological Station, Michigan, USA - LAR L8-1 metaG... | ecosystem: Host-associated > Plants > Roots >...
TGACACCCTGGACGGGCCGGTGTTCGAGATGTTCACCGGGCCGGCCGAGGCGACGGCCGATGACCCGCCTGCACAGATCGACCGGCTGTTCGCCCAGCTCGAGGTCATGGTCGCGCTGCCGGAGTTCCGCGGCTGCCCGTTCGCCAACGCGTCGTCCGAGCTGGCCGATCCGTCCCACCCGGCGCACGCCGTCGTCCGCCGCCACAAGGAACGGCTGCGGCGGTGGATCCGGGCCCGCGCACGGGCGGCCGGTGCGACCGACCCGGAAGGGCTCTCGCGTCGGCTCATGGTCGTGTTCGCCGGCGGGCAGGCGCAGGCGCTCGTCCTCCGCTCCGTCCAGCCGGCGACGGACGCGCGCGCGGCGGCCCGGGCGCTGGTCGACGCCGCGGTGGCAGATTCCACGGCAGACGATGGCCGCACTGCCTGATCCGCGTGGCGCCGCGCTCGCGAGCGCCGACCGGCGCTTCGAGCTGCTACTCCAGGAGCGGGGCGAGACGGTCTGCATCGCCTCGCTTCCGGGACTCGCCGAGGAGATCGCCGAGGCGGAGGCCGGCGGCAACCAGGAGCTGGAGGCGGCGATCGTCCGCCGCCTGTGGGCGCGCGCCGGGCTGCAGCCCTGAGCTCCAGTCTCGAGCAGTTCCGAGCGCATTTCCTGCGCCCGCGTGCATGCAACACTTCGGCCGTGACCTCCGAGCCGGCTCATGACGGGCGACCGCACTACGGGGTCACGTTCGCGACTCTTGCCGTCGCGGCCATCTCCTATGCGCTGCTGCAATCGCTGGTGGCGCCCGCGCTACCCGACATCCAGGCCGACCTGCACGCGTCGGCCAGCGGCGCCACCTGGATCCTCACCGCCTACCTGCTGAGCGCCAGCGTTGCCACGCCGGTCGTTGGCCGTCTGGGCGACATGTTCGGCAAGAAGCGGATGCTGGTACTCACCATGTGGGTGCTGGCGCTGGGCACCCTGCTCGCCGCGTTCGCCTCGACGCTCGCCCTGCTCATCGCCGCCCGGGTCGTCCAGGGTATCGGCGGCGCCGTCTTCCCGCTCGCCTTCTCGATCATCCGCGACGAGTTCCCGCGGCCGCGGGTGGCCCACGGGATCGCCATGATCTCCGCGCTGGTCGGGATCGGCGGCGGCCTGGGCATCGTGCTCGCCGGCCCGATCGTCCAGCACCTCAACTACCACTGGCTGTTCTGGCTGCCGCTGCTGGCAATCGTCCCGGCGGCGATCGTGACCATGGTCGTCATTCCGGAGTCGCCGATCCGCACCCCCGGCCGCATCGACTGGGTGGGCAGTGTGCTGCTGGCGGGATGGCTGGTGGCGCTTCTGGTGGCGGTCAGCGAGGGGTCGGTGTGGGGCTGGACGTCGGCGGCGACGGTCGGGCTTCTGGTCGTGGCGGTGGCGGTCGCCGCCGTCTGGGCGGTCGTCGAGTCGCGGATCGCAGACCCACTGGTCGACATGACGATGCTGCGCGACCGGCCGGTGTGGACGACCAACTTGTCGACAACGTTGATCGGTTTCGGCATGTTCGCCTCCTTCGTGCTGGTTCCCGAGTTCGTCGAGACGCCGCGTTCGGCCGGGTACGGGTTCAGTGCGTCTGTCACCGAGGCCGGCCTGTTCCTGCTGCCGGCGACGGTGGCGATGCTCCTGGTCGGCCCACTGGCCGGCCGGATGTCGGTGACGGTCGGGTCGAAGGTACCGCTCGCCCTGGGCGCGCTCCTGTCCGCGGTGGCCTACGTGATCCTGGCGCTCCTGCACGACCACGGCTGGCAGATCGCCGTCGCCACGTTTGTCCTTGGCATGGGCATCGGCCTTGCCTTCGCCTCGATGGCGAATGTCATCGTCGAATCGGTGCGGCCGGAGGAGACCGGCGTCGCCACCGGGATGAACGTGATCTTCCGGAACGTCGGCGGCTCGCTCGGCGGCCAGGTGTCGGCGAGTGTGCTGACGGCCAGCGTGGTCGCCGGCGGGTTGCCCACCGAGCACTCCTTCGTGGTCGCCTTCTGGCTGGCCGCGGCGATGCTCCTACTCGGCTTCGTGGCCGCGCTCCTGGTGCCCCGCAGGCGGCCGCCGGGCGAGACCGCGGAACCGGAGCCGGAGGGCGTGCTGGACGCGGTCTAGACGGCAGTCACGGAGATCCTGCGCATGATCGACGAGCTGGTGGCGAGCCTGGCCGCGGAGGCGCCGCAGGACGCGTTGCAGCTGGTCGCCGTTTGATCCAGCACTGCCCGTGCGTGTACAAGCGCGACGACCGTGGCAAGATATCCCGCGATGGGCTTCGACCAGTACCACGAGCCGCCCCAGGAGCTGCCTGAGCGGACCCGCACGTTCGCCCGCCTCTGCGCCTCGCTGACCGAGGAAGCGGAGGCGATCGGCTGGTACGAGCAGCGGCTCGCGGTGGAGACCGACCGGGAGGCCCGGGCGATCATGCTCGACGCCCAGGGCGAGGAGTTCAAGCACTTCTGCATGGATCTCGAGTTCCTGCTCCGGCAGACGCCGCTGTGGCGCGAGATCGCCAGGGGGATCCTGCTCCAGGAGGGCGACATCGTCGAGCACGGCGAGGAGTCCGAAGAGGCCGCGGTCGAGGGTGCCGCCGAGCGTGGTGCGCCGGTCGCAGGCTCGAACTCGCTCGGCCTGGGCAGCCTGCGGGGGGTGGCCTCGTGAGCCATCTGCTGCGCGAGCACGCGCCGATCACCACCGAAGGCTGGCAACGGATCGACGACGAGGCGCGGGAGCGCCTGGCGCCGGCGCTCGCCGCCCGCAAGCTGGTCGACTTCGCCGGGCCGCGGGGATGGCAGCACTCGGCGACCGCTCTCGGCCGCGTCCAGCCGCTTACCATGACGCCCGGCCGGGGGATCACCGCGGCCACGAGGCAGGTGCTGCCGCTGGTCGAGATGCGTGCCGGCTTCGCGGTCGCACGGGCCGAGCTGGCGGCCGGCGACCGGGGTGCCGAGGATGTCGACTTCGACGACCTCGATCGGGCCGCCCAACAGCTTGCGACCGCCGAGAACGCGGCGGTGTTCCACGGCTGGAAGGCGGCCGGCATCGTCGGTGTCGCCGAGGCGTCGGCCCACGACCCGATTACCCTGGGCGACGATTGCGAGCGCTATCCCCGCCACGTCGCGAAGGCGATCGAGCTGCTGCTGACGGCGGGAATCGACGGCCCGTACGGGCTGGCGCTGGGCCCGGAGGCACATACGCGCGTGCTGGAGACCAGCGAGCATGGCGGCTATCCGCTGCTCGAGCACCTGCGTGAGATCCTGGCCGGCCCGCTGGTCTGGGCACCGGGGGTCGACGGCGCGGTCGTGGTCAGCATGCGGGGCGGCGACTTCCTATTCGAGTCGGGCGAGGACATCTCGATCGGCTATGAGCAGCACGACGCGGACGCCGTCCGGCTCTACCTGGAAGAGAGCTTCAGCTTCCGGGTGGTGACCCCGGAGGCCGCTGTCCCGCTTGCCTGACGGCCACCTTCGGGCCGACTGCGAGCGCTGCCTCGGGCTCTGCTGCGTCGCGCCGGCGCTGCGGCGGTCTGCCGACTTCGCCATCGACAAGCCGGCAGGCGTGGCCTGTCCCAACCTGCGCGTCGACCACCGCTGTGGCATCCACGCAGACCTGCGCGCCCGCGGGTTCCCCGGCTGCAGCGCCTACGACTGCTTCGGCGCCGGACAGCGGGTCTCGTCGATGGGCGCCGACTGGCGCGCCGGTGACGATCAGGCCGCCCGCCTCTTCGCGGCCTTCGCCGCGATGCGCACGCTGCACGAGCTGCGCTGGTATCTGACCGAGGTGCTCGAGCTGGCTTCGGCACGACAGCTGCACCCGGAGGCGGGACGGGCGCTGGACGCGGTCGAGCGGATGGCGGACGGGTCGCTGGACGAGCTGGCCCTGACGGACGCCGAGATCCGGCGCGATGAGGTGGGAAGCCTGCTTCGCAGGGTCAGCGGGCTGGTGCGTGGAGGCGGGCCGGAGGGCGGCGACCGCGCCGGCGCCGACCTGGCCGGGGCCGACCTGCGGGGCGCCCGGCTAGGCCGCGCGAGCCTGCGCGGCGCCTATCTGATGGGGGCTGACCTGACCGCCGCCGACCTCCGCCGGGCCGACCTTCTGGGCGCTGACCTGCGCGGCGCGCAGCTGGCCGGCGCCGACCTGCGCGGGGCGCTCTTTCTGACCCAGCCGCAGGTGGGGGCGGCGCTCGGCGATCCCGGCACGCGGATTCCCCGTCGCCTTGACAGACCTGTGCACTGGGCGTGACGGAGCCTGGCCCCAGGCGCCGGCCGCTACCGGCAACGGACAACGGACTAGTCTGACGCCCGTGGCGACCCAGGAGGAGAAGGCCGAGCGGTTCCGCGAGCTGCACGCGGGCGACCCGTTCGTGATTCCCAATCCGTGGGACGTCGGGTCGGCCCGCGTGCTGGCGGCGCTCGGCTTCCCGGCGCTGGCGACCACCAGCTCCGGGTTCGCCTTCACGCTCGGCCGCCTCGACGGCGGCGCCAGCCTGGAGGAGGTGGCGACGCATGTCGACGCGCTCAGCGCCGCCACCGACCTGCCGGTCGCGGTCGACCTCGAGAACGGCTACGGCGCCGATCCGGCCAGCGCCGCCGGGGCGGTCGCCCGGGTGGCGGCCGCGGGTGCGGTCGGGGGATCGATCGAGGACTACGACCCGGCCGGCCATCTGTACGAGCCTGCTGCCGCCGTCGAGCGGGTGGCTGCAGCGGCCGAGGCGGCGCGGTCGCTCCCCTTCCCGTTCACGCTGACCGCGCGGGCCGAGAACCACATCCGCGGCAATCCCGACCTGGACGACACGATCGCCCGCCTGCAGGCGTTCGAGCGGGCCGGGGCCGATGTCCTCTACGCACCCGGGCTGCGCACGGGGGAGGAGATCCGAGCCGTCTGCGACGCGATCTCGCGGCCGCTCAACGTGCTCGCACTGCCGGGCCTGTCGCTGGGCGAGATCGTCGGTGCCGGCGGCCAGCGGGTGAGTCTCGGCGGCGGGCTCGCGTGGGTGGCAGTGAAAGCGTTTGCCGACGCCGCCCAGTCGATCCACGACCAGGGAGACCTGTCAGTTCTGGGGGCGCGGGTGCCGCTGCGCGACTGGCTGGCCGGCTGAGCCCGCCGGTCAGTCGTCGATCGGCTCGCCGTCGTCGTAGGCGAGCGGCTCCACCCGGGCGATCACGCCCAGCCCGCGCCAGTTGATCTTCCCCGAACGCGGGAACCAGCACATGTCGTTGGGCTTGCGCGTCCCGTAGACCAGCATCGTCACCCCGGCGTCACCGGCCCGGAACGAGTGGGCCACCCGCGATGCCGGCGGCCGCGCCACGATGTGGCCGGGGCGCAGGGGGACATCCTCGCGTACGGCGCCGGCGTCGGCCGCCGCCGGCGACGGCCAGAGCTCCAGGGTGGCATCGCCCTCCAGGATCACGAACACCTCTTCTTCCTCCGAATGGCAGTGCGGCGGGGTGCCGGTCGCGCCCGGCTCCAGCCGCTCCCAGTGCAGGCCGGTGAGGGTCGACCGCTCCCGGGTCGCGAGCGGCGCCGTCCAGACGCGCGCCGAGGTCTCCACCAACTCCACCTCGTCGACGTTCAGGATGTTGGCCGGCCGCGGCGCCGCCTCGCCGACGGCCAGCGGCGGTCCGGATGCCTCGACGTCCCACGGGTCGTCTTCGCGGCCCTCCACCCATGGCCAGCCGATGCGAATCGCCCGCGACCGCGGCAGCCAGCCGACCTCGGTCGGGTGGCGGGTGCCAAAGACCAGCAGGTCGAGGCCGTCCGGCCCGGCCAGGAACGTGTGCTCCATCTCGTCCGGGCGATGGATCACGCAGTCGTTCTGCCGCACCTCGTGCACCGCGTCGTCCTGCCAGGCCAGTCCGGAACCGCCGAGGACGTAGTAGAGCTCTTCGGCGGCGCCGTGCGAATGCGGCGGGGTGGGTAGCTTGCCGGGCGCCACGCGGACGCGGTTTATGCCGACGCCGACGGTGCCGGCGGCGGCGCCCAGCCGCTGCCAGACCGCGTCCATCTCGCCCTTCGCCGCGGAGACTCGTTCGACGTCGTCCCAGTGCGCCAGCCCCACGGCCGCGAGTCTAGATCAGCCGTCGTTGTTGGCCGGCAGCGGCACCGCGACCGAGCTGGTGCTGAACGTGTTCAGGAACCTGTCTCGGAAGGAGCCCATTGACCACAGCGGGGCGCCGTGGCCCGGCAGCAGCCCGTCCTGCCAGTGCCAGGAACGGATGCGGTTCAAGACCGCCCGGTTATGCGTGATCAACGAGACCGGCACCTCGTGGTTGGCGCCGTAGCCGCTGATCGTGGTGGTCGGCTGATGGTCGCCCATCAGGACGAGGACGAGCTTCTTGTCGTTCATGTGGGTGACCCAGGAGACGATCGCTCGCATCGAGTACTGGATCGACTGGCCGTACAGCTTGCGGACCGTGTCCTCGTTCTGCCATGCCACGCTCGGTGCCAGCCCCTGGCCGGGCATCGGGTCGAAGATCGAGCCGTCGCCGAGCTGATTCCAGGGCACCATTCGCGGCAGCGGCGTCCACGGGATGTGCGAGGAGACCGTGTCGATCTCGGCCATCACCGGCCGGTGCCCGGGGCCGAGCTCGTTCTGTTGAAGCTTGGCGTAGGTGAACTGGTCGGGCATCGCGGCGTAGCTGAAGACGGGGCCGTGATATCCCACATTGAGGCGGTTGTAGAGCTTGTCGAAGTGGTAGAACGTCTTCCCGGCCTGCCATGGCTCGTCATCCGACGGGATGTCGCTGACGGTCCGCCAGCCGGCCTTGGCGAATGCCCCGGTGAGCGTGAACCGGCTGGTGCCCATGAGCTGGTTGTAGCGCTGCTGGTTGTTCACCCAGAGGCCGGATTGCACGGTCGAGTGGGCGAGCCAGCTGATGCCGCCGAAGGTGGGCGAGTTGAGGTAGGCGCTGCGAGCCGAGTAGCCGGACCGGGCCAGGGTGGCGTTGCCCTGGCGAAGAACGGCGTCGACCCCGGGCGAGAAGGTGGTGCCGTGCACGGCGACCTGGCCGTAGCTCTCGACGAAGACGAGCAGCACGTCCATGCCCCGCAGCGCGCTCAGGAGGTCGGAGGAGGGGATGCCCGCGTAGGGGTCGGGGGCGTTGATGGCCGTCTCGAAGCGGCGCTGGTCCTGGAGCGCCGCCTCGGCCGCGTGCACCTGCGCGACGACCAGCCCGGCGGCGCTGGTGGAGGCGACCGGTGCTCCCGGCACGACGTCCAGCGACATCGCCGCCGACAGCGCCCACAATGCGGCCAGCACCGCCACCGCGCGGGCCGAGGCCCGCCGGTGGCGGGCGGTGATCGTGCTGACCCGGACCGTCGACGCCGCGACGACGGTGACGAGCAGCACCAGCCCGAGTGCGAGCAGGACGAGCGCCACGTCGGTGGCGGTCGACCCGATCGAGTCGCGCACCACCCCCACCGCCGGACCGAGGTTGCCCCAGTCGAGGATCGGGTCGAACGGCCGGTCGAGCTCCTGGTTGAAGCCCATGTTGAGCATCTTGACGATCACGATCAGGCCGAAGGCGATTCCGGCCGCCAGCGCCAGCCAGCGCCGCGGCCGCCGCGGCAGGAGCAGCCCGACGCCGACCAGCACGACGCCCTCGATGGGGATCCGGGCGACGGCGGCCGGGGTGACCCGGTCGAGCCGGTCGGGAAGGACGAGGGCCACCCAGACCACGAGTCCGGCCGCCACCGCGGTCGTCCAGCCCAGCACGACACGGGTCGTCGATCCGGCCCTGTTTCGGTAGAGCCAGAGGACGTCGCGGCCGAACGATTCGGCCAGAAGTAGGAGGGCGACACCGACCGCAGCCATGCCGACGGGACGCGGCGCCACCCCCGATGCGGCGACCGTGAGCACGATCCCCTGGACGGCCGCGACGGTCTTGCGCCAGGGCCGGGACGGCAGCGGCGACGCCATCCACGGGATCGCCCAGCCGGCGACCAGGAAGACGTAGCGGGCGGCGCCGATGGCGAGCACCCAGCTGCCGTAGTCGCGGGCGACCACGATGCTCAGGAGCAGGATCAGGAACGCGTCCACCTCACCGTCGAAGCGGGCGCCCAGCGGCGTCGCGGTGCCCGTCCGGCGCGCGACCTGTCCGTCCAGCCAGTCCAGTGTGAGCGCGGCGGTGGCGAGGGCGACCAGGGCGTTCACCGAAGGCGCCGTGCCGGCAGAGTCGGCCACGAGCGCGGCCACCCCGGCGACCAGGAGCGACCTGGTCAGGGTGATCCAGTCGGCCGGGAAGATCGCAGTCTGGCCACTCCGCGTCCGGCCAAACGCCAGGAGCGCCGTCACCGTCCAGCCGACCGCGAGTCCGACGATCCATCCGGCGGCGTCGAGTCCGGGTGTCATGGACAGGACGGCGAGCAGGACGAGCGTGCCCAGCACGCCCACGACGATCTCCAGTCGATCTCCGCGCAGACCGGCTTTGTGGGTCTCCGTCGCCACGTCGGGTGGAATACGGATTTGCGGCCGCACTGGTTTACCGCGCTTACACCACCGCTGAACCAGTCTGCGGTCTGACCCGTAGATTCCGGTGTGGTGCCCGTCCACATAGTGCCGGTCGGGATCCGCTCTGCCATGCACCGGCTCGGCATGCCGCTCTTGCGGCTCGTGGGTGGCCTGGTGGTGCTGGCGCTTCTCTGGCAGCGCGTCGGCGCGACTCCGTTCCAGAACGGCCTGCGCGCGGTGACGTTGCCGGCGCTCGCCGCCGCGGCCGCGATCACCGCCGTGGCCACCGTGTGCTCGGCGTGGCGCTGGCGGGTGATCGCGCGTACGCTCGGCGTCGGCATGCCACTGACGACGGCGATCGGCGCCTACTACCGCTCCCAGTTCCTCAACTCGGTGCTCCCCGGCGGCGTGCCCGGCGATGTGCACCGGGCGGTCGCCCACGGCCGGCGGGCGGGCGCCATGAACCGCGGTTTGCGGGCGGCCACCTGGGACCGGTTGAGCGGGCAGGTGGTACAGGCCGTCCTCACCGGCCTCGCGCTGCTGCTCCTGCCTTCGCCGGCCAGGCGCTTCCTGCCGGTCATCGTGGCCGGCGGGCTGGCGGTCGTCCTGGGCGCGGTGCTGGTCGTGTGGGTTGCCGGACGGCGGGAACGGTCGCGGCCGGCCGGGGTCGCCCGGGCGGTCTCCGGAGACGTGCGCCATCGCCTGCTCGCTCGCGGCGTGTGGCCGCAGTTGACGCTGGCCTCGGTAGTGATCGTCGTCGGTCACACCGGCACGTTCGTGATCGCGGCCCGCGTCGCCGGCGCCACGGCGCCCCTGGGCGAGCTGGTGGCCCTGGCCCTGCTCGTGCAGACTGCGATGGTGATCCCGCTCAGTGTCGGCGGTTGGGGCGTGCGCGAAGGAGCGGCTGCCTGGGCGTTCGGGGCGGCCGGGCTGGGGGCGGCCGTGGGGATCACCGTGACGACGGTGTTCGGGGTGTTGTGCCTGGCTGCCATGGCGCCCGGCGCGGCGCTTCTGCTTGCCGACAGCGCCCGCCGCGGCGACCGCGCACGGTCCGAGCCCGAGCCGCGCCGCGAGCGGGGGCCGAGGCGGGAGGTCGTCGGTGGCTGAGCGTCCGTACACGCTGCTCAGCTGCGGCGTCTCGCTGGACGGCTATCTGGACAGTCCCACCGCCATGCGCCTACCGCTCTCGAATGCAGCCGACTTCGACCGCGTCGACGCCGTCCGTGCCAGCTGCGACGCGATCCTGGTCGGCGCCGCCACGGTGCGCAACGACAACCCGCGGCTTGTGGTGCGTTCGCCGGCCCGCCGCGAGGGTCGAGTCGCCCGCGGCCTGGCGCCTTCGCCGGCAAAGGTCACCGTCACGGCGTCGGGGCGCCTCGATGCGGGCGGGCGGTTCTTCACCGCCGGCGATGCGGACAAGCTCGTCTACTGTCCGCGCGGCGTCGCCGGCGCCGTTCGGGCCCGCCTGGACAGCCACGCCACGGTGATCGACCTGCGGGCGCCGCTTCTCATGCGCGAGCTGTCCGAGAATCTCGGCGACCGCGGCGTCAGCCGGCTGATGGTGGAGGGCGGAGGGATGGTGCACACCCAGTTCCTGACCGCCGAACTTGCCGATGAGCTGCAGCTGGTCATCGCACCCCTCTTCGTCGGCGATTCCCGCGCGCGCCGCTTCGCGCTGGACGGGCGCTACCCCTGGAACCCGGGCCGTCGCGCGGAGCTGGCCGACGTGCGGCGGATCGGCGACGTGGTGCTGCTGCGCTATGCGCTCTCGCCCCGCTACCAGGCGGAGGGCGTCGACCTGTGACGGCGCCGGCCGCCGCCCGTACGCCACGTATCGTCGGCCTTGACGGGATCCGCGGCCTGGCCGCCCTGTTCGTCGTCATGAACCACATCTTTCTGCGTGCCTGGCCGGGCTATCCGGCCGATCACGCACCGCTCCTGGCATCGGAGTTCATCTACGGGCGCTTCGCGGTGATCGTCTTCATCGTCCTCTCCGGCTTCTCGCTCGGACTTGCGCCCGCCCGCGCAGGCTGGCGGTTCGACTCGATCGGCGCGTTCGCCCGCCGCCGCGCCTGGCGCATCCTGCCCCCGTACTGGGCGGCACTCGGCTTCAGCCTGGTGATGACCTGGTACGTCGTCGCCCAGCCGGGCTGGGCAGTGCCGAACGGCAAGTCGGTCGTCGTCTATGGCCTGCTGGCGCAGGATGCGGTGTCCGCCGGCAGCCCCAACCGGGCCTTCTGGTCGATCGCGATCGAGGCCCAGCTGTACATCTTTCTGCCGCTGCTGCTCCTCGCCGCGCGCCGGGTGAGCGCGGCGGCGATGGTCGCGATGGTGACCGCCATCGTCATCGCGGTCGGACTGCTCGCGCCGCACGTCGCGCTGATGAACGACGCGCTTGTCCAGTTCACGCCCGACCTGGCGGTGCTCTTCGCGATCGGCGTGCTGGCGTCCGGGATCGTGACGGCGAGCGAGCGCACCCGATCGCGGCCCTGGGCCTGGTTCTCGCTGGCCGCGGCGCTGCCGGTCGTGGCGCTGATCGTCGCCCGGGGCTCGGCCTGGACGAACGGCAACCTGTTCTGGGTCGACCTGGCCTGGGGGCCCGCGATTGCCTGCCTCCTGGTTGCGGTCGCCACCTCCCGCCCGCATCCGGTCGTGCGCGTGCTCGAAAGCCGCCCGTTGCGCAGCCTCGGCTCCTTCTCGTACAGCCTCTACCTGACCCACGCGCCGATCGTGATCGCGGTGTCCTACGGGCTGGTGATCGGGTGGGTCGCGCCGGGGACGACGAGGTTCTTCGTGCTGAGCGCCATCCTTCTGCCGCTGACGGTCGGTTTTGCGCGGCTCTTCGCCGCCGTCTTCGAGCTGCCGTTCCAGCGCCACCGCGGATGGGCGCCGCTGCGGGATGCGGCGAGTGGGCGCGTCCAGGAGCTCCGGCGCAGGCTGCGGCTCCGGCCCGGCCGCGGCTACGCCGGCGACCTGCCGGCGAAGTCGAGCTGATGCGCGATGAAGCAGAGCTCGCCGGCCGCCAGCTGGCCCCGGCGCGTCGCCACCCAGTCCGCCAGCTCGGCCGGCCGCATCCGATGCCGCAAGGCGTTCTCGATGGTGTCCAGGATGTGTCCGAGCACGTCGGCGTCGTCGTCGGGGTAGGTGCCGTCCGGGCCGGGGTGCACGACCCAGTCGGACGAGCCGGCCTGGAGCGGCGGCGCGCCGGCGGCCCGCAGGTGCTGGAGCAGGTGGCGGCCGGTCCGGCTCTCCCCGGCCGGGCGGCCGTAGCGAACGCGCTCGTCCATTGAGCGGTGATAGGCGCGCATCAGCCGGTCGTCGTCTGGATGGTCCGGCTGGAAGATCGTCTCGCCGTCGAAGTTGATCGTGAACCAGTAGGCGCCGCCGGGGACAAGCAGCCGCAGAAGCCCGGGCAGCGTCGCCGGCACGTCCACCAGGTCGAGGAACGCGTGTGCGATCAGCAGGTCGGCCGTCGAGTCGACGCCGGCTTCCAGATAGCTGCCCAGCTCGGCCTCCACCAGCCGCACCCGCAGATCACCGATGCGCAGCCCGTCCGGCAGTGTCTCGGTAGGGAGGCGGTGGGCGACCGCCCACTCGCCGAGCCACGACCGGGAGTCGTCGAGCAGCCGGCCATCCACGTCCACCAGGGTGTACTCGCCGGCCCCGATCACCTCCCATTCGAGCATCCGGGCGACCATTGTCCCCAGTCCGGCGCCCACCTCCACCACCCTGGCCGACCCCGGCGGCAGGAGGTGGCGGAGCTCGGCCAGCACCTGGCGGTTGAGCGCGCGGTCGTCCAGCCGCTTCTTGGCCGCCAGATAGCGGCGCTCGGCGCCGCTCATGGCCGCTCCGCCACCAGCGCGAACTTGCGCACCCGGCCGGATCGGAGCCAATCGCTCCAGAGCCGGTGGGCTGCGATCAGGTCGTCCAGCGCCCGCGTCCCGACGCGGGCCGAGATCGCGGCCGACTCGGCGCGAAACGACGCCAGGAGCGCGATCGCCGTCTCCCCATGCGACGCGCTCCAGTCCTCCAGCCAGGTCACGACCAACCCCGCCTCGCGCATCAGTGCCGACAGCTCCGTCAGCTCGATCAGGAAGACGGTATCGGCGTCCGGCATCCGGGCGCACTCGCCGGCGGTCAGCGGCCGGCCCACCTCGGCCGTGCAGGCGAACCGTCCGCCGGGCTCGAGAACCCGCGCGACCTCGTCCACCAGCGTCTGCTTGTCGGAGAACGCCAGCAGCGTCTCCAGAAGCAGCACGACTCCGAACTGCTCGTCCGGCAGCGGCGGCAGGTGAGCCTGGGCGAAGCGGCAGGGCAGGTCGCCGGCCAGCTCCCGGGCGATCTCGAGCGCGCTCCGCGAGGAGTCCAGGCCGAGGTAGCTGCAAGCCGTCTCGGCGGTGATCAACCGCCCGGGACCCGCCACCCCACAACACAGGTCGAGCACCGAGACGCCGCGGCCGATCCCGGCCCGCCGGGCCAGCCGGCGAATCTGACCTGCGCCCATGAAGCTCTCCTGACCGACGTACTCGCCGGGTGGATAGGCGGCGGCCCTGGCTCCCTCCAGGGCGGTCGCGAAGGGCGCCCGATCGTCCTGTCTCACAGTCCGGCGCTCCCGGTGTCGTGTCGGGTCGAACCGTGCGCGGCGCGCCCCCGTAGTAGCTTGTCACGGACACTACGGATCGATGGCCGGAGCGGTTCGGCTCGGCCGGGGACGGAGGCAGGCCGGTGCAGCAGGCGCAGGCATTCTGGGTGACCGCGCCGGGCCAGGGCGAGATCCGCCCGGTGCCGCTTCCTCCCGCCGCCGCCGGCGAGGTGCTCGTGCGCACCCGCTACACGGCGATCAGCCGGGGGACGGAGCTGCTGGTGTTCGCCGGCCGGGTGCCCGAGGACCAGCGGCAGGCGATGCGGGCCCCGTTCCAGGACGGCGAGTTCCCGGGGCCGGTGAAGTACGGCTATCTGAACGTCGGCGTGGTCGAGACCGGGCCGCCCGACCTGGCCGGACGTACCGTGTTCTGCCTCTACCCCCACCAGACGGGCTACGTGGCGGCCGCCACTGCGGTGCTGCCGCTTCCGGACGGGGTGCCGGCGCAGCGCGCGGTGCTGGCGGGCACGGTCGAGACGGCAGTGAACGCGCTCTGGGACGCCGGCCCGCGGCTGGGCGACCGCGCCTGCGTCGTCGGCGCCGGCATGGTCGGCTGCTGTGTCGCCCGGCTGCTGGCGCAGGTTCCGGGCGTCCAGGTGACGCTGGTCGACGTCGACCCGGCCCGCGAGCCGGTGGCCGGTGCATTGGGGGCGGCATTCGCCCACCCGGACGAGATCGAGGGCGAGCACGAGATCGTCGTCCACGCGAGCGCAACCGCCGCCGGGCTTCGCCGCTGCCTCGACCTGCTGGCGCCGGGGGGAGAGGTGCTCGAGCTGAGTTGGTACGGGTCGGGTGACGTGAGCCTGCCGCTGGGCGGCGGCTTCCACTCCCGCCGCCTGGCGATCAGGGCGAGCCAGGTCGGCGTCGTTGCGGCGTCTCGCCGCAGCACCCGCTCCGCCCGCGACCGACTGGCGCTGGCGCTGGAGCTGTTGCGTGATTCCGCCTACGACAGCCTGCTGGACGGCGAGTCCAGCTTCGCCGAGCTGCCGGAGGTGCTGCCGCGGCTGGCACGACGGCCGGGTCTCTGTCATCTCATTCGCTACGAGGAACGGTGAGCCCATGTTCAGCGTGACGGTACGCGACCACATGATGATCGCCCACAGCCTGCGCGGCGAGGCCTTCGGCCCTGCCCAGCGGCTGCACGGGGCGACCTATGTCGTGGACGCAACCTTTCGCCGCCAGGAGCTGGACACCGACGGGGTCGTGGTCGACATCGACCGGGCAGCGGCGGCGCTGCGCGCGGTGCTCGGCCAGTTGACGCTGCGAAACCTGGACGATGAGCCGGCGCTCCATGACGTCAACACCACGACCGAGGCGCTGGCCCGCCTCGTTGCCGACCGTCTGGTCGAGCGCATCGCGGCCGGCGAGCTCGGCGAGACCGCGCATGGCCTGGACGGCGTCGTGGCGACGTTGCACGAGTCGCACGTGGCCTGGGCGAGCTACGAGCGGGCGCTCTGAACGACCGGGCCGGCACGCCAAGGGTGCACCTGGTGGCGCCGGAGGGGTTCGACGATCCCGGCCGACCTAGTGGCGGCAATATCTACGACCGGCGGGTCTGCGCCGGGCTGGCCGATGCCGGCTGGGACGTTCGCGTCGCCACCGCGCCGGGGTCGTGGCCGGCCGTCGACCCGGCCGCCCTCGCCGACCTGGCCGCGCTGCTCGCCGCGATCCCGGACAGCGAGGCGGTGCTGATCGACGGGCTGGTCGCTTCGCCGGCGGCGCCGGCCCTGCTGCCGCACGCCCGCCGCCTGCGGCTGGTGGTACTGCTGCACATGCCGCTGGCGACGGCGCTCGACGAGCACCACGACGTGGCCGCGAAGGAGTCGGAGCGAGCGGTGATCGGTATGGCCGCCGGCCTGGTGGTGACCAGCGAATGGACGCGCCGGCAGCTGATCGAGCAGTTCGCCGTCCCCGCCGTGCGGGTGCAGGTCGCCCGGCCCGGCGCCGATCGCGCCGAGCTCGCGCCCGGCGGCGGCCATCTGCTGTGTGTCGGCACGCTCGGCCGTACAAAGGGCCAGGACCTGCTGGTGGAGGCGCTCGCGGAGCTCGGGGGGCTCGAGTGGCGCTGCCTCCTCGCCGGGGCGGTCGATCGCGATCCGGCCTTCGTCCAGCGGGTGCGAGGGTTGGTCGCGAAGGACCGGCTCGGCGACCGCGTTCGCCTGGCCGGTGTGCTGACCGGGGCGGCGCTCGCCCGCGCCTACGCCGAGGCGGACCTGCTGGTCGCCCCGTCGCGGTCGGAGACCTATGGGATGGCGGTGACGGAAGCTCTCGCGCATGGATTGCCGGTGATCGCCGCAGCAGTCGGCGGCCTGCCGGAGGCGCTCGGCCGCGCACCCGACGGGGCGCTTCCCGGGGTGCTGGTCGACGCCGGCGACGCCGCCCAGCTCGCCGCCGCGTTGGCGGGCTGGCTGCGCGACGAGGAGCGGCGGCGGCGGCTGCGCGCCGCTGCGATCGGGCGCCGGTCGACGCTGGCCGGATGGGATCAGACCGTCCGCGAGGTGGCGCGAGCCCTGGCCGCTGGTACGCTGCGAGCGCAATGAGGCACATCCGCGTCCTGCTCGTCTCGTGGCTGCTGAACTTCATCGTTCTCTGGATCGCCTTTGCAGTCGTCGGCAGCGCGACCGCCAGCGGGGTTGGGGCGCTGATCGCGGCGGCGGCGGTGTTCGGCCTGCTAAACACATTCCTGAAGCCGGTCCTGATGCTGCTCGGCCTACCGCTTCGGATCATCACGCTCGGCCTGGTCACATTCCTGATCGACATGGCGATGGTGGCGATCACCGCCTGGGTGATCGCCGGCATCCAGGTGGGCGGATTCGTCTCGGTGGCCGAGATCACGATCGTCGTATGGATCGCGAACATGATCCTGATGCTCGCCGTCGGCGCGGGGCGTGCCGCCGCCCGGGTCTGAGCCGGCGGACCGCACGAGGCCGCTGAACGACCCCGGGCAGGCGCCCGGGGACAGCGTCTGGAAGCGACGCCTGCGCAAGTCGGTCGGTCCGGTGCTGGGCCTGATCGTGGTGATCGCGATCTTCGCCGCGGTCATCCCCCGGATCACCAGCTACCAGGCTGTGCTGGACGCGGCGGCCGGGATCGGATGGGCCGACTGGCTGCTCATCCTGGCATCGGTCACGGCCAACGTCGCAACCTCCGGGCCGCCCTGGATGGCAGCGGTTCCCGGCCTCTCCTACGGCCGGGCGATGCTGATGACGCAGACGACCACGCTGCTCACGACCGTGCTCCCGCTGGGCGAGGCGGTGGGCATCGCCACCCAGGTCAAGATGCTCGCCGGCTGGCGCTTCCGGGCGCACGCGATCACGGCCGGCCTGGTGCTTGTGACCATCTGGAACCAGACCGTGAACGTCGCGATTCCGATCTTCTCGATTGCGGCGCTCGGCCCATCCAAGGGCAACGGCTATCTGCTGGTGGTGAGCGCCATGGCGGCGGTCGCCCTGGTCGTGATCATCGGCGCACTCGTGTACGCCATGCGCGGGGACGCTGCAGCGGAGCGCCTGGGCGACCTCGCCGGGCGAGCGATGAGCGCCGTCGCCCGGCCGCTGCGGCGGGGGCCGTTCACGAGCTGGGGCCCGCGGCTGGTGACCCAGCGGCGGGAGACGATCGACGTGGTCAGCGGGCGTTGGCACTGGCTGACCCTGGCAACCCTGTGCAACCAGCTGACCCTCTTCGGCGTGCTCCTGGCCTGCCTGGACAGCATGGGGCTGCACGGGATCTCGACGCTGGAGGCGCTCGCCGCCTGGTCGTTCACGCGCCTGCTGGCATCGGTGCCGATCACCCCCGGGGGCCTGGGCGTGACGGAGCTCGGGATGACGGCGGCGCTGGTTGGGTTCGGTGGCGGTCGCACCCCGGTCGTCACCGCCGTCTTGCTCTACCGGTTGCTGACGTTCGTGCCGACGATTGTGGTCGGCGCCGTCTGCGCCCTCATCTGGCGCTACCAGGAGCGCCCGCTCCGCGAACCGGTCCCAGAGGATTCGTAGGCGACCGACAGTCTGCGTCCACATTCCCCGATTCTGGATCCAAACTCGCGGGCGTGAGTTAGGATTCAGGCACCGACTTCAGGAGGAACAGATGACAATTGCTCTGGGCGATACCGCGCCCGATTTCCACGCCGAGACGACCGAGGGGCCGATCGAGTTCCACGATTGGATCGGCGACAGCTGGGCCGTGCTCTTCTCGCATCCCAAGGACTTCACACCGATCTGCACCACCGAGCTCGGCTACATGGCACGGATCAAGCCCGAGTTCGACAAGCGCAACACGAAGATCATCGCGGTCTCGGTGGATCCGCTCGAAAACCACGAGCAGTGGGCGAAGGACATCGAGGAGACCCAGGGCTACGCGCCCAACTACCCGATCATCGGCGACGCGGACTACAACGTGTC
>Ga0207693_10002083_pt1 | contig 17484 bp, 22 predicted proteins | sample LARL81metaG_FD_184347 | JGI IMG/M metagenome (GOLD analysis project Ga0207693, IMG submission 184347) | Corn, switchgrass and miscanthus rhizosphere microbial communities from Kellogg Biological Station, Michigan, USA - LAR L8-1 metaG... | ecosystem: Host-associated > Plants > Roots >...
CCGAGTCCACCCGCCCGCCGCAAGCGATCGTCCTCGATCTCGAGGGAGTCGACTTCATTGACTCCCAAGGCGCGTCGAAGCTCAAGGACCTCCATGACCTCACCGACTCAGACGGTGTCACGCTGCGACTCGCGCGCGTCAAGCCCAACGTGCTGAAGGTGCTACGAGCCGACGGGCTCGTCGATCTAATCGGCCCGGACAACATTCACGGCAACGTCGACCGGGCGATCTCGGCGCAATTGAGCTCGGAACCAGGCACTGCGGAAAGGTTCGGGCACCCCGCCGCGTCGTAGTCGACACAGAGCAATTTGACCGATGACATCTGAGCGCCGGGGCGGTCTCAAAGACTGAACGACGCGAGGACCCGACAAGGCGCAGGAGAACGAGCAAATGGGCACCATCCACGAGACACCGATACGAGAACTGGATCACCGGCACGAGGACGGCATCGACGTGACGCTGCTGTGGAACAGCAAGACCAACAGCGTGTTCCTGCGAGTCGTCGATGAGCGCCTCGGCGAGACGCTCGAGTTCGGTGTCGTCGCCGGAGACGCGCTGTACGCATTCCGCCATCCGTACGCGTACGCGAGCCTCGACCGCAGCGACGCCGCGATTGCGGCGTGAGTAGCCCCCGGGGGCTAGGCGTAGTAGTTACTCAGCCCGTCGAGCTGGCCGCCGTGGATCGGCTCCTTGGCGACGGCGGCGAAGTACGCGGCGTCCGGAACCAGTGAGTCGATCGGCGGGATCTGCGCGTCGGCGATCTGGGCGAGCAGGTCCTCGTTGCCGGCCGCCTCGGGGTCGTCCCACGGTTTGTCGGGGCGCAGCGTCACGCGCGGAGCCTGCACCTGGTCGCGCTCCAGCGCCATGTTGCGTGCGGCATGGGGGCTGTTGCGCGCGGCCTCGAGCGCATCGAGCACCTGCTGCCAGTGCATGTCGGCGTCCGGAATCCGATCGTCGATCAGCGTGATCGTGCGCGCCAGGTCGGGCGCGACCTGGATCGGCTCGGGGTTGACCGCGTTGGCGGCCTTCATCAGCGCGTCGGTGCCGTACATCGGATAGCCGTTGATCGCGACGAGCTGGATGTCTGACTCGGTCGCTGCGATCAGTGTCGTGTACGGATCCTTGCCGCTGTCGGGCAACACCACGAAGTCGCCGCGCAGCCCGGTCTTCAGGCGTCCAAGCTGCTGGTCCCAGCCGAGCGCGTCGGCGGCGTTGCACGTCGCCATCGCGCAGATCGCCTGCGCTGGAAACTGCTTGGTCAGCTTGCTCGAGTGGATGTGCAGGTCGGCTACCTTGAGCTCGCCGAGCAGGCTCTTTGATCCCGACGGCGACCAGTCGGCGCCCAGGCAGATGCGCATCCCGTTGCTCTGCGCGGCGGCGACGTCGGTGGTCTTGCCGTACAGCCACAGGTTGCTGAACGGCGACCACACCAACGAGCCGGGCTTGGCGGACGTGCTCCACTGCGCAAACTGCGTGGCGCCCAGCGCGGTCGAATGGATCCCGATCCATTTGTGCTGCAGCAGTCCGTGACCCTCGATGCCGGCGTAGTCGGTCGTCAGGAGCTTTGGATCGGTGCCCTCGCACAGGTGGTAAAGGAACGCGTTGCCCTTAGCGAGGTCCTTTTCCGCGGAGCTGAACTGATCGGCCTCGGTGAACGCTCGCACCGACTGGTTGACGGTCTTCTTGTTGGTCTGGAACGTCTCGAACTCGACGTTGCGGACCATGAAGCCCTCGAACGGGTGGCTCAGCTTCGCCGAGCCCTGGATCGCGGTCACTCCCCCGACCACTGCCTTCGTCTCGACGTACTTGAGCACGGCCTTTGCGTCGGCGTGGCACAGGGCATTGGCGGGCAGGCTGATGTCGGGCTTGTAGTTGGGGTCCCGGGGCCACTGGTCGCGGTTGATCCACGGTGTGGCGCGGTCGGGCGGCACCCACAGCGACAGGCAGTTGTAGGCCATGTGGTTGTGCAGGTCGATCAGCCCTGGGAACACGAGTCCGCCGGTGTCAACCTCGTCCGCCTTGTCGAAACCGGCGGGCGCAGCGGAGGCGCGCGGGGCCACGCCCCGGATCACGCCATTGACGTCTATGTACAGGGCCCCGTCCTCGATCACCGTGCCGTTGTCGAACGTGACCAGATGCCCCCGGACGACAAGCGGCGCGGGCAGCAGCGGAGCTGCCGTGTGCGCCATCGGCTGATCCTAAGACGGTCGTTTACGAGAAAGCAACTGAGGCGCCGATCTCTCGGCGCAAATGCTCACCGACCTTCGACAAAGCGACCAAGAGCGCGCGGCTTAGGCGCGTTCGCCGAGCCGACGTGAAATCTGAGGTAGCGCGGCGTCGGATTTAGGGATCCGCTGAGGCGGCACGCGTCGCGCGGCCGCTCGCTAGGGCTCGTGGCCCGGCTCGATCGCGCAGCCGCGGCGGAACGTGAGCGTGTCGTGCGCTTCGGTGTGGTGGACTTGGATCGGCTCGAGCACGAAGCCGACGTGGTCGCCGAACCCGATGTGGCCGAGTACACGCCCCGCAAACCAGCTGTCGACGTCGGATAGCACCGGAGCGCCGTCCGGGCCGGGCTGCCACCGGCACTGGGCGACCTTGTCGACGTCATCGCCGGTCTCGCCGCCGAACAGCACCGCGAGCTCTTCGGCGTCGTCGGGGATCGGATGGACCACGAGCGTGGTCACCTGGGCCGCCAGCCGGTAAGTCCGGTTCTTGACCGACAGGCACGCGAGAAAGCGAGGCGGGTGAATCGAGACCTGCGTGGCGAATCCGATCAGGCAGCCGTCACGTTCGTTTCCATGCGCGGCCGTGACGATGAACAGGGAGTAGTCGACCTGCCCGACAAGCCCTGCGAAATCCTGATCAACGGACCCCATATGTGACGTTCTACCCGACAGCGCCTCCTACACTCGGTATGGATGGCTGGTCGACTTCTCACCTGGACGGTTGGTCGCGCCGCTCGTGGGGTGCCCGGGCTGCGGCGACTCCCCGTGCTGAAGCTGCTCGCGGCCGCCGAGATCGCGATGCTGGCGCGAGACCACGTGCTTCTGCTGGACCGCGGCGAGCGCCGGCGGCTGTTCGAGCTGGTCCGCATCGGCCGTGGCCGACGACGCAATCTTTCAGACCCCGAGCGCGACGAGCTGGCCGACCTGGTCGCGAAAATGGAGCCCAGGCTGCTGGCCGGGCATGCCGTGGACCGGCTGTCGCCGGTGCCAATTCCGCGGCGGCTTGTGTACGGACCCCGTAAGTCGCGATGATGTGATCCATGACGAACGGGCCCGGCTCGATCTCTGATGCGGAGCAGCCGTTCGTCGATGCAGTAAGGGCCGCCGCGAAGGCGGCGATCACCGAGGTAGAAGGCGACGCGCGTGTGATCGACGCCTTCCAGCTCGGATGGCTGATGGGCGACATCATCAACGCGCGCAGCGGGCCGCCGTTCCCGGTCGACGTGGAGATGCCCGAGAGCGCCGGCTTCAAGTACCAGGCGCGCCGGCTGACTACGCTCGTCGGCAGCCTCAAGCTCGATCGCATCGATCCCGGCATCGTCGTCTCGCAGCTCGCCGAGGGCACCGAGGCCAAGGACGTCGCGCTCAAGTGGCGCACCGATCTCGCCGCTGCGCTGCGCGGCGCCGACAGCCGCTATGCGAAGGCGTACGGGCTCGGTGAACAGCTCAACCGGCTGCGAAACGAGATCTTCACGACGGCGCTGTTCGCGCAGCCGTGGGTCGCGGCGATGCTTGTTGCGCTCGACGGTCTGAGCACGGCGATGCCGCCCCACGCGGCGCGTTCGGTCGCGAACTCGATCCGCAAATGGGAGACGCTCGAGACCGCCCCCGCCAATCCCGAGACCCTGCTTCCCGCTCAGTGCGACCTGTGGCGCACGCTGCTGGCGGGGGAGAAGAAGGGCACCGAGATGCTCGAGCCCCAGAATTACCTGGACGCCGCCGAGCGCCTCGGTCAGAAGCTTCGCGGGATGGGTGTCACCGTGCTCAAGCGGTTCCCGCTCCTCGTGGGGTTGATCGTCTTCTTGTTCGTAGGGGGGATCGTGCTGCTGATCGTCGGATCGAGCGCGGGCACCACCGCCGTCGCCGGGATATCCGCGGTGCTCGCGGCGTTCGGCTTGACCTGGAAGGGAGTGGGCGGCGCGCTCGGCAAGCTGGCCGGCAAGGTCGAGTCGCCGCTGTGGGGCGGCGAGCTCGACGGTGCGATCACAGATGCGATCACGCTCGCGCACAGCGGCGCAGGCAGCAGTCCGGCGGCGCCGCCTCCGGGGATCCGCGATTACGCGGGACGCGCGACGCGAGCGCTTCACGCTGCCGGCAAGCGTGCCGGGTGACGGGTCGCGAACTGACCACAGACCTCGAGATGCTCGATCGGCTCGCCCGGCCGACTGGCAAGGACGTGATCGACGTTGGCTGCGGCGGCGGCGCCCTGGTGCGCGAGCTGACGGCGCGCGGCGCGCGCGTGGTCGGCGTGGAGATCTCCGAGGACCAGCTGGCAGCCGCCCGCGCGCAGGACGACGGACACGGCGCGCATTACGTGATCGGCGAGGGTCAGCGCTTGCCGCTGGATGACGCGAGCGCGGACGTCGTCGTCTTCATGCGCACGCTTCACCACGTGCCTTCGGCCGATTTGCCCGCCGCATTGCGCGAGGCGAGTCGCGTGGTCAGGGCCGACGGGTTGGTGTACGTGGCCGAGCCGCTCGCCGAGGGCGATTTCTACGAGCTCGTGAGCCTCGTCGAGGACGAGCTCGAAGTGCGCCGCGCGGCGCAGCAGGCACTCGCGCGGGCACCGGCGGCGGGGCTCGAGCGGGCCACCACGGTCGACTACGACGTGCGCGTCTGCATCCGCGATCTGGCGATGCTGCGAGCGCGCTTCGTCAGCGTCGACCCTGAGCGGGCCGCCGCGTTCGACGCGCGCAGAGCGGAGCTCGCGGAGGCGTTCGCACGCCTCGGCGAGCCCGGCACGCGTCCCGGCGAGCGCTGCTTCGTCCAGCCGATGCGCGCCGACGTGCTGCGGCAAGCGCCTGGGTGAGAGCATGTGCGCGTGAGCCAAGGGGTTGCGGTTGTCACCGGCGCCGGGTCCGGGATCGGGCGGGCGGTCACCGTTGGGCTGCTGGACGCGGGCTATCGTGTGGCGCTCGCCGGTCGTCGTGAGCCGGCATTGCACGAGACGCTCGCCGGCGCCGCGGCGGATCACGCGCTCGTGGTCCCGACCGATGTCACCGACGCCGCTGCCGTGCACGCGCTGTTCGAGCGCGTCGTCGCCGAGTGGGGGCGCATCGACCTGCTGTTCAACAATGCCGGCGTGTTCGGAGCGCCCGCGGCGTTCGAAGACGTGGAGCTCGAGCAGTGGCGGACGTCGGTCGACACGAACCTCACTGGCAGCTTTCTTTGCGCCCAGGAGGCATTCCGGGTGATGAAGGACCAGAGCCCGCAGGGCGGCCGGATCATCAACAACGGCTCGATCTCGGCGCACGTGCCGCGCCCCCACGCGGTCGGCTACACCGCCACCAAGCACGCGATCACCGGCCTGACGAGGTCGATCTCGCTTGAGGGGCGCGCGTATGGGATCGCCTGCGGGCAGGTCGACATCGGCAACGCCGTGACCGACCTCAGCGCGGGGATCGGCCGCGGCGCGCTGCAACCCGACGGCTCGGTTCGCGTAGAGCCGATGATGGACGTCCGGCACGCCGCCGATGCCGTCGTCTACATGGCCGGGCTCCCGCTTGACGCCAACGTTCAGTTCCTCACGGTCGTGGCGACCAACATGCCCTACATTGGGCGCGGTTAGATGGCCTACGACGAGGACCTCGCCAACCGGATCCGCGAGCTGCTCGCCGCCGAGCATGGAGTGGTCGAGAAGAAGATGTTCGGCGGCCTCGCGTTCCTGATCGGCGGCAACATGGCGGTGAGCGCGAGCGGGCAGGGAGGCCTGCTGCTGCGGTGCGACCCCGAGCAGACCGATGCGTTGGTCGGCAAGCCACACGCCGCACGCTTCGAGATGCGGGGGCGGGCGATGGACGGGTGGCTTCGGATCGATTCCGAAGCCGTGCGGACCAAGCGCGAGCTAAGGCGTTGGGTCGACGTGGGCGTGAAGTACGCCCGCTCGCTCCCGGCTAAATGACGCCCGGGCTGCGGCGCGGGCGTGGCCGCTTAGCTCCCTCCCAGCAACCCCACCACGGTCGCGCCGACGATCGAGGCGCCGCGCGGATCTCCGATCACTCCAGGCTCCATCCGGTTCATCACGTACGCGACGGTGAGCCGGGCGTCGAGGTCGCTGACGACAAGCGAACCGCCGTACCCGCCCCAGGCGCACGTTCGCGGTCCCATCGGCATCGTCTCGCTGCTCAGGCCGAAGCCGAGTCCGAAGCGCAGCGGCACTCCGAGCACGAGGTCGGGGCCGTCGGCCTGCTCGCGGAACAGTGCCTCGACGCCTGCATCGGAGAGCAGGCGCGTGCCCCTCGCTTCGCCGGCGCAGGCGATAACCGACTGCACGGTGGCGACGGAGCGAGCGTTGCCCTGACCGTTGGCGGCTGGGATCTCGGCGCGCCGCCACCACGCCTGCGCCGTGACATCGCCTGTGATCGGCGGGTTTGAGAGCGTCTTGAGGCCGAGCCTGGGCACTCCCAGCTCGCCGAGGTCGGCCGGTGGCGGGGAGATCAACGGGACCACGCGGCGAGCCGCCTCGGAGCCGTCGGGGAGCCCGATGTGGAAATCCGCCCCGAGCGGATCGGCCACGTTCTGCTTGAAGAACGCCCCCGGGGTCAGGCCGGTGATGCGGTGGATCACCTCGCCGACGAGGTAGCCCTGCGTGACCGCGTGGTAGCCGGACTGCGTCCCGGGCTCCCACCAGGGTGCCTGCGCCGCCAGCAGTGACGTGCAGCGCTCCCAGTCGCTGAGCTCCGCGAGCTCGAGCGGCTCGTCCCAGCCGCTCAGCCCGGAGGTGTGCCCGAGCAGATGGCGGACCAGGACGTGCTCCTTGCCGGCCTGCGCGAACTCGGGCCAGTAGCGCGCAACCGGGGCGTCGAAGTCGAGCTCGCCGCGATCAGCGAGGATCAACGCGCACAGCGCCACCATCGTCTTGGTGGTCGAGAACACGTTGACGAGCGTCTCCCGATGCCAGGGCGTCGTCTTGGCGGAATCGGCGTAGCCGCCCCAGATATCGACGACGATCTCGCCGTTGAGCGCGACCGCCACCGAGGCGCCCACGTCCAGACCCTGGTCGAGGTTCTGCGACAGCGCTTGCGCAACTCCCTCAAAGCGGTCTTCGAATGTGCCCTGGATGTCGGCCATGGGGCGCAGACCCTATACGGGTGCTGCGGGAAGCGCTCGCGATACGGGCGGTCGCATGATCCAGGTGCGCAGCTGCTCATACACCGCCGGGTGGTTCAGGAGGTCGAAGTGGGTCAGCCCCGGCAGCTCGCAGCCGTTGTCGACCTCGAATGGGATCCGGCGCCCCTTGCCGGTGCCCCGGCCCGACGCGCTCGGGAGCCTGACCAGCAGATCGCCGATCAGCGTGCCGACTGGCCCCTCGTTCAGCGCCGCGGCGATGAAGTAGTAGTTGGCGTCGGGCAGGAACGGGACCTCCTGGCAGCGATCGCGCAGATACTCGTCGGGATCGCAGTCGCACCAGTCCTCCTCGATGCACGACCCGAAGCGCAGGTCCTTGATCCCGACGCTGCGCGCATTCAGGAACTTGCCCAGAGCGCGCGTCTCGGGCAGCCTCACGAACGCCCAGCTCAGCACGTTGGCGCCCTTCTCGAGGTCGGCCCCGAGATGCGGCGTGCCGAGGCAGAAGACGTGGCGGACCGCGTCGGTCCAGCGCCGGCCGTCGAGCTCGGCATAGTGGCAAGCGCTCCTGGACACGAGTCCGCCCATCGAGTGGCCGACCAGGACCAGTTCTTCGACGCTGCAGGGCCAAGCCGTCACCAGATCGTCGAGCATTTCTGCCAGCCGTCGCCCGTTCTGGGAGATCCGCAGGCCGGTGTTGTAGCGGATGTGGACAGGCGTGAAGCTGAGCTCGTCCTGCAGGCGTTCGCCGTAGGTCCGCCGGCGCGCGCGGTCCCCGCGCAGCGGAAAGTGCCGCCAGGACTCGTCGGTCTCGCACAGGCCGTGGACGAAGACGACGATCCGCGAGGTGGCGTCGGGAAAGTCCTTCGTCAGGCCCTCGATCGTCAGCGCCACGGGGTTGCCGGCGCGGCGGATCTCCATGCCGAGCGCGAGCCGGTTGCCGCGCTCCTCGATGTGGTTGCCGTAGAGGCCGTGGATCGCGCCGAGTGCCAGCGATCCGGCGGTGGTCGCGGCGAGCGCTGGTCCATCGTCGTGGGCGCGCCTGGCGAGCACGGCAGCGCTTCCGCGAGCCGCTGCCCGCAGGCTGCTGCGCACGCCGGTGTAGACCGCGCGCGAGACCCCGTCGTGGATCATCCGCGCGGGCGCGGCCGACGGGCCCATGATCTCGAACGGGCGACTGGCGATCCCCTCGTGCACCTCCTTGATCAGACCGCCCCCCGCGGCGAGCGCCTCTCCCGCGAGCTCGCCGATCGCCTCGATGTCTGTTGCGCGCAAAGGACCTCCCGCCGTTGTCGAGGTGCCACGATGCATACCGGCATCGTGTCCGATGCAACAGATTCTACGATTTGTTGCATCGTATGACCAGCGAAGGGAGCACTACGAAGGCCGGCCCGGAGGACGCGTTGAGCCTCGCGCGTGAGCAGTTCCTGTCCCCGGAGCGGATCGATATGAGCACGCTCGCCGACGACCTCGGCGTCAACCGCGTGACGCTGTACCGGTGGTTCGGCTCCCGTGACCGGCTGCTGGTTGAGGTTGTCTGGTCGCTCGCCGAGGGGATGCTGACCGATGCGCAGCGCTCGACTCGGGGGCGGGGCAGCGACCGGATCGTTCGCGTGGTCGGCAGGTTCCTCGATGCCGTGATCGGCAATCCCGGGTGGCGGCGCTGGCTCGAGGAGGAGGGCGAGCACGCGATGCGCCTGCTGACGCGCCGGGAGACCGACTTCCAGCCGCGCCTGATCGCGGCCGTCGAGGAGCTGCTGTGTGCCGAAACCGCGACCGGTGCGCTCGACGTCCCGGTCGACCTGCACGAGCTCGCGTATGTAATCGTGCGGCTGATCGAGTCCTACACGTACCTCGACCTGATCACCGGCGAGCGGCCGGACGCGCGGCGCGCGGAGCCGATTCTGCGGATGCTGCTGCGATGAGGCGCGTGGCGGTCGCTCTCGTCGTCTCTGCGGTGGCGCTGCCGCCCGGACGGTCGTGCTCGGACACTCGGTCAGGGGCCGCGCGATCACTGCGATCGTGCGCGGTCCCGACGACGCCAAGCGCAAGATCCTCGTGGTCGGCTGCATCCACGGCAACGAGTGCGCGGGGTTGCGGATCACCTCGGCGCTCGCCGGACTGGTGCCGGCGAAGGGCGTGCAGCTGTGGATCGTGCCGGAGATGAACCCGGACGGAGCCGCCGCCGACACCAGGCAGAACGCCCACGGCGTCGACCTGAACCGCAACTTCCCGTATCAGTGGCAGAAGGTCACCAACCCGGTCTACTACTCAGGCCCACGTCCGCTGTCCGAGCCCGAGACGCAGGCCGCCGTGAAGCTGATCCGTCGGATCAAGCCCGCCGTGACGATCTGGTACCACCAGCACGAGGACCTCGTCGACATGGCGGGCGGCGACCGCGGCGTCGCGCGCCGCTACGCGCGGTTGGCCGACCTGCGCGCCACGTGTCTGCCGTTCCTCCCCGGGACCGCGCCCGGCTGGTCCAATCACGAGTTTCCGGGCACCACTTCGTTCGTGGTTGAGCTGCCGGCCGGTCCGGTGGGGTCGGGCGCGCTGGCTGCTCACCTGCGAGCGGTCCGGGCGATGGAGCTCGGGCAGCGCGTGGGGTCGCGGACGAGCTGCGCGGGGTAGGGCTCCGCCGACAACGTCCCACTCGAAGAGGTCCGCGATGCGGTTTGGGACGTTCGCCGCGCTGAGCGCTGTCAACTTCCCGCGGCGCGTCCGGCCGAGGTCCAATGGGACGTTAGCTGTGGGAAAACTTCCCACTCGAGGGTCGAGTTCGCTCCAATGGGACGTTCGCTCCCTCCCATGGAGCCAACTTCCCGCGGCGCGTCCGGCCGGCGTCGAATGGGACGTTTGCACGCCCTCTCGGCCAACCCAGATCCGCGGAAGCCTTGACATGTGACCAAATGGTCACCTATACTCTCGGCAATGGATGAAGTGTTCAGAGCCCTCGCCGACCCGACGCGCCGGAGCCTGCTCGATGAGCTGTTCCAGGAGGACGGGCAGACGCTGAGCGCGCTCGAGGCGCGCCTGCCGATGACGCGCTTTGGCGTGATGAAGCACCTGAAGGTGCTCGAGGAGGCGGGGCTCGTCGTTTCGCGGCGCAAGGGTCGCGAGAAGTTGCACTTCCTCAACCCTGTCCCGATCAGGCTCGTCCACGACCGGTGGGTGAGCAAGTACGCCGAGCCTTGGGCCGCAGGCCTGAGCGAGCTCAAGCACGACCTCGAGGAGAAGACGATGGAGAAGGTATTCGAGATTTACATCAAGACGACCCCGGAGCTGCTGTGGCAAGCGATCACAGACCCGGAGATGCGCGCCAAGTACTCGTTCGGCATCGGCGTGAAGTCCGATTGGACGAACGGGTCGACATACGAAGGCATAACCCCTGCGTCGCCGAGCCCGATCGTGGCCGGCGAGAACCTCGAGGTCGAGCCGCCGCACCGCCTGGTGCAGAGCTTCAACGCGTTGTGGAGCGACGACGTTAAGCGCGAGCCGACCTCGCGGGTGACGTGGGAAATCGAGCAGGTGCAGGACTCGTGCCGGCTGACGGTGATCCACGACGAGCTGCGAGACGGCGCCCACGGCGAGATTTACGGCGGCTGGCCGCAGATCCTGTCGGGACTCAAGACGCTGCTGGAAACCGGCGACAAGCTGACGACGCCGGGTTCATTGATGTACACGCAGGCGCCGCTTACGGCCGCGCAGTGACAACCGCGACGTCGAGCGGTGCGCCCCAAGCACCGCTCGACGTCCGTGTGGGGTGTGACTAGTCCTGGGGTTGGGGCACGATCCGGATGTACGGCTTGGGCTCTTCCCACTCGCCGAAGATCTCCTTGGCCTGGTCGTTGTTGACCGAGCCCGAGATGATCACCTTGTCGCCCTGCTTCCACTGCGCGGGCGTCGCGACCTTGTGCTTGGCCGTCAGCTGCAGCGAGTCGATCACGCGCAGCACTTCATCGAAGTTGCGGCCCGTCGTCATCGGATAGGCGAGGACGAGCTTGATCTTCTTGTCCGGTCCGACCACGAACACGTTGCGGACCGTCTGGTTGTCGGCGGGGGTGCGAGACAGCGGGTCGCCGCTGGTGTCGCTCGGGAGCATCTCGTAGAGCTTTGAGACGTTGAAGTCGGCGTCGCTGATGATCGGGTAGTTGGGCGCCGTGCCTTGGGTCTCCTCGATGTCCTTGGCCCAGTCGCCATGTCGGTCGAGCGGGTCGACCGACAGGCCGATGATCTTGACGCCGCGGCGGTCGAACTCGGGCTTGATGCTCGCCATGTAGCCAAGCTCGGTCGTGCAGACCGGCGTGAAGTCTTTGGGGTGCGAGAACAGGACCGCCCACGAGTCGCCGATCCAGTCGTGGAAGTTGATCTTGCCCTCTGTGGTCTCGGCCTCAAAGTCCGGGGCCGTATCCCCGATTCGAATACTCATGACTTCTGACCTCCTTTGGGGGGATTTAGCAAACATGATCTAAGCACGCGAGAGCTTGCGGCTCCGAGAATCCCGCCGAGCCGGCCGCCAACCGCGAGTCCGGGCGAGCCGTCGAAGCGGCCCACGACGACGCCGCGACCGGCGTCGGCAAGGGCACAAAAAATTCCCGATTAACCCCTTGCAAAAGGGTGACTGGTGAAGTACCCTGACCTGCGCAGCCACAGATAGGACCATCCTGATGCTCATGACCACCACGAACACGACACCCCAGATCGATGCGGCGACTGCCGCACCGATCAACGCGTGCGAGCACGGCTTTGGTCGCGAGTCGCTGCTCGGAAGCGTTACTGCCCTCGTCGCGAGGTATGCCCAATAGACCGTAGTTTGGGCACATATGCCAAGCCGCGAGGGCGACCCAGACGGGTCGCCCTTTTTTGTTGTCTGACCGCGATCGACGCGAACAACTGAAGATGTCGCTCTGACGTAGCTCCCTCGAGTGCACCTGTCGACGGTGACACTGGCGGCACCCTGTTCACATGGGTGACACAGTGACACACCGTTAACCAGTCACCCCGAAGCGAGGCCTCGCGAGGGCGGCCTCGCGAGGGCGAGCATCCACCTCGGGTCAGCGCCCCTGCGTGACCGAGGGGCCATCTACTGCAGCACCCGCGCAGACGAGCGCGCGTACGCCCCTGTCTCAGAGGCGCGCGCCCGCGTGCGCGCACAGACCAAACCACAACCCACCTGGAGGAACAGCAAATGGCAGCCAACCCGGCGGTGTCGACCGGGCAGCTGGAGCCGGCCTATAGGCGAGGCCTCCGGCTGCGGTCATGGCCGCAAGTCAAGCGCCGTCAGCGCCCCCTCAGGGGCGGCGAGGTCGAGCTGCTGCAACAGCTCGGCGAAGTACCGCGCCGTCCCAGCGAGCCCGGCTTGCCCGTGGATCGCACCTTGGCGCCCTGGCGCTGGATGTAATCGAGATGCCGTATGAGCACGGCGACTCCGGCTGGACCGGAGGGCCCGCCCAGAGAGATCGAACACGATTCGGGCGGACCCTCCGGGACAGCCCGAGCGGTCTACGCAAGAAGCCTGACGATCGCGAAGATCCCGACGACGACGATCACCGCGCGCAGCGCATTCTCCGGCAGGCGCTTGCCATATCGCGCCCCGAGGAAGCCTCCGATCACCGACCCGACCGCGATCAGCAGCGCCGCGCCCCAGGCGACGTGCGCGGCGATCACGAACACGATGCCGGCGACCAGGTTGACCAGGCCGGCAAGCACCACCTTCAGAGCGTTGATGCGCTGGAGATCGTCGTTGAGCGACAGGGCGAGGATCGAGAGCAGCATGATCCCTTGGGCCGCCCCGAAGTAGCCGCCGTAGATGCCCGCGACGAACACGCCGGCCGTCGCCGCCGGGCCGGGTAGCTCGCGCTTGTGCACGCCGCGCGCGGCGAGCGCCGCCGACAGCCTCGGCTGCAGGACGATCAGCACGAGCGCGATCGCGATGAACGCCGGAACGATCGCCTTGAAGGCCGAAGCGGGCAGGACCAGCAGCAGGACCGCGCCGGCGATCCCGCCGCTGAGTGATGCCGCCGAGAGCCTGAGCAGCCGCGCGCGCTGCCCGCGAAGCTCCTGTCGGTAGCCGAACGCCCCGGCCGCCGAGCCCGGCACCAGCCCGACCGTGTTCGACACGTTGGCGACGACCGGCGAGTAGCCGAACTGCAGGAGTACCGGGAACGTGACCAGCGTCCCGCTGCCGACGACCGTGTTGATCGTCCCAGCGACGATCCCCGCTGCGAAGATGACCAGTGCGTGAAGCGGGGGCAGGGAATGAATCAAACCAAACCGGCCGGGCGCGCGGGCCCTGGCCGGTTACAGTCACGTTCTCTCGGAACGTCCCCCATCAAATACGGAGGCTGCGGTGAAGCTCAGTGCGCGAAACAAGCTCGACGGCACCGTCACTTCGATCACCAAAGGTGAGGCGATCGCCAACGTCGCGATCGACGTTGGCGGTCAGCGCCTCGTCGCCTCGATCACCGTCGAGGCGGTGGATGAGCTAGGACTCGCGGAAGGGACCGCGGTTACGGCCGTCGTCAAGGCCTCGGATGTGATTCTCGCTACGGGCGACTGAGATCGGTCCCGTAGCCCGCGGCGGCGTCGCCGGACGGCTCGGGCTGGGGTTCGGAGTTCCGGTGGCCGTACTCGGACCGCTCGAGGTCGGCGCCGCGGGACCATCCGACGGCGCGACCGGCGCGACCGGCGCGACCGGCGCGATTGGCGGGACCGGCGTGACCGGGGGGCTCATCGGGGCGGCGACGGGCTGGGCCTTTGCCGCGGCGCTGGCGGGAGCGCCCATCGGCTGCCGGCGGCCAGGACCGGACGCGGCCCGCTTGTCGTCCTCGGAGGGGAAGCGTTCGGTCGCCTCCTCGGCCAGCGAGAACAGCGCGGTGGCGACGTTGCGCGCGTCGTCGATCAGCCGCGACCGCTCGCGCCACACCGCGTCGGTCTCGGTGTCGAGCTCGCGCAGCTTGGACTTGGCCTCGTCCTTCATCGAGATCGCGTTCGCGGCCGCGTCGGAGAGGCACTTCTCCGCTTCCTCGCGCGCCTTGCGCGTGGTCTCGGCGGCCTGCTGGTGAGCCGTCTGGAGGATTGCTGCCGCCTGCTCGCCGATCCGCTTGATCTCGGTTGACACGGCGTCGTCCGAGGAGCGGTTGGCTCGGAGCTCGTCGATCTCGTGCTCGAGCTCGTTCAGGTAGGCGTCGACGGCGTCGCGGTCATAGCCGCTGCGCACGACGGGGAACGGCGACGCGTCGTCGTCCCAGCGCTCGTCGACATCGTCGGTGACTGCGTAGTGGGCCTCGGTCGCCACGTCCCAGGGCGCGCTCGGCGCGCTGCCGGGCGTGGGCGTGGGCGTGAACGTACGGGCGATGCGGTCGCCGAGGTCGGCGAGCCGCGAGCTGGGTTGTTTGCGCCGCTTGGGCCGGTCGACGGTGGTGCCGGGCCGATTGAGCTCGCTCATGGAAATTCCTCCGCGCGTGTTGGACACACGGGGCTGTTCGGCGGCGCCACCACGATCCCTGTCAGACCCGCCGGGCGTGCCAGGGATCATGCAAGACCGCCCGGCGCGCCACGGCCTATCCGAGCACGGCCAGACCGCCCTGCGCGACCTCCATGTCCTGCGTGTAGTGACCACCGCTGACCCCGATCGCGCCGACGAGAGCATCGTCGATCTTGATCGGAAACCCGCCCCCGAAGATCACCAGGCGGTTGATGCCTCCGACTGCGCCGGCCGCAAGCGGTGGGTCGTCCTTGATGAAGTCGTGCCAGGCGTCGGTTCCCATCCCGAAGCCGACTGCCGTGAACGCCTTGTCCTGAGCGATCTGCACGCTCAGCAGCGCGGCGCCGTCCATTCGGCTGAACGCCTTGAGCACGCCCGACTCGTCGCACACGGCGATCACCATCGGGACGCCGAGCTCGGCCGCCTTCTTCTCGGCCGCATCGATTATCCGGTGCGCGAGCTCGGTGCTCACGCTCGCCTTCTGGATGACGTCGCTCATCTGGGCAGCTCCTCGCTAGGGGATTTTGGGGTCAGTCGCAAACCGTTTCTCGAGCTCGCGGATCTCCGGCAGGCCGATGAAGTCGAGGAAGTCGTTGAACGGCAGCATCTCACCCAGCAGCTCGATCGGCGTGCCGTCGGCCTTGATCTGCGCCAGCGCCGCGCGCATCGCGGCCGTCGCCGTCAACAGCGTGCTGATCGGGAAGATCACGATGCTGAAGCCCAGCCGGCGCAGCTGCTCGTGGGTGACCGGCGGTGTCTTGCCGCCCTCCGCGTAGTTGAACAGCAGCGGCACGTCGTTGAAGCTGCCGCCGATCGTCTCGATCTCCTCGACTGACTGCGGCGCCTCGATGAATAGGACGTCGGCGCCCGCGTCGCGGTAGGCGCGGGCACGCCCGACCGCGGCGTCCAGCCCCTCGGGGGCCCGGGCGTCGGTGCGGGCGATGATCAAGAAGCCGGGCGAGCGGCGCGCCGCGACCGCTGCCTTCACCTTCGCGACCATCTCATCGGCTCCGATTAGCTGCTTGCCCTCCATGTGCCCGCACTTCTTCGGCATCACCTGATCCTCGATGTGCACAGCGGCGATCCCCGCCGCTTCGTATTCCCGGACGGTGCGAATCACGTTGATGGGGTTGCCGTAGCCGGTGTCGGCGTCGGCGATCACCGGAATCTCGACCGCCTGCGCGATCCGGCGCGCGTTGTCGGCCATCTCGGTGAGCGTGAGCAGGCCCACGTCGGGCCGCCCGAGCCGCGAGGCGGCCGTGCCGAAGCCGGTCATGTAGGCCGCGTCGAACCCCGCCTCCTCGACCAGCCTCGCGCCGAGCGCGTCATAGCAGCCGGGGGCCAGCACCATCTCGCCGCGGGCGATCAAGTCGGGCAATGCGGACCCACCCGACGCCGAGCCGAGCAACCGAGCCATCCGTTTATTGTGCCCGCGCGAACGCGTTCAGGGAGCGCCACGGCAGGGCGACCAGTGTCGCCGCGCACAGCGCCGCCGTGAGCGTCATCGGAAGACCGTCGCCTGCCGCTTTGGCGATCGCCCCGCCACCGACCCCGCCGACGATCTGGCCCGCTGCCCAGGCCAGGTTCATCAGGCCGGCGGCGAGTCCCTGATCAAGCCCGAACGTGTCGGCTGCGTCCGACAGCAGGGCCATCGCCGGAGCCCAGAACGCCCCGAGCGACGAAGCGATCGCGATCACGACGGCCCCCATCGCCACAACGCCGCTGGGTAGCGTGAAGCACAGCAGCACGGCGGTCGTGCCCGCCAGCCCGAACCGCAGCGGCAGCAGGCGTCCGCGGCGGTCCGACAGGCTGCCGACCGCCGGGCTGATCACGGCCTCGAGCCCGGCCGCCAGGAGGTAGACGCCGCCGATCGCCGCCGCGGTCGCGCCGAAGTCGTGAAGCCGCAGCGGCCCGAGGACGTTCAGGCAGCCGGAGGCCACCGAGGGCAGCGCCACCAGCCACATACCCACAATCACGCCGCGGCTGCGGATCGCGCCGCGGAGATGGCCGAGCCCCTGCTGGGTCACCGACTCGGGTGACGGCTGCCGGGCAGCCTCGAAGATCAGCCCCAGGGTGAGCACGACGACCGTGCTGAACGCTGCCCCCCGGCCGATCGCCGCGGCCAAGGTGCCGATCACCGGGCCGAACAGCGCGCCGACGATGGCGGCGCCGAGCGCACCTCCGATCAGAGCTCCGCGACGGCTGACGGGCGCCTCGGCCACGATCCAAGCGAGGCCGCCGGCCCAGGAGCAGGCGCCGCCGAGCCCTTCGGCGAACCGGGCGATGTCGAGCAGCGCCGCGTTGTTCAAAAAGCCGAACGCCAGCGTCGACACAGCGAGCAGCGCGAGCCCGACGAAGACGGTCTTCTTCGGGCCGACCTTCGCGCTGAGCACGCCGCCGGGAAGCGCGCCGACCAAGGTCCCCGCCGCGTAGCTCGCCGTCAGCGCGCCGGCCGACAGCTTGGACAGATGCAGCTCCTTTGCCAGCCCCGGCAGCAGCGGCGCGATCGCCGCATAGAACATCGTGTCGACGAACACGACGGCCCCCACCACGAGCACCAGCCGGCGCTCGACGCGATTCGCCGTCGTCGTCACGTCAGGGACGCGAGCCCAGCCAGTCGGTCGTGCGCTCCCACAGCTCGGCGGCGAGCTGCGGCGTCGCCGCCGGGCCCGGCTCCTTACGTTGTGCGTCCTCGTAGTAGTCGCC
>Ga0207693_10002084_pt1 | contig 17484 bp, 17 predicted proteins | sample LARL81metaG_FD_184347 | JGI IMG/M metagenome (GOLD analysis project Ga0207693, IMG submission 184347) | Corn, switchgrass and miscanthus rhizosphere microbial communities from Kellogg Biological Station, Michigan, USA - LAR L8-1 metaG... | ecosystem: Host-associated > Plants > Roots >...
CAGACGCTGGCAGAAGACCCCGACTCCTACCTGAAGAAGGACGCGGCAAGCTTCGCCTCGGCGATCGGTCGGTCGTTCTACACCCAGATCCTGCCGTCCAACAGCGTCAACCTCGGCTGGACGTCGTGGGCCATCCAGTGGCTCAGCCGGGCGCCTACTCCGGTGCCTGACGCCCTGCAGGTCGCCTACAGCGGCGACGAGGACGTGAAGGCGGCGTACACCAAGCAGGCCGCGTTCGACTGGCATGAGTTCGTCGCGTTCCGCGGCCGCGAACTGTGTCCCGGTGGTCGTGTCGTGGTGATGACGACGGCCATCGGCGACGACGGTGAATTCGGCCACCGGCCGCTGTTCCGCGGCATGCTCGCCGAGCTCGCAGACCTGGTGGCGCAGGGGTTGGTGACCGACGACGAGGTGCGCCGCATGTGCATCCCGATGGTCTCTCGTCGGGCCGGTGATTTCCTCTCTCCGTTTGCACCGAAGGGCCGATTCGAGCGCCTGGAGGTCGAGCACCTCGAAGTGTTCGACGCCGAGGACCGATTCTGGACGCAGTACCAAGTCGACCGCGACGCAAAGGCTTTCGGTACGCAGTGGGCGGCGTTCGCCAGGGCGTCGGTGTTTCCGTCGATCGCGGCCGCGCTCGATGGCGGCCGCACCGACCCACGGCGTGTCGAATTCATGGACCGTTTGGAGGCCGGCGTTGCCGCGCGGATGGCGGCCGGGCCTGAGGAGATGCAGATTCCGCTGGCGCAATTGGTGCTGTGGAAGCGGCCGAAGGCTCGATGATTTGGGTGCTCCTCACGTCCGCCTGAATTACCCGGCCATCCGGTCGCGGAAGGTGTTGCGGTAGTTCTGCGGCGCGACACCTGTGAGCCGGCGGAACTGCTCGCGGAAGTTGGCCGGCGAGCGGAATCCGACGTCACGGCCAATCTTTTCGACGCCGTGCATCGTGCTCTCCAGCCGCTGCTGAGCGTGTCGGACGCGCACACCCGTCACCCATTGCATCGGCGTCTGGCCCGTCTCGGCCTGAAACCGGCGGTTCAGCGTGCGGACGCTCATGGCGGCCCGCTCGGCGATATCGCGCAGGGTCAGGTCACGATGCGCCTCCTGCTCAATCCATGCCAGCACATCATCGAGTTCGGTGCGTTCGGCAATATGCTTGGCGGGAGCCGTGTTTCGCAGAATGAACTGTGCCTGTCCCCCGCTGCGGTGCAGCGGTGCGACGGCGAGCCGGGCGGCATCGGCGGCGACGGCGGCGCCGTAGTCCCGCGCGACCATGTGCAGGCACAGGTCCATGCCGGCCGACGCACCCGCCGATGTCAGCACCTGACCCTCGTCGACATAGAGAACGTCGGGATCGAGATCCACCTCGGGGTAAGTGGCGCGGAACAGGTCGGCCGCGAGCCAATGGGTGGTTGCGCGCTTTCCGTCGAGCAGTCCAGCCTCGGCGAGGGTGAACGCGCCCGAACAGATCGACGCGATCCGGGTGCCGTCGGCATGCGTGGACTTCAGCGCGCGCAGCACTTCATCGGGCGTACCAACGCTGACGTCGTTGCGGCCAGGAACGACGATCGTGTCCGCACCGTCGACCTCGGAGATGCCGTGGTCGGTGGCGATGCGCATCGGCCCCGCGCTGACGACGGATTCGGTACCGCACACCAGTACGCGATATCCCGGCTCACCGGAGGGCAGCACCACCCGGCCGAACACCTCGACCGCGGTGGTCAGGTCGAACGCGATGACATCGGGTAGCGCGACGACGGCGACAGTGTGCATGGAGGGACAATACCCGCCGCGTGGCAATATCTTGGCGGCTGCGCCTATCTGGCCATTAACCGAACGACGGAGCGGATACCACGGCGTCGATGAGATGTGGCCCGGGCTCAGCGATCGCGGCGCTGAAATGTGTCGCGAGTTCTTCCGCCGTCGTGGCGCGTGTTGCAGGAACACCGAACCCTTCGGCGATCGCGACGAAGTCGATGCCGGGCTTGGACAGCTCGAGCAAGGACTGCGCCTTGGGGCCGGCCGCGGAAGCACCAACACGCATCAGCTCGAGCTGCAGGATCGCGTACGCGTGGTTGTTGAGGATCACGACCGTGATGTCGAGTTGTTCGCGGGCCATGGTCCACAGCGCCGAAATCGTGTACAGCGCGCTTCCATCGGACTGTAGGGCAATCACCGGTCGGTGCGGCGCGGCGATGGCGGCGCCGATCGCCACCGGCAGACCTTGGCCGATCGCTCCGCCGGTCAGTGTGAGGACATCATGGGGTGGCGATGCGGCGGTCGCGTCGGGCAACAGAAGGCCGCTGGTGTTGGCCTCGTCGGAGATGATTGCGTTTTCGGGCAGCAGCGCGCCGATGACAGCGGCCCAGTTGTCGGATCTCAGCGGCCCGGTCGGTAGCTCTGCCGCCCTGCCGGGGGGCTCGGGAACATCTGGGGCGCCAAGGCGGTCCGCGATTTCTTCCAGCCGGCCAGTGGCCAGAGTGTGAACCTCTGTGCCCTTCGGCACCAGATCACCCGGCATGTTCGGATAGGCGAAGAACGCCACCGGCGACCGCGCTCCCGCCAACATCAAATGCCTTGTGCCCCTGAGCTGTTCCTGCGCCATTTCGGCGAAGTAGCCGAGACGTGGGATATCGGGCACGCCTCTGCCCCGCGCCAGCCTGGCGGGAAACGTTTCCACAAGCGCCTTTGCTCCGGTCGCAGCCGAGATGCGGGCCGCCGCACGCAAGCCTGCGGAGGTGGTCGCCGGCCCGCCGAGCAGCAGGACCACCTGCTCGCCATACGTTTTCAATATTTCCAGGCGTCGGTTAGCGCGGTACAGGTGCCCTTCGACCGTTCTGGTCGAGATGGTCAGTTTCTCTGCAATCTCGCGGTTGGTGTATCCCTGCGCGACGAGCGTCATGATCTCCCGCTCCCGTGAGGTCAGCGCGTCCCGGGGCGTCATTGGAGGCGCCGCGCCATCGGAATTCGACTCGCTCCACGACAGGTCAGCAGGCAGGATGATCGTGGCGACGCGCCCCGCCCCGTATGTCGCGCTGGCAATCGCTGCGTCCACGGTCGCCGCGAGTTCGGCTGTCGAGGCGGGTCGGTGCACCGTTCCCTGCAACCAGTTCCCCAGCGCGTCGATATCGGATTGCAGTGGCGCATCCAGCTTTTGGTGGTAGGTGGCATGGTCGCCGACGACGTTGACGATCGGGCTGTGCGCGCGACGGGCGTTGTGCAGGTTCGCCAACCCATTCGCCATTCCCGGTCCCAAGTGCAGCAGGGTGGCCGCGGGCTTGCCGGCGATGCGTGCGTAGCCGTCGGCAGCACCGGTGGCCACGCCTTCGAACAGACACAACACCGCCCGCATACCCGGCGAAGCATCCAAGGCCGCCACGAAATGCATCTCCGATGTGCCAGGGTTGGCGAAACACACGTCGACTCCCCCCGCGAGCAGACGTTCGATCACCGTGTGGGCGCCGGTACTCATGGGCATGATTCTGCCGTCGATCGGCCTTTGAGCGTGGCAACATTCCGGCGGAACATGGCCGTCGGACGGCTATCCACTCGCAGTGGCCTTGCCGACGATGTCAACGTGTATGCACAGATCGTGTTGTTCGACGGGTTCGACCCACTCGACGTCATCGCGCCGTTCGAAGTCCTCGCCGCGGGCAGCGAGGCGGTCGGCGGTCAACTGGAGGTCGAACTCGTGTCCGCGGAAGGGCCTCGGCCAGTGGTCAGTGGCACTCGCGGCCTGGTGTTGCAGGCCACCGCGCAACTCGATCCGTCCAAGCCCGGGTTCGTCGTCGTTCCGGGCGCGTCGGGCCCGATCGATGGGGATCCCGACGAAGTCGACACGATCCCCGTCCTGCTGGCCCGGTTCGGCGAGACCAGGGCGGTGCCGTTGATGCGCGAAGCGATGGCCAACCCCGACGTCACGGTCGCGACCGTCTGCGGCGGATCGCTCGCACTGGCGATGGCCGGTCTGCTCGAGGGCCGCAATGCCGTCACCCACCGCCTCGGCATGGATGTACTGGAGGCCACCGGCGTCAGCGTCGTCCATGCTCGGGTGGTCGATGACGGCGATCTGGTCACGGCCGGCGGGGTGACGTCCGGTCTCGATCTCGCGCTGCATCTGCTGGACCGAACGTATGGCCCAAGGGTGGCGCTGGCGGTCGAGTCGTTGTTCGCCTACGAGCGGCGGGGAACGGTGTGGACCTGACGGGTGTGTGGGATGTGACCGTCAGGACGCCCATCGGGTCACTGGCAGTCGTCTATGCGTTCGCCGACGACGGCGACATCACGGGCACCGCGACGGCTAGGGACGAGACGGTGCCGCTGCGGGACATTGTCGTTGCGGGACAACGGGTTACCTGGCGGCAGTCGGTGACCAAGCCGATGCGGCTCAACCTAGAGTTCGACGTCATGGTCGACGGTGACCGGCTGACGGGCCATTCGAAGGCGGGGCGATTGCCGCGTTCAGTGGTTACCGGTGTGCGCCGTCAGGGGCGCATCTCGTAAGCGCCGTCGTAGGCCTTGACCCGCTGCCAGACCCGTTCGAAGCGCCCGGCGTCGGATACCGGCTTGCGTATCGCACCGACGGTCCAGTCCTGCTGGGTCTGCGTCGAGCTCGGCTTGCCGTGCAGCGCAACAGCATACGTGGAAAAGTCGCGGATCTGGAAGTCGAAGATCTGATCGATGATGTCGTCGTCGAGGCCGGTCAGCGCGGCCTGCTCGAGGATGAGTTGCCCGTAGACGATCAGTGAGAACAGGTGCCCGATCGTGAGCATGAAGTCCAGGTCTTGTTGCTGTTCGGCATCGGGCGGCGCGGTCGCGAGCAGCGTCTTGAACGCCTGGGCCTGTTCGTAGAACCGCACGACGTTCGCGATGCTTGAGCGCTTCTCGTAAACCGGCGTCCAGTCTGCGAACTGCACCTTGGCCGCGCCGCGGGTCGGTCCCTGGTTCCAGAAGAACTCATCGTCGGCGGGATCGTTGCGGGTGCCGATCTCCGGGTACTCCGCCGGGTTGAACATGTAGTTGGGCATGAACTTCAGCACCAGACCGACATTCACATGCACCGTGCCCTCCAGTCGCGGCAGCGTGCCGATCAACTGCGAGACTTCCCGGAACATCGTGTTCTTCTCGTAGCCCTTGGCGGCGATCACATCGTGCAGCGCACGAAGCACGGTTTCGCCCTCCATGGTGACCTTCGCCTTGGTCATGGGGTTGAAAAGCAGGTAGCGCCGATCGTCCAGGCTGGCGCTGCGGAAGTAGTCGACGGAGCGCTGACTGAACAGCTTCATCGCGATCAATCGCACGTACGCATCGACGAAGTTCGCCCGCACGTGGGCAAACTCGGTGACCGGCCTGCCGTAGAGGATTCTGTTCTGCGCGTGCGTGATCGCTTCGTAGAAGGCATGTTCCGTCATGCCGATCGAACATGAGCACAGATTGAACTTGCCGACGTTGACGGTATTCAGTGCTGCCGCAAAGGCTTCCACGCCGATGTGCAGGATGTCCTCTTCGCGCACCGGATAGTTCTCCAACCGGAACGTGCTCACATAGATCTGCATGTGCACGACGTTGTCGATCAGGTGGTAGTTCTCGTGCTGGCTGTCGACGGCGAAGAAGACGTAGGCCTTTTCTTTGTCCAGGCTGCCGTCGATGTCGCCGCGCCGCCCGAAGACCGAAACCATGCTGGCGACGTTGCCGTTGCCGATGTAGTACTTCTCCCCCGTCGCCCGGTACAGGATGCCGTTGGCTCGGTCCTCTTCGCTGGCCGGCATGAGCACCATATCGGTGTTGTAGACGTCCGCGCCGTGTTCGCGCTCGGACAACCCGAACGCCATCACCTCTCCGGCCTCCAGGTCATCGGCTGCCTTGAGTTTTGCGTCCTTGTTTTCGCTCTGCCAGATCGGCCCAAGACCCAGGATGGTTACCTGCTCGGTGTACCAGTATGTCAGCCCATAGAACCCGAGGATCTCGGAGAGCGCGGCGTTGCGCGCGGCATCCCAGCGCTTCTCGGGGTCTCCGTCGGCGTACTCCGACGGGGTGAGGAACGTCGCGAACAGCTTCTCCCGCTTGACGAACTCGACGAAGTCCGCGGGCCATTGGGCGGCCAGGTCATCGTCGAGGATGCGCTTCTTGCCCTGTCCCTCGAACCAGTCGATGGTCGCGCGCAGCAGTCGCCGCGTCTCGTCGTCGAACTGCTGCGGGTCGTAGGTGTTCGGATCGAAGAGCAAGCCGTCGGTCTGCGTCATGACGCGAGCCTAGGGCTGCGCGGGCTGACCCGGTAGCTGCGGTGCCGGAACCCAGGGCAGACCAGGGATCGTCGGATATGGCGGCGTCGGACTCCATGGCGGCGGTTGCGTCGTCGTTGGCGCCTCCGTGGTCGGCGGCGGCGCCTCGGTGGTAGGCGGAGGCGGTGGCGGCGCTTCGGACGTCGGCGGCGGAGGCGGAGGCGTTTCCGTCACGGTCACCGGCGGTGGCGGCGCCTGCTGAGTGACCGTGCGGGTCTGGGGCGCCTGCGTCTGCGGCGGCGCCGTCGTGGCCGCGGGTGGCGGCGCCACCGCAGTCGTTGCCGCGGGCGGCGGCGTGGTGGTGGTTGTGGGCGTCGTCGTCGACGCCGGTGCCGGGGTGCTGTCGTCGCGCATCACGTAAAGCACTGCCGCGGTGAGCGCCCCGAGAAGCACCAGCACGCCTGCGACCAAAGCCACAGCGGGGCGGCGGTACCACGGCAGCGGCGGCTCCGCTTGGTGCTCATACGGATCGTGTTCAAACTGCATCTGCGGGCGTGCGTCAGCGGTCAAGCCGCCGCCGTTGGCCGGGCCGGCGTACTCGTACGGATCGGTGGGCGCCACGTCGGGAATGTCGTCGGCCTCCGACCACGCAAGCGCGCGGAATGTGCTCGATTCGGGCGCGTCCTGGGGGTTCACCTCGGGCGCTATCGCGGTGGCCGCGGCAGCTGCGGCGGCCACGCCGGGGGCCACGGCCATCGACGTAGCAATCTCGTCGGCCGTGCCGCGCACCGCTTTGAGTCCGCCACCGATCGCGGCTGTCAACTCCGGCTGTGCGGTGGTGATGACGGGCACCCGCAAGTGTTCGGACAGTGTGGTGGTGATGAACGGGATGCGGGCACCGCCGCCCACGGAAGCCACGGCGACGAGATCGGCGGTACGAATTCCGTTGCGCTCCACGGTTTCCGCTACGACACCCACGAAATCGGCGAGCGGCGCGCGGATCGCCTCGTCGAGCTCGTTGCGGGTCAGTCGCACGTCGCTGCGATGCCCGGGCAGCTCGGCCACCAGTGAGGTGACCGCCGCTGTGGACAACCGCTCCTTGGCTCCGCGGCACTGGGCCCGCAGCCGGGTCAGCGAACCGATCGCCGAGGTGCCGGACAAGTCGATGGTGCCCGCCGCCGACAAGTCGTTGATGACGTGAGTCAACAGCGCCTGGTCGATGAGGTCGCCGGACAGGTCGGCGTGGCGGACTGTCGGGCCGATCGGCGCGAAACCGTTGGCGGCGTCGACGAGCGTGATGCTGGTGCCCGTGCCGCCGAAATCGCACAGTGCGACGACGCCGCTGGTCGGCACACCCGGGTCGTCCTGCAGCGCAGTGAGTGCCGCCATGGAGTCGGGGACGAGCGACGCCGGGGTCGGTTGTTGGAACTCCGGCACCGCTGCCACGGCGTTGCGCAGCGCGTCGACGGCGGCGGGTCGCCAGTGTGCGGGGTAGGTCACGGCGACGGGTTCGGCGGGTGGCCTGCCGCGGCCGACCGCGTACAGCATGGCCCGCAACGCATCGGCGAGCACCTTGTCGGCCATATGAGTCGAGCCGTCGGCGGCGACGATGCCGACGGGGTCACCGACGCGGTCCACGAAGTCGGTGATGATCAGGCCGCGCTCGGTGAGGTTGGGGTTTTCGCTGGGCACGCCCACCTCCGGCGGACGGTGCGGGTACAGCGTCACCACCGGCGACCGCGTCACAGCGGTCCGGCCCACCACGACGGCCGCCAGGTTAGTGGCGCCAACCGACAGTCCTACCGCGTCAGGCATGTCACCCCGTCTCGATCAAACCCTATCCGGTATTCAATCTCGTCCGACGGGGTTGGCGTTACTCAGCGAATGGTTCCCACACCGGGAATCAGTGGTAAATCCAAAGCTGTCACCCAGCCTGGCGAAAGATCGTTGACTGCGGGCACCGCGTTCAACGCGCGCAGGCCGGTCGCCAGGCAGCCTGCGGCGGCCGCGTCGCGCCCCGAGCCGTCGGTGAACCGGAACACCGTCTCCTGGAAGATGCTCGGCGTGCCCTCGATGTCGACGCGATAGACGTCATTCTCGTTGCCCGACGGCCAGTCCGGTGCGGCGTCAATGCCGATCCGGTTGACGTGCTCGAGCTGAATGCGAGTCTCGCCCTTGTACACCCCGTTGATCGTGAACCGCACGGCCGCAACGTTTCCTGGCTGGATGATGCCTTTGGCGGACTTGCGCTCGGTCGGCGTCACCCATTTGTCCCACGTCGTGGTGATCTCGTCGAGCATGATGCCCGTCGCATGTGCGATCATCGGAACCGTTGCACCCCAAGCGAATATCAGGAAGTCAGGGTTTTCCAGCAGCGGCCGGTATTCGGGCGGCTTGCCGATGCCCATCTCGAATTCGTAGTCGCCCTCGTAGTTGGTGTAATCCAGCAGTTCGGATGCCCGGACCTTGCGGACCTCCGAGCACAGGCCCATCAGCGTCATCGGGAAGAGGTCGTTGGCGAAGCCCGGGTCGATGCCGGTGGTGAAGCAGGACGACTGGCCCAGTTCGCAGGCCACGGTGATGGGCTCGATCCAGTTGGGTGGGTTGAGGTGCATGGTGGGCCACACCCACGGCGTCATGGCCGTCGAGCACACGTCGATTCCGGCCCGCAGGAAGCGGGTCATCAGCGCGATGTTGTCGTCGGCGTGTGCCGCGGTCGGGCCGTAATGCACTAGCGCGTCGGGTTTCAGCGCGATGAGGGCGTCGACATCGTCGGTCGCGGCTAGCCCGAGTTTCTGCCCGAGAGCGCAGATTTCGCCGACATCACGACCCACCTTTTCGGGGCTGCTCACCCCAACACCGACCAGTTCGAACAGGGGGTGCTTGACGATCTCGTCAATCACCATCCTGCCGACGAATCCCGTGCCCCAGGCGACGACGCGCTTTGTCTCAGAATCCTTCACGCCCTTCACCATAGGCGGGCTTGGGGTCGTCGGACACCGACCTCGCGAGTCGCCGGATCTCCTCTCGGAGTTCCTCGATCTGCGCCCGCGTCGCCACCTCCTCGGCGGCGTCCTCCATGGCCACGCGCTGCACGATCCACGATGCCAGCGTTGCCGTCACGCTGCCCACAAGGGCAATGCCACCGATCATCAACGCGACGGCGACCAACTTCCCCATCGGGGTCACGGGCGACAGGTCGCCGTAGCCGACGGTGGTCACCGTCGTGGTGGCCCACCACAACGCGTCGCCCAGGGTATGGATCTTGGACTCGGGCCGCGTGCCCTCGACATCGAGGATCGCCAGGGATGCCGCATAGACGATCGCCACCGCGCCACAAGCGGTGTAGACGATGACCTTCCCCCGGGTGGTTTCGCCGACCGCCCGCTGCAGCGCGCTCACCACCACGGCCAGGCTCAACAACCGCAGCGGACGAAGGAATGGCAGCACGATGATCGGCAACTCCCAGAGATGTCTGACGAACCACCTGCCACGAGGATCCGCCAGATACAGGCGCACGGCGTAGTCGACGACGAACATGCAGTAGACAACTAGGAGCGCGATGTCGACCGCCTTGTCGGCACTACCCTGCGGGCGAACCAACACCTTCACGGAGTACAGCGCAAGAAAGACAATTGCGACGCCTGCGAGCGGCAAGTCGGTTCGCTTATCCCAGCGCTCGAGTCGGGTTAGCTCGGCCATCAACTGGTGACACTAATTGGGGAGCCGGGAGGCTCGGTGTCGAATGAGTGATTGGTCGGCCAGCCCGTCAGCGCCCGGTCTGCGACGTCATGTAGCTGATCGCGGGTTGTGCCGCTGCGCGCCTGCACCGCAAATCCTTGGCAGACCGCGTTGATCCACCGCGCCAGCACGACCGTGTTCACACCCGGCAGTTCCCCCGTAGCCTGTGCGTCGTCGAATCGGCGGGCGAGCACAGCGACGCTGTCACTTCGTTGCCGCGCCAACTCGGCCCGCACGGCGTCGGCGTCGTCACCGGCGGCAAGGGCGCCTTGCACGAGCAGGCAGCCACGCGGCCTGTCGGGAATGGTGTTCGCGTCCACTGCTCCATGGACCATCGCACTGGCCACGTCCCACGCCGTCGGCTGACGGAGCGCGTCGGCGATATAACCGGCCGGCCCCGCCATGTACCGCTCCACGGCCCGGTGGAACAACTCCGTCTTCGAGCCGAATGCCGCATATAGACTGCGGCGGTTGATTCCGGTGGCATCTGTGAGGTTGCTGATGGAGACTCCGTCGTAGCCGTGCTCCCAGAACAGCTCCATCACGGTCTCCAGCACCTCATCGGGCTCGAACTCCCTCGGCCTGCCTACTGCCATCGACCACACCTCCCGCTGTGGCGCCGGTCACACGGGGAATGAACTCGCCGGAATGGCGCTTAAGCAGAGCATACTTAGTAACCGATCAGTTCGAAAGGGCGACAATCATGACTTCATCACTGACCGGAAGGCGGGCGCTGGTGACCGGCGGGTCGCGGGGTATCGGGGCGGAGATCGTCCGGCGGTTGGCCGGCGACGGTGCCGCGGTGGCGTTCACGTACGGGGCATCGGCCGCCGACGCCGAGAAGCTGGTAGCCGAAGTCGCCGCGGGCGGCGGCACGGCCGTCGCGATCCAGGCCGACAGTGGCGACGCGGAACAGGTCGCCAGGTCGGTCGACGAAACGGTGGCGAGGCTCGGCGGGTTGGACATCCTGGTCAACAACGCGGGCGTGGCGTACATGGGCGACGTCGAGTCCTTAACGATGGAGCAGTTCGACCGGTTGGTCGCGATCAACGTGAAGGGCGTCTTCGCCGCCGTTCAACGGGCACTACCGCATCTCGGCTCGAGCGGCCGAATCATCAACATCGGCAGCATCAATGCCGACCGGGTGCCCGGGCCGGGGCTGTCGATCTATGCGATGTCGAAGGCGGCTGTTGCCGGGTTGACCCGAGGGCTGGCCCGCGACCTTGGACCGCGGGGAATCACCGTCAACAACGTTCAGCCCGGACCGATCGCCACCGATATGAATCCCGAGGTAGGCGAATTCGCCGATTCGCTGCGCGAGGTGATGGCACTCGGACGCTACGGCCACCCCCGCGACATTGCAGGTGTGGTCAGCTACCTGGCCGGTCCGGAAGCGGCGTACGTGACCGGCGCCAACTGGAACGTCGACGGCGGATTCACCGTTTAGCCGTCACAGATTGATCGGGTCGGGTGGGCGGACGGTTTTGGTGGTGTCCCTCAGCGCGCCCTTGAATTGCATTGCCCGGTAGGGCCATCCGACGTCGGTGTTCCACTGGGACACCACCAGCCCGATGCCGCCCGCGATGTCCAACCGAGAGCCCGGTAGCACATAGCCACCGTAGAGTTGCGCGACCTCGTTGCCGGAATGATTCTCGGCGTTCCACGCCGAGCCCAGCACTGGTGTCTGGAGTTCGGTGATGTGCATGTTGGCGACCGGTGATTCCACGACCCGGTACCCCAGCGCGTACTTCGACGCCAGGAACCCGCCGAGTATCCACTTGCCTTGCGCCATCCGGCGAAACGTCAGCTCGCCCCACTTCTCGCCGTCCGGCGTGATCGGGGTCGCCGGCGCGCCCCACGCCCAGCGTCCATTCGCAAAGCCCCAGCTGACATATCGCGACCGCTGCCCGATGTGCTCGGGCCGGACACGCATCAAGATGATGCCCTTGTCGCGTTGAAATCCCGTCGCCACCACATACACCCAGCCGTCGTCGGGGTCGTAGTCCGACGACCAGCATTGTGCGTAGCCGCCGTGCAGGTTGGCGGGAAACTTGGCGTCCTCACCCATGTGCGACCACGAGATGCCGCTGTCGTCGGACCTCCAGATCTCGGTCCAGATGACGTTGCCGAAACCTCGATTGACGATGGCGTGCAAGTAGATCGAGCCGTCGACGCACAGTAGGTCGGACGGGATGACGGTACTGATGCCGCCGCGCGTCCAGCCCGTGGCCGCGTCGTCGTGGATGTAGTGCCACAGCTGGCGGGCATAGTTCGGGTCGTCTCCCCCGGCCCGCTCGTAGACGATTTCGTGGTCGGCGTCGCCGGTGCCGATCAGCACGACGGGAGAACGCCAGTCGCCCTGCCCGACCTTGCGACCGGAGAAGGTGTCGCCGAAGACCGACACCAGCTTGCCGTTGGGCGCGACCACCGACGGCCCCAGGTCGGCGCACATGACACCCCAGCGCTGAGTGACCCCCGGGCCGGTCAGATCGACGACCTTCCCGTTGACCAGCGGGACAGCGGCGATCGCGCCGCCGCGGGTCCGCAGGCGTTGACCCGCACGCCTGCCGATTGAGGAAAACAATCGCGGCATGTTCTCGGCCCTCCGGTCGGCCGGGTCAGTGGAGCCGATCAGCTCGGCCTTAAAAGCAGCGCCGCAGGCCGCCGGGCTCGCAGTACAGCGGGTACTGCTCGACTGGATTCGGCAGCGGACCCTTGTAGGACATCGTGAACGGGATGCTGATGATCCCCGGCTGCAGACCGCAGACGTCGTTGTGGGCGATGGTGCGGGTGCCCGTCAGCGTAAGGTCATCGAACTTGAAGGTTTCGACGGTGGGTGCCCAGCTGCCGTCGGGGCACTGCATGCCTTCCTTCTTGGGCGTGCTGAACTGCCAGAGGCCCCCGGTCAGGATCGCGTCGCCACCGGCGAGGCCCGTCGACGGGGACATGTGCAGCCGGCAGGCGACCGGCAGGTTCAGCGGCTCCCGCAAATCCCCGACCACCGGGACGCACGACGGCCAGATTTCCCACGACCCGCTGTCGCCGTCCTGCGGCGTGTAGTTGTAGACGCCCTCGATGACCTGGTCAGCGTGGGTCGGCCCGGCGAAGCCGAGGGCCACGCACGCGAACATGACAGCCGCGGCGAGCACCCGGATGATCGTCACGCCGCTGAGTATCGCAGCGTTCGTGAAGCGAAGTCACGGATTAGGTGCCCGGTGGTTTCGGATGCGCCGCTTAGCGGGACGAATTCCGTGGACACCTCGCCACCTCGAGAAAGACGCCCGTGAGAGGGTCTTGCCATGACACAACTGGATGGCAAGGTCGCCTTGATCACCGGCGCGTCTGCGGGGCTCGGCGCTGCTACCGCACAGCTTTTCGCCGAGCGGGGCGCTTCGGTGTTCGGCATCGCGCGCGACGCCGATCGGATGGCCGTGGTGTTCGCAGACGTGCCCGGCGGCAAGTACTCGTCGGTGGACATCTCCGATCCCGCCGCATGCAGGCAGGCCGTCGCCGACTGCGTCGCCGAGTTCGGCCGCCTCGACATCCTGGCCAACATCGCAGGCTTCCACCAGATGCGGCACACGCCGACGATGACCGATGAGGAGTGGGACCGCGACCTCGCGGTGAACCTGAACGGGCCGTTCTATCTATGCCGGGCAGCGCTTGCGCATCTCTTGGAATCCGGCGGCAACATCGTCAACGTCTCGTCGATCGCGGGCGTCGAGGGTGAGGTTTATTCGGCGGGCTACTGCGCCGCCAAGCACGGGCTGATCGGACTGACCCGCGCGCTGGCGATCGAGTTCACCAAGGACAAGCTGCGCGTCAACGCGGTGTGCCCGGGCGGCATGCCGACCGCGCAATCGACGGAGTTCCATGCACCGGAGAACGCCGACTGGAACCTCATCCTGCGCATAGCATCGCCACGCGGATTCATGGAGACCGTCGACGTGGCCAAGGCGATAGCGTTTTTGGCGAGCGACGACGCGGCAGCCATCCACGGTGCGGTCTACCGTGTCGACAACGGCAAGGGTGCGGGCTGACCCCGCTATCGGTGCCGATTCCGATTGATCGGTGAGTATGGCGTCGGGTCGATGTCCGGGCGTCGTTCGTCGATCAGGTCGGCAAGCATCCGCGCCGAACCGCACGCCATGGTCCAGCCGACGTGGCCGTGGCCAGTGTTGTAGTACAGATTGTCGTGCCGGCCGAGGCCGATCAGCGGTGGGCCGTCCGGCGTCATCGGGCGAAGTCCCGTGCGGTAGCGCGCGGTGTCCCAGTCGATGGCGCCGGGAAACAACTCGTTGCCCGCGTCGATGATGTCGGCATAGTCGGCGGGCGTGCTGCTGCGGTCGTATCCGACGAACTCGGCGGTCGCCGACATCCGCAGCTCGCCGCCGAATCGCGACCATGCGACCAGTGAGCGTTCGTCGATGCCGCCGATGCGCGGGGCGCGGTCCGGATCCTTGATCGTCGCGGTGAGCGTGTAGCCCTTGGCCGGATACACCGGGATGTGATGGCCCATCGTGCGGGTCAGCAGCGGGCTGGCCGACCCGGCGGCGAGGACGGCGGCGTCGGCGTGAATTGGCCCGTCGGAGGTCATGATTCGGGTGATCGACGATCCGTCGGTGTCGAGTCGGGTTACCGACGTGCCGAGGTGGAACGTCGCGCCGAGCCGTTGGCACACCGCCGCAAGGCCAATTGCGAACTGATGCGGGTCGCCTGTGCCGTCGGACGTGTCGTGAATGGCACCGGCGAATCGCCGCTGCCCGTGAGCCAGCGCAGGTTCGAGGGCCATGGTCTGCTCGTAGTCCAGCACGTCTTGGCGCCGGCCGTGTTCGGCCAGCAGCCGTGAATTGTGTTCGGCGGTGCGGAGATCGGCTTCTTCGTGGAACAGATACAGCACGCCGGTGTGGGTCTGCCAGTACTGCAACCCCTCACGGGCGGCCAGTTCGTCCATCAGCTGCTGGCTGTAACGTGCGAGCCGCAGTTTGGCCAGCGTGTTGGCACGCGACCGCGACGGTGTGCACTCGCGGATGAACCGGAAGCCCCAGCGCACCAGGTCGGTGTCGGCCCTTGGTCGGACCCGAATCGACGTCGACTCGCCGAGTAAGGACTTCACTAGCATCGCAGGCGCTTTCGGCGACGCCCATGCGTACGAGTGCCCGGGTGCGACGAGACCGGCGGTGCTGGCGCTGGTGTCAGACGCGATGTCAGTGCGGCGGTCGTAGACGTGTACCTCGTGGCCGCGTTCGGCCAGGGCGTGGGCGGCGGCGACGCCGACAATGCCGGCGCCCAGGACTGCTATCTTCACAGCGCCGCCCCCGCAGCCCCGCCGTCGGCAACCACAGGCGACTTCGCTGTCCGAACCGTTGCGGGTGGCGACACCGCGCTGGATTCGGTGAGCAGCTTCCCGTTGGTCTCCGGCGCCAGCAGCATCGTCACCAGCCACCCGAGTCCCGCTACGCCTGCGCCGACGAGCATGGTCAGCTGCACCGAGTAGTCAAGCAGGTGCGGAGCGCCATATACACCGATGGCCGCACCGATTCTGCTTGCGCCCGTGGCGAATCCGTTCGCGGTGGCGCGGACGCCGGTGGGGAAGCTCGGAGGGGTAGATCGCCTCCAGGCATTGACCCGAGTACATAGCGACGCCGAAGACACAGAACAGCACGAGTACGAGCCACATCGGTGGATGCGCGATGATCGCGAGCCCGAGCAGAGGCAGCGCGGAGATCGCGAAGCTCCACAGCAGCAGCTTGCGTCGGCCCCGGTTGATGAACAGCGCGCCCGACAGCGAGCCGAAGACGTAGAAGATCTGGATGATCACGGCGCCCAGATAGGCCGTATTGCCTTCGGCCAGCCCGAACTGCTTGAGAATCGCTGGCTCATAGGTGGCGATGGCATAGATCGGCACCAGCTGGCAGGCCCAGAACAGTGCGACAAAGAGCGTCCGTCGCCGGAACTCGGGCCGGAAGATCGTCATGTAACCCTTGGGGCTGTCTTCGGGCTCTTCGATATCGGCCAATGTCGCGTCGGGTCCCAGCATTTGCTTCAGCACGGCTTCGGCTTCTTCGGCGCGGCCGTTGCTCAGCAGCCACCGCGGTGACTCCGGAGTGCCAAGGCGCATCGTGAGGATGAGTAACGCAGGGATAGCGCTGCTGGCGAGCATCCAGCGCCAGGCGTCGGGTCCGAGGTTCAGCATGAAGTACCCGACGGTGTAGGCGACGGCCGCGCCGACGGAGAACATCGTGACCAGGACGACCAACAAAGGTCCGCGAGACTTTTGCGCGGGTGGGGACGATTCACGAAGCCTCGGTGGCCGTCGTGAAGAGCGGCGTGGCCGCGAGCCACAACGCCGAGGAGGCTGCAGCGTTAGTCGGTGTCCGCCCAGGGATCACGATGCCGATCGTGCTCGACGGCGCGGTGATCGGGACGGTGGGCATCACCGGCTCACCGGCTCAGGTCGTGCGGCTGGGCCGGCTGGTACAGCGCCAGACCGAGATCCTCTTGCGCGAGTCGATGTTTCAGCGAACGCGCCTCCTTCGCGAGAACCGCCTGACCCAGCTCGTCCGCGACATCGTCGAGTTCGATCCGCGGATTCTGGACGAGCAGATCATCCGCGCGACCGGTGTCGAACTCGGCTACGACCTGGGGTCAGCAACGCGTCGCCGTCCTATTCGAAGTGCAGCACGGCCCGGAGAGCTACCCGTCATCGGTGCGGGCGATCGGCGAGGTGTTCGACGCGCGTACTGACATCGTCGCGGAGTTGGCCGCGGGCAGATACGTTGTGCTGCACCATCCCTCGGCCGATGACGCCGAGCACCTGCGGTCGTGCGTCCGTCGTGCCGCCGCACTTCTGCGCGAACGGCATGGGGTGGTCGTGCACATCGGGATTGGCGAAAGCGGCTCGGGAGTCGCCGCTTTGGCGGCTTCCTGCGCCGATGCGAAGGACGCGCTGCGGCTCGCTGGGGACAGCGCCGGCGTCGAGATCCGAGCGATTTCGCACCTTCGGGTACGCCAGCTGCTCGAGTCGGCGAGCGCCGTGGCGCGGACACGCTTCACAAGCTCGCAACTCAACCTGTTATCTCGGGAGACTGACTTCTCAGCACTGAAACAGACGCTCGTCGCGTGGTGCGAATGCGGCTTCAATCTCGTGACGACGGCGCAGCGGCTGGCGATCCACCGCAACACGGTGATCTACCGGCTCGACAAGATTTCGCGCTTGACCGCGCGCGACGTCCGCGAGCCAGGGGTGGCGATCGCTCTCTATCTCGCGTGCCTCATCGCGGACTGACTTTTCCGGCGACTCGGAAGCACGTCGTACAGCCAGCGTGGAAGACATCCCATGGCCCACGCGACAGGCTTTGACCATGAGCGACAAAGAAACGACCATCAGCATCGTGCGCCGATGCGCGGCCGTGGTCGAGGGGCCGGCCGCTGTGCTCGCGAAAGCGATACCGAGCACACCCGTCGACACCCAACGGGCGCCCTGCCCCGGCGCGTACTACTGCATTGCGCCCGGACCCGA
>Ga0207693_10002085_pt1 | contig 17474 bp, 15 predicted proteins | sample LARL81metaG_FD_184347 | JGI IMG/M metagenome (GOLD analysis project Ga0207693, IMG submission 184347) | Corn, switchgrass and miscanthus rhizosphere microbial communities from Kellogg Biological Station, Michigan, USA - LAR L8-1 metaG... | ecosystem: Host-associated > Plants > Roots >...
CCGACCCGGACGGCAACTGGGTAGACCTGTTCGCGCTGCTGGAATCCTGACGCAGCGACGCCAGCGGGACGCCGGCGAGTTCGCGGGCTTCGCGGTGCAGGTGGGGTTGGTCGGCATACCCGGCACGAGCTGCCACCTCTGTGTTCGGCAGTCCGTCGCCCAGTAACCGCACCGCGCGCCGGAACCGCAGGATGCGACGCAGCGTGGCAGGCCCGTAGCCATACACAACCGTGCACTGACGCTGCAGCGTGCGGGCCGACCAGCCGACTTGGCCTGCCACGTCGGAGACGGCCGCGCCGCCTGCGAGTGCGCCGGTGACGTGGCTCAACAGCGACAACGACCATGGAGCGGTTTCGGTCGTAGGTTCGTCGGACGCAAGCGCGACGGCCAGATCCACGAGCGTGCGATGGGGCGGCGCCTGTCTGAGATCGCGGATCGGCACGCGTTCGTTGCGCAGCTCCGACGCTGGCACTCCAAGCAGGCGCGGAAGCACGCCGGGACGAAACCGCAAGCCCACGAACGATTCTCCATTTCGGGGGCTGACCGATGCTGTGGTGTCCGGCCCGGCCACCACGATGGGGCCGTCGAGGCGCATCAGGTCCATGCACCCGTCCGGAAGCACCCGCACCGGCTGCGGCGGCCCGTCCACCACCCACGCGCATTCGACCAGGTCGCGTAGCGCCGCCGGTGGCGCGAATTCGCGGTAGCCCACGGTGGCCAGGCTACTGCTGCGCCACGACAAGTGTTAACGCAAGATCGGCCACACCGGATCGGCGCATTCAGTGCCTTCCGCGGAGAGCTGCCGCTTGATCACCTTGAACGTCTCGGTCCGTGGCAACTCGGCGCCGACGCGCACGAACGACGGCCACTGCTTCGGCCCGAGATCCGGTTGCTCGGCCAGGAAAGCCCTGAACTTCTCGGCGTCGAACTCCGAACCCTGGGTGAGGACCAACGCGGCCATCACCTGATCGCCGACATCCGGGGCGGGAATTCCGTACACCGCCACCTCGACCACGTCGGGATGACGCAGCAGCACCCGTTCGATCGGCGCCGAGCCGAGGTTCTCGCCGTCGACACGCATCCAGTCGCCGAGCCTGCCCGCGAAGTAGGCATAGCCGTTCTCGTCGCGGTAGGCCAGGTCGCCGCTGTGGTACACGCCGCCACGCATCCGCTCGGCCTCGGCATCGGGGTCGTTGTAATAGCCCTCGAAACGTCCTGCGTCCGAGACGTTCACCAGTTCACCGGTCACTCCCGGCGGGCAGCGCTCGCCGGTCTGCACGTCGACGATCTCGGTGCCAGGTGGCAATGGGCCCAGCGCACCGGGCGGGGTGTCCGGTGTGCGGCCGATCGCAATGCCGCCCTCCGTCGACCCGAATCCGTCCATCACCACGGTGTCGAACCGGCGGGCGAACCGTTCGACGTCGGCGGGAGCGCCCTCGTTGCCGTAGACGGCCCGAAGCGGGTTGGCCGCATCGTCCGGAAGCTCGGGTGTGGCGAGCACGTAGGACAACGGTTTGCCGACATAGTTCGCATATGTCGCACCGTAGCGGCGGACATCTGGAAGGAATTGCAACGCAGAGAACTTGCGCCGCAACACAAGTGAGCCCCGACACCCGAGCGCCACCGCCCAGCCGACAAGCACCGCATTCGAATGGAACAACGGCATCGACACATAGCAGACATCCTCGGGGCCCAGTGAGAAGCGCTGTGTCATCGTGACGCCTGCGATGGCGACCCTGCCGTGGCCGCACTTCACCGCCTTGGGGTCGCCGCTGGTGCCCGATGTGTAGACGAGCATGAACAGGTCGCTCGGATCGGCGTCGTACGCGACGAGGGGGGTGTCCCGGAACGCGGCGACCTCGGCAGTCCAGTCCGGCGAATCGACGTCGATGTAGTCGACATCGAGGGCCGTTGCCGATGTCGAATCAGCCAGCACCACTTGGCAATCCGCGTGCATGACATCGCGGGCCAGCGCCGCGCCCCGTCGAACCGGATTCAGCCCCACCGGCACGATGCCCGTCAGCGCCGCGGCGACCAGCACCGCCGAGAAGAACGGGGTGTTCTGCAGCAGGACCCCGACGTGTGGTGGGCGTTCGGGATCCAGACGCGCCTTCAACGCGGCAGCGATCGCCCCGCCGTGCGCGATGTGGTCACGCCAGCTTGTGAACGAGTCCCTGGTGTCTCCTCTTCGCCCACGAGGCTCATCGGCGAAGTACACGCCCCGATCGTCGACCTCCACCAGCGGCGCCAGCAGGTCGGTGACGGTCGGCAGACCCTCGCTCAACGCCGTTTGCTCTTCGCGCAAGCGCTCATCGCTGATCAGGCCGGCGTGTTGGCCAACTCGCGGCCGATGCGCAACAGCTGCCCGGTCGCGCTGCCGACCGCGAACTCCGTCTGCTTCGCCGCCAGGAAGTACCGGTGCACCGGGTGGTCTGTGTCGATCCCCACGCCGCCGTGCACGTGAACGGTGGTATGCGCCACGCGATGTCCGGCGTCGGCGGCCCAGAACGCGGCCGTGCTGACCTCGACGTCTGCCGGTAGGTCTTCCGACAATCGCCACGCCGCCTGCATCAACGTCAGCCGCAAAGCCTTGACGTCGATATAGCCGTCGGCCAAGCGGGAGGAGACGGCCTGGAAGCTGCCGATAGGCCGGTCGAACTGTTCGCGCTCGCGGGCGTAGGTCGACGTGAGCTCCAGCGCCCGCTCGAGCACGCCGAGCTGATAGGCGCTGCGGCCGAGGGTGCCATGGTTGACGAGCCAGGCGAGCACCGCGTCTCCCTGGTCATCACCGACGACCCGAGCGGCCTCGACACCTTGCAGCTCCAGATGCGCGACACTGCCGTGCCCCGTGGTGTCGAGGGGGGTCACCGTCACGCCCGCGTCGTCCTGGGGAAATAGGAAAACCTTGGTGCCCGAATCGGTTTCGGCCGGAACCAGGAACGCGTCCGCCACCGGTCCGTAGCTGACCTGCGTCCGCGAGCCGGTCAAACGGAACCCCTCACTGGCGCCAGATGTCGCCGCCTCGCCGGCTCCGAAGGCCTGGGCCTGCACCGGGCCCTCGCCCATCTCGCCGTCGAGAGCCACCGCGATGATCTTCTCACCATTGATCGCCGGTGCCGCCCACTCCTGCTGCAGCGACTCGGAGCCGAACTTCGCCAGCGCGCCTGCGCCCAGTACGACCGACTCCAGGTACGGCACCGCGGCGAGCTGACGGCCCAGCGCCACCAGCACGGCCACCTGCTCGAGCACCCCGAAACCGCCGCCGCCCAATGATTCCGGCGCGGCTGTCGACAGGATGTCGGCTTCGATCAACTTGGCCCACAGGTCGCGGTCGAATCGTTGCTCGAGGCTGTCGAGTTCCCGGTGATGTTCGGCGGTGCACACCGAATCCGTGATGGTGCGGGCAAGGCCGCCCAGATCGTTGGAGGCTTCTGTCGTTGAAAAATCCATGCGAAATCTCCGCCCTCGCTTACCGATTGACCCTGGGCAGGCCGAGTGCGACCATCCCGATGATGTCGCGCTGAATCTCATTGGTGCCGCCGCCGAACGTCAGAATCAGGCAGCTGCGGTGCATCCGTTCGACACGGCCACGCAGCAGCGCGCCTGGGGAGTTCGTCCGGAGCGTGCCCGCCGTGCCGAGCACCTCCATGAGTAGGCGATATGCCTCGGTGGCCAGTTCGGTGCCGTACACCTTGGCCGCCGATGCGTCGGCGGGTGACGGAGCGGCGTCCTCGGTGGATGCTAGTTCCCAGTTGATCAGCTTGAGCACCTCGGCCTTCGCGTGCACACGAGCGAGGTTGAGCTGCACCCATTCCGAATCGATGAGCCGGTTGCCATGCACGTCCTTGGTGTTCTGGGCCCATTCGCGAACACTGTTGAGCGCCAAGAAGATCGGCTGTGCTGAGACCAGGGCCACGCGCTCGTGGTTCAGTTGGTTGGTCACCAGCTTCCAGCCGCCGTTCTCCTCGCCGACCAGGCTTGTGGTCGGCACGCGGACGTCCTGGTAGTAGGTGGCGCTGGTGTCGACACCGGCCATGGTGTGCACCGGCGTCCAGGAAAAGCCGTCGGCGCTCGTCGGGACGATCAGCATCGAGATGCCGCGGTGTTTCTTGGCCTCCGGGTTGGTGCGCACCGCGAGCCATACGTAGTCGGCGTATGCGATCAGGCTGGTCCACATCTTCTGGCCGTTGATGACGTAGTCGTCACCGTCGCGCACCGCCGTGGTGCGCAGCGCGGCAAGGTCGGTGCCCGCCCCTGGCTCCGAGTAGCCGATGGAGAAGTGAAGGTCACCCGACGCGATCTCGGGCAGGAAGAACTTCTTCTGCTCGTCGGTGCCGAACGCCATGATTGTCGGCGCGACGCTGTTGATCGTCAGGAATGGCACCGGGACATTCGCGATGGCCGCCTCGTCGTTGAAGATGAGCCCATCGATGGGTGGGCGCGCCTGGCCGCCGAACTCCTTGGGCCACGACAGCGTCAACCAGCCATCCTTGCCCATCTGCGCGACGGTCTCACGGTAGACGTTGCCCCGCCCCATCTCGCCGTCGTTTGAGGCCAGTGCCTCGGCACGCTCAGGGGTCATGAGTTTGGTGAAGTAGGACCGCAGCTCACGGCGCAACTCCTCCTGCTCTGGGGTGTAGCCGATCCGCATCGCGTCGTCCTAACTTGGGTTAAAAGGGACCCGTGGTCTGACCCTTGTTCACACCCGGTTGTAACACGTTCTAGTCTTAGGGTCCAGGCCGGCGTGGCACGGGTGCCGATCAGGCGGGTCGTATCCTCAAGGCTGAAACCGGGCGAGGAGGGTTTGAATGCGAGTGGAAGTAGACCGTGATCGCTGCGAGGGCAACGCCGTGTGCGTGGGAATTGCCCCGGACCTGTTCGATCTCGACGACGAGGATTACGCCGTGGTCAAGGCCGACCCCGTGCCGGCCGACCAGGAGGACCTGGCGGAGCAGTCGATCGCCGAGTGCCCAAGAGCTGCCCTGATCCGCAGAGACTAGAGGTATTCATAGATTGACTCCGAATAACACTGCGACTGATCTGTCCGGACTGGTCGCGGTGGTGACGGGCGCGGCCGCGGGCCTTGGCCGCGCCGAGGCCATCGGGCTCGCGCGAGCGGGCGCGACCGTCGTGGTCAACGACATCGCCGGCGCGCTGGACAAATCCGATGTCGTCGACGAGATCGCCACCGCCGGGTCCAAGGCCGTCGCCGTCGCGGGCGACATCAGCGAGCGGTCCACCGCCGACGAGTTGGTCGAAACGGCCGACGGCCTAGGCGGTTTGAGCATCGTCGTCAACAACGCGGGGATCACCCGCGATCGCATGTTGTTCAACATGACCGATGAAGACTGGGATGCCGTCATGTCGGTGCACCTGCGCGGCCACTTTCTGTTGACCCGCAACGCCGCCGCCTATTGGCGGGCGAAGGCCAAGGCCGGAGCCGGAAGGCCGGCGACATCGGGCGCCGGAGCCGGAGGGTCGGCGACATCTGGCACCGTTTACGGCCGCATCATCAACACCTCGTCGGAGGCGGGGCTGGCGGGTCCCGTCGGCCAGGCCAACTACGGCGCCGCCAAGGCCGGCATCACCGCGCTGACACTGTCGGCGGCGCGTGCGTTGGAACGCTACGGGGTGCGGGCCAACGCCATCGCGCCTCGCGCCCGCACGGCGATGACGGCAAACGTCTTCGGGGAGTCGCCCGAACTGGCCGAGGGCCAGATCGACCCGCTCTCGCCCGAGCACGTCGTGAACCTGGTGCGGTTCCTGGCCTCTCCCGCGTCGCAAGGTGTCAACGGACAGCTATTCATCGTCTACGGGCCAACGGTGACGTTGGTTGCGGCGCCGACGGCCGAGCACCGGTTCAGTGCGGAATCCGATGCGTGGGACCCGTCGGAGCTGTCGAAAACGTTGCAGAATTACTTTGCTGACCGTGATCCCGAACGGAATTTCTCGGCGACGGCCCTCATGGGTCAAGGAGAATGACATTCTCTGTTTGTCAGAATCCTGTGAGGGCTAGAACACGTTATAGAATGATTTACGTCACAGCGGACTTGACCTGCGAAAACGTCGCAATATTGAGTAGTACAACCGGTCTTTGACAGTGCGAACTTGTTCTAGTTAGTATGGTCCGGCTCACAAGAGCAACGCTTAACCATAGGGTGGGAGAACCGCCGCAGCGAACAGTATCGAACTCTTCGCCATGGCGCACGTGCAGAACACCCCGCCCCGAGAACGGAGCCGAGGTTGATCGAACAGCTTGCGGCACCGGCTCGGGCCGTGGGCGGGTTCGTCGAAATGTCCTTGGACACGTTCGTCAAGATCTTCCGTCGGCCCTTTCAATTTCGAGAATTCCTCGACCAGACCTGGATGATCGCGCGCGTCTCGCTGATCCCGACGCTGCTTGTCGCAATCCCATTCACCGTGTTGGTGGCGTTCACGCTCAACATTCTGCTTCGCGAGATCGGCGCCGCCGACCTGTCGGGCGCCGGTACTGCGTTCGGCACCATCACTCAGCTGGGCCCCGTCGTGACCGTGCTCGTGGTGGCCGGCGCCGGCGCCACCGCGATCTGCGCGGACCTCGGCGCACGGACCATCCGCGAGGAGATCGACGCGATGCGGGTGCTGGGCATCGACCCGATCCAGCGCCTTGTGGTGCCGCGCGTGCTGGCGTCGACGTTCGTCGCACTGCTCCTCAACGGCCTGGTCTGCCTGATCGGTCTGTCGGGCGGTTACGTGTTCTCCGTTTTCCTGCAGGGCGTCAATCCAGGCGCGTTCATCAACGGGCTGACGGTGCTGACCGGGCTTGGCGAGCTGGTGCTCGCTGAAATCAAGGCTTTACTGTTCGGCGTGGTCGCCGGCCTGGTGGGCTGTTACCGCGGGCTAACCGTGCAGGGCGGCCCGAAGGGCGTGGGGACCGCGGTCAACGAGACCGTCGTCTATGCGTTCATCTGCCTCTTCGTCATCAACGTGATCATGACTGCTGTCGGCGTTCGGGTGCTGGTCAGATGAGCGTTTACGCAGCGATGAGGCTCTCGGCCGAAGAGCAGACAAGCAAGAGCCGAGGGCTCCGATGAGCTACGACGTCACCACCCGCATCCGGCGGTTCTTCCGCAGTGTGCCCAAGGCCGTCGACACCGTCGGCGAGCAGGCACTGTTCTACGGCGAAACCATCCGCTACATCCCCAACGCGCTGACCCGCTACCGCAAGGAAACCGTCCGCAATATTGCCGAAATGACCATGGGCACCGGCGCGCTCGTGATGATCGGTGGCACCGTCGGGGTCGCCGCATTCCTGACCTTGGCCTCCGGCGGCGTCATCGCTGTGCAGGGCTACTCGTCGCTCGGCAATATCGGCATCGAGGCGCTCACCGGTTTCCTGTCAGCATTCCTCAACGTGCGCATCGTCGCGCCGGTCATCGCGGGCATCGCGCTCGCAGCCACCATCGGCGCGGGCACCACCGCGCAACTCGGCGCCATGCGGGTCGCCGAGGAGATCGACGCGGTCGAATCGATGGCCGTGCATTCGGTGTCGTACCTTGTCTCCACCCGGCTGATGGCGGGGATGGTTGCGATCATTCCGCTGTATTCCTTGTCGGTGCTGGCGGCGTTCTTTGCCGCACGCTTCACCACCGTCTTCATCAACGGCCAGTCCGCCGGCCTCTACGACCACTACTTCAATACGTTCCTGGTACCCACCGACCTGTTGTGGTCCTTCCTGCAAGCCATCGTGATGGCCATCGCTGTGATGTTGGTGCACACGTACTACGGCTACAACGCTTCCGGCGGCCCGGTCGGCGTCGGGATCGCGGTCGGCCAGGCCGTGCGCACCTCGCTGATCGTCGTCGTGACCATCACCCTGTTCATCTCGCTCGCCGTCTACGGCGCGTCCGGCAACTTCAACCTCTCCGGGTAGGTGGGGGAGCATGTCTGACGGTGACGCCAAGCGCAGCCATGTAAGGATCGCTGCGGCAATCCTAGCTGCGATCCTGTTGGCAGCCACCGTTTTCACCTACCTGGCCTACACCGCCGCGTTCACCGATACCGAGACAGTGACGGTGACCTCCCCGCGGGCGGGCCTGGTGATGGAGCAGGACGCCAAGGTCAAATACCGCGGCATCCAGATCGGCGAGGTGAAAGACATTGAGTACGCCGGTAATCAGGCGAAGTTGACGCTGTCGATAAGAAGCAACGAGCTGCGCTACATTCCGGCTAACGCAGCGGTGCGTATCGCGGGCACAACGGTTTTCGGTGCGAAGTCGGTCGAGTTCGTGCCGCCGGAGCAGCCCAGCGGGCAACTGCGACCGGGCACCAACGTCGAGGCCAAGGACGTCCAACTCGAAGTCAATACGCTGTTTCAGACGCTGACCGACGTGCTGCACAAGATCGATCCGATCAATCTGAATGCGACGCTCTCCGCCCTCGCCGAAGGGCTCCGTGGCAATGGCGACGATCTCGGCGCTACTCTTTCAGGGTTGAATTACTATCTGCAACAACTGAATCCGAAGCTACCGACGTTTCAGCAGGACATTCAGAAGACAGCCGTGGTGGCCAACATCTACGGCGACGCAGGTCCTGATCTGGCCCGAATCTTCGACAACGCACCCGCGATCAGCAACACGATCGTCGATCAGCAGGACAACCTGAACGCCACCCTGCTGGCCGCCACCGGGCTGGCCAATAACGGCACCGCGACGCTGGAGCCCGCCGAAAACGACTACATCGCCGCGATTCAGCGACTGCGGGTGCCGCTGAAGGTCGCCGCCGATTACTCGCCCGAGTTCGGTTGCCTGTTTCAAGGCGTCGCCAAGGCGATCGATACCTTCGCCCCGGTCATCGGCGGCATCCGACCGGGTCTGTTCGTCGCGTCGAACTTTCTGCCAGGCTCGCCGGCCTACACCTATCCGGAGAGCCTGCCGATTGTGAACGCGTCGGGTGGCCCGAACTGCCGTGGCCTACCCAATGTTCCGACCAAGCAGTACGGCGGCTCGTGGTATCACACGCCCTTCCTGGTGACCGACAACGCTTATGTTCCATACCAGCCGAACACCGAATTGCAGTTCGACGCGCCGTCCACTGTCCAGTTCCTATTCAACGGAGCGTTCGCTGAAAGGGACGAGTACTGATGAGCGCTTGCGCGAAGAGGCGAGGGCACTGATGAGCGCTTGCGCGAAGAGGCGAGGGCACTGATGAGCGCTTGCGCGAAGAGGCGAGGGCACTGATGGCCCGCGACCGGACGCTGGTGAAGGTCTCCATCTTCACGGTGGTGATGCTGTTGGTGGCGGCCATCCTGGTGGTGGTGTTCGGCGAGTTCCGATTCGCTGCGGACAACTCGTATCACGCCACGTTCACCGACGCCTCGCGGCTGAAGGCCGGGCAGGACGTGCGAATCTCCGGCGTCCCAGTGGGAAGCGTCAAGAACGTCAGGCTGAATCCCGACAACACCGTCGACGTCGCGTTCAACATCAACAAGCGGTATCAGCTCTACACGTCCACCAGGGCGGTCGTCCGCTACGAAAACCTGGTCGGTGACCGCTATCTGGAGATCACGTCCGGGCCGGGAGAGCTGCGCAAGTTGCCTGCGGGATCGACCATCCCGAAGCAGAACACCCAGCCCGCATTGGATCTCGACGCGCTGCTCGGCGGACTGCGGCCGGTGCTCAAGGGTCTGGACGGCGCCAAGGTCAACGAGGTGAGTAGTGCTGTCATCGAGCTGCTGCAAGGTCAGGGCGGTGCGGTGTCGGATCTGCTGTCCACCACCAGCGCGTTCACCCAGAACCTCGCTGCCAGAGACCAACTCATCGGCGACGTCATCAACAACCTCAACACGGTGCTCGGCACGGTCGACGAGAAGGGTGCGCAGTTCAACGCCAGCGTCGACCAGCTACAGAAGCTGGTCACCGGGCTCGCGGAGGGTCGCGACCCGATCGCGGGCGCCATCCCGCCATTGGCGTCGGCCGAGAACGACCTCACTGACATGCTGCAGAAGTCACGGCGGCCGCTCCAGGGCGTCATCGAGAACACCAGACCGTTGGCGCAGCGGATCGACGAGCGCAAGGGTGACGTCAACAAGGTCATCGAACCGCTGGCCGAAAACTACTTGCGGCTCAACGCCCTTGGCGCATATGGATCGTTCTTCAACATCTACTACTGCTCGATCCGGATAAAGATCAACGGCCCAGCAGGCAGCGACATCCTGATTCCGTTCGGCGGCCCGCCGGACCCATCGAAGGGGAGGTGTTCGGAGAATGGCTAGGCCTGACGGCGGCAATCCGCTGCGCACCGGAATCTTCGGCATCGCGCTGGTGGCATGCCTTGTGCTGGTGTCGTTCGGCTACACCCAACTGCCGTTCTGGCCCCAGGGCAAACCGTACGAGGCGTACTTCACCGACGCAGGTGGGATCTCGCCCGGTAACGACGTCAACGTGTCGGGCATCAAGGTCGGCAAGGTGACGGGTGTCGAATTGGCGGGCGACGCAGCGAAGGTCACATTCACCGTCGATCGCGATGTCAGGGTCGGCGACCAGTCGCTGGTCGCGATCAAGACAGACACCGTGCTCGGCGAGAAGTCGTTGGCCGTCACCCCGCAGGGCTCGCGGGAGGCGACGGTTATTCCGTTGGGCCGCACCACGACTCCCTACACGCTGAACACCGCACTGCAGGACCTCGGCCAGAACGCGAGCGAGTTGGACAAGCCGAAGTTCGAGCAGGCGCTGCAGACGCTCACCGACACGCTGCGCGATGCGACCCCGCAGCTGCGCGGCGCGCTTGACGGCGTCGCGAACCTGTCGCGCAGCCTGAACAAGCGCGATGAGGCGCTCGAACAACTGCTGGCACACGCCAAAAAGGTCACCGACACCTTGGCGCAGCGTGCCGGTCAGGTCAACCAGCTGATCACCGACGGCAATATGCTGTTCGCCGCGCTAGATGAGCGCCGTCAGGCGCTTAGCAACCTGATCGCGGGCATCGATGATGTGTCCCATCAGCTTTCGGGCTTCGTCGCCGACAACAAGCGCGAGTTCAAGCCGGCGCTGGACAAGCTGAACGCGGTGATGGACAACCTGCTCGAGCGCAAGGAGCACATCGGCGAGGCCCTGCGGCGGCTGCCGCCCTACGCCACTGCGCTCGGCGAGGTCGTCGGCTCCGGTCCCGGCTTCGAAATCAACCTGTACGGCTTGCCGCCCGCCAGCCTCTCCGAGGTGCTCCTGGACACGTACTTCCAACCTGGCAAGCTACCCGACAGCCTGGCCGACTACCTGCGCGGGTTCATCTCCGAGCGCCTGATCGTCAGGCCGAAGTCGCCATGACCCACGCCAATCCGTCCCTCACGCGCGGCCCCTGGCTGCGCGTGGCGCTGGCCGCCCTGCTGGTGGCCACGTTCGCCGTGGGCGTGTATGTGGTGTGGCCGTCACGCGCCGGGCACAAAGTGGTCGGCTACTTCACCTCGGCGGTCGGTCTCTACCCCGGTGACGACGTCCGCATCGTCGGTGTCCCGGTCGGCACCGTCGACTCGATCGAGCCGCGCGCCACCGACGTGAAGGTCACCATGTCGGTGAAGGACGGCGTGAAGCTGCCCGCCGACGCCAAGGCCCTCATCATCGCGCCAAACCTGGTGTCGGCCCGCTTCGTTCAGCTCACACCCGCTTACACCGGCGGCGCGGCGATGGCCGACGGTGCAGAAATCGGCTTGGACCGCACGGCCGTTCCGGTCGAATGGGACGAGGTCAAGGAACAACTGACGCAGCTCAGCACCCAGCTCGGCCCGCAACAGGGTTCGATGCAGGGCCCGTTGTCGGCATTTGTCAACCAGGCCGCCGACACATTCGACGGCAACGGCGATTCGTTCCGGCAGGCGCTGCGCGAACTCTCGCAAACCGCTGGGCGGTTGGGTGATTCGCGCACCGACCTGTTCGGCACCGTCCGCAACCTGCAGGTGCTCGTCGACGCGCTGTCCAACAGCAACGAACAGATCGTGCAGTTCTCCAACCACGTCGCCTCGGTATCGCAGGTGCTGGCCGACAGCTCCACCGACCTCGACAACACCTTGGGGACGCTGAACCAGGCGCTGTCCGACGTCAAGGGGTTCCTGAACCAGAACAATCAGGCGCTCATCGACCAGGTATCCAAGCTGTCCCAGTTCACCCAGATCCTCACCGATCACAGCGACGACATCGAGCAGATCCTGCACATCACGCCCAACGGCTTGGCGAACTTCTACAACATCTACAACCCCGCGCAGGGCACCGTCGGCGGTCTGCTGACACTGCCCAACTTCGCCAACCCCGTCCAGTTCATCTGCGGCGGCACGTTCGACGTCGGCGCCTCGCCGGACAACTACAAGCGGGCCGAGATCTGCCGCCAGCGAATGGGTCCCGTGTTCAAGCGCATCACGATGAACTACCCGCCGATCATGTTCCATCCGATCAACAGCATCACCGCGTACAAGGGCCAGATCATCTATGACACCCCGCAGACCGAGGCCAAAGCGCAGACCCCCGTGCCGTACCTGCAATGGCAGAACGCGCCGGGAGTGACACCGCCGCAGATGCCGCCGGATGCGGACCTGACCTCACTGCTGGTTCCGCCCGCGCCCGAAGGTGCGCCGGGACAGCCAGCACCTGCAGCGACGACGTCGCACGCAGGCGGACCTGCTGGCGCGCCTGCTGACCCGAACGCGCCGACGCCCGCCGCACCATTGCCCGCCGAGGGAGCAGGCGGATGATGCGCACGGCGTTGGCCATCACCTCATGCGCCGTGCTGCTGACGGGCTGCCAGTTCGGCGGGCTGAACTCGCTTAATATGCCGGGTACCGCGGGCCACGGCGAGGGCTCCTACAAGATCACCGTCGAGTTGCCGGATGTGGCCACGCTGCCGCAGAACTCGCCGGTGATGGTCGACGACGTGACGGTCGGCAGCGTGTCGGGCATCGACGCCGTGCAGCGTCCTGACGGGACCTTCTACGCGGCGGTCCAGCTGTCGCTCGACAAGAACGTCAACCTGCCCGCGAATGCGACGGCGAAGGTTGCGCAGACCTCGCTGCTTGGTTCGCAGCACATCGAATTGGCGGCACCAGTCGGCGAGCCCGGATCGGGGAAACTGGCCAACGGCTCCGAGATACCGATGGAGCGCACCGGGCGATATCCGACCACCGAGGAGGTGTTGTCGTCGCTCGGCGTGGTGGTGAACAAGGGCAATCTTGGTGCGCTGCAAGACATCACCGACGAGACCTACAACGCCGTCGCAGGCCGCGAGGGCACCTTCACCGACCTTCTGCCCCGGCTGGCTGAGCTGACCAGTTCGCTGGACCGGCAGACGGACGACATCATCAGGGCTGCCGAAGGGCTCGACCGCTTCGCGGGAATCCTGGCGCGCAGTAAGGACAGTATCGGCCGCACGCTGGATTCGCTGCCCGAGGCGCTTGAGGTCCTCGACAACAATCGCGCCAACATCGTCGACGCGTTCGGCGCACTGCGAAGCTTCGCGACCATCGGGTCGCGCATTCTGCAGCAGACCAAGGACGATTTCGCCGCGGACTTCAAGGACCTCTACCCGATCATCAAGGCGTTCAACGACAATGCCGACTTCGTGATCAAGGACCTCGAGCTGCTGCCGACGTTCCCGTTCCACTACAAGTACCTGCGCAACGCGGTTCGGGGTGACTACCTCAACGTGTTCGTGACGTTCGACCTGACGCTGCGGCGCCTCGGCGAATCGGTGTTCACCACATCGCTCGGTCTTGACCCGAACATGAAGCATATGGACGAGGTGGTCAACCCACCGGACTTCCTCACCGGCGCGATGGCGAACCTGTCCGGTCAGGCCGTTGACCCGTTCCAGATTCCTGCGGGCACCGCTACTCAGCACGAGGGGAAGCCGTAATGCTGGACAGGCTGACCCGGCTTCAACTGTCGATCTTCGCGGTTGTCACGGTGCTCACCGTCGGCGCCATCTCGATCTTCTACCTACACGTGCCCGCCGCGATGGGGATCGGCTCGTACAACGTCAAAGCGAATTTCGTTGCGGGCGGCGGCCTTTACCAGAACGCCAACGTCACATACCGCGGAGTGACCGTCGGCCGGGTGGAATCGGTCGGGCTGTCCAACGATGGAGTCGTGGCGGACATGCGGCTCAACAGCGGCACTCCGGTGCCCGACAACGTCACCGCGACCGTCAAGAGCGTCTCCGCTGTCGGCGAGCAGTACATCGACCTGGTGCCGCCGGAGGCGCCGTCGCGCTCGACGCTGCGCAACGGGGCGACCATCGACCAAGCGCACACCCGGATCGGCCAGGATATCTCTGGGCTCCTGACCGAGGCGGACAAGCTGGTCAGCAGCGTCGGCAACAGCCGACTGCAGGATCTGCTGCGCGAAACGTTCAAGGCGTTCAACGGTTCCGGACCGGAGTTGGCGCGGCTGATCCAATCGTCGCGGCTCTTGGTCGACGAAGCGAACGCCAACTACGGACAGGTCACCCAGCTGATCGATCAGGCGGGACCATTCCTCGACGCGCAGATCCGCAGCGGCGACGACATCAAGTCGTTGGCCGCGGGCCTGGCCCGGTTCACCGGTGAAGTCGCCAACGCCGATCCGCAGGTGCGGTCGGTGTTGCAGAACGTGCCAGGCGCGACGGAGGCGGCCAACACCACCTTCGAAGGCATCCGCCCGACATTCCCGGTGCTGGCCGCCAATCTGGCCAACTTCGGCCGGATCGGGGTGATCTACCGGAAGTCGCTCGAGCAGGCCCTGGTGATCTTCCCCGCCTTGATGGCGGCGCTGATCAACGTCGGTGGTGGTGTCCCGGCCGACGAGGGCGGCAAGCTGGACTTCAAGGTCGACCTGCAGGACCCGCCGCCGTGTTCGACTGGGTTCATCCCCCCGACGGAGATCAGGTCACCGGCCGACACCACGCTGCGCGAACTGCCGACCGACCTGTACTGCAAGACAGCACAGAACGACCCCGCCGTGGTGCGCGGTGCACGCAACTATCCGTGCCAAGAATTCCCTGGCAAGCGGGCACCGACGATTCAGCTCTGTCGCGACCCGCAGGGATATATCCCGGTCGGCAGCAACCCGTGGCGCGGTCCACCGGTGCCGTACGGCACACCGGTCGAGGATCCGCGGATGACCCTGCCAATGAACAAGTTCCCCTTCATCCCGCCGCAGGTTGATCCAGATCCGGGGCCGCCGGTGGTGCAGTTGCCGCCCGGTGTTGCGCCAGGGCCGGGGCCGGCGCCACACGCGCCGTTCCCGCTGCCGGTGCCGCCGAACGACAACGGCCCGCCGCCGCCGTGGCCCTACTACGCGCCGCCGGATCAGGTGGTGCCGCCGTACGGCAGGCCTGCGCCCGATGCACCTCCGGCGCCGCCCGCCGACGGCGGCCAACCGCTGCCCGAGGCACCGGCGGCCTGGGCGCACCACCCGCCCGAAGGGCAGGGGAACGGGCCGGCCATGGCGACGTACGACCAGAACGGCAAGTTCGTCGACCCCGCCGGTGGAACTGGCGTGTTCGCTGCGGGTGCTGACAAACTGGCGCCCGCGGAGAATTGGGTTGATCTGATGTTGGCTCCAAGGCAGGCGTGATGACAGAGGACACGGCTTCGGCTGTTCCGGAGGCGGTGAGCGTTGGGGGCACCACCCGCCCGAAGGGCAGGCGGACGACCGGGGAAAGCGAAACCGAGGCGTCGAAGCCAGGGAGGCGGCGTGCGTCCCGAGCGGCGGGCCCGGCAAGCGGCACGGCGCCGTCGGTCGAGGGCGTCAGCGTCGAGGCGGCGAAGCCGGGCAAGGTCCGGATCAGCCGGCCCGGACCGCCGCCGCGGCGGCAACCGCACCGCGGGCTGGTGGCCTGGGTCGCGTTGGCCACCGCTTTCGTGGCGGCGACTGTGACGGGACTGTTCGCCTGGCTGGCGTTCGACTCCAACCGGCACATCGAGGCCGATGCCGCCCGCAAGCAGCAATTCGTCGACACGGCGTCACAGACGGTCGTGAACATGTTCAGCTACAACCAGAACTCCATCGACGAGAGCGTGAACCGGTTCGTCAACGGCACCAGCGGGCCGTTGCGCGACATGATGAGTCAGAGCAACAACGTCGACAACCTGAAGGCGATCTTCCGCGACACCAATGCGAGCTCGGAGGCCGTCATCAACGGCGCCGCGCTGGAGGGCAAGGTCGACGAAGTCGCCAAGAACGCCGCGGTGCTGGTCTCGGTGCGAGTGACGGTGACTGACCTCGATGGCGTCAACAAGCCATCCCAGCCGTACCGGATGCGGGTGATCGTGCACGAGGACGACAACGGTCATATGACGGCCTACGACCTCAAATACCCCGAAGGCGGCAACTGATGCGCAAGGGGGTTAGCAGGCTTCTCGGCACGCTGACGGTCGTGCTCGCGATGGGCTTCGTGGCCTTCGCGGGCGTCGGCGGTTGGCTCTACTGGAACCGCGTCGAACTGCGTGGCGAGCAGGCGACGCGCGACGAGCTGGAGCCGTTGGCGGCCCAGCAGATTCCGCAGGTGTTCGGCTACGACTACCAGACGGTCGAGCGCAGTCTCAACCAGGTGTATCCACTTCTGACGCCGGACTACCGGCAGGAGTTCGAGGACCGCGCCAACAAGGACATCATCCCGCAGGCGCGCGAACGTCAGCTTGTCAGTCAGGCCAACGTGGTTGGCGTCGGAGTGCTTAGCGCGCAACGCGATTCCGCGTCGGTGATGGTGTACATGAACCGCACGGTGACCGACAAGTCCAAGACGCCGATCTATGACGGCAGCCGTCTACGCGTCGATTACCAGAAGATCGACGGCAAGTGGCTGATCAAGTACATCACCCCGATCTAGCGGCGTCGTCTTTCGTGGATGCCAGTGCGTCGAGGAACGACCGCGCCCAGAGGTCGACGTCGTGCACCAGAACCTGCCTGCGCAGGGCACGCATCCGTCGGCGGCCTTCTTCAGGGGTCTGATTCAGGGCGGCCTCGATCGCGTCCTTGACGCCCTCCAGGTCATGCGGGTTGGCGAGGTATGCCTGGCGGAGTTCGGCTGCGGCACCGGTGAATTCGCTGAGCACCAGCGCGCCACCCAGATCACTGCGACAGGCCACGTACTCCTTGGCGACCAGGTTCATGCCGTCGCGCAACGGCGTGACCAGCATGACATCGGCCGCGACGAAGAACGCGATCAACTCGTCGCGGGGCACCGGCCGGTGAATGTAGTGCACGATCGGATGGCCGACTTCGCCGTACTCGCCGTTGATGTGGCCGACTTGGCGCTCGATGTCCTCGCGCATCTCGATGTAGCTCTCGACGCGTTCTCTGCTTGGCGTCGCGAGCTGCACCAGAACGGTGTCGTCGCGCTTAACCCGATGCTCGGCCAGCAGCTCCGAAAAGGCCCGCAGCCGAACGTCGATGCCCTTGGTGTAGTCCAGCCGGTCGACGCCGAGCAGGATTTTGCGCGGGTTGCCGAGCTCGCCGCGGATCTCCCGAGCC
>Ga0207693_10002086_pt1 | contig 17471 bp, 19 predicted proteins | sample LARL81metaG_FD_184347 | JGI IMG/M metagenome (GOLD analysis project Ga0207693, IMG submission 184347) | Corn, switchgrass and miscanthus rhizosphere microbial communities from Kellogg Biological Station, Michigan, USA - LAR L8-1 metaG... | ecosystem: Host-associated > Plants > Roots >...
GACGCGCTGTTCGGCTAGACCGTCGCGAGCTGCTCGGCCAGCGACGTGAGGCCGAGCCGGGTCATCCCCGCGTACGGCGCGTCCCACGCGACCGGCCAGGTGGAGAACTTCGCGATGACGGTCTTCGTCGGTCCGTGCACGAACACCGTCTGCCCATTGATCCCGCTGCACTGAAAGATGCGCGCCTTGGGATCGATCACCCAGAACTGATTGCGGTAGTACGCGGTCTGCGGCAGACCCTTCTGATCCTCCGAGGCCTCGAACGCGGTGCGGCTGTCGGCATCGGGCGTCAGCGTGTCCTTGAGCCAGGCAGGCGGGATCACGGTGGTGGTTCCGCGACGCCCACCATTCAGCAGCACCTGGCCGAAGCGCGCGAGGTCTCGGAGCGTCGTGCACACGCCGCCGTCGGCCATCGCGTTGCCGTGGCCATCGACCGTGATCTCGGCGTCGAACTCGGCGCCCATCGGCTGCCACACGTACCGCGAGATCAGCTCGGGCAGCCGGACGCCGCTCGCGCGCTCCATCACCCAGCCGAGCATGTCGGTCAGCACCGAGCGGTAGTCGAAGACCCCGCCATGCTCGGACTGGTTCTGGAGCAGCGGGAAGTACGACGTGATGTCGCTGGGTAACCCAACGTCGACCTTGGGCGCCCAGAGGTAGATCTGCTCGTAGATGCGCACGTCGGCGGCCGGGTCGTCGTAATCCTCGTTGAACTTCGTTCCTGCGCGCATGTCGAGCAGATGCCGGACGGTGCAGCCGTCCCACGAGGTGCCGGCGAGCTCCGGGATGTGCCGCGTGACGAGGTCGGCCGGCGACAGCACGCCGTCGGCGACGAGCGACCCGCACGCCGACGACGTCACCGACTTCGACACCGACATCAGCAGGTGCGTGGTCTCGGGCCGCATCCCGTTCAGGTACCGCTCGAGTACGACCTTCCCGCGGTGCAGCACGAGGATCCCGTCGGTGTACGTCTCGTCCAGGAACGCCGGGAAATCGATCGACCGGCTGCCTCCGATGGAAAGCGTCACGCCGTCGAGGTCACGCTCGGCGCGCTTCAACGCCCAGGGCTTGCCCAGCCCGCGAGAGATGTTCGCCGTCGGGACCAGCTCCCGGACGTGCTGGAACCCCCAACGGTTGTAGGGCGGGTATTCCCAATTCGCAAGATCCACCTGTCCCTCGGCGGGGAACGGCGGCACGCCGGTCATCAATCCGAGTTGGACGGCGGTCTCGGGCATCGCCGAACCCTATACCAGGGCTCGGATATACGCTGGGCCGCATGAAAGGGAACCGGCACCTCCGCATGACCGTGAACCCCGACGACACCGTGACCGTGACCAACAAGCACGGCACCGAGCTGCTGGTCGATCTCGACGGCGAGCGCGGACTGTCCCCGCTCGAGCTGCTGCTCGCGGCGCTCGGCGCGTGCAGCGCGGTCGATTTCGCGATCTTGATGCGCAAGCAGCGCGACCCGGTCGAACCACTCCACCTGGAAGTCGACGGCGATAAGGAGGACCACCGCATGCGATGGCTGCGCGTCACCTATCACGTACACGAAGGCGCCGACGAACGCAAGGTCGAGCGCTCGCGATCGAAGGTCGCCGACGACCTCTGCACGGTGTCGCGCACGCTCGCGTCCGGAACCCCCGTCGACCACGTGATCGCATAGCCATGGATGGCGACTCCCTCCTCGCGTTCGTCCGCTACCACGCCTGGGCGAACGACAAGATCCTGACCACCGCGGCGGCGCTGTCGGACGACGAGCTCCGGGCGGGCGGCGTCCTCGATCTCGGAAGCGCGTTCGACGTGATCCGCCATCTGGTCGACGTCGACTGGAGCTGGCGCGAGTTCTGCCTGGGTCACGATGTCGGTGACACCTACGTGTGGGACCACGGCTACGAACTCGACGACCTGAACCAGCTCCACGCGTTCTCGCTGGAAGAGGACATGCGGCTCCGTCGATTCGTCGAGTCGCTCGACGATGCGGCGCTGGCCGAACCGTGGGGCACCACCGATGACTTCAAGCGGCCGAGGTGGATCGTGATCTCACACATCGTGAGTCACGGGACACAGCACCGGAGCGAACTCGCTCGCTACTTCACCGTCTGCGGGCACTCACCCGGCGACCTGGACAACATGCTCGACGCACTCGAGCTGCCCTGGCCGACCGACGGATAGCGGCCTCCCGCGCGACTACAGTCGCCCGTCGTGGAGGAGCCACAAGACAACCGGTCGGCCTGGGAATCAGAGGCACAGAACTGGATCGCGTGGGCACGCGCGCCGGATCACGACGATTACTGGGACTACGCCCCGCGCTTCTTCAACGACATCGTGCCACCGCCATCGGGACGGACCGTCGAGGTCGGCTGCGGAGAAGGCCGCGTCACGCGGGATCTTCGCGACGCCGGCCACGACGTGTTCTCCATCGACGGCGCTCCCTCATTGGTGCGGGCTGCGGCCGAGGCAGATCCGGACCGCCGCAGGTATGTACTCGCCGACGCCGCGACCTTGCCCTTCGCCGATGCGAGCTTCGGCTGCGTGGTCGCGTACAACTCGCTGATGGATATGGACGACATGCCCGGCGTGGTTCGGGAAGCGTCACGCGTCCTGTCTCCGGGCGGCACGCTGTGCGTGTGCGTCACGCATCCGATGGTCGATGCCGGCCGGTTCGAGAGCCGAGACCCCAACGCGCGATTCATCATCGACCGGCCATATCTGGACCCGCAACCGTTCGATGGATCCTTCGAGCGAGCGGGTCTTCGCATCCGCTTCAGAGGCTGGACGTTTCCGCTGGAGGCGTACGCACGCGCGTTCGAAGACAGCGGGTTCGTCATAGAGCGGATCCGCGAGCCTGGGCAAACCGCGGCCGCGGTCGAGGGGGACCCCGCCGAGGCGCGATGGCAGCGCCTCGCGAACTTCCTGTTCATCCGCGCGCGAAAGCGCTGAGCCGGGTTCGCGTCGAGACGTCGGATCGCCTCGAGGCCAGGCGAACGCTGCCCTACTAGGCTCCCCTCGTGACTCACAGGCTCCTTCTGGACGTCTCCAGCATGGTCTACCGGTCGTACTTCGCGATGCGCGAGCCGGGCGTGTTCGCGAAGGACGGGACCTCGGTCGGCGCACTGCACGGTTACCTCGACATGGTCACGAAGCTCGTCGTCGACCGGCACCCCGACGAGGTCGTCCACGTCTACGACCACGACTGGCGCCCCACCGCTCGGGTCGAGATCTACGCGGGCTACAAGGCCGAGCGGCCGCCCGAGCCGGAGGACCTGACGATCCAGTTCGCCATGCTCCGACAGATCCTGGACCGCACCGGGATGTTGCAGGCCCAGACCGAGAACTGGGAGGCCGAGGACGCGATCGGCGCCTTCTGCCTCGAGGCAGCCGACGACGACCTGATCGAGATCGTCAGCGGCGACCGCGACCTGATCCAGCTGGTGCGCGACCCGGTCGTCAAGCTCCTGTTCACGCTGCGTGGCGTCTCCGAGCTCGGCGTCTACGACGAGGCCGGCGTGCTGGCCAAGTACGGCGTGCCGGCCGACCGCTACGGCGAGTTCGCGATCCTCCGCGGCGACCCGTCCGACGGCCTGCCCGGTGTCCGCGGTGTCGGTGAGAAGACCGCCCGAGCGCTCGTCCAGGAGTTCCCCTCGATCGACGCGATGGTCGAGGCCGCCGAGGCGGGCACCATGCTCATCAAGCCGGGCGTCCGGGCCAAGCTGATCGAGTCGCGCGGCTATCTGGACGACATGCGGCGCCTCGTGCCGATCAACGGCGAGGCCCCGCTCAGCCTGTGGGCCGGCGAGCGCGATCCGAGCCTGATCGAGGACGCCGCAGACCTCGGCCTGAAGGGTCCGATCCAGCGGTTATTCGCCGCGCTCGAGAGCGCCCAGGCCGAGTGACCTGGGTCCTCCGACCGATAGCGAAGCCCCAGTCGACGGATGGCGGCCATCGGCCGCGCCGGGTACCCTCGCGGGATGCAACAGCCCGGTCTGCGCACGCTGGATGCTGCCTGAATGGCGATGACCAGCCATAACGTCGGAACCGTGCACCCCGAAGCGGGTGCCGCCTTCGAGGAACTCGTCGAACGGTTCCACATCGACAATCCGACCTTCCGGATCGCCGACGATGTCATCCGCCGGTACCACCTGGCGACCTCGACCCGCGGGTTCGTGATCCTCTGCGGCCCGAGCGGAACGGGCAAGACGTGGCTCGCGCAGGCGTACGCGAACGTGATCGGCGCCCGGCAGAAGCTCGTTGCGGTCGACCCCAGCTGGTCGTCCAACGAGGATCTGCTCGGCTACCTCTCCCCCCTCGACGGCTTCTACCACCACACGCCGTTCAGCGAGTTCGTCGCCGACTCGGCGCGCGAGTGGAACGCGAGCAACCAGGCCGGCCGCGTGGCGCGTGAGTTCCACGTGATCCTCGATGAGATGAACCTGGCCCGCGTCGAGCACTACTTCAGCCGGTTCCTGTCGGCGATGGAGGTGCGTACCCGCGAGGGCATCGCCCGCCTGGACCTCGCGCCCGGGCACACGGTCGAGCTCACGCCCAACCTGAAGTTCAGCGGCACGGTCAACATCGACGAGACCACGCACGGGTTCGCCGACAAGGTGTACGACCGCGCGCAGATCCTCGAGCTCCCGCTCCCACGAGACATGGTGGCCGCGCACATGGCCGACTACCCCTGGCGAGACGTCATCCTGCAGGTCTGGGACGCGCTGGTCGAGGTCGCACCCTTCGGGTTCCGTGTACTCGACGAGATCAACGCCTACGTCGTGGCCGCGACCGAGATCGGCACCGACCCCACGCCGGCGCTCGACGAGCAGCTGATCCAGAAGGTGCTCCCGCGCCTCCGCGGCGACGCCGACGCCGCTCCCGCGATCGACGCGTTCATCGCGCTCACCGACGAGCGCTATCCGCTGTCCAACGCCAAGGCGCGTTCGATGCGTGCGGAACTCAACACGCATGGATTCGTCACCTTCTTCTGAGCCGGGCACGAGCCGCGTCGTCCGCGGCGAGCTCGCGATGCTGCGCAGGATCGTGTACGGCAGCGCGACCGACGCCGGCATGGCGACGGTGCTGCCGCTGCTGCAGACCGGCCATCGCCGAGAGCTGACCACCGAGCCGCACTGGTCCAAGGAGGAGCTGGTGCGCCACCCGGAGCCGCGCGAGCTGATCCGGTCGATGCGCAAGCCCGGCAACCTCGACGAACAAGGCCGCCCCGTCTACACGCTGGATGAGCGTCGGTCGCTGACCGCCGACATCTACGAGAACCGGGTCGTGAAGCAGACCGTCGAGAACGTCCAGCGCCGGCTGGCCGAGCTGGGACGGGACGAGGACCCGACCGTGAGCGGCGAGGCGCAGGTGCTCGCCCGCGTGCTCGAGGGCGCCCGCAGGCAAGCGTCGTTCCTCGACGACGTCGGGTTCGTCGCTCGCACGGACATGCCCACGGCGACCTTGACGCAAGACCCGCTGTACCGGCGGATGATGGCGATGCGCGCCGAGCTCGCCGACTGACGTTACGCGTGCGTCGCGTCGTACGCGGCGATGACGGCCGACGTGATGTCGCCGTCGGGTGAGGTGTCCAGCGTCATCCCCACGCTGTGGTCTTCGCGCCACACGCACGCAGCCGCCTCGATCCCCTGCGCCGACATCGGCACGCAGCGGTACTCCGCCCCGTCGTGGGTGCCCGTGACCGTCGCCGACTGATCGACCGTGACGCCCGCCGACTCGGCGCCGCTCAGGAACTCCGTGAACAGCTCGTCGGCGTTCTCCTCGGCGCGGCCGTTGGCGAGCACGATGAACAGGTCGGGGCTCACGTCGGTGCCGTAGACGGCCGACTCGAGCGGGATGTCGTTCTGCTGACCGGTCTGCGTCATCGTCTGGTCGAACTTCGCACTGACGGCGTTGTGAAGGCGCGGCTCACCGGCGATCGAATCGGGCACGTGATAGGTCGGGTTCAGCATGTGCTGCACGACACCACCGACGATGAGAGCGACGATCAGGGCGAGCACGATCTGCACGACGCGGGGCCCCGAGCGCTTCTTCGTCGGTGTCGCGATCGGCGCGCCGGGTTGCGGCGCCGCCGGCATCGCGGGGGCGGCGGTTCGCGGACCGGCGGCGATCGATGCCGCCGCGACCGCCCGCGCCGTCACCGTGGACTCGAACGGCGCATAGCAACGCCAGCAGAAGCTCGCGCCCTGTTTGTTGTCGGCGCCGCACGCGGAGCAGCGGCGTTCCTGGTCGGTCTGCATCTGGGTCGCCTCCGTTGTCTCCAAGCGCCATCGGCATGCCCGGGCGAACACTGAAGCCGCAGGTCGGAGGGGGTCTTACAGGTTGGAGTAGGTCTCGAACGAGGCCTCGACCGCGGGCACGATCCCGATCACGTACTGGCCCCCGGCGCAGCCCGAGCACCACGAGGACGCCGCGATCGCTCGCGCGGTGTCCAGCGGATCGGCGCAATCACGCATCGAGCGGATCACCGCGCCGTACCCGTACTGCTGCCAGCCGTTCTCGATCGTCTCCTTCGTGGCCTCGAGCCCTTGCGCGAGCGTGCGGTAGTTCTGCACCCCGACGGAGTTGAAGTCGGTCGAACCGTCCATCACGTGGGTGGTCGCGAGCGGGTTCCAGTCGGCCTGCGTGCCCTCTTGCGCCTGCCACGCGATCGTCACGACGAGGTTCGCATGGCAGCGGGGCGCGCCCATCACCTGGAGGAACGCGCCGGCCCACGACCCGTACGAGATGTTGTGGTCGCCCTGGAACGCCTGCGCAACCGCTTGCACGTCCTTCGGCGCGAGCTTGGCGCGGAGTTGGTCGATCAACGCGACGATCTCGGTGCGCGCCTCGTTCAAGGCGTCCATCGCTTGCTGTTCTCGAACGAGCGCCGCCTGCTGTTCCTGCAGGGCCGCGTCGCGCCGCGCGCGGACGTCCTGCGCAGCGGTGATCAACGCATCGAGGGTCGATCCCTGCGCCGTCAGCCGCTGGTCGAGCGCAGTGACGTCCTGGATCGCCTTCGCCCGCACGTTCGCCGCGGCTTCCCCGAACGCGAGCTGGTCCTGCAGATCCTCGAACGAGTTGGCATCGAGCACGGCCGCGAACGTGTCCGCGCCGGGCTGCACCCCCGGCGCCGCGATGAACGCTTGGACCACCGCGTCGTTGAACCGCTGCTGCGCCGCTTCGAGCTCCGCCTGTACCTCGGACACACGCTGCGCGACCTCGACCCGGTGCACGATCAGCGGGACGAGTGCCTGGTCGGCCTCGGCCGCGCGCGTCTCGGCGTCGGCCGCCGCCGACTGGGCGTCCTGGACGGCCTTGCTCTGGGCAGCGATCTCACCGCTCAGCGCTTGCAGCCGCGCGCGTGCGCGGTCGAGCCGGTCGGCCGTGCTGGCGTGCGAGGTCGCGACGCCCGTGACCACCGCGGACGCCGCCAGGCAGAGCGCGAGCAGGCGTCGATGGGTCCCCCGAACGGACATGCACGTCTATCGACCGTTCCGGGAAGCCGGTTGAAGCGGCTGAGATCAGCTGCCGCGCAAGAGTGCGATGACCCGGAGGATCTCGACGTAGAGCCAGACGAGCGTCGATTGGACCCCGTAGGCGCAGTACCACTCGAAGCCCTTGGGGGCGCCGGCCTCCACCCCGCGGTGGATGACCGCGAAGTCCAGGAAGAGGGTCAGGGCCGCGACGAGCGCGATGGCGATCGACAACCCGATCCCGAGCGATGTCGGCTGAGACCAGAACACGAGGTTCACGTTGAAGATCGACAGGATCCACGCGACGAAGTACAGGAACACCAGCCCGACGGTCGCGCCGATCACCATCGCGGCGAACTTGTTCGTCACCTTCACGATCCCCGACCCGTACAGCAGCAGACACGCGAGGAACACGCAGAGCGACGTGAACACCGCCTGGCCGACGATGCCCTCGTAGTACGACTCGTACACGCGGCTGATCGCGCCCATCCAGCTCCCCATCAGCAGCGCGTACACGACGCCGGCCAGCGCCGCGGCGCCCGGGTTCGCGACGGCCGCGAAGGTGAGCATCATCAGCACGATGTAGCCCGCGAAGAACAGCAGACCCGAGGTCGGCGAGAACCACTGCAAGGCGTTGTGCCAACCCCAGGAAGCGGCGATCACGGTGAAGACGAGCAACACGAGCGTCTTCGAGACGACGCCGCCGTAGCTCATCGTCTTCGTAGACGCGGGCACCTTCGCGACGTTGGCCGCATCGAACGTGCGGTCGTTCAGCATCTGCGTGGACACATGGCCTCCCGGTTGATCGCTGGCGCGAAGGATATCCCGGTGTCAGCCGTGCACGACGGCGCCGACCGAGATCACGGTGCGCACGAGCGGCACACCGGGCCGATATGCGAGGTGCACATGGCTCGGCGCGTCCAGGATCATGAGGTCGGCGCGCGCGCCCTGCTGCACGGTCCCCACGTCGGCGCGTTGGAGGGCGCGCGCGGAGCCGGCGGTGGCCGACCAGACGGCCTCTGCGGGCGTCATCCGCATCGCCGTCACCGCAAGCGCGATCACCACCGGCATGTTCGTGGTGAAGCTGGTGCCCGGGTTGCAGTCGGTCGCGAGGGCGACGGTGGCGCCTGCGTCGAGCAGCGCGCGGGCGTCGGGCCACGGCGAGCGCGTGGATAGGTCGGCGACGGGCACGAGGGTCGCCACAACGCCGGCGTCCGCGAGCGCCTGGGCGTCCCCAGGGCCGAGGTGGGTGAGGTGGTCGGCGCTCGCTGCGCCGAGCTCGGCGGCGAGCCGAGCGCCCGGGCCGGGCTCCAGTTGGTTGGCGTGGATCCGCAGGCCGAGACCCTTGGCTCTGGCTGCGGTCAAGATCGCGCGCGATTGATCTTCATCGAAGGCACCGTCCTCGCAGAAGACGTCGGCCCAGCGAGCAAGCGGCGCACACGCATCGAGCATCTGGCCTTTGACGAGATCCACGTAGTCGTCGGGCTTTCCCACGTATTCGGGTGCCACGACGTGTGCGCCGAGGAACGTGACGTCGTCGGTCAGCTCACCGGCGAGGGTGAGTAGGCGAGCTTCGTCTTCGATGTCGAGCCCGTACCCCGACTTCACCTCGACGTGGGTGGTGCCGGTGCGGAGCGCCTCCTCGCGCAGGCGCCGAGCGTTCGCGCGCAGCTCGTCGTCGGTCGCTGCGCGCGTGGCTGCAACCGTGGTCTGGATCCCACCGGCCGCATAGCGCTCGCCCCGCATCCGTGCGTCGAACTCGGCGGTCCGATCACCGGCGAACACCATGTGCGTGTGGCTGTCGACGAACCCAGGCAGCGCGGCAGCGCCCGCCGCATCGACCCGCGGTCCTTCGACGCCCTCGGGAACCGCGCCCTGCTCACCGACCCACGCGATCCGATCGCCGTCGATCACGACCGCGGCGTCGTGCAGGATCCCTAGAGCGCCGTCGCGCGCGGGGTCGTTCGTGACCAGTTCGCCGATGTGCTCGACGAGCACTAGGCGTCCGCCATCGGGATGCGCACGCCGCGCTCGGACGCCACCGTCTCGGCGCGCTCATAGCCGGCGTCGACGTGGCGTAGCACGCCCATACCGGGATCGTTGGTCAGCACGCGCTCGGCTTTGCGGCCGGCGATCTCGGTGCCGTCGACGACGACCACCTGCCCGGCGTGGATCGAGCGTCCGATCCCGACCCCGCCGCCGTGATGGATGCTGACCCACGACGCGCCGCTCGCGGTGTTTACCAGCGCGTTCAACAACGGCCAGTCGGCGATCGCGTCGGAGCCGTCGGCCATCGACTCGGTCTCGCGGTAGGGCGACGCGACGCTGCCGGCGTCGAGGTGGTCACGCCCGATCACGATCGGCGCCTGGAGCTCGCCGCGCGCGACCATGTCGTTGAACCGCATGCCCAGTCGGTGCCGTTCGCCGTACCCGAGCCAACAGATCCGCGCCGGCAAGCCCTGATACGCGACGCGCTCCCCGGCCATCCGGATCCACCGCGCGAGCGCCTCGTTGTTCGGGAACTCCTCGAGCACGGCCCGATCGGTCGCCGCGATGTCGGCGGGATCGCCCGACAGCGCGGCCCACCGGAACGGACCTTTCCCTTCGCAGAACAGCGGCCGGATGTACGCCGGGATGAACCCCGGATAGGCGAACGCCCGCGAGAACCCTCCGTGCTCAGCCTCGGCGCGCAAGTTGTTCCCGTAGTCGAAGACCTCCGCCCCCGCATCGAGGAACGCCACCATGCCTGCGCAGTGCGCGGCCATCGACGCCTGCGCGCGGCGTGTGTATCCGGCGGGGTCGGACGCCCGCAGGTCGGCCGCCGCTTCGAGCGACAAGCCCTGCGGGATGTAGCTCAGCGGATCGTGCGCGCTCGTCTGGTCGGTGACGATGTCGATCGGCGCGCCAGAGGCAGCGAGCCTCGGCACGATGTCGGCGGCGTTGCCCAGCACGCCGATCGAGAGCGGCTCGCGCCGGTCGCGCGCGTCCACCGCCATCCGCAGCGCCTCGTCGACGTCGTCCACCGAGACGTCGAGGTATCGCGTCTTCACCCGCCGCTCGATCCGTGTGGGGTCGACCTCGACGCACAGGACCACGCCGTCGTTCATCGTGGCGGCGAGCGGCTGCGCACCGCCCATCCCGCCGAGCCCGGCCGTCAGTGAGATCGTGCCGGCGAGCGTGCCGCCCCGCTTGGCGCCGATCGCCGCGAACGTCTCGTACGTGCCCTGCAGGATCCCCTGGGTCCCGATGTAGATCCACGAGCCGGCGGTCATCTGGCCGTACATCGTCAGACCGAGCGCCTCGAGCCGCCGGAACTCTTCCCAGTTGGCCCACTCGGGAACGAGGTTGCTGTTCGCGATCAACACACGGGGCGCCCACTCGTGCGTCTGCACCACGCCGACCGGCTTGCCCGACTGGATCAACAGCGTTTCGTCGCCCTCGAGGCGACGCAACTCGCGCACGATCGCGTCGAACGCCCCCCACGAACGTGCCGCTCGCCCGGTTCCCCCGTAGACAACGAGGTCATCGGGACGCTCTGCGACCTCCGGATCGAGGTTGTTCATCAACATCCGGAGCGCGGCCTCCTGCTGCCAGCCCTTACAGCTGAGCTCGGTGCCGCGCGGCGCGTGCACCTCGCGAGGTCCGGCGATCGTCACAGTGCCCTCCTCATGCAGCGGAACCAACGTCGCAGGCAGCCTAACGCGCACGGACGAACCGCTCACCGCGCTCGCCCGTAGGCCCTGCGAACGGAAAGGGAAGGGAGGTCGCCATGCTCAAGAAGGCGATCATCGGCGCGGTCATCACCGCGGCCGTGTTCATCGTGCCGATCGGCACGGCTTCAGCAGGACAGCCCGGCGCGTCCTGCGGTTCTGCGGGGGCGACAAGCATGCCACCCGGGTTCAACACGGCGGGGTTCACCCACGCCGGAACCCAGTACGCGGGCAGCCCCGACACGCACTCGCTCGTGAGCGGGAACGATCACGCGGTGTCGCAGTACGACATCGCATGCGTCGGCGTGACCAACGCCGGTCACTAACTGCTCTGGCGCACCGGACCCTCGGACGGCCGCGCGTGACCTATCGTGGTCGCGAGCCGCAGTCCGGGGGTCCTTCGCGTCCCCGGTCGGAACGGTTGACCATCGAGAGAGGGGAGCCCGAACCGTGGACATCGGGGAACGTCAGGCGCCCCTGCGCGAGCGATACAAGAACGATCCGGCGACCGCGATCCAGCGCTTGGTCGTGCACGGTGGACACGCCGAACTGTCCGATCCCCTTCATGTCGAGATCAGGCCTGATCGCCTTCCGGATGTGACCTGGCGAAGCGGCGCGCATCCGGCGGTCGGCGGCGATCACGACGTCCCATGCAGTGGCGACCTGCTGCTCGGCGCGCTCGCCGCGTGTCAGGAGGTCACGCTGCGGATGGTCGCGGCCAACATGGGCATCGAGATCACGGCGCTCGACATCGACGTCGAAGCCGACTGGGACGCGCGCGGCACGCTCGCGATGGGCCGCGAGTTCCCGGTGGGGATCCGCACGATCAGGTGCCGAACCCACGTGACGATCGCCGACGACGAACGAGGGGAGCGGGCACAGCGGCTGCTTCGCAGTGCCGAGCGCTACTGCGTGGTCCTCGACACGCTTCGTAGCGGTGTCGACGTCGACGCCGAGATCACGGTGCGAGGCGCCGCGTGAGCGATGGCGCCGACACGCCGGGCATCGTCGCCGCACGCGAGGCGGGCATCCCGTTCGAGGTGATGCGCACGCAGCGGGCTCGGAGCGCCGAGGAGAGCGCGGGGTTCCAAGGCATCGCGCTCGGCCAGCTCCTGCGCACGATCGTCGTGCGGCGCGGGGCCGACGACTACGTCTTCGTGCTCGTGCCCGGCGGACGCCGGATCGATTGGGCGAAGCTCCGCGCGCACCTCGGGATCCGGCGGATCTCCCTCCCGGACAAGGACGAGGCGTTCGAGGCGACGGGCTACGAGCGGGGCGCGATCACGCCGTTCGGATCGAGCCACCCGTGGCCGGTGATCTCCGACGCGACGGTCGGGGCTGCCGGCGACCCGATCGCGATCGGCGGCGGCGGGCACGGAGTCAACCTGCACATCGCGACGGCGGATCTCCTCAAGGCCACGGATGCAACGGTCGCCGACGTGACGGAGCCCGAGCCCGACGACTAGGTCCGGCGCTGGGTGGTGATCAACAGGATCACAGCGGCCGCGACCGCGAGGGCGATCGCGATGAACAGGAACAACTGCGCCGAACTGCTGACCTTCAGCTGTGACGACAGCTGCGAGCCGAGCTCCTCGTACACGTTCGAGAGCTCGCTCGAGGTCTGTGCGGTGGCGGACACCGCGCCGGTCGAGGTGGCGATCTGGTTGAGCAGGTCGGCGTTCGCGCCACCGCCCCCTGCCTTCTGCGCGCCGAGGATCACGGTGTAGACGGGGACGTTGTGATCAGCGGCCTGGGCCGCCGCGTCCAGCGGGGCGGTCTTGCTCCCCGTGTCGTTGCCGTCCGACAGCAAGACGATCGCGGCGGGCCCCGCCTGCGACCCCGCTTGGGACTGCTCGATCTCCTGCAATGCGGTCGCCAGGCCGTCCCCGATCACGGTGCCCTGCCCGCGCGGAAGCTTGCCGAGCGCGTCCGCCACCTGCGTGTGATCGGTGGTCGGTTCCACCAGCACCTTCGGCTGGTCCGAGAACGACACCAGCGACACCGCGAAGTCCGGCGGCAGCTTCTGGAGGAACGCCTGCGCCGCGGACTCTGCAGCCTGCAGACGGTTGGGCTGCACGTCCGTCGCGTCCATCGAGTTCGACGCGTCGATCACCAATGCGATCGTCGGTGTGGCCTTGCTCTTCGCGACCCGGAACTGCGCGAGCGCCACCACGAGAGAGATGACGGCGAGGATCACCAGGACGAGCGGAAGCTTCCGCAACCAGCCCGGCGTCTCACGGAACCCGGAGCGGGTCTTCGCCGGTCTTGAACGTGGTGCCGAGGCGCGTGGAAACCCCATGGGCGTCTTGCCGGTCTTGGTCGACCCCTTCGACGGTTGGGAGCCGATGGCATACACGACCGCGATGGCGATCATGATGATGAGGAAGGTGATCAGGATGGGGAGCACGTGAGGAGGCTACCTGTCCGATCTCTGCGCCGCGGGATGCTCGCAGCGGTCGCGCTTGCTGTCTGTGCTGCCGGTTGCACCCATGCGTCGCAGGTCGCCGCCGACGCACCGTCGGCCACGACGTCCACGGTCACGCCGACCGCGTCGCCACGCACGACCGTCGGCCCGAGCGCGACGCCGGCTCCGTCGTTCCAGGTCACCGTCGACCCGATCCACGCGCCGTGGGCCGATGCGATCGACGCGACGATCGGCGGCCGCGATGTGTCCGTGGCCGTCGGGCTCGGCGACCGGATCGTGTACTCGCACCTCGGCGACGAGCCGCGGGTGCTCGCGTCCAACGAGAAGCTGCTCACCTCGATGGCCGCCCTCGACCTGTTGGGTCCATCGTTCCGGTATCGGACGTCGGCCGCGGCGCATGAACAGCCCAGGGCGGGAGTCCTGCACGGCGGCCTCTGGCTGGTGGGGAGTGGAGACCCGACGCTCACGCCAACCGACCTCGCTGCGCTGGCACAACGACTCCGTGCGACCGGCCTCATGCGGGTGACTGGGCGGGTCCTCGGCGACACGAGCGCGTTCGACCGGGGCTGGTGGGCGCCCGGCTGGCTCCCGAAGATCTCGCGCGAGTTCGTCACGCGACCGACGGCGCTGCGCCTGGCCGGCGGCGACAGCTCACCGGAGCCCGAGGCCGCCGCTGCGTTCACCGCTGCGCTTCGAGCGGCGGGCATCGAGGTCGACGGCGCGACCGCCGTCGGACCAAAGCCCAGCGGTCTCCACACCGTCGCCTCGGTCGCCTCGGCGCCGATGGCTCAGCTCCTCATCGAACAGAACCACGAGTCCGACAACCTCTACGCCGAGCTCGCGGACAAGGCGCTCGGAACCGCCGAAGGCGACGAAGGCTCGACCGCCGCCGGCGCGCGCGTGATCCAACGATGGGCCGACGGCGACGGCTCCCCGCGCTCGACGGTCCGCGACGGCAGCGGCTTGTCCGACCAGGACCGCACCTCCGCCAACGGGATGGTCACGCTGCTGCTCGGCGCTCACCACGCGCCGTGGTTCCAAGCGCTCTACCGATCCCTTCCCGCCGGCGGCGAGGGAACCCTCAGCTCGCGCCTTCAAGGCGTGCCCGTGCGCGCGAAGACGGGAACGCTGTTCATCCGGCCGGCATCGACGCTGTCGGGCTACGTCCGCACGCGGGCGGGCACGCTCGTCGCGTTCTCGGTTCTCACACACGACCTGCCCGAGTCGACAGCCCTCGCGATCGAAGACGGCATCGTGCGCACGCTCGCAGCATCTTCCATCCGATAGCGCGGGCTGCTGGCGGTCGCCTCCCTGCGGTGCAACGATATCCCGGTCGAGCCAGCCCACGATCGGAGGACCCGATGAACACCGACGGCACGTTCGCAGCGATCGTCGCGGCGTCGTTCCTGCTCTTCTTGAGCGCGATCGTCGCGTTCTTCGGCACGCGGCTGTTCTGGATCATCTTGCCGATCTGGGGCTTCTTCTTCGGGCTCGCGATCGGGGCGCAGGGTGTGCAGGCGCTGTTCGGCGACGGCTTCCTATCGACCGCGTTCAGCTGGATCGTTGCGTTCTTCCTTGGATTGCTGTTCGCGCTGCTGTCCTACCTGTTCTGGTTCGTGGCGGTGGCGTTGATCGGCGGGTATCTCGGGTACGGGATCGTGGTCGGGTTCTTCGGGTTGATCGGGGTGGATCTCGGGCCGCTGGTGTGGATCCTCGGGATCGCGGCCGGCGTCGTGTTCGCGGTCCTCACGATGATGTTGAACATCCAGAAGTGGGTGGTGGTGATCGGCACGAGCCTGCTCGGCGCCGCGGGCGTCGTCGGAACCTTGCTGGTGCTGTTCAACCAGCTCCCACCGGCGCAGCTCGCCGATCATCCGGTGAAGGTCGTGACCGATGCCGGCTTCGGCTGGGCCGTCCTCGTTATCGTGATCGCGGTGCTCGCCGCGGCGTTCCAAACCGCCACCACCCGGGCCTGGGAGGTCGCGCGCTACAACCGGTGGACGGAGTACACGACCCCGTCCAGCGCCACATCCACCGACATGTAGCTAGAACTGCGCCTGCCGAACGAGCCCCGTCGGTGCGTGGTTCACCGTCGTGACGGGCTGCCCGCCGGCAGGAACGAGTTGGACGACATCAGTGATCGGCGTCGGACTCGAGCAAGAGCCGGGGTTGTTGGGCACCTCAGCCTCGACCGACAGCGTGTCGACGTCGCCTGTTCCACCAGCGTCGTAGAGATGGAGCGTCCCGCAGGCAGGGAGCGTGTACGTGATCTGCAAACTGCCACCGGTCACCTGGCCGTTCGAGGTCCACGGCACAGACTCGATGTGCGTAGCAGGACGAACCGTCGGTCCGGTCACACCGAGACCGCAGGGATCGGAGCGTGCCTCATACGAGAGGTCACCGCCACCGGCGCCCTCGATCAAGGCAACCGCCACGTACCCGTTACTCGGCAGCTCATCTGGCGAGGGCGCCGTCCCCTCCGCTGGACAATTCGTGATGCCGCCCCAGCCGAACGCGATCCACGCCGGATCGGCCTGATACGTCGGCACGCCGTGCTGGCTCACCTGCGAGGTCACGAGGCCGAAGCCCACAACACCGGCGTTCTGGCCTTGGAAGACGGGGCTCGCGAACAGCAGCTTCTCCGCGTCGGCCTTCGCCATGACGGGAACCGAGTCGATCGGTGCGGGCTGGACCGAGAAGGCACCTCCGTCGAGCTGGACGACGGACACGAACCGATCATCCACCACCGAGCTCTGCGTCGGCAGGCCGGGTGCGCCGCTCGGGCTCGGGAGCGTGCCGGCCTGATCACCGAACGCCAGCGCCGCGATCATGTCGTGCAAGGCCGCGGTGTCCTGCGGCGAGGCGTTGTCCCCAACGCGGACCTCGAACGAGAAGATCTGCCGGGGACCCTCGAGCGACACGCGCCAGGCGGTAGACCCCTGGTCGTTCGAGACCTGCGTGAAGTCCGACCAGTGCAGCGGCGGCACGACGGGCTGCGTCTGGCCGTCGGGCGGCAGGTCGGAGATCACCATCGCCACGCCCGCCGCGGGGAAGCCGGCGGCCGCAACGGCGGTCTCGGTACCGGAGGGCGTCGATGAGGCTGCGGCGCTGTTCGTGATCAGCGTTCCCTGCGCGGGACCGCGCGGTGCGGGTACCGTCGTTGCTCGAGCGCGCCATCCTGGCGGCAGCGGCATCGTCCAACCCTCAGGCGAGATGTAGATCTGCGATGCGTCGGGTAGATCGAACAGCGTCAGTCCTGGAACCGACACCGGCTGATCGCCGATCCCGAAGTCCGTCACCTGCTGCGAATCGGGCGCATACGCCGCGGTCAGGACCTTTCCGGTCGGGAGGCTGGTCCCCGCGGGAACCGATGCGTCGTAGCCGGTGAAGGTTCCGTGCAACACGACCAAGTACTCCTGGACGTTCGGATCGCCGCTCTGCAACCCGACCGCCGGCGCGATCGTGTTGGCATCGGTGAGGACCCACTCTGCCGAGTCGGGCGTGATGTCACCGTTCGTGTACGCGAGTTGGTAGGCCTGATCGACGAGCCATGAAGGAGGCGGACCGCCCGCCTGCTCCCCCGCCTGATCACCGGTGTCGCCGAGCGGCGACAGCCACGCGATCACGGCGATCGCAAGGATCGCGATGGCCCCGGCGGCGATGCCGGCACCGAGACGCGAGCGGTGCGGTTCCTCGGGCATCGGTCCGACCTCCCGGTGCTGGATCGAGTCCCAGCGGTCAGGCATCGGCCGGTCCCCCAGGGGCTTCAGTAGATCTTTCAGGTCACGCATCGTCGTCTTCCTCCAGCAGCTCGCGGAGCCGCCGCCTGCCTTTGCTCAGGTGCACATGGACCGTGGCGCGGCTCGCGCC
>Ga0207693_10002087_pt1 | contig 17469 bp, 15 predicted proteins | sample LARL81metaG_FD_184347 | JGI IMG/M metagenome (GOLD analysis project Ga0207693, IMG submission 184347) | Corn, switchgrass and miscanthus rhizosphere microbial communities from Kellogg Biological Station, Michigan, USA - LAR L8-1 metaG... | ecosystem: Host-associated > Plants > Roots >...
TGGCGGCGCTGCTTGGCGCCGTGCCGATGATGGTGGGTACTGGGGTCGGCTCAGAGATTCGCCAGCCGCTCGGTTACGCCATCGTCGGCGGCCTCGCTCTGTCGCAGATCCTCACGCTCTATACGACTCCCGTTGTCTATATCTATCTCGATACGCTGCAGAACTGGCTATTCAAGAAGAAACACGCGGCCTCCGGCCTACCTCAGCCGGCACCTGCGGAATGATCGGAAACATCCCGGATGCTGTCACCACGTTCGGTTACCCAGCATCTGGAAGAGCGGGCGATCGCAGAGCGGCACGCACTTCTAAACTTCAATTTAATGGCGTGACGGAAACGCGCGGCTATCTCTTAACTGTTCAAAGTTCACTCTTGCAACAGGAGCAACAACGATGTTCTCGAGGCGTGACATGCTGGCGGCGACTGCCGTAGGTGGGGCGATGACGGCAGCGACTATGACGACGGCGGATGCAGCCACCCCCGTGAAGAGCGATATCAGCTTCGGCAATCCCAACGATCCGCCCCAAGGTGCCATCAACGCCAAGAATCCGAGGAGCATCAGCGATCCCGGTCCGCAGAACCCGGCCATCAGGGACCAGTTTCCCGGGGCGTTTTCTCCGCCGGCTACCGACGTTGGCAGCATGCCGCTAAGCTGGGCGTCGTTCAATAACGCGCCGCGACGCATCCAAAACGGCGGCTGGGCGCGCCAGGTGACGCAAGACTCTTTCGCGGTCGCGGACACGATCTCCGGCGTCAACATGCGACTGACCGCCGGGGGCATCCGCGAGATGCACTGGCACCAATTTGCCGAGTGGGCCTACATGACCTACGGCACCTGTCGGATCACCACTCTCGATGAGTTGGGCCGGCCTTATATCGCTGATGTGAAGGAAGGCGACCTCTGGTATTTCCCCGCCGGCCTGCCGCATTCGCTGCAGGGGCTGGGTCCGGACGGCTGCGAGTTTCTGATATGCTTCGATGAAGGCAAGGCCTCCGAGTTCACCACCCTGCTGGTGTCGGAATGGTTCACGCACACGCCGCCGGATATTCTCGCGCAAAATTTCGGCGTTCCCGCTGAGACGTTCAAGGATATTCCGTTGCGCGACCTCTACATCTTCCAGGGCGAGCTACCCGGTGATCTCGCCGCGGACCGCGAAGCGGTGAGTGGAAGGGGCGCGCCCCCGCACCCGTTCACCTTCTCGCTCGGATCTGGGGCGCCGGCGCGCGAGACCAAGGGCGGTACGGTGCACATCGCCGACAGTCGCAACTTCACCGTTTCGACAACGATCGCCGCCGCGCTGGTAACGGTGCGTCCAGGCGCCTTGCGGGAGATGCACTGGCATCCCAACGCCGACGAATGGCAGTACTGGATCAAGGGCAAGGGCCAAATGACAGTCTTCAACACCGGACCGAACGCCGTCACCATGGACTTCAATGCAGGCGACGTCGGCTACGTCAAAAAGAACCTCGGGCATTATATCAAGAACATGGGCGACACCGACCTGCAATTCCTCGAAGTATTCAGAGCTCCCTATTTCGCGGATGTCTCCCTGTCCGACTGGATTGCCCGTACGCCGCCAGCGATGGTCGCCCAGCACCTCAACGTGAGCGAAGCGACGATCGCAAAATTCCCCAAGAACAAGCCGGAGGTCGTGCCGGTCTAATCGGAGCGGTGGCACTCATGGTGGGCGGCCTCGCCGTGTCCCAGGTGCTCACGCTTTATACGACTCTGGTGGTCTATTTCTATCTGGACCGACTTCAGACCTGACTGTTCGGGGAACAGAAGCAGGCGGTACTCAATCACGCAAGACCCGCGCCCGCCGAATGAGGCGTGCGGAGGGCCGGATTGGACTGACGCTGCGCGTGTCGGTCAGCCGCCATTCGCTTTGAAGCCAATCATGCCGTGCACAGAGGCGAATAGCCTAATACGCGCCGGAGGCCATGTCAGAAGGAAACAAGTCATGCGTGCAATACGGTTCAAGACCTTCGGAGATCCCTCGGTTCTCGAGGTGGAGGAGATGGCGGCTCCGGCCACCACCGAGACGATGGCGTTGGTGCGGACCAAGGCGGCGTCGATCAATCCGAGCGACGTCAAGAATGTCGCCGGCGCCATGAAGCAAACGACGCTGCCCCGCACCCCCGGCCGCGATTTCGCCGGCGTGGTGGAAGTGGGGCCGGCCGAGTGGATCGGCGCCCCCGTCTGGGGCACCGGCGGAGATACCGGCTTCACCCGCGACGGCAGCCATGCGGAGATGATCGCCGTGCCTGCGGCGAGTCTGCGCAGGAAGCCCGACACCCTCAGCTTCGACCAGGCTGCGTCGGTCGGGGTCAACTACATGGCGGCGTGGCTTGGCCTGGAAGCAGCAGAACTCAGTGCCGGTGAGACGGTTCTGCTGATCGGCGCCGGGGGCGGTGTTGGTGGCGCCGCAGCGCAGATTGCCCGACGTATCGGCGCCCGCGTGATCGGTGCCGACCTGCATGCGCCACATCCGGACGCGCCGATCCTCGGCATCGCCGAAGAACTGATCATCTGTGCCAAGGATCTGCCGGCCGAAGTGCGTGCGGCGACTGACGGCAAGGGCGCCGATGTCGTATTCGATCTCGTCGGCGGCGTCATGTTCCGCAACGCCGTCAACAGCCTGGCGCTGCGCGGTCGGCTGGTCGAGATCGCTGCAACCGGCCGGCGCGAGGTGAGCTTCGACATCGCCGATTTCTATCACAATGAAAGCCGCCTCTATGGTGTGGACACGCTGAGGCGCGACCTGACGGCCTCGGCCGCGGTGCTGGAAGCGCTGACGCCGGGATTTGTGGCGAGAGACTACCGGGCTGCACCGATTGCGGAGACCTGCGGCCTTGGCGACGCAAGGGAAGCTTTTCGCAAGGTCGCGGCCGGCTGTGCTGGTCGTATCGTACTGAGGCCGCAGGAATAGGAAGAACGTGGTGATGACTGGGTATCTCGTGTCCCTGTTTATGGGCTTCGTGGTGGGCGCGGCCTACGGCCTCGTCCACGTCCGCTCTCCGGCGCCGCCGATGATCGCCCTCGTCGGCCTGTTCGGAATGGCGCTGGGGCAGCAAGCCGTCGACATGGCCAAGCGCCGTTTCGTGCCAGCGGCCGAGACCACCATCCAGCGCTCTTTGCAGCAATGATATTCAAACGATCGAATTGAAAAAGCCAGGACCGTTTCCCTTGGCCGAAGAATGCCGGCTCGATTGAAGGCGACTTCCATAAACTCTAATTTAGTCGCCCTCTTATCGGCCGCTGCTTAACTTCCCTTTTGAAGATCCAAATTGACCGGGGACACCATGAGCTCTGCTGCTGCCATCCACATCGTCAGCCCGGCTGAATTCGGTCTGGGCACCGCGCAGACGCCGGGCTCCGAACGTCGCGAGGCCATCGCACCGGCGCTGGGCATTGCTTCTGCCATCTGGGGCGGCTTGTTCGAGGTTGAACCGGGAGCGCGGACCGGTATTCATCATCATGGAGAGCAGGAGACGATCGCCTATGTGCTGTCCGGCGTCTGCGAGGTTCGCTGGGGGGCAAGAGGTGAATTCGCGGCGCAGGCGAGGGCCGGCGACTTCATTCATGTTCCGGCCTTCCTGCTGCACATGGAAATCAACTCCTCGAAACTGGAGCCATTTCGATGGGTCGTCGTGCGCAGCACGGCGACGCCCATCGTCGTCAATTTTCCAAACGACATCTGGCCGTAAGCCTCGATGTCGTCCCCAGACAGCGGGACAACAACAGGCCGTAAGCCTGGGTTTCCTGCTGACTATGCAAGCATGGAGCTATTATGGACGAACAAGACTCCAACACCGCGTCGGATCAGCAGCCTGCGTTTGAGGTTACTCGCCGCACGGTGATCGAGACTGGAACCACTGCGCTCTTGTTGACCGCGCTGCCGCGGGCGGTCCTTGCCGCCGGCACTGTCGATGACGACGCGACGCCTCCCTCTGCCGCATCGGTCGAGCTGCGGATCAACGGCCATCTCCATTCGCTGACGCTGGACTCCCGCACGACGTTGCTTGACGCTTTGCGGGAACATCTCGTGCTGACCGGCTCGAAAAAAGGCTGCGATCACGGGCAATGCGGCGCCTGCACGGTGCTGATCGAGGGGCGGCGCATCAACTCCTGCCTGACGCTTGCGGTGATGCATGACGGCCAGTCCATCACTACGGTCGAGGGACTGGCACTGGGCGATGATCTGCACCCGGTTCAGGCCGCGTTTGTCGAACACGACGGCTTTCAGTGCGGTTACTGCACTTCCGGTCAGATCTGCTCCGCCATCGGAATGCTGGCCGAAAGCCAATCGGGCATGCCGAGTTATGTGACGGAAGACCTGACGCAACCGGCGGCCGAACTCACCGATGCGGAAATTCGCGAGAGGATGAGCGGCAACATCTGCCGCTGCGCCGCCTACCCCAACATCGTGGCCGCCATCAAACAAGCCGGGGGAATGTCGACATGAAAGCCTTCACCTACCAGCGCGCAGAAACGGCGGAGCATGCCGCTGCCGCTACCGTCGGGCCTGGCGCGAAGATCATTGCCGGCGGCACCAATCTGCTCGACCTGATGAAATTGCAGGTCGAGACGCCTTCAAGGCTGGTCGACATCAACCGCCTGTCGCTCGACAAGATCGAAGACACGGCTAATGGCGGCTTGCGCATCGGAACGCTGGTTCGCAATAGCGATCTCGCCGCCGACCGGCGCGTGCGGCAACGTTATGGCGTCCTCAGCCGTGCGTTGCTGGCCGGCGCCAGTGCGCAGTTGCGCAACAAGGCTACGACCGGCGGCAATTTGCTCCAGCGAACCCGCTGCTACTATTTCTATGATGTCACAAAACCCTGCAACAAGCGCAGCCCGGGCTCCGGCTGCGCGGCGCTTGCCGGCTTCAACCGCATTCACGCGATCCTGGGCGCCAGCGAGCATTGCATCGCGACGCATCCGTCGGATATGGCGGTGGCGATGCGGGCGCTCGATGCCAAGGTCGAGACCGTCGACGGCGAGGGCCACACCAGAATCATTCCGATCGAGGAGCTCCATCGCCTGCCCGGCAAAACTCCGGAGATCGAGACCTCACTCAAACCGGGCGAAATCATCACCTCGGTAACATTGCCGCCGCCGCCTCCCGGCGTGCAGGTCTACCGCAAGGTCCGCGATCGCGCTTCCTACGCCTTTGCGCTGGTTTCAGTCGCAGCGATCGTCGATAGCGTACATGGCAGAATTCGCTCGGCTCGGCTCGCGTTCGGCGGACTAGCGCCAAAACCCTGGCGATCGCCGCGGGCTGAGCAAACCCTAGTCAACGCCTCGGCGAGCACAATCACCTTCAAGGCGACGTCAGACGCGGTTCTCGAGGGCGCGCGGGGATTCGGCGGCAACGATTTCAAGATGCCGCTGACACGGCGCGCCCTGCACAGCGTGCTGGCCGAAATGACCCGGGCCTGAGGAGACCAACGCATGGAAATGAATTCAGCTGTCGGCACCAATGCGCTTGATGCCCAGGGCGTCGTCGGCAAGCCGATCGATCGCGTCGACGGCCGGTTGAAGGTCACCGGCGGGGCGCGCTACGCCTATGAGATGCAGCAGAACAACGTGCTCTATGGTTTTGTGGTCGAAGCTTCGGTCGGAAAGGGAACGATCCGATCGATCGATAGCCGCGCTGCGGAGAAAGCACCGGGCGTCGTGCTGGTTCTCACCCATCAGAACGCACCGGCGCAGGGCAGCGGCAATCACCGGGAAGCGCATCCGGTGCTCACCGGGACGCGCGTGACGCGCTACGGCGAGCCTGTCGCCTTCGTGGTCGCCGAGAGCTTCGAAGAGGCCAGAGCCGCCGCTTATCTCGTCGACGTAAAGTACGATCGGGCCGCTGGAAAATACGCACTACGCACCAACCTCCGCGAAGCGCGCGTGCCGCGGCCCAGCGATGGCCAGCCGGCCGACAGCGCGATAGGCGATTTCGCCGGCGCGTTCGCCAAGGCTCCGGTGCAGCTCGATGTGACCTATACCACCCCGCTGCAAAGCCACGCGATGATGGAACCGCATGCCACGCTGGCGACGTGGGACGGCGACAAATTGATCCTGCATACCGCTAACCAGATGCTCAACCAGGGTCAGCAGGTCATTGCGACAACCCTGAAAATCCCGGCCGACAACATACGGCTGATCAGCCCGTTCATCGGCGGCGGTTTCGGGGGCAAGCTCTGGGTCAATGCCGACGCCATCCTGGCGGCGATCGCGGCGCGGCAGCTCAAGCGACCTGTGAAAATCGCGCTGACGCGTCAGCAGATCTTTCACGTCACGACGCACCGCTCCGACACCATCCAGCGGCTGCGACTGGGTACCGATCGCGATGGCCGTATCCTCGCGATCGGCCACGATGTCTTCTCCGGCAATCTGCCCAGTGAGCAAACCTATGAGGGTGCCGCTCTCCAGACCCGCACCCTCTATGCCGGACCCAACCGGCTGACGCGGCATCGTCTCGCGCCCCTGGACATTCCGGTCGCGTCCTCGATGCGTGCCCCCGGCGAATCCGTCGGGCTAATGGCACTCGAATGCGCAATGGACGAACTCGCCGAAAAGCTCAACCTGGACCCGATCGAACTGCGGGTACGCAACGAGCCAAGCGAGGACCCGGAAAAGCACATACCGTTTTCGAGCCGACACTTGATCGCCTGCATGCAGGAAGGTGCGCGCCGCTTCGGATGGGACAAGCGCAATCCGAAGCCGGGCCAAGTGCGCGACGGACGCTGGCTAGTAGGGATGGGCATGGCCGCGGCCACGCGCGGCAACCCGCTTCTGCTCTCCAAGGCCAATGTCCGATTGGATCCTGACGGTACCGCCACGGTGCGAATGGCGATGACCGACATCGGCACGGGGACTTATACCATCTTGGCGCAGATCGCCGCCGAAATGCTCGGGCTACCCATGGAACGCATCCGGGTCGAACTCGGCGATACCAACTTTCCGCAGGCGGCGGGTTCGGGTGGGTCGTGGGGCGCCGGCAGCTCTGGCTCGGCTCTGTTCGAGGCATGCAATGCATTGCGCGAGAAGCTCGCACGGATCGCCGGCATGGATCCGACGACCGCGCGATTTGGCGATGGCAATATCGCATCGGGAGAAAAATCCATGCGGCTGACGCATCTTGTCGGCACGGGCCTCGATGCTGATGGTGAAATCCAGCCGGGACGCAACAATAAGGACTTCTCGCAACAGTCCTATGGCGCGCACTTCTCCGAAGTCGGCGTCGACATAGATACGGGCGAGGTACGAGTGCGGCGCATGCTCGGCGTATTCGCCGCCGGTCGTGTCCTGAACGCCAAGACGGCCCGCTCGCAGGCGATCGGCGGGATGGTCTTCGGGATTGGAGCTGCGCTGGAGGAAGGGATCACGCTCGATCCCCGGTTCGGATATTTCGTCAATCGCGACCTCGCCGAATACCTGGTACCAGTGCACGCCGACATTCCGGCCATCGACGCCATCTTTCTTGCAGAGCTTGACGACAGATCGAACCCGCTGAAGAGCAAGGGAATCGGTGAACTCGGAATCTGCGGCGCCGGCGCTTCGATCGCCAATTCGGTCTACAACGCATGCGGCGTCCGGACTAGGGATTATCCAATCACGCTCGACAAGCTGCTTCCCAAGCTTCCGGTACGCGCATGATCGAAGGGACTAGCAGCCGGCGCCGGCCGGTTGTCGTTGCCACCATCGCGGTTGCCGTCGCGGCCGGCCTTGCGACCTCACTTAGCCTGGCGGCAGAGGCAGACGCAGTTCCCTCGTCTCATACCGAATACCTCCCTAGCATCAGCGATCTCATGATCGCGACGATTCAACCTCGGCACGAGCCGCGCTGGCGCGCGGAGCAGGATGGAGACTGGGAATTTGCTGCCTACGAGCTTGGAAATCTCGGCGGCGCATTCAAGCGACTCGGCCAAGCTCATCCAACCGAACACGACACCTCGTTCCCAGACTTGATCGCCTCCGTCACGGAACAGCCCTTCAAGGAGCTCGACAGCGCAATCAAGTCCAAGGACAGCACGGCGTTCGCGAAGGCCTATGCCGACCTGACCGACGCATGTAATTCGTGCCACCAGGCTCTCAACCAAGGCGTCGTCCAAATCCACATACCGAGCCGAACGTCTGCCTCGGATCTAAATACTGGGGCGCGTTGAGGGCGTCATGATGGATGTGCTCGAGAACGTCAGGCTTGGGATGTCCGCGGAGACGACCGTGACCGTCACCTCCGAGATGACAGTCGGTCATTTCGTGGCAGGCATGCCGCAGGTCTACGCCACACCCATGATGATCCTGCATATGGAAATGGCATCGGGCTCCGCCATTGCTTCGCATCTCCCGGCGGGTTTTGTGAGCGTCGGCATGGATGTGAAAATTCGCCACCTCGCAGCCACGCCCGTGGGCCGCGCCGTCCGGGCCATTTCCCGCGTCATCCAGATCGATTCAAAAAGCGTGGTGTTCGCGGCCGAGGCTTGGGACGGCGATCGGAAAATTGGTGATGGCACCCATCGCCGCGGCAAGTGCAGGAGTTCGAAGAGCGGTTCGGGTAAGGCAGCGCACCGGGAGTTTGGGTTGAGCCAGCTTCGAGCTTCCAATAGCTTTTCAAACCGTCGATAAGTTCTTCGAGCCTACAATCCCTCACCAGGCGCACCGTCCAAAACGCCGACGCGCTCGGCGAGCGAGACAAGTTCGGCCAAGGATTGAACTTGTATCTTCTCCATCACCCGGTGGCGGTGGGCTTTGCGTGCGTTCGGTCGAACCCAACGCGTTTGCGACCTGCTTGTTGGTTTGGCCACGAATAACGAGCTCGAAGACTTTCCGCTCGCGCGGCGTCAATTTCCCGATACGAGCGCGAACCACGTCCAACTCGCTCTTCAGACCACGCCTCGCCTCTTGGTGGGCAATAGCCCGTTCAATTGCTTAAAGAAGCTTGTCCGACGAGACGGGCTTGGAGCGAACATCCTCGGCACCCGCTTTGATGGCCCGCTCCGTTGTCGGAATATCGGGATGACCGGTGAGAAACACGATAGGCAGGGTCGAGCTGACCTCGTTCAAACGACACTGAGTTCCGGGCCGCTCAGTCCAGGTATCCGTGTGTCGAGAAAGAGTGATCGGCAATAGCCACACACTGTCGGATCATTTTGGCGCAAGAAACGCCACTCAGCTCAATTCGTGCCATTGCAATGTTCCGTCTCGCGCGCTGCCGGCGCAAATTAACAACTCGCGAAAGTTCGAAGTTTCAAGGGAACTATTGGGATGTAGAATGCAACCAAGACCGAATGACAAAAACCGAACTCTCGGCGGCAGCTGGCTTGGGGGCGGACGCCAAGATGGAGCTCCATCAGCGCCGCTCCGATTCACATCATCCATTTTCCGTTAAGCGGATGTCCTGGTCGTGATTCTCTGTCGAGCTTGTTCGTATTCAGCCAACGGAAACCGGCTCGCGGAGGTTTAACTGGGCATCAATTCAGACACATCAAAGAGTTCGTGGATGCTCACGTTTCGAAAGACATTGGCATAATCCGAGCTGGCGGGCTTGACAGGATTCAGCCCCCTTCCACTTTATTTGGGCGTTCAAACATTCAGTTGGGCTTTCACCCTATCACGTCCTGGCAGAACGGATCAGCGTTGCAACAAAGATGTTGTCGCAAAGTGACCTATTGATTGCCGACGTGGCGCTAGCGGCGGGATTTAGCGGTGCGGCCCAACTGAACCGCGTGTTTCGAAAACCAGTCGGAGTTACGCCAACGGTCTTTCGGCGTGAGAACGGTTTGCGATAAATCGTTGGACCACAATTGGCAAGCTGCATTTGCGTGCGCCCAAAACCCACGCCCTAGAGAGACCGCGAAGGCGAAGCCTGCGATGGCGGCTCGGGCTTATTCGCCGCTCATCCGTACAGCCAAAAATTCAATGGTGCCCGTACCCATCCACTGCCCTCACCTTGCCCCTGAAGACGGTGTAGCTGATGACTGTGTAAAGCAGCATGAGCGGAAAGACGATCACACCGCATCCCCAGAACATGAACGCAAGGCTGGAGTGCGGCGCCGCGGCTTCATTGATGGAGATGACGAAAGGGATCATGTAGGGCCAGAACGACAGCGCCAGGGTGCCGAATGCTGATATGAAGATCAATGCCACCATGTAGAACGGCCAATGATCATTGTGGCGGACGATGCTGAGCGCGAGCACCGTCGCGGCGACCGCGCCGATCGCCGGAAATACGAACAGATAGGGTCGATCGATCCAGCGATGCAGGATCGGAAGGTTTTCGGCCAACGCGTAAGCGAAGACAACGACAAGGAATGCCAGCACGCCAACCGCGAGCACGGGGATCTGGCGGTGCGCCACATCCCGAATCTCGGCCTCGCATTTCTTCGCCAGCCAGCAGGCGCCGAGAAGTGCGTAGCCGAGGCACAGTCCAACGCCGCAAAGGACTGCAAACGGCGTGAACCAGCCGGCCTCACCGCCGGAATATTGACCGTTGGTGAACGGAAGTCCTTCCACCAGAGCACCAACCGTCATGCCCTGGATAAAGGTCGCGCTCAGGGAGCCTCCGGCAAAGCTCAAATCCCAGATCCAGCGCAGCCGCTGCGTCTTGTACCGAAACTCGAATGCCACGCCTCGCAAGATAAGGCCCAACAGCATGACGATGAGAGGGAGATAGAATGCCGACAGCAGGGTCGCATAGACGAGCGGGAACGCTCCCCACAAAATGACCGCGGTAACCACCAGCCAGGTTTCATTGCCGTCCCAGATCGGCGCGACCGCGCTTAGCATCGCGCCACGCCTGGTCTCACCGCTTGCAAGACCGAATAGCAGGCCAACACCAAGATCGACGCCGTCAAGAAGTACATAGAGCAGAATGCTGATGGCCAGAAGCGAGACCCAGAACATGACCATGGCTATTCTCCGGCAACGAGGTGGCTGGGGTCTTCAATGAGTTCATCGTCGGCCAGCGACATCGGCCGGTTTGGAACCACGAGATGTGGAGTTGCGAACGGTTTCCGCACCGGACCGGTACGAATAAGCCGATAGATGTAGAATGTTCCGAACAGGAAGATGAAGGAGTATACAGTACAGAAGATCACCAGCGAGATCGTCGCCTGCCGCGCGGTCAGGAATGGCGTCATGGCGTCTGCGGTTCGCAACACACCGAAGACCACCCAGGGCTGACGGCCGACTTCCGCGGTGAACCAGCCGGTAATGATGGCAATGAAGGGCAGCGGGAAGCTGAGGAATGTCAACCAAAGCAGCGGGCGATTATATGCCAGGCGGTGCCTGTAACTCAGATAGCTACCGAGCCAGGCGAGCCCTAGCATCAAGAGACCGCATCCCACCATGATGCGGAAGGCGAAGAACGGGATGACCACCGGCGGCCAGTTCTCCCTGGGGATGCTATTAAGGCCTGTTTCAGCAGCGGTGAGGCTATCGGAATCAATCAGGCTGCCGAAAGGTGGTGGCAACGTGATCGCGAACAGATTGCGCCGGCTCGCGACATCCGGCCACGCGAACAGCACTTCGGATCCCGGCTTCTCGTCGTTCCAGCGTCCTTCGATCGCGGCCATCTTGGAAGGCTGATAGGTGTTGACGTATTCGCCATTCAGATGCCCGAATAGCAGCTGGATCGGCATCAGCACCGCGGCGAGGCCAAGGCCCATGCGCAGCATGATACGCGCTTCCGCATGATATACTTTTCGAAGCATGTACCACGCGCCGGTCGCGGCGACGCAGAAGGCGCCGGTCAAGTAGGCGGCAAGCACCATGTGCGGAAATCGCGACCACACCACCGAATTGAAGATGATCTTGCTCCAATCGTTCGGAACGAACGCGCCGTTCTCCAAGACATAGCCTGTTGGCACCTGCATCCAGCTGTTGTTGACCATGATCCAGAACGCGGAGAACGTGGTCCCGAGCGCCACCATCGCGGTTGAAAACAGATAGAACCATGGCGGCACGCGGCTGCGGCCAAAGATAAGGACGCCGAAGAAGCTGGCCTCGAGCATGAAGGCCCAGAATGTCTCAAACATCAGCAGCGGGCCCTGGATCGGCCCGGACATTCTGGACAGCACGCTCCAATTGGTGCCGAACTGGAATGCCATCACGATCCCGGAGACGACACCCATTCCGAACGCAATGCCGAATATTTTCAGCCAGAAATCGAAGATCACGCCATAAACCGGACGGCCCGTCGAAAAGGACAAGGCTTCAAGAACAGTGAGCCAGGCCGCCAATCCGATCGTGAAGGATGGAAAGATGATATGGAACGTGATGGTGAAGGCGAATTGAATTCGCGACAGGAAAAGCGCCGTCATATCCATTTCGCAAATCCTCGTGGTCTAGCTCTGCCGCAACAACCAGAGCATGATGCGGAAACGTGTGTAGCGGTTTTCCGAAAAGATCATGCTCAATCAAAGACCTAGCGTGACGACGATTCAACCTGGTCTCATCGCGCTTGAGATGCCTCTTCCGTAAAGCTGATCACGGAACAGACAGGCGCGGCTCTCCCTGAGAGGTAGCAACGGAAGCAGCGGAGACGATTAAATTCGCGGTTAGTCTCTCAAGAGGCCTTGGGCTGCGGTGTTTCGACCAAGGAACAGCGCTTCACGCGATAATGCGGCGCGCCGGCGGCGCCATGAATTCCGGACCGACCGGATTAGTGACGGTTTCGCGCAGGATCCGATCAATCTCCGCCTTGGCCGAGGCATCGAGCGACCAGCCAGTCACCTCATCGACGGGCTGCAACTGATTGGGATGACGCGCTCCCCACAATGCGGTCGTGATGCCCTGGTCGAGCATCCAGCGAACCGCCAGGTGAATAACGCGCTTACCGAAGCGCTTTCGTGCGAGTTGATCCAGCTTGCCTACGGCGGCTACATATTGCGCGAACCGCGGCTCGAGGAATTTCGGATCGGTCCGCCTCAGATCGTCGCCGTCGAAGACCGTATCGGGGCGCATGCGTCCGGACAATAGGCCCCGGCACAACGCGCCATATCCCAGCGTCACAATCTTGTTTTTGCGACAATAGGGCAAAAGGTCGGCCTCGATGCCGCGTTCGAACAGGTTGTAGGGCGGTTGCAGCACATGCAGCGGGGCGACGTGGCGAAATCGTTCCATCTGGACAACCGAAAAATTGCTGACACCGATGGCGCGGATCTTTCCCTGCTCCAATAATGTGAGCATCGCTCCAGCGGTTTCCTCGATCGTAACCAACGGATCGGGCCAGTGAACCTGATAGATGTCGATGTAATCGGTTCGAAGCCTGCGGAGCGAATCCTCAACCTCTTGCAGGATGCGGGCCCGGCTGGCGTTACGAGATACTTTGCCGCCATCCCATTGCAGTCCGGCCTTGGTCGCAATCAGCACCTCCGAGCGCAGCCGGCCTTCGGCGATCGCCTTGCCGACGATCTCTTCGGAGCGGCCAAATCCATAGACCGGGGCGGTGTCGACAATATTGATGCCATGCTCGAATGCGCTGCGGATGGTGGCGATGGATTCAACTTCGTCGGTGCCGCCCCACATCCACCCGCCGATCGCCCACGTACCGATGGCGACCGGCGACACATTGAGTGAAGTGCCGGGAATATGGGCAAGCTCCATCTTCGTACTGAGAGCTGCTGCGTGATCAACCATGATCCTGTTCCTTTCTTCAGTGAGTGAGCCTTACGGCGCTTGAGTAACGTCCAACCTCAATCATCGGTGGCGGGCAACGGCACCGCGTAGAGTCCGGCATCCTCCGCGGCGATCAGCCCGAGCGCGGTCCAGTCCAGTTCGCCGTAACCACGCGCGATTCCCGAGATCAACCGGTCCCGGACCACGCTCACGGATGGCATGGATACGCCTGCTTTTTCGGCCTCAGCCAGCGCCAGCCGCACGTCCTTGAGCACGAGGGGCAGGACAAATCCCGCCGCATATTCCTGCCTGGCGATCTTGTCGCCGTAAATCTTGTGCGCGCGCCCACTGAACATCGTGCTCGTCATGAGTTCGATGAACGGTTGCGGATCGAGTCCCCGCTTGCGGACCACGGCAACGACTTCTCCGAGCATCTCGAGCGCCGTCGCGCTCATCATGTTGCCAAGCAGCTTGAAGAGATTTGCATCCTGCGGATCGGCGCCAATCACAAACGTCCGTTGCCCGAGCGCGTCGAGGATCGGTCGGCAACGCTCGACATCCGCCGACGCGCCGGCGGCGACGATGAACAATTGGCGCGCTTTGGCAGCATCCGGATTGCCGAACACCGGTGCCGCGACATAGCCTTGTCCGTGGCGCGCGTGCTCGCTCGCCAGGAGCGAGGCGGCCGCGGTGCTAATCGTGCCCATCGACAGATGGATCGCGCCGGGCATCAGACCCGCCGCAAGGCCGACAAGGTCATCGTTGTTGCGACCGAACACGACTTCACGCACGGCGTCGTCGTCCGGCAACATGCTGATGACGAGCTCGCAGTCGAGCAGATCGCCCATATCGGTCGTTGGCTTGAGGCCCAGGGCCTCGAGCTCGCCGATCCGGTCCGGGCGCCGGATATGGGCGAGCACCCGTCGCCCGGCGGCCGCGAGGTTCGCCGCCATCGCCGTTCCCATGTGACCAAGACCGACAAAGCCGATTTCACCCACAACCGGCGGACGGACGGTCGATCCAGAGCCGCCCTGTCGTTCGTGAGACGGATTCCCGGATGCGCTTGCGAGGGCAACAGAGGGAGGGGATTCGTGCTTGGACATGGCAGCTCCTGACTGTCGCAACCGCACGTTCCGATGCGGGGCTTGCGACGGACACACCGAGATATGTGATAGCGAGCGTCTTTTGCGCTTGGCTCGGCTTGCCGCGCTCTTGAATTGTCTTGCTCGGATCTCTCAAGGACCTCCGCACCACTTCTGCGCGGCCTGGTCCGGCATAAAATCGAATTTAGTTATCTGAATCCCAATTTAATGGTGTCGCGGATCGATCCGATTACCCTGACTACACGTGCAAAAAGCAAGACGAGGTCTTTCATCTGCGCGACGCAATGACGGCTTTGATGGATCCACCATCATTGCACCAGTCAAGAGACGCCGGCCGTGGACAACAGCCCATGCCCGTATCGGGAACGCAATCATGAGTGATATCGGCTTCAGCCTTGCAGGGCATCCCTCGTCTGCGCGACCGATCGTCGAGATTTCGCCCTCCGATATCGCGCGTCGCCGACTGGCGAATTGGGACGTCATACAGGCAGATGTCGTAAAGGTGACCCGGCGCGAGACTTTCGAATACGGCTTTCAAGCCCGGCGTCATTTGCTGATCGCCTACGAACGGGCAGAACGAGAAGATGGCGAGACGCTGATCGAGGGTTTGCCGAGATCGACGCTGCGCGAGTTCAACTGCAAGCTCAGCCTGGTACCTGCCGGCCACCGGTTTTATGGATGGCAGACGCCGCGAGTGCTTACGCGTGTCACCTACTTCTACATCGACCTTCAGGATCCGTCGTCCGATCCGGCATCCGGCAACGCCGGCCGCGCGATCAGGCCGCGCCTGTTCTTCTTCGATCAAGCCATTTGGGATACGGCGCTCAAGCTCAAGGCCGAGGTCGGGAATGTCGATTTGAGCAGCCGTCAGTATGCCGAGGCCCTGAGCATTGTGCTGATCCACGAGCTCTTCCGACTGGAACGAGCTAAGGCCGACGACGAAAGGCCCGTGCGTGGCGGCTTACCGGCGTGGCAACAGAAGCGCCTAGCCGAATTCATAGAGGAACATCTTGCCGAGGACATTTCGCTGGCCGCTCTCGCGGGACTCGTCGATCTGAGCCTCTATCACTTTGCTCGCGCCTTCACCCAATCGTTCGGCATGCCCCCGCATCGCTACCATTGGGCGCGCCGGATGGATCGCGCCAGGAGCCTGTTGCGGATGCCGGCACTCTCGGTGACGCAGATCGGAAGCCGCGTCGGCTTTTGCGAAACGAGCTCATTTACGAAGGCGTTCCGTAAATTCACTGGACTTACGCCAAGCGAATACCGCCGGCGGCAAGAGCATTAACCTGCCGAAGCCACAGGAGGTCAAAATGCGCGACCATGTTCAATTCCGCGGTCTGGAAGCTAGCAATCGCTGCGCCGTCTGTGATGGGAGTTTTGGTCTCATTCGACACTATTCCTGGCGGACTGCCCTCTGTTCAAAGGCATGCGTCGATCGCTTCAAGTCCCGCAAGGAGACCGACCGCGGATGGTTGCTACCGATTTGCGCCGCCCGATGATTAGTTGGGGCCGCGATCATGAGATCTCGAAACGAGGAGGCCGCGTAATGAATCTTCTATTTCGTGCTCCTCCTGTGGAGCAGCTTTGTTGCCCCTTGGCGACGCCAACCACGCGGATCGCATGAGGAGGCGCCCCATGAGATTCATCCTGGTGAACGGCAGGACGCCCTGCTGGCAATCTACCTGCGCGCTGTGTTCGAATCCGATCGGCGCCAACTACTTGCGAGAGATAGCTACGCGACTCCCCTACTGTGATGTCGCTTGCTACGCCGATCATTGTGTCGGCGCGATCCTGGCGCTCGAAAATCACGCGACGGCCACGCACGCGGCGCTCGCAACATCGAAGGAATGAGTGATCGGTCAGACCTTGCGGCAAGAGTCGCGAGGGTTCCAGCGGTTTACCGGAATGCTGACGCACCTTGCATTGCTGCATAGGGTGTTGGATGATTTGCTGCTTTGGCGGCGCTCGACCTGACATCGCATCCCATAGAACTTCAGGAAGTGTCGGTTCGGGCTTGGTCACGGAAGCAATTGATCGGGGAAGGATTGGGCAACTTGGGACGGTAGATCGACGGGAGGGCGCGATGGCTCGCATTGGCAGGCGTGTGGCAATGTCCGGTTTGCTTCTGCTTGTGGTGTGCGCGAAGGATGCCTCGGCCGACGACATCATGGCAGCGAAGGCTGCGACCGCGGCAACCACAAAGGCTCCATCGCAGCCGGCGACGTGTACCAGCCTTGAGGACTTTGTCGCCACGGCCTGCCCGCTGACCTGGAATGGCATCACTGTCTACGGGACGATCGACGGGGGGGTGACATGGCGGAGCCACGGGGCGCCCTTCAATGGCACATCCGCCGTCGGGGTGGATTATCTCATCCAGAAGTACAGCAGGGGCCCGCGTTGGGATCTCGCGCCCAATGGTTTGACCAATTCAAACATCGGGATCAAGGGGAAAGAGCCGCTCGCCGAGGGATGGGACTTTATCTTCGATCTGCAGGCCGGGTTCGATCCTTATTCCCTGCACCTCTCCAACGGACCGCACTCTGATTTTCAGAACATCGGCGTGCCGCTCACCAGCCAGGACTCCTACGCCGACTCCAGCCGGGCCGGGCAATTTTTCAATTCCGTGGGCTATTTGGGCGTCAGTTCACCCTATGGCACCTTGACCGTTTTCCGGCAAAACACGCTGACTTTGGACGCCGTTTTTGCCTACGATCCAATGAGCGCTTCGTATGCCTTCTCGCCGATCG
>Ga0207693_10002090_pt1 | contig 17460 bp, 21 predicted proteins | sample LARL81metaG_FD_184347 | JGI IMG/M metagenome (GOLD analysis project Ga0207693, IMG submission 184347) | Corn, switchgrass and miscanthus rhizosphere microbial communities from Kellogg Biological Station, Michigan, USA - LAR L8-1 metaG... | ecosystem: Host-associated > Plants > Roots >...
TTCCGGAACCAGACGCAGGTGCAGCCGGCCTCGACCGCACGTTGCTGGGTCGGCCAGGTATGGGCACCCAACTTGCGGAGCCACTCGATGTCCTTGCGGAGCTTCCGCTCAGCGCGCCAGCGCTTCGTCATGCCGCCACCGCGAGCGGGTGATCCTCGGGGAGCCGGAGCAAACCCTCGGTCACGATCTCGATGTGTAGGGGCTCGAGGCTCTCGAGCGGCGGGAGCAGGGTCTCGACCTCGATCTTCGGCTCCTCCATGAAGCCCATCGAGCGGGCCGTCTCCTCTACGACGTCCTTCGGCCAGTTCTCACCTTCCTGTTGCCAGAGCTCTGCGGCATCCGCCAGGGGCATGGACTTGCGCTCGACCAGCTTCTCGGTGAGCCAGGCGGCGATCGCAGCGATCGCACCCTTCCCCAGGCACGGCTGGTCCTCGATGTACTGGAAGAAGCTCTTGACGGTGTTGTTGAGGAAGTCTCTGATCCCGTCGAGGTTGCCCTTCGCCGCGTAGAGCGCGGGCATCGAGATGTTCTGTGCGTAGACCTGCTTGCAGTCCTTGCAGTAGGCGTGCAGCGTGATCATGTCCGCGTCGGGGCGGCGATGGATCTGCACGTCCTCGAGCTTGTGACCCTGGACCGCCGGTGCGAAGAAGTCGGTCAGGACGTTCTGGAGAGTGGAGAGCGTTGCGGTGCCCATCAGCTTGTCGGCTCCGAGCTTGATCGCCTCGTCGAGTGTTGGGCAGAGCAGCCGGAGAAAGAGGCTGTTGTTGTTGAGTTGCTGGACGACGGCGGGAAGGTAGACCTGCTTGAGGATGTTGCTGAGTGTGGTCGTCGTCGCGGCTGCCACATTGGTGTGATTGTACCTCGTAGGTAGCCCCATTCAAGCCCTTTCGGGATACGTGGGGATACGTGGGGATACGAAGCGCCGGACAAAAGTGCCGTTCCAGGTGTATTTATAGGTAGAGAGATTTTTTCGGGGACTCGCACGGCACAGGGACAGTCCACTTTGGGTGCGCCTGGCGCAGTCCCCCGACCAAAGCCTCGAGTCAGTCGCAGGTAAGACCAGCTAGTCCGGGATGGCTACGCCGCCCGGCCGGTAAGCGGATGCCATCTGGCGCTCGAGACCTACCTACTGAAAGGAGGGCCCATGGGCCTGCTCGACAAGCTCCGCAAGGAGTCGCGGTCCCGGGTACGGATGCTGCACTCGGTTGCCGGTCCGGGCCTCGATCTCGTGGCAGGGGAGCAGTACGACCTGCCCGTCTCGGTGGCCGACGAGTTCGTCATCAAGGGCTACGCCGAGGGCGACCTCACCCGGGAGTACAGCGCGGACGAGATCACCGAGCTGCACAAGCAGCGTCAGGTGGTGAACATCTAAGTGGCTTCCGCGCACTACAACCTCTTTCTCCAGGAGGCCATCAAGGCGAGCGTGGGAGACCTGACCTCGGTCACAGTCAAGGTCCGGCTTGTCCGCACGAGCGCCTACACGTTCTCGCAGGCGCACCAGTTCCTGAGCTCGCTGCCCGCGGCGATCGTTACCGACGTCACACTGGGCTCGAAGACGGCCAACGGCGCCGGCACGGACCCAGGCTGCTTCGACGCAGCGGACGCGACGTTTACCGCCGTTCCCTCGGGTACGGCCATCGACGCCTGCGTCTTCTACAAGGACACGGGTGTCGCAGGCACGTCGAACCTCCTCTGGTACCTCGACGGCTTCTCCGTCACGCCTAACGGAGGCGACATCACGCTCCAGTGGGCTAACGCCAACCCCTTCATCGCGAAGCTCTAGGAAGGAGGAACGTCTGCCATGAGCTCCCTTCAGATTCCCGCTCAGACCTTCCCGGTCGGCGAGACCATGGTCCCGTCGAAGGCGAACCAGCAGACGTTCCCGCAGCGCCAGGTCAGCCAGGGTATTGTCACGATCCCGCTCTCCTCGCCCATCGACGCGAACACGGCGGCTGACTTCCACCTCGAGCTGATGCTGCTGGACGGCACCTGGACGCTGCTCGACGAGCAGACGGTGGCTGCCGATACACGCCACCCGGTCTCCCAGGTCGTGTTCGAGCAGAACTGGGACACGGCGATCACCGTAAAGGGTCTGCGTCTCCGCGTTGACGTCCGCGATCTCGTAGACGGCAGCGGTTTGGCGCAGCCGGTCAGCGTGGGCGCGTCGACCGTCACCTGGAACTAACGTGGCCCTGTCCGCGAAAGTAGGCTCGCTCGCCTGTCCGAGCGCGACGGGCAACCAGGCCATCACCGGCCTGGGCTTCCAGCCGAAGGCCATCATCTTCTTCGGCAACGGGATGACCGCCGACGGCGCGGGCGGCAGCAACAGTCAGGACGCGCAGATGTCGTGTTACCTCGGCGTGGCGGCCGGGACGTCCGGTGGCTGCATGACCGACAACGACGACTTCACGAGCGGAAACCCCCAGATGGACACCGCGCACTGCATCCAGCAGGGGATCGGGAACTTCAACAACAAGGCCATCAAGATCCAGGCCAGTCTCGTATCGCTCGACGCCAACGGTTTCACGCTCAACTGGACGAACGTGACCAGCGGCTTCATCGTCAACTACCTGGCGCTCGGTGGCACGGAACTTCAGGCGAGCGTCACCAGCCCGACGGTTCCTACCGGGGTGGGCTCGTGGGGCATCACGGGCGCGGGGTTCGCGCCTGACGCGGCGATCATCCTGCTTGGGGCGACCGGCTTCAACCTCTATGCGGGCATCGGGCTCATCTCGAAGACCGCACAGGCCGAGACGGTAGCCGGTGCCTTCAACACCGGCACCAACGCGCTCGGCGAGTACGAGCGGACGAACCAGGCCATCGCCAATGTGTCGGGTGCGGTCAAGGAGTTCGAGGCCGCGCTGACGTCGTTTGACACGGATGGCGTGACGCTGAACGTCACGAGCCGCGCCTCCGGGGCTACTCTCGGCTGCACCGTCCTCTGGCTGAAGGGCGTTCAGATGTTCGCCGGGAACGGTCTGCAAAAGACCTCGACCGGCACCCAGGCGTACACCGGCTTCGGGTTCACCCCGAAGGCACTTCTGCTCGCCGGCGCGGGGAAGACCGCCGGCACGACCATCGTGTCCAACATCGGCGTCAACTGGATGTTCGGCGCGACCGATGGCACGAACCGCGGCGTGACGTACAAGTTGTCGAACGCCAACGGCAACCACACGCTGGACCGGACGAAGCTGTACAAGATCCTGCAAGACAACGCTGCGGGTACGGTGCTGGCGGCAGCCGACCTATCGACGTTCGACACCGACGGGTTCACACTCAACTACACGACCGCCGATGCGACGGCTCGCGAGTTCCTGGCCCTGGCCTTCGGCGACCCCGCGAGCGGATCTAGCCCGCAGACCGTTTCGGTCACAGGTCTAGGCTCGCAGCAGGCGTTCGGAGCGGTCACGCCGGTGCCTGGGCCTGTCTCGGTCCCGATCAGCGGCTTGGCCTCTCAACAGGCGTTCGGAACGATCACACCTGTGCCCGGGCCCGTTACGGTTCCGGTCAGCGGCTTGGTCTCTGAGCAGGCGTTCGGAGCAGTCACCGCGTCGGGTTCAGGACTTGTCGCATCTGTCCCAGGACTGGCCTCCGAGCAAGCGTTCGGAGCCGTCACGATCCACGGCAGCGTTGTCGTGGCGGTCGCCGGCCTCGCCTCTCAGCAGGCGTTCGGCGCCGTTACGCCCGTTCCCGGCCCCATCGCCGTCTCGGTAGCAGGACTAGCTTCCGAGCAGGCGTTCGGATCGGTGCACGCTGGCGGCAACCTGAACGTCCCGGTCGCAGGACTCGCGTCCGCGCAGGCGTTCGGGGCGGTTACGCCCTTCGTCGGCCCGGTCACGGTGCCGGTCCCCGGCCTGGGCTCCGAGCAAGCGTTCGGCTCCGTCGTTGTCCAAGGCGGCATCGGACCGCAGTTCACTCCTGCCCAGGCGGGCAGGCACTACCACAGATAGGAGGTCAGCTTGTACGACCTGATCTCGCTGGCCCCTTCCGGCTCTGTCGCGACGGGGAATGGCAGCACGGTCCGCGTCGAGGGTTACGACGCCCTCGCTCTCCAGTTCGTTGTGGAGAGCGCCGGCGCGACGCCGACGATCACGTTCAAGTTCCAGGGCAGCCTGGACGGCACCAACTGGTACGACATCGCATACGTCACCGATGCGAACGACACAACGGCGACGTCGACGAAGACCGTCACCGCGGTTGGCGCTTCGGTCATGTTTCTCGACAACCCGGTGGCCCGCAAGTACAAGTTCGTGCGGGTCGTCCCCTCGGCGAACACGAACATCACGTACCGCGCCGAGGCGTACCGGATCGTCTAGGCGATGACCTTCAACATCGGCCACGTCCAGGACGGCACGAACGCCGGCTGGAAAGTAGAGAAGCAGGCCCGCACCGAACCGTGGGCCTGCAAGTGCAGGGCAGACAACAAGCCGACTTGGCGCAACTGCCCCGACTGCTACGAACCCCGACCTAAGGAGTAACCAGATGCCCACGAAGGACGAGCTCGAGCTCAAGGTGCTCGAGACCGAGATCGCGCGCAACGAAGCCGCGGCCCGCGCCGCCACTGCCGACGCGGAGCAAGCAGAGCTCGAGCTGCGCTATCTGAAGGCACGCCCGGAAGCGGGCGGGGTCTTCACCTTCGTGGGCCCTGTCACTGAGACCGCCGTTCACCGACTCATGGACAAGCTCGAGATCTGGTCGAACGCGCATCCTGGGGACGCCATCACCATCGCGATCAACTCGCAGGGCGGCGCCGTCATGGACGGCTTCGCGCTCTACGACTACATCCAGACGCTGAAGAAGCGGGGCCACCGCGTTACCACCGTGGGACTCGGGATGGTCGCGAGCATGGGCGGCATCCTGCTCCAAGCAGGCGACGAGCGGGTCATGTCCTCGCGCTGCTGGCTCCTCATCCACGAGGTCCAGGGCATCGTCGCCGGGTCGTTCGCCGAGATGGAGGACGACATGAAGTTCAACGAGCGGCTCCAGAACCAGTCGCTCGACATCCTCTGCCGGAACTCGACGTTCTCGCGGAAGCAGATCATCAACCGCTGGAAGCGCAAGGACTGGTGGCTCGACGCCAACGAAGCGCTCAAGGGCGGCTTCATCGACAGGATCGAGGAGGACTAGGTGTCGAAGCTCACCGCGGCGCAGCGCAAGGCGCTGCCGCTCTCGGACTACGTGTTCCCGGAACGGGCTCCGGGTCCGGGCAGCTACCCGATTCCGGACAGGGCCCATGCTGAGGCCGCACTCTCGATGGTCTCCCAGCACGGGACTGACTCCGAGAAGCAGGCTGTTCGCGCGGCCGTGCACAAGAAGTTCGGCCTGATGGGACCGCCCGGCGCCTAATGGCAGGCGTCAAGTCGGTCGCCGCAGGCGGGACCGACTGGGCGAAGGATGTGGCGGCGAAGTGGTACACGCACTTCGCTAACCGCTTCCCTCTCAAGTTCTACTGGTTCGCCACCCAGGGCTACGTCCCGCACGAGTGGCAGGCGGCCTTTCACTCCGCTACGGACGATCGCGACCTGCTCTGCCGCTACCGGCACCTGGTCGCTGGTCGACGCGGTGGGAAGACGCTCAGCGCAGCCTGGGACGTCCTCTACTACTGCCTCCACCCGGAGGAGTTCCACCGCGACATCCACGGCGTCGAGAGCTCGAGACCCCTCTGGGTCTGGATCTTGGCCGAGAACCACGAGATCGGCTTCCCGGCGAAGATCGCCTTCCTCGACGCGCTCAACCAGTCCGGCCTCGTCAAGGGCAAGGACTACGAGTACAACAAGACCGAGAAGAAGATCGAGTTCGCGAACGGGACCCTCGTCCAGTTCAAGACGGCGGAGGACCCGCAGATGCTCCGCGGCGCCGGCCTCGACATCCTCTGGATCGACGAGGCGGCCATGATCCGCAGCGACGAGGCGTACAACGTCGTGCGCCCCGCGCTCGCCGACAAGCGCGGCATCTTCATCACCACCACGACGCCTAAGGGCAAGAACTGGTTTCACGAGCGGTTCTGGTCCGAGCAGGCGCTCGCGAACCCGCGGCACTTCCGCGTCGAGTACACGTCGATCGACAACCCGTACTTCTCCGCTGAGGAGTGGGAGGAGGAGCGGGAGTCGCAGCACCCCGTCATGTTCAAGCAGGAGTACATGGCGTCGTTCGACTCCATGACAGGTATCGCCCTGCACGGGGACTGGCTGCGCTACTTCGTGTTCGGCAAGCCGGACCCGTTCTCCGACGACGTGTCGCTCCCCCGGGATGAGAACGGAGACATCCGTCTCCACAAGTACCTCGGGATCGACCCCGCCATCTCGCTCAGTGACCGGGCGGACCACTTCGCCATGTGTCTGATCGGGGTGCCGGAGGATCGCTCGAGGGCCTACATCCTCAAGACGTTCAAGGGTCGGCTCACGTTCCCAGACCAGATCGACGAGATCAAGCGCTGGGCGCTCGAGCACCGACCCGACTACATCGGCATCGAGGCCAACGCCTACCAGGCGGCCCTCGCGCAGATGACGGCCCGCTTGGAGGGTCTGCCACCGATCACCGCGATCATCAGCCGCGGCAAGAAGGTCGAGCGGATCATGTCCATGGCCCCGCTGTTCAAGGTCGGGAAGGTCCGCATCCACTCCTCGATGGGCGACTTCGTGGAGGAGTGGGTCGGCTACGACCCAGAGATCAAGAACCCCAAGGACGACCTGCTCGACGCGACAGAGATCGCGCTCGGCACGGCCAACGTCCTGCTCCCGTCGACGCTCGTGGGCGACGAGAAACCCAAGCCCAAGTCGATGGACGAGGAGGCGTGGGAACAGGTCCAGGCCCGCCAGAAGAAGCGGCAGGGCGAGTGGGACGAATCCGACTTCTGGGAGGCGTAGTGCTGAAACGAGAGTGCGCCGCCTGCAAGGCGAAGGACCAGACGATCGTCACCCTCGCCGACCAGGTGGACTACCTGCGCGGGCTCCTCGCCCAGCAGGGCACCGCCCTACCACCACAGGAGGCGGAGCTCGAGAAGATCCTCGAGCCCGACTTCGACGTCCAGATCACGCCCGACATGGACGAGGACGAGGCGGACATCCGCTGGGCGCAGGCCCACGGCTACATCACGCCGCAGGCGGCCGAGGAAGCCCTCGCGCAGATGCGCGGCGCAGAACAAGAGATCGAACTGACCTAGGAGGTGGTCCGTGGCCGATCCGCAGCAGCCGAAGGTTCGGCTCGGGATCGCCGACTTGAAGACGGCCGCTCAGCTTGCCGAGAAGCGCCAGGAGCTGGACAAGCTCCGCAACCCGGACAAGCGTGAGTGGTCTCTCAATCGCGCGTTCTACAACCGCGATCAGTGGGTCATCTGGAACAAGCTCGAGAGCCGGGTGGAGTCGCTGCCGATCAACGACGGCGACAAGCCTCGGTGGAAGGTCCGCATCACCGCCGACGGCATTCAGCCCGGCGTCAACCACCACGTAGCGCTCCTGACCAAGACGCGGCCGATCATCCGCGCCGTCCCGGACTCCGGGTCGGACATGGACATCAAGGCCGCTCAGGTCGCGGAGGACCTCTACGAGTGGTGGTGGCAGGACCTGAACCTCACCTCGAAGCTCCAGTCCGCACTGGTCGAGACGCAGGTCTCACAGGGCTACTGGTGGATCGACTGGGACGGGCTCGCAGGCAAGCCGATGAAGGTCTGCCTCGACCCGAACGGACAGCCGATCACTGACCCAGAGCTCTGCGAGGTCTACAAGGACGAGCTGACAGCCCAGGCGCAGCAGATGGGCATGGACCCCCAGGTCCTCATCTCGCAGTACGAGAAGACGATCTACATGGGCGACATCCGGGTGAAGGTCAAGAACGGCCACCAGGTCCTTCTCGATCCGATCCCGTCGAACTTCGAGGACTGCCGGTACGCATTCGTGACGGAGCTCATGGAGCCCGACGAGATCTTCGCCCGTTGGGGCGTGCGCGTCACGGCCAACTCGGAGTTCGAGAGCCAGACCGCCGGAGACCTCCCGCTCGCCTATCGGCGCCAGCGGAGTACGCGCCCGAAGACCGGGACCGAGGTCTACTTCGGCTACTTCCCGCCGCAGCCCGCGTTCCCCGCGGGCCGGCGCGTGGTCTGGACCGAGGGCCCGAACAAGATCCTCAAGGACGAGCCCTGGCCCTATCCCTTCAAGGAGATCCCCGTCGTCAAGTTCCCGGGGATCGAGCGGCCTGGATCAGTCCTCGACGACACGCGGGTCGCTTCGGCCCGGCCGATCCAGAAGGAGCTCAACCGGACGATCTCTCAGGTCGTGCAGCACAAGGACCTGATGATCAAGCCTCAGCTACTGGTGCCGTTCGGCTCGCTGCGACAGCGGCTGACCGACGAGCCCGGGCTGGCGCTCGAGTACAACCCGGTGGGCGCCAACGCGGCCAAGCCGGAATGGCGGGAGATCCAGGGCCTGCCAGCGTCCGTCTTCAACATCCTCCAGGACATCCAGAACAGGCTCGACCGGATCTTCACCCGGTTGCCTTCGCAGCGTGATCAGCTTCCGGCTCGCCTCGACAGTGGCGAGACGCTCGAGCAGATCCACGAGGCGATCGCCGACGAGCTCACTCCGGAAGTCCGGCGGCTCGAGTCCGCGCTCGCACGAGCGGGCAAAATCATGGTCGGACTCGCGTCGAAGTATTACATCGAGCCCCGCCTCTGCAAGATCACGGGGCAGGGCGGCTCGGTCAAGGTCAAGAAGTTCCTCGGCGCCGACATCGAGGGAGGCTTCAGCTTCCACGCGATGATGGACACAGGTCTCCCGCGCTCACGCACGGGCAAGATCGCGGCGATCAAGGAGCTGATCGAGATGCAGCTCATCGACCCCAAGTCGGCGCTGCGCGAACTCGACCTGGCTGGGTTCAAGGGCGTCATGGCCCAGATCGAACGCGACGAAGACCAGGCGCTGCGCGAGCACGACAAGCTCATGCGCGGTCAGCCGATCAACGTCATGGCCATGCAGCAGGCGATGCAGTCGCTCCAGCAGGGCATCAATCCTGACACGGGGCAGCCTCTCCAGTCTCCGCAGGAGGCGATGGAGGAACTGCAAGAGGCGGCTCTCGCTCCTCTCGACTACGAGGACTGGGAGACGCACGTTCGCATCCATGGCGACTACATGAAGACCGCGGAGTACGAGAACCTGCCGCCGGACATCCAGCAGCGGTTCTACCAGCACTACATGCAGACATACGACCGGATGATCCAGGTCCGGATCGCGATGAACAGCATGGACCCGAAGGTCATGCCGAAGGTCAGCCTTGCGGCAAGGTCGACGGTGAGTGCCCCGGTCATGGGGGCGATCCTCGAGAAGCACGGCATCCAGGTGTCGCAGGAAGACATCGAACAGCCGCCGCTCGATACGGCGGTCATGGACGAGCTCAGACTGCAAGACGACCTGACCAGGCCAGAGGTTCAGGACCCCGCGGAAGCGATGGTGAAGGGCCAGATCATGCAGCGTGACGAGGAGCAGCACTTCCTCACGCAGGCTGCACAGCTCCACGATCTCGCCATACAGCAAGCAGAAGGTCAGCAGCGTCTCGCGGCCAGTGACCAGCAGATGCGTCACGCCGAGGAGATGCACAAGGCCAAGCTCGCTCAGGCGAAGAAGCCCAAGCCCGCTCCGAAGGCAAGTAGCAGTGGCCGGTAAGTCGAAGTACACCGAAGCCGATAGGGCCGCGGTATACGTCGCACTCCAGGCCAACGGCGGCAACGTGAAGGCGGCCGCTCGGGAACTCGACTTCCCTGTCACCACCGTTCGGAGGTGGCGCGGTGAGTTCGAGGCCGAGGGGCCGCCTGACCTCGAAGTTGTCGACGCAGCCGTCGAGGACTACCTCGGCGAGCTCGAGCAGGTCAGGAACAAGGCCCTGAAGCTGCTCGACCAGAAGCTCCCGGAAGCAAGCGCCCGGGACACGGCAACCATCTTCGGGATTCTCGATGACAAGGTGAGCCGTGCGAAGGGCATTGTCGACCGGCCGGCGGACGAGAAGGTCTCCCTCGACGCCTCGCAGCTACGCGAGGTGCTGAGCGGTGTCGTGTCCGCTGCCATCGAGGCAGCAGGACGGCGCCAGGAGGAGATCATCGACGCCGAAATCGTGGAGAGCCCTCGCGCTCTCCCGGCTGCGGGTTAGACCCGCGACCTGATCCCCCCGGTTCGCTTCGGCGGCCGGGTGCGGGACTAGAGACGGACGAGGCTTAGGCCCGGTGTGAATCCGGGGTGGGTAGCGAGCGGTCTCTGGTCCCTGCGACCAAACGCAGAACAACCCGTTAGGGACTCTGCCTGATCAAGGAGAAGACCTTTGCCTGAAGGCGATGGCTTCAACATCGACGTGCAGGGCGCCGCTGCGGCAATCGACGCGGCCGGTGGTGTGGAGAACCTCATGGCCTCCGAGACCGGCTCGCCCGAACCGCAAGTAGAAGTGCCCACTCCCCAGGGGACGCAGACCACCGAACCCGCTGCAACCCAGCAGCCTCGCAACGAACTAGGGCAGTTCTCGTCGCCCGCCCAGGCGACGACCGGCGAGGAGCAGGACAGCTCGTTCATGGGTGAGAACTTCGACCCCAACTCACTTCCCCCGGAGCTTCAGCCGGCTTACCGGCAGATGCAGGCTCACTGGACCCGGACGCTCCAGACCGCGACGCCGTACCGCAGGCTCGCCGAGGAGTTCCAGATCCAGGACCCCGCCGAGCTCCGGCAAGTGATCCAGTTCCACCAGGACCTCCAGGACCCCAGCAACTGGCAAACGATCCACCAGGAGCTGAGCCAGCTTCTCGAGGCCAACGGCATGACGCCCGCACAGGCGTCAGCTCAGGCCACGCAGACGATGGGGCAGTCCGTTCAGCCGCAGCAGGCCGACGCGCTCGCTGCTCTGACGAACGACCCGGAGCTCCAGCCGATCGCTTCTGTCCTTGACGACCTCCGCTCGCAGGTCGGGGACCTCAAGTCCTCGCTTCAGCAGGCGCAGGAGCAGGAGCGACAGCAGGCAATCCAGCTCGCCGTTCAGGGCGAGCACCAGCGACAGGAGAACATCATCCGGTCCTCGCGGCCGGACTGGAAGGACGAGGACATCGAGTCCATCTACCAGCTCTCCGTGCCGCTGGGCGGGAACCTGCTCGACGCCGCTGCCCAGTACGAGGCCATGCAGGCTCGCTGGGCTGAGGGCTTCATCTCACAGAAGGAGTCGCCCGCGACCCCCGCGACGGCTGCCCCGGTGAACTCCCAGGAGCTCATCCAGGCCGCCATGCAGCAGGGGACGCAGGAGGAGGCTCCGCGAGTGCCCACGCTTGACGAGGCGCACTCGGCGCTGATGGCGCACCTCAAGGCGATCGGCGCAGCCGACTAGCAAACCCCAAGACCACAGGGAGTAACGAAAAACGATGGCTGGTGCCACCCTTAGCACCCTGTCGAACATCCTGAAGGAGTTTTACCTGGCGCCGATCCAGGACCAGTTCAACAACGAGGTCCTGATCACCCAGCTTCTCCCGATGGATTCGGAGAACCTGGAAGGTCTCGAGGCGTACATCCCGCTGCACACCGGCCGGTCCGGTGGCATCGGGTCGCGCGGCGAGAACGTCCAGCTTCCCGCGGCAGGGAACCAGGCGTACAAGAAGGCCGTGTACGACCTGAAGTACCACTACGCACGTGTCCAGGTCTCCGGGCCTTCGATCAGCAAGACCAAGAGCGACGCCGGCGCCTTCGCGCAGGCCCTCAAGGAGGAGCTGAACCGGATCAAGGACGACGTGATGCTCGACTTCGCCCGCCAGCTCTACGGCACGGGCGACGGCGTGCTCGCAACCATCCCGACGGGCGCCGCGGCCAACGCGACGCAGACCCTGAACAGCGCGGAGATGCTGTCCAAGGGCCTGATCTACACCGGGATGGTCGTCGACATGGGAACGCCTGCGAACCCGACGGCTCGCTACACCGCGCTCTCCATCACGGACGTCGACGTCACCAACTCGGCGGTCACGTTCAGCCAGGCGGTCACGCCTACGAACGGTGACTCGCTGTTCCGCTCCGGCGGCACGGTGGCGGCCGGGACCTACGAGATGGACGCGGGCATCCAGAAGCTCGTCTCGACCTCGGCCAACACGGTCGGCGGCATCGACGCGAGCTCCGCGGGCAACCGCATCTGGGACAACCTCCGCAACAACGTCGGCGGGGCGATCTCCCTCGACAACCTGATGATCGACTGGAACAAGGTCAACAACGCGGGCGGCCGCGCAGACGAGGTGGTCGGCATCACGACCCCGGGTCTGGTCCGGCGCCTGTTCGCGTCGTCCGACTTCAAGTCGAACGTCCGGTTCGTCAACTCGCAGACGCTGCGTGGCGGCTTCGAGGAGATCAGCTTCAACGCGGGCACGGGCTCGATCACGCTGAACGCGGATCGCCTCCACCCGTGGGGCAAGCTGCACATCCTCCACAAGCCGCACTTCCGCCTGTTCTCGCCGGCTGACTGGGACTTCCTGTCGCGCGACGGTCTGACGATCCGCTGGGTCACGGACTACGACGCGTTCCAGGCTGTCCTGTTCCGCTACGCGAACCTCGGTACCAACCGGCGCAACACGTCGCTGGTCGAGTACGGGCTCACCGACACCGGCTTCTAAGCCAGTCGAGGCGGACCTGCTTCACAGGGTTCCGCCGGGTGCCCCTGACCCAAGCACCCGGCTCTATTTGTTGGCCAACACGTGTGTCACCTCCGGTGGCCACCTAATGGAGGACCGATGCCGAACATCAACATCCCCGGTCTCAAGGACTGGATGGACAAGGCCGTGGGTGGCGCCGTCAGCTACACGATCAACTCCGACAACGACGTCACCATCACCGGCAACCTCGATCCGGAGAAGCTCGAGGCGCTGATCCGCGCGGCCAAGGCCGTCGGCTACACGCCGCGTCTCGCATCCGGCGCGCTCAAGTTCAAGTTCCGCAACTTCTAGCTCTCGGAAGGAGGTACGACCCATGCACGAGGACATCCCTCGCGGTGCACTCTGGACCCCACAGAACGGCTGGACGAGCTCGCTCGAGCGCGAATGCGCTAAGGCCGTCGAGGAGTACGACTCCGCTCTCGTGCTTGGCCAGCGCCAGGACACAGGTGAATGGGTCGTCTTCCTCAAGGAGGGTCCGGCGAACAAGGACGTCTTCCCGATCTTCGGACTCGGGATGCAGCTCCACTCGGCCGAGCAGGTGAAGGCGAAGCTCCACCAGAGCGACGTCAGTCGCCACGGTCGGAAGATCTACGCGCAGATCGTCCAGAGCATGGCGAAGGAGGAGGCCGCGGCGAAGAAGGCCCGGCACGACGCCGACGAGCCTGTCGCCGAGGCGCTCGAGTGGGCGATGCGGAAGATGGGGGCAACGCCCCACAAGCGCATCTACGTCCCCAGCACGTACCGCCCGAAGGCAAGCTAGTGGACGTCGCTGCGATCCTCTCGGACCTCGACGACCACGGGTTCGACGACACCTCGGACGAGCGCAAGCTGGCCGTCCTCAACGAGACCTACCACGACGTCTGCGATCGGGAGCCCTGGCGCTTCCTCGAGACCAGCGTCGACCTCACCTTCGACGGCACCTCCGGTATCCCCACGAACTGGGAAGCGGACGCCGGAGACTTCCGAACGCTGCTGGCGATCTTCCGCAAAGCGGACGGAACGAAGATCGAGCACATCCGCTACGACGACTTCGTTGCCGGGTACGCCTCGAACCTGACCTACTCGGGCTCGCCGCTCCTCTACTACTTCCAGGGGGAGCAGCTCCACGTCTACCCGATCCCGTCGGCTACGGACGTCGTGACGATGCAGTACATCCGGCAGCCGACGGAGCTGACGACCACGAGCACGGAGGGACAGATCCTTCTTCCCCCGCGCTACCACCGCGGAGTCCTCGTCAATGGAGCGCTCTACAAGCTCTACATGATGGAGGACGACCCGGAGCTCTCTAACCAGTTCGAGCGTCTGTACGAGAAGACCGTCACGAACATGGTCAGTTCCTGGGTCATCCAGCTCGATCGGTCGGACTACATCCACCACGTCGACCCCGACGACGTGGACGACTTCATCGACTTCTTCTAGGAGGGCCCCTTGACCGACACCTACAAGGTCCTCGCGCAGGGCCAGCTTCCGGCTGTCGCCGGTGTCCTCTACACGGTCCCTGGCGGGACCCAGACGATCGTCAGCCGCATCGTGCTGGCGAACACCGACAACGTGAACCCCCGCACGGCGACGCTGTACCAGAACGGGACCGCGGCCACCAACGAGATCCTTCCCCCGACTTCGATCGACCCCGGCGCCCGCTACGTGGACGACGGCCGGTACACGATGGCCGCCACCAACACGATCCAGGGCAAGGCTGACGCCGCCTCCGAGATCACCTACACGATCTACGGCCTGGAGATCAGCTAATGAGTGGCAAGGTCCGTGAGGTTGGTACTGACGGACTCGTCAGGGAAGTAGCGACTCCCGCTTCCCAGCCGGGCGACACGTTCCCCGCGGGAACGATCCTCATGTGGCCGACCACCACGCCGCCTAGCGGCTGGCTGATCTGCAACGGGGCGCTGGTCGCTCGAGCGACGTACCCCAACCTCCGCGATGCGTTCGCGGCGGACGGGTACCTCTGGGGTTCCGGCGACGGCTCGACCACGATGGCTCTGCCGAACTTCGAGGACTGCTCGCCGATCGGAGCGGGGAACCTCTACTCGGTGGGGCAGTCGATGGGCGAAGCTACCCACACGCTGTCGGCGGCTGAGATGCCTGTCCATGGCCACTCGGCCAGCCTGAGTGGCTCGGGGAGCGGCTCGGGTTCGACCGATACCCAGGGATTCCATAACCACTCGATCGCCGACGCCTACCTGCTGAACAACGCAGTCCCTGACGACGGAGCCCACAACTGCCAGGTTGGCACCCAGACGAACGCGGCCGACTACCGCACCGCTAACACGGGATTGGTCAACGGCGCAGGTTCTCACGCGCACAACGTCTCGGTCTCGGTCTCCGTCTCGGTCAGCGGTAGCACAGGCAACGCAGGCAGCGGGGCTGCCCACAACAACTTGCAGCCCAGCAAGGGCATCCACTTCATCATCCGCGCTTACTAAGGAGGGAGCCATGGCCGCTTCACGACTTCAGGTCCTGCCGGACCCCGGCGTGGCGCTCGGCTCCTTCCTTGACCCGGCACCCACGCAGATCCCCGCGGGAGGCGGGCGGTACGTCCAAGACGCCCTGCTCGACACTCCGGGCATCGTGCGCCAGCGCGGGCCCATCGACACGCTGAACGGGTCCCAGCCGGCGTTTCCGAACCTGCCCAGCAACTTCCGCACCATCGGAATCACCTCGCTGGCAGACCCGAACGGGACGGACTCCTTCCGGCTCCTGCTACTCGGCGCCGACTACACGACCGGAGCGGTCTCGGCGTACATCTACGGGCGCGGGCAGACGCCCGCCGTCCCGGCCTTTACCGCGCGGTCGTTCTTCGACATGCCGGTGCCGAGTGAGAAGCAGGCTGGTGATCCCTCGGGCGAGCCGTTCGTCTACATCGACGACCGACGCCTGACCGAGCTCACGGTCGGAGCGCAGCTCGCGGTAATCCCGCTGGATACCCTCTCGATCGCCATGGGGTCTGCGGACCCGTTCTTTGACGCGAAGGCTTCGCTCGACGGCGGTGTTCTGATCGGCATGGGGCTCGACTACGGCCACGACTCTGGGGTGAGCGCGCACCGCTCGCTGTTCCACTGGCGCGGTGCGGGCAAGGCGGACTACGCCAACAACGTGACGGTCACACAGAGCAGCAAGACGGTGACGGGCACAGGCTTCACGGCCAACCTCGAGCCGGGCATGTTCCTCATCGACACGAACAAGCGTCTCCTCGGTGTGGTCGCCTCGGTCGACAGCAACACGTCGCTGACGCTCGAGCGGAACGTGCTCAACACCTCGGGAGCGCTTACCGGAACGAAGTTCGTCTCGATCCGGCGACCCTTCGGGAACGGCAAGGTGTACATCACCTCCGGCTCGATCAACGCCTCGACGAGCTCCACCCAGATCAACGGTGGCGACACGAAGTTCGTCGACCAGGGTGTCGCGAGCGGCGATCTCGTCTTCAAGGCAGCCGACTTCAGCTACGTCGGAACGGTCACGTCGGTGCAGAGCAACACGCAGCTCACGCTGACCGCGAGTGCTCTGGTCGGTATGAGCGCCGAGAACTACATCATCTGCCCCCTCGGAGCCAACGCGCTCGGCTGGGGAACAGGCCAGAGGCCCGTCTTCTCGATGTACTGGAACGGGATGCAGATGCTTCTCAACGCGGACGACTCCCGTCGCGGGATGTCGGAGCGGAGTCGCATCTTCATCACTGACCCCGACGTCCTCGACGCCGTGGACCTGACCCAGGACGGAACGTTCTACGACCTCCCGTCGACGAAGCCTCACACGGACATCCGCTGCGGATTCCCCACGGAGTCGGCCGGACTGGTCTTCCTCGCCGAGGAGGTCTTCGGCCTGTTTGGGAACGACCCGACAGCGCTAACGCCGAAGATCGTCCTGGCGGACGATGGCATCCTCAGTCCGATGTCGGCGCAGCCCTGGCAGGGCGGCGTTGTCTGGGCGGGCCATCGCAGCGTCTACCACTACGACGGCGCGAGTGTGGTCGACCTCCTTGCAGGGCGGGCGAAGCTGGCCCACCAGCGAGCTCTGTCCGGGATCGACTATGGCCAGCTCCGCTGCTGGTCGATGCTCCACAACAACCACTACATCTGCTTCCTACAGAAGGTGAACCCAGGCGTCTTCCAGTACACGCAGGGGCGCACGAGCTCGAGCGGCGAGGGCGGGAGCACCACGAACCCGACCACGCTGGTCTACTGCATCAACCTCGAGACCGGAGCCCTGGGCTTCTGGACGAACGTCGAGGTTCGCGGCTTCACGAGCCCGCCTGGCAAGCTCGTCAGCCTCCGTGACGCCTACTACGTCGTGGAGAACTCACTGACGGTCGGGCCCGCACTCTGCTCGGCCGAAGCCCTGTTCAAGGACAGCTTCGACCAGGAGAAGATCGCCGACGACATCCCGGTGAACCCGGGAGCATCCGGCTGGGCACCGCACTTCTTCATCGAGGGCCGGCTCAACGACTTCGGTGATGGAGAACTGCTCAAGTCGTTCAAGCAGCTCCAGTACCAACACTTGGTCTACGGACCGACTGGGAACGAGCAGCTCGGCATCGACATCGTGACGGGGTACAGCCAGGACACGGAAGCGCTGACCCCGAAGCCCCCGACCATGACGACCAAGGACGTCAAGGTCTGGAAGAACAAGCGGAGCCGCTTCCTGAAGCGGAACACGCACATCGGCGTCCGGTTCTACTCACTGCTCGACGGCATCCCCTCGGTCATCAAGATCGGGAACTGGTCCGTCGGCATGAAGCCACAGAGACCTGGGCGCGTCTAACTCGAGAGGAGGTTGTTGATGGCGGATCAGACGATCGC
>Ga0207693_10002091_pt1 | contig 17432 bp, 15 predicted proteins | sample LARL81metaG_FD_184347 | JGI IMG/M metagenome (GOLD analysis project Ga0207693, IMG submission 184347) | Corn, switchgrass and miscanthus rhizosphere microbial communities from Kellogg Biological Station, Michigan, USA - LAR L8-1 metaG... | ecosystem: Host-associated > Plants > Roots >...
CGGCGGTGGGCTCTCCTCGGGAAGCTTCGCCAGGAGCGCCTGGATACGCCGGATGACGTCCATCTCCTCGTGGCCGAAGTCGTCGAGGAATGCCTGCAATGCCGAGCGCATGAGCTGCGCTTCGTCGGGCGTGAGCTCGATCGTCGTCATGGCCGAAGCGTAAACGGGTCGCAGGTGGTCAGAACGGGCCCCTCGGTTCGTAGCCGCCCTGAGGGGCGCCGACGGCGACCATCGTGAAGCCGTCGGGGCCGGCGACCGGCTGCCGTGTCGTCTTCGGGTCGAAACGGAAGATCGTGCCGGCGCTGAACGGGACCTCCTCGTCCTCGATCCGGTAGACGCCCGAGCCGCGGATGATCACGTTCACCTCTTCCTGCCCCGTCTCGCTCTCGTCGTGCTCGCGGCCCTCGGCGTTCGGCGGCAGCTCGAACCAGTTGATACCGAACGCCTCGACACCGAGCTCGCGGCGCACGAACCGGATGGCGCCGCCCGGCCCCGACGGCTCGATCTCGTCGATGCGGACGACCGAGTAACCCATCACATGCGGAAGATGCCGAAGGTCGTCTCGGGGATCGGCGCGTTGCGCGCCGCCGCGAGTCCCAGCGCGAGCACGCGACGCGTGTCGAGCGGATCGATGATCCCGTCGTCCCACAGCCGCGCAGTCGAGTAGTAGGGATTCCCCTCCGCCTCGTACTTGGTGCGGATCTCGTCCTGGTCGACGTCGCCGACCATGGAGAGCACGGTCGCGGCCTGCTCGCCGCCCATGACGGAGATGCGCGCGTTCGGCCACATCCAGAGCTGCCGCGGCCCGTACGCGCGGCCGCACATCGCGTAGTTGCCGGCGCCGAACGAGCCGCCGGTGACGACCGTGAACTTCGGCACCTGGGCGTTCGCCACGGCCATGACGAGCTTCGCGCCGTCGCGCGCGATCCCCCCGGCCTCGTACTCGGTGCCGACCATGAAGCCGGTGATGTTCTGGAGGAAGACGAGCGGGATGCGCCGCTTGCAGCAGAGCTCGATGAAGTGCGCGCCCTTCTGCGCCGACTCGGCGAAGAGGACGCCGTTGTTCGCGAGGATCCCGACGTGGAATCCCTCGATCCGCGCGAAGCCGGTCACGAGCGTCTCGCCGTACATCTGCTTGAACTCCTGGAGGCGTGAGCCGTCCACGATGCGCGCGATCAACTCGCGCGGGTCGACCTGGTGCCGGAAGTCCTCGGGGATGAGGCCGTAGAGATCGGACGGGTCGAGCGCCGGTGGCTCGGGGGTCGCGACGTCCCAGGTCGCGTCCGGCCGCGGCGCGTCGAGGTTCCGCACGATGCCGCGCGCGATCGCGAGCGCGTGCTCGTCGGAGGTCGCGTAGTGGTCGGCGACGCCGGAGCGCCGCGTGTGGACGTCCGCGCCGCCGAGCTCCTCCGCGGTGACGTCCTGCCCGGTGGCGGCCTTCACGAGCGGCGGGCCGCCGATGAAGATCGTCCCCGTGCCGCGCACGATCACGGTCTCGTCCGACATCGCCGGCACGTAGGCGCCGCCCGCGGTGCACGAGCCCATCACGACGGCGATCTGCGGGATCCCTTGCGCCGACATCTGTGCCTGGTTGAAGAAGATCCGGCCGAAGTGCTCGCGGTCGGGGAAGACCTCGGCCTGCAGCGGCAGGAACGCGCCGCCCGAGTCCACGAGGTAGATGCACGGGAGCCGGTTCTGCTCCGCCACCTCCTGCGCGCGCAGGTGCTTCTTCACCGTGAGCGGGAAGTAGGAGCCGCCCTTCACGGTCGCGTCGTTCGCGACGATCACGCACTCGCGCCCCTCGACGACGCCGATACCCGTCACGATCCCCGCGCTCGGCGCGCCGCTCTCGTACAGCTCCCAGGCCGCGAGCGCGTTCAGCTCGAGGAAGGCGGTGCCGGGGTCGACGAGCCGGTCGACCCGCTCCCTGGCCGGGAGCTTGCCGCGCGAGCGGTGCCGCTCCGTCGCCTTCTCGCCGCCGCCGCGCGCGACCTGCGCCGACCGCTCGCGCAGCTCGGCGACGAGCCCCGCCATCCGCTCCTCCCGCTGCGAGAACTCACCGGCGTCGCGGTCGAGCTGCGAGGTCAGGACGGCCACGTCCGGAGCCTATCCGGGGGCCAGGCCATTGACAGAGTGGTGACAAACGGTAGAGAGTCGCCCGAACGGATCCGGGGTCAGGAGGAGGGACTAGATGGACGGCGAGGCGACTGCGGCGGTGGATGTCGGTGCGAGCGAGGACGCGAGGCTCGAGAGCCTCGGCTACAAACCCCAGCTCAACCGCGTGCTCGGCTTCTTCTCGAACTTCGCGGTGGCGTTCACCTACCTCTCGCCGATGGTCGGGATCTACTCGCTGTTCATCCTCGGCGTGGGTACGGCCGGGCCCGCGTACATGTGGCTGACGATCATCCCCGTGGTCGGGATGCTCTTCGTCGCCCTCGTCTTCGGAGAGCTCGCGAGCCACTATCCCGTTGCCGGCGCGCTCTTCCAATACAGCAAGTTCAACGTCGGAGCCGGCTACGGCTGGTTCGTCGGCTGGTTCTACGGGATCGCGCTCCTGGTCACGGTCGCGTCGGTCGACACCGGCGTCGTCTCCTATGTGTGCGCCCTGTTCCACAACTGGTTCGGGACGAACTGGAATCCCACTCACCACGGGACGATCCTGCTCATCACGATCGTCCTCCTCGCGATCCAGACGTTCGGGAACACGATCGGCGCCAAGGTGATGGGCGCTATCGCGAGGTTCGGAGTCGGCGTCGAGATCCTCGGGACGGTGGGGATCGCGATCATCCTCGCGATCCACGGCTTCCATCACAGCCTCGGGTTCCTCTTCAGCACCCAGGGCGTCCAGCACGCAGGGAACAACCCCTTCTCGGTCAGCTTTGGCGGAAGCTGGGCTCTCGCAGCACTCGTCGCGGTGCTTGCGCCCGTCTACATCTTCTACGGCTTCGAATCGGCCGGTGACATCGCCGAGGAGACGAAGGATGCCGGCCGCCAGATCCCGAAGGCGATGCGCCACGCGCTGATCTGGGGCGGCGTGACCTCGATCATCCTGACCGGGGCGTTGCTTCTCGCACTGCCGAAGGCCGATCCGGTCGGAGCGGCCGTCAGCGGGAACGTGGCGGGGATCCTCGGCCAGCTCTCGAGTGGGATGCAGGACTTCCTGCTGCTCCTGATCATCTTCGCGTTCTACTCCTGCGGCTCGTCCGTGCAGGGCGCGGGCAGCCGGCTCGCGTTCTCGTTCGGCCGCGACGGCGCTCTCCCCGGGTCGAAATGGATCTCGAAGGTGAACAGCCGCTTCAAGACGCCGGTCAACGCGCTGCTCGCCGGTGCAGTGATCTCGCTGGCCTTCGTCTTCCTCGTCTACTACTCGCCGACCCACAACGTCCACATCTGGTTCGTGACGTACCCGGCGAACCTCAATGCGCTGTTTGCCCTGGTCTCGTTCGCAGTCAGCGGCATCTACCTATCGTTCTTCCTGACCGTGGTCGGTGCGATGGTCGCGCGTGGGCGCGGCTGGGTGCCCGAGGGCGACTTCCGACTCGGGAAGTGGGGCTGGACAGTGTCGATCATCGCGGCGACCTACCTCGGCCTGATGCTGATCAACGTCATCTACCCGAGTGGGCTGTCGAGCGGTCGTGAGCTCTTCAACTACGACTGGATCACGCTGGGCGTCATGGGCGTCATCGCCGTCGTCGGCGCTCTCGTCTTCCTCATCACGCGGCCCGACCGGAATGTCGCGCGCCACTTGCACGACGCGGAGGAGGCCAGCGGAGCGGAGCTATCGAGCCCGCCCGCGACCGTGAACTAGGGAGGGCTCCGTCAACCCAGCACACGCCGCATCAGGCCGACGTCGAGCGCGGGCACGATCTCGTCCGCCGCCGCCAGCCGTTCCGGCGGGAGCGTCCCGAGCACGGCGATGCAGCGCATCCCGGCCGTCTTCGCTGCGGCGATGCCTGCTTCCGCGTCCTCCAGGACGAGCACGTCGGACGCGACCAGGTCGCCGTCGAGCAGCTCGAGCGCGCGGAGGTAGCCGTCCGGGGCAGGCTTCCCGAGGGGCACGTCCTCGGCAGCGACGACCACGCGGAGGTCATCGGCGAGCCCCGACGCGTCGAGCACCGGCTCGATCTCGGCTCGGGCGGCACCGGAGACGACGGCGACAGGGACCAGCTCCGCGGCGTAGCGCACCGCCTCGCGCACCTCCTCGGGGACGGTCGAGCCGTCGGCGGCGAGCTCGCGGTAGCGCTCGACCCTGCGCTCGAGCACCTCGCCGGCCGCGGGATGATCGGCTCCGAGCCAGGTGCGCACGATCTCGGGGTCGGACCGGCCGGCGAGCCGGTCGAAGTACTCCTCGGCCGAGAGAGGCCTGCCGTACTCCGCGAAGAGCTGCTGGAAGATCGCAAGGAGGATCGGCTCGTCGTGCGAGAGCGTTCCGTTGAAGTCGAAGATGACTGCCCGAGCTCGCACGGCGCCCAGGGATTATGGTCGCACGGGTGAAGCCCTCTGCCCGTGCAGTCGTGATCGGGGGCGGAGTGGGGGGCTGCTCGATCCTCTACTGGCTCGCACGGCTGGGCTGGGACGACGTCGTCCTGTGCGAGCGCGCCGACCTCACGAGCGGGTCGACGTTCCACTCGGCGGGCCTCGTCGGCCAGCTCCGCGGTTCCCTCAGCCTGACCAGGATGATGATGGACTCGGTCGAGCTCTACCGCCGCCTTGGGGAGGAGGTCGGCCTCGAGACAGGTTGGCACGAGGTCGGCTCGCTCCGACTCGCGTCGTCGCAGGAGCGCATGGAGGAACTCGCGCGCCAGGCGGGCTGGGCGAAGACGTTCGGCCTGCCGCTCGAGCTCGTGTCGGCCGACGAAGCGCAGCGGCTCTTCCCGCCGATGTCGACCGACGGCGTCCTCGGCGCCGCCTATCTGCCGACCGACGGCTACATCGATCCGTCCCAGCTCACCCAGGCGCTCGCCGAAGGTGCGCGCCGGCGGGGGGCCGAGATCTACACGAACACGCGGGTCACCGAGATCACGGTCGAGCGAGGCCGCGTCGGCGGCGTGGTCACGGACAAGGGCGAGATCGAGACCGAGATCGTCGTCAACGCGGGAGGGATGTTCGCGGGTGAGATCGGCCGGCTCGCCGGCGTGAACGTGCCCGTCGTCCCGATGGCGCACGAGTACCTGATCACGAAGCCGTCCGGTGTCCCGCTCGACGTGCCGACGATGCGCGATCCCTCGCTGCTCGTCTACTTCCGCGGCGAGTCCGGCGGGCTCGTGATGGGCGGGTACGAGCGCCGTCCCGCGCCGTGGTCGCTCGACGGGATCCCGGCCGACTTCAACGGGAAGCTGCTCGCGGAGGACTGGCCGCGCTTCGAGGAGCTGATGGAGAACGCACTCGTGCGCGTGCCCGAGCTCGCCGACGCCGAAGTGATCCGCCTGATCAACGGGCCCGAGGCGTTCACGCCCGACGGCGAGTTCATCCTCGGCCCGTCCGACGTCCGGGGCTTCTGGGTCGCGGCCGGCTTCTGCGCGCACGGGCTCGCCGGCGCCGGCGGCATGGGCAGGCTGGTCGCGGAGTGGATCGTGGAGGGAGTGCCGAGCCTCGACGTGTGGGAGATGGACTCCCGCCGTTTCGGGCGTCATTACGAGAGTCGTGAGTACACGCTCGAGCGCACGGTCGAGATCTACTCGACGTACTACGACGTCAAGTACCCCGGCCACGAGCGTCAGGCAGGGCGCCCCTTGCGCACGTCGGCGACGTACGCGCGCACGCAGGAGCTCGGAGCGGCGTTCGGCGAGAAGTCCGGCTGGGAGCGGGTCAACTGGTTCGAGCCGAACGCGGCGCAGGGAGACGAGTCGCTGCGTCCGCGTGGCTGGGCCGGACGGCTCTGGTCGCCGGCGATCGGCGCCGAGCACGTCGCCTGCCGCACGACGGCGGCGCTGTTCGACGAGACCTCGTTCGCGAAGATCGAGATCGCCGGCGCCGATGCGCCCGAGTTCCTCGAGCGCATGTGCGCCAACCGCGTCGCGCGCGACGTCGGCGCGATCACGTACACGCAGATGCTGAACCCTCGCGGAGGAGTCGAGTGCGACTTCACCGTGACGCGACTCGCCGAGGACCGCTTCCGCATCGTCACCGGTACGGCATTCGGGCGACACGACCTCGCCTGGATGCGGATGCACGCTCCCGACACCGTGCAGGTCGAGGACGTCACCTCGAAGTACGCGTGCCTCGGCCTCTGGGGCCCGGCCGCCCGCGAGATCCTGCAGCCGCTGACGACCGAGGAGCTGTCGTTTTCGTACATGCGCGCGCGCGAGCTGGCGGTCGGCTCCGTTCCCTGCCTCGCCCTGCGCGTGACCTACGTCGGCGAGCTCGGCTGGGAGCTCTACTGCCCGATGGAGTTCGGCCTCCGCCTCTGGGACACGATCTGGGAGGCAGGTCGCGGCCACGGGCTCGTCGCGGGCGGCTACAAGGCGATCGACTCGCTGCGGCTCGAGAAGGGCTACCGGGTCTGGGGCTCCGACGTGACGCCGGAGGAGACGCCGTACGAGGCTGGGCTGGGCTTCGCGGTCAAGCTCGACAAGGGCGAGTTCATCGGGCGCGAGGCGCTGCTCGAGCGAGCCGAGCCCGAGCGCCGTCTCGCGTGCCTGGTGCTCGACGACCCGCGAGCGGTCGCGCTCGGCTCGGAGCCCGTCCGCGTTCGGGGCGAGCTCGCCGGGCGCGTCACGAGCGGGGGCTACGGCTACACGGTCGAGCGCTCGATCGCGTACGCGTATCTGCCGTCGTCCGCCGCCGAGCCGGGAACCGGCGTCGAGGTCGAGATCTTCGGCGAGTGGGTCGCCGGCAGCGTCGCCGAGGAGCCCCTGTTCGATCCGAAGGGCGAACGGATCCGGGGCTAGGCATGGAGCCGTCGCAGATCGCCGAGCGGGTCTGGCCGGGACAGGCGGCGACGATCGAGCCGCTCGGCGGCGGCATCACCAACCACAACTTCCGGGTCGATCTCGGGGACGAGACCTTCGTGCTGCGGATCGGCGGCGAGGACACGCAGCTGCTGGGCATCGACCGCGAGTCGGAGCAAGCGGCCTCACGCGTCGCCGCCGAGCTCGGGCTCGCGCCTGAGGTGGTCGCCTTCCTGGAGCCGGAGGGGTACCTCGTCACGCGGTTCGTCGAGGGCGAGGTGGGAACGGTGGACGTCCCGCAGGTGGGCGCCGCGCTGCGGCGGCTGCACGACGGCCCTGCGATCCCGAGCCGCTTCGACAGCTTCCGCGTGGTCGAGGCCTACCGTGCGATTGCCGAGGAGCGTGGAGTCGTCGTTCCGCCGCTCTACGGGTGGGCGAGCGAGATCGCCCGTCGGATCGAGGAGCAGCGGCGGGGAGCGCCGACTCTTCCCTGTCACAACGACCTGCTCAACGCCAACTTCATCGCCGCCGGCGATCGGCTCTGGATCGTCGATTGGGAGTACGCCGGCATGGGCGACCCGTTCTTCGACCTCGGCAACTTCGCGGTCAACCACGGGCTCGACGCCGAGGGCGAACGGCTGCTGCTCGAGAGCTACGGCGGCAGTGACCACGAGGCGCTGATCCTGATGCGCTTCATGTCGGACTTCCGGGAGGCGATGTGGGGCGTCGTCCAGCAGGCGCTCTCGACGCTCGACTTCGACTTCCGCGCCTACGCCGCCGAGCACTTCGAGCGCCTGCAGCGCACGGCTGCGGAGCCGCGTTTCCGAGACGCGCTCGGATAGGCGCCGTCCCGGCAGACGCGTACATTTGTTCGTGTGATCGTCGCCCATCTCGATCTCGACGCGTTCTACGCCGCCGTCGAGGAGCTGGAGAACCCGGAGCTCCGCACGCAGCCGCTCGTCGTCGGCGGCGACCCGCGCGGGCGTGGCGTGGTCGCGACCGCGAACTACGTCGCGCGCCGCTTCGGCATCCACTCCGCGATGAGCTGTGCCGAGGCGCTCCGGCGCTGCCCGCAGGCCGTCTTCGTCAGGCCGCGGCACACCCTCTACCGCGAATACTCGCGCAGCGTCTGGGAAACCGTGCGCGGCGTCGTCCCGACGGTCGAGCAGACCGGCATGGACGAGGGTTACCTCGACGTCGGAGAAGTCGCCACCGACTTCCTGGCGGCGCGCGTCGTGGCGGAAGCCGTACGGACGGCGGTACGTGCAGGGACGAGCCTCACGTGCTCGCTCGGCGTCGCGCCGTGCAAGGTCGTCGCCAAGGTCGCGAGCGACGCGCGCAAGCCGGGCGGGCTCGTGGTCGTTCCGGCCGGAAGGGAGGCGGAGTTCCTCGCTCCGCTCGCCGTTCGCCGCCTCCCGGGTGTCGGGCCCAAGGCCGAGGAGCGGCTGGGGAGCGCCGGCATCGAGACGATCGGCGACCTCGCCGTGCTCACCGACGACGATCTGCGTCGCCTGCTCCCGGGCAGCGTCGGGACGATGCTCCGCGACCGCGCCCGGGGCATCGACCCGCGCGAGCTCGAGCTCGACACCGAGCGGATCTCGATCAGCGTCGAGAACACCTTCGAACGCGACATCGCCGATCGTGAGCGGCTCCACGACGAGCTGCGCGGCATGGCCGCCGAGGTCGCCGGGGCGCTGCAGCGCAGCGGCCAGGTCGCGCGCACCGTGACCACCAAGCTCCGCTACGCCGACTTCTCCATCCGCAGCCGCTCGACCTCGCTGGCGACGGGCATCGACGAGCCCGACACGATCGCCGACCTCGCGTGCCGCCTGCTCGATCGTGGCCTGCGCGACCGCCCGGGAGCGCTGCGCCTGGTCGGCGTGGGCGTCTCCGGCCTCGCCGACTTCCGCCAGCTCTCGCTCGAAGCGGTCTGAGCAGCAGGGGCGGAGGGACTCGAACCCCCGACCTACGGTTTTGGAGACCGCCGCTCTACCAACTGAGCTACGCCCCTGTGTCGGTTGGCCAGTGTACCGAGCGAGTTTTCGCCCGAACCCGGGTGCGGCAGTACGCTCGGCGCGTGCAGCGGCACGCGCTCGGGTTGCTGTTCGCCGTTCTCGCGGCCGCCTTGGCGGCCATTGCCGCGTACGCGTTCGCGGGTGCCGACGACGGCCGGCGCATCGTCGTCGGCGCCGCCGCGCTCGCGGTTGCAGCGTGGCTGGCGACGCTCTCTGCGAGCGCTTTCCGCGGCCGCAGGCGCTGAGTCACTGAGGAGTCCGCCGGGAAACGCCGTATTCTCTCCGACGTGACGACGCGGGCCGACGAGACCCAACAGCTCTGGCTCGACTACCGGCGGACCGGCGACCAGAAGATCCGCGACCGCCTCATCCTCACGTACGCACCGCTCGTGAAGTACGTCGCCGGCCGGCTCGGCTCCGGCCTGCCCGCCCACGTGGACGAGGGAGACCTCACCTCGTACGGCCTGCTCGGACTGATCGGCGCGATCGAGCGCTACGACCCGTCGCGCGACGTGAAGTTCGAGACGTACGCGATGGCCCGGATCAAGGGCCAGATCATCGACGAGCTCCGCTCGATGGACTGGGTGCCGCGGTCCGTCCGCGCCCGTGCCCGCCACATCGAGCGTGCGATCGGCGAGCTCGAGGCGCGGCTCGGCCGCGCGCCGACCGACGAGGAGATCGCGAAGAAGCTCGGCATCACCGAGGAAGAGCTCGAGGAGAGCCTCGGCGAGATCGCCCGCTCCTCGATCGCCGCGCTCGACGAGCTCTGGACCGTCTCCGGCTCCGGCGGCGACCAGGTGGCGCTGATCGACACCATCGAGGACGAGGGTGCTCCCGACCCGCAGGGCACGCTCTCGGTGACGGAGCAGAAGGAGGCGCTCGCCGAAGCGATCCAGCGCCTGCCCGAGCGGGAGAAGCTCGTCGTCACGCTCTACTACTACGAGGAGCTGACCCTGCGCGAGATCGGCGAGGTGCTCGGCGTGACCGAGTCGCGCGTCTCGCAGCTCCACACGAAGGCGATCCTCCGGCTCAAGGCGCACATCGCCTCGGCCGGCGGCTCCGCGGCCGCGTAGCTCCAACTCGGCTCGACCGCAGGGATACGATGCGGCTCGAACCGACCGAGGAGGACGAGTCCCGTATGGCTGCCACCGAGCCCACGAAGATCCGCAACATCGCCGTCGCCGGTCACCGCGGCGTCGGGAAGACGTCACTTCTCGAGGGGCTGCTCTTCGAGGCAGGGAAGACGAACCGGCTCGGCAGCATCGAGCAGGGGACGACGGTCTCGGACTGGGACGAGCACGAGCAGCGCCGGGGGATGTCCCTGTCGGGCGCGCTCTGCCACCTCGAGTGGAAGGACCGCAAGATCAACCTCGTCGACACGCCCGGCGACGCCGGCTTTCAGGCCGACACGTACGCGGCGCTGCGGGTCGTCGAGGGAGTCCTCGTCGTTCTCAGCGGCGTGATGGGGGTCGAGGTCAACACCTCGCGCATCTGGCAGCGCGCCGAGGAGCAGGAGCTCTCGCGTGTGCTCTTCGTGAACATGCTCGACCGGGAGCGCGCCGACTTCCTCCGCGTCCTGGAGGCGGTGCGTCAGCAGCTCTCCGACCGCTGCGTCGCGATCCAGCTTCCGATCGGCAGCGAGCACGAGCTGACGGGGATCGTCGACCTGCTCCACATGTGCGCGTACATGGATCCCTCGGGCGGGCGCGAGGGCGGGCCGCAGCCGATCCCCGACTCGATGGCCGACCTCGTGCAGGAGCATCGCGAGAAGCTCCTCGACGCCGTGGTCGAGACCGACGAGGAGCTCATGGGGCGCTATCTCGAGGGGGAGGAGCTCGATCCGCAGGCGGTTGCCGACGCGCTCAAGTCGGCGGTGACGCGCGACGAGCTCTACCCGGTGGCCTGCGGTGTCGCGACGAAGAACCTCGGCACGACGGCGCTTCTCGACCTGCTCGTGGAGGGTGTCCCGTCGCCGGCGAAGAAGGGAACGACGATCGAGTTCGGCGACGCGAAGCAGGCCGTGTTCATCTTCAAGACGATCGCCGACCCGTTCACGGGCCGCATCAGCTGCTTCCGCGTCCTCGCCGGACCGGTCTCGGGCGACACGACGCTCGTCGACCCGCGCACCCACGCGAAGGAGCGGATGGGGCAGGTGCTCCTCCTTCAAGGCAAGGACTCCGAGCCCGTCGAGGCGCTCGGTATCGGCGATCTCGGCGCCGTGGCGAAGCTCAAGGACGTCATCACGGGCGACGTGCTCGTCGATCACGAGGTTCCCGTCGAGCCGCCGCACATCGACTTCCCGGAGCCGGTCATGAGCTTCGCCGTCACGCCGAAGGCGAAGGGCGACGAGGAGAAGATGGCGACCGGCCTGCGCCGCCTGCACGAGGAGGATCCGACCCTCCTCCTGCGCCGCGATCCGCAGACCGGCGAGCAGCTGCTCTCGGGCCTGTCGCAGATGCAGGTCGAGGTCGCGGTCGACCGGCTCAACACACGCTTTCACGTCGAGGTCGAGCTCCACCCGCCGCGCGTGCCGTACAAGGAGACGATCCGCAAGGAGGCTCGTGCCCGGCACCGCTACAAGAAGCAGACCGGTGGGCGCGGCCAGTTCGGCGACTGCGCGATCGTGCTCGAGCCGCTGCCGGCGGAGGACGGCGAGCTGGGCTACGAGTTCGTCGACAAGATCGTCGGCGGGGTCATCTCGCAGAGCTACCGGCCGGCCGTCGACAAGGGCATCCGCGAGGCGATGGAGCACGGCGACCTCGCAGGTGCGCCCGTGCAGGGTGTCCGAGTCCTGCTCGTCGACGGCATGGAGCACAACGTCGACTCGTCGGAGATGGCCTTCAAGATCGCGGGCTCGATGGCGTTCAAGGAGGCGTACCAGCAGGCGGATCCCGTGTTGCTCGAGCCGATCATGGAGCTCGAGGTCACCGTGCCCGACGACACCGTCGGCGCGGTCAACGGCGATCTCAACTCGCGCCGCGGCCGGCTGCAGGGGATGGAGCCCGCCGGCGGGATGACCACGATCAAGGCGGAGGTGCCGATGGCCGAGATCCTCACCTACTCGCAGGCGCTGACCTCCATGACGGGCGGCCGCGGCGACTACTCGATGCACTTCCTCCGCTACGAGGAAGTTCCGACCCACGTCGCGCAGAAGATCATCGAGCAGACCAAGCGCGAGCGCGAAGAGGCGAAGGTCTAGTCGTGGCGGACGAGGAGCAGACCAAGCCGAAGCCGGACTACGAGCCGCCCGCCGGGGCGGAGACGACCACGCAGTGGACGGGCGGAGCGAAGCCGCTCGACTACACCGCGACCGCGAAGTGGCTCGTCCTGCGCAAGAAGGAGAAGCCCTCCGCCGAGATCTTCTCGGTCTCCTACGTCGCCGAGGGCGGCGACAAAGGCCGGCCGGTCGCGTTCGTCTTCAACGGCGGGCCGGGCGCCTCGTCGGCGTACCTGCACATGGGCGCCGTCGGGCCGCAGCGGGTCGCGTTCCCGGCGGACGGGACGCTGCCCGGATTGCCGCCTCAGCTCGTCCAGAACGAGTCCTCGTGGCTCGCGTTCGCCGACCTCGTCTTCGTCGACCCGGTAGGCACCGGCTTCAGCCGCATCATCGAGCCCGACAAGAAGGGCGACGGGGAGAAGAAGCCGGAGCAGCAAGGCGACGGCGAGAAGCCGGATCCGGACGAGTACTTCGGCCAGAAGCGGGACCTCGAGTCGATGTGCGAGGTCATGGCCCGTTGGCTGTCGGAGAACGATCGCTGGAGCTCGCCGGTCTTCATCGCCGGCGAGAGCTACGGCGGGTACCGCGTCGGCCGGCTCGTGCGGATGCTGCAGGAGGAGACGGGCATCGGCCTCAACGGTGCGATCCTGATCTCGCCGGCGATGGAGCTGACCGCTCTCGCGCCGAGCGACTACAGCGTCACCTCGTGGGTCGACCTGCTGCCGACGATGGCCGGCGGTGCCGCCTTCCACGGCCGCTCGCGCGCGTTCCCGGCCGGGACGTCCCTCGACGACGTGCGCGCAGGCGCCGAGGAGTTCGCGAGCGGCGACTACGCCACCTTCCTCATCCGCGGCGCCTACCTCGGGGCGCCCGAGCGGCAGCGCACGCTCGAGCGGCTGGCGGACTTCCTCGGCCTGCCCGTCGAGCTCGTCACGCGCGCGGAGGGACGCATCAGCCCGTACGTCTACGCGCGCGAGCTGCTCCGCGACCAGCGGAAGGTCGCTGGTCTCTACGACGTCACGATCACCGGCACCGACCCCTTCCCCGATCGGCCGGAGCACGGGGCGCCGGACCCGACCCTCACCGGCATCGGGCCTGCCTACACCGCGGCGATCAACAGGCAGCTCCGCTCTGAGATCGGCGTCCAGACCGACCGCGAGTACCGCCTCCTCAGCCTCGAGGTGAACCAGGCGTGGAAGGAGGACACGAAGCGGCACTTCTTCGCGCCGCCCGAGGGCGCGACCGACTCGTTTCGCTATGGAATGGCGCTCAACCCGCACATGCGCGCCTTCCTCTCCCACGGGCGCTACGACATGGCGACGCCGTACTACGCGAGCGACCGCTTGCGCAACCTGATGCGCCTCGATCCGGACACGACCGGACGGCTCACCGTGCGCCACTTCGAGGGCGGGCACATGTTCTACGCGTGGGAGGAGAGCCGCCACGCGTTCACGGCCGCGATCGCGGAGTTCGTCGCGGGCGCCCTGGCGGGCTGACGGGACACCTCATCAGCGGCCATGTCCAGGTGCCAGGCACCGGGACATGGCCTTGGCGGACACGTCCCGTCAGGATTCCCCAGCCCGTGGGCACCTATGCGAGGAGCAACTGTCCCTTCGAGCCACGTCCTGGTGCCTGACACCGGGACGTGGCCCCTCGGGACGGGTCAGATCTGCTGCTGTGGCGCGTCGTCCGCGCTGTCGCGCAGGTGCGCGAGCACGTCGGCGACGTCGGCGAGCTGCTGCTCGAGGTCGCGCTGGAATCCCTCCAGCCGCTCGATCAGCTCCGCGCGGCTCGGAAAGCCGCCGCGGAAGAACATCCGGGGGCCACGCCCCCGACCATGATGACGGTGGTGCATCTTCACCTCCTCTCCTCGTACCGTGCGAGAAAGCGGGCGGTGCGCTCTTGCGAGCGCCGCAGCGCCTCGGCCCAGTGGTCGAGCAGCCGTTCGCCCGCAGGCGTGATCGCGTAGCGTCGCTTCGCGGGGCCGGGGGAGGAGTCGTCCCATTCGGAGGAGACGAGCCCTTCCTCCTCGAGCCCGCGCAGGAGCCGGTAGAGGTTGCCCATCTCGATGCGGGCCTCGCCGGTGAGCTCCGGGAGCCGCTCGAGCAGGTCGTAGCCGTGCGCCGGATGCTCGCGCAGAAGGAGCAGGAGCGCCGGCTCGGCGAACCGCTCGACGCGGGCGAGGACGCGCCAGCGGCCCTGGTGATGGCGGCGCGACCGCGGGCCTCTCATCCAGCCTCTACATGTAAAACACACATGTAAGACACATTAGCGATTCGAGAGGATCGTGCGCAACCCTGGCTAAACTCGGACGCGGATGAGGGTGACGAAAGTGGCAACGACGCAGTCGTGCGCCGTGTGCGAGCGGACGCTGCTGATGGGCGAGCGCGCCGTGAGCTTTGCCCCGACCGAGGGAGCGGAGCTTGTCGACGTCTGCCCGCTCTGCCAGGAGCTCGCGACCGAGGCGGGCTGGATCAAGGAAGGCGCGCCGACGACTCCGACGCTCGAGAACGGCCGCCGCCGCCGTCGCAAGCGCAACCTCACCGAGTTCCTCGGCCTCGCCCGCACGTCCGACGAGAGCGCGCTGGCGCGGCAGGAGCCGATTCTGCGGAAGCTCTCCGACGGCGAGGTCGCCCTCCTCGAGGCCGCCGATCTCTTCAACGGCAGTGCATACCGGCGCACCGTCGGCGGAATCGCGAAGAGCCTCGGCGAGCCGAACGCGAGCATCGTCCCGCTCTCCGGCACGTCCGGCGAGCTCGCCGTGACCGTCGCCTGGGAGCTGTCCTGGTACCAGTACCGCGTCAGCCCCGATTCCGGCCAGCCCGTGCGGCTCGAGCGGCGCGGCCACGAGCTCGCCGAGCTCGACGACGGCTTCAAGGACTGGAACGCGCAGGTCGAGGACGAGGGCAGGCTCGTCCCCGAGATCGCCCGCCTCTAGCTGCCCGGGAACGTTCCGAGCGTCAGGTGGAGCGTCTTGTGCGCTCCCTTTTGCGTCGCGATCTCGAGCGCGACGGTCTTTCCCGGCTTGAGCTCCGAGACGACGCTCGTGAAATCGTCGATGGTCGGCGTTCGCTTGCCGTTGACCGATGTGATCAGGTCGCCGGACGCGAGCCCCGCCTTCGCGGCCGGCCCGCCTGCAGTGACGCCCTGGACGAGCACGCCCGCGCCGTTCGTGTCGACGATCTGGACGCCGAGGTAGGCGCGATGCGAGTTGACCACGTGGCCGAAACGGATGATCTGCGTCGCGATGTCCTTGGCGAGGTTGCTCGGGATCGCGAAGCCGATGCCGGGCGCCGCGGTGCCCCCGAGCTGCGGATCGGTGGCGGCGAGCGTCGGGATCCCGATCACCCGACCCTGCAGGTCGGCGAGTGCGCCACCCGAGTTGCCCGGGTTGATCGCGGCGCTCGTCTGGATCATCAGCGGCAACGCGACGCCGTTTCCCTCCGAGACGCCCAGGCGGAACGCGCTGACGATGCCGTCGGTGACGCTCGAGCGCAGACCCAGCGGGTTGCCGATCGCGATCGCGAAGTCCCCGACGTCGAGCTTGCTCGAGTCCGCGAACGCCGCCGGTGTGAGCTTCGCCCCCGAGACCCGCATGACGGCCAGATCGTCCGGCGCAAAGCGCCCGACAAGCGACGCGCCGTAGGAATGCGCACCGGCGGTGACGGTGAACGGGCCACCGCCGGCGACGACGTGGTTGTTGGTGATCACGTCGCCGTTCGTGTCGAAGACAACGCCGGAGCCGAGCCCGTCGCGGTTCTGGATCTGGACGACGGACGGCGAGAGCTCGTGCACGACGTCCGTGACGGCGCGCTGGAACGCGAGCGCGGCCGCCGCGGGCTGAAGGTGCGCGTGACTGGTCTGCGGCGGGTTGTGCGAGGAGGATCCGCCGCCGAGCGACACGGCTGCGACGACCGCCCCGGCGACTGCCGCGCCGGCAAGAGGCGCGAGCCACCAGATGTGCCGGCGCAGCATGTGCCCCTTATACCGACGCCCCGGGCTGGTATCGGCCGATTTCCTACCTACAATCAGCGCACGATGATCTACTGCGTCATTCCCCGCGAGCTCGCCGACCAGCTCTACGACAAGATGGTCGACTACTACAGGGACAACCCGAACGTCACCGTCATCGTCGAGCGTCGCGAGGGCAGCGATCGCCGCAAGGAAGGCGAACAGCGGCTCGAGGACAAGGAGCAGCGGACGGTGCGCGACCGCCGCCGCGCGCATCCGGGCAAGTTTCCGGACGTCAACGAGCCACCCGAGTAGCACTCTCCCACGGCGGAGGCCCCCGCAGCACGCCGGTCACGAGGGCCGCTAGTCTCGCCGCATGGCGACGACTACGAGCACGACCTACAAGAACTTCATCGGCGGCGAGTGGGTGGACGCCGCGTCCGGCGAGACCTTCGAGAGCACGAGCCCTGCGAACGGCGAGACGATCGGCGTCTTCCCGCGTTCCGGCCCCGAAGACGTCGACCGCGCGGTCGCAGTCGCGAAAGAGGCGTATACGGAGTGGCGGCTCGTGCCGGCCCCGAAGCGCGGCGAGATCCTCTTCCGCCTCGCGCGCCTGCTCGAGCAGGAGAAGTCCGCGCTCACCGACCTGATGACACGCGAGATGGGGAAGGTGAAGGCCGAGGCGGGCGGCGACGTCCAGGAGGCGATCGACATCACCTACTACATGGCCGGCGAGGGCAGGCGCCTCTTCGGCCACACGACGCCGTCGGAGCTGCGCGACAAGTGGAACATGAGCATCCGCCAGCCGATCGGCGTCGTCGGCGCGATCACGCCGTGGAACTTCCCCGTCGCGATCCCGTCGTGGAAGCTCATTCCGGCGCTCGTCTGCGGTAACACCGCCGTGCTCAAGCCCGCCACGGACACGCCCGCGCTGGCCGAGCGCTTCGTCGAGCTGCTCGCCGAGTCCGGCATCCCGAGCGGAGTCGTCAACATCGTGCACGGCGGCGGAGCGACGGTCGGGGAGCGGATGGTGCGCCATCCCGACGTCCGCGTGATCACGCTCACCGGCTCACGCGACACCGGAGTCGAGGTGCTGAAAGCGGCCGCCGAGACGCTCACGCACGTCCACCTCGAGCTCGGCGGCAAGAACGCGATCATCGTCCTCGACGATGCCGACGTCGAGCTCGCGGTCGACGGGATCCTCTGGTCGGCGTTCGGCACCTCGGGCCAGCGCTGCACCGCGGCATCGCGCGTGATCGTCCAGAAAGGCGCCTACGACGCGCTCCAGTCACAGCTCGTCGAGCGCGTCGAGAAGCTGCGGCTTGGGCCGGGCTGGGAGGAAGACACCGACATCGGCCC
>Ga0207693_10002093_pt1 | contig 17424 bp, 15 predicted proteins | sample LARL81metaG_FD_184347 | JGI IMG/M metagenome (GOLD analysis project Ga0207693, IMG submission 184347) | Corn, switchgrass and miscanthus rhizosphere microbial communities from Kellogg Biological Station, Michigan, USA - LAR L8-1 metaG... | ecosystem: Host-associated > Plants > Roots >...
CGGGCGATGTTGGTCAATTCCTCGCAAGAAGATGGAGCAGCGCTGGGCGTATGGCTACGAGTAAGAATTTTGAACTCGCTTGTCTTCAGTTTGAGGACCACGGTGCGAGCGATCCACTTCTTTGCGTGATGCGGTCCAAGCCATTTCCGCGAGACGGTGGATCATCGGCTCAATCTCGGTCAATAGCACATCGCGTAGGAACGTGCCTTCGGTCGATCGTTGGCGTGTCACGGGCTACAGGGAAGTCATGCCCCGGAACAGACTTTCAGCGACGTGGGACAGAAGTCCGGCCAAGGTCGCTTGCGTTCTCATCTCCTCGAACCCCGTTCTGGCGTGTGACGGGCACTTTTCCGAGTGCGCTAATCGGGAGTTGACGAGAAGATTTCTCGGCAGTTGTTTACGTGCTAGTTCTCGGTGGCACCGTTGAGGTTAGCAGCACCTTTTCTAGTGTGATTCCAGAGTCCTCCAACCATTTAACGGCGGCGTTCTTCTCATGATCTCGTCAGAGAAACGCTGGTTCGTTTTCACCTCGGCCTTATCGTCGCAATCCTGATGGAATCTATACAACTCCCCAGCGAACTGGATTGCGCTAAGATGCCAGAGTCTACCCCGCGCGGGGGGTCGAGGTGCCTCAACGGGTGCAACGGTGGCCTCAACTGTAAGCGATATTCTTCACCAACGGTGTCCCCGCTGTCGCTCGGGAAAGATATTCCACCACTCCGTCTTCGTCGGCTTGCCCAAGATGTACGAATGTTGTCCCGTTTGCAATCTCCGCTTCGAGCGGGAAGAAGGATACTTCCTGGGGGCCATGTATATCAGCTATGGCTTGGGCTTATCAGTCATCGCTCTGATTGCCGCACTGCTCTGGGCCGTTACGGGCTGGTGGATTACAAAAGACACCATCTGGGCGGTCGTGTTGTTCTTGCCGCTCGCTCCGGCGATAACCCTGTTTGCCCGAGTTCTTTGGATTTATCTCGATCAGACTGTGGATCCAGACCGCCGGTGATTCACGCCCGCCTCCCACCCCTTAAAATAATAACTCCTTCTCGGAACACAGATAGACTTACCCGATGGGCTTGAGTTTCACTATCGCAATCAGACGTCCGGAAAAAGGGGCTTTCTGCCACGCCATGCGCTATGCCGCATAAAGCCTGAATTAAGCCGGACGAATCAGGCAAAACGAGCCAGATCGAGGAAATGAGGTTCCGTCCAAAGTGGCTCGAATTATCATCTCCGCGAACCCCGTTTCGAGCTAGTGATCGGGACGTGATAGTGCGACTATACGTCCACTGAACTATTAGCGGGCCACGCGGAAACGGTTCGCGATTCTCATTTCAGTTTGATTGAGGTGCACCATGAACGACAGATTCCATCATTGTGCTCGTTGCCTTTGCTTGATCTTTCTGCTTCTTCCCAGCTTTGCCGCAGCACAGCGCCCGGACTATGACTTTATCATCTCCGGAGCGCACATCGTCGACGGCACCGGCGCCCCATGGGTCGCATGGGACATTGCCATTGCCGGTGATCGCATAGTCGCTATCGGCGACCTGAGCAAAGCGTCGGCTCGAAAACGCCTGGACGCAACGGGTCTCGTCGTGTCGCCAGGATTCATCGATGTGCAGGGCCAGTCAGAATTCAATGTACTGGTCGACAATCGTGCGGCCAGCAAAATCACACAGGGCGTGACCACCGAAATCACTGGTGAGGGCAGTTCCATCGCTCCCGTCAACGACCGCCAGAAAAAAGAGAACCAAGAGGTCGCGAAGAAATATGGCGTGACACTGGATTGGTCGATGCTCGACGGATACTTCCAACATTTTGAACGGACAAAATCCGCCATCAACCTGGGCACCTTCGTGGGAGCGGGCGGCGTCCGCAATTATGTGATGGGAACAGTCAATCGGCCCGCATCACCGGCAGAACTTGAGCAGATGCGTCGGCTCGTCGCCCAAGCGATGCAGGAAGGGGCTATGGGAATCAGCACAGCGCTCGAGTACGTTCCGGACACATTTGCATCAACGGATGAGATTGTGGAGCTGGCCAAAGTCGCCCGCCAGTATGGGGGCGTCTATTTCACTCATCAGCGATCGGAATCGGACGCCATCTCCGGCTCCCTGGACGAGGTCTTTGCCATTGCCCGGCGCGCCAACATTTCTACGACGATCTGGCACCTCAAGACCGCGTACCACGAGAATTTTGGAAAGATGCAGGAGGTGCTTCGCCGCATTCAGGATGCTCGCGCACAAGGCATCGACGTGGCGGCCAGCGTTTATCCGTACACGCGCGCCAGCAACGGACTGACTGCTTCTTTCCCTCCCTGGGTTGCCGAAGGCGGAATTGACCAGATGATTGCCCGCTTCAAGGACCCGGTTCAACGCGAGCGCGTCAAGAAAGAGATGGATCAGCCCAGCACCACTTGGGAAAACGTGTGGCTCGGCGCGGGAGGAGACGGCTCCGGGATCATGGTAGTCGGCTTGATGAATCCCGAACTCGCAAAGTATGAAGGGATGACGCTGCAAGAAATTGGCCGCCAGCAGAACAAGGATCCGAAAGACGTGGCAATGGAAATCGTAATTGCAGATCACGGCCACACCGCGCAGGTCATTTCCATCATGGACGAGGGAGACGTGCGTGCGGCGGTTTCTAACCCGATCGTCACGTACGGTTCGGACTCCGAAGCTCAAGCGGAGGACGGCCCTCTGAGCAAAACCAAGGCGCATCCGCGCGCGTTCGGAACGTTTCCGCGCGTCCTCGGAATGTATGCTCGTGATCAACAGACGATGAGTATGGAAGAGGCGGTGCGCAAGATGACTTCACTGGCGGCGAGCCGCGTAGGATTGCTGGATCGCGGCATTCTCCGTCCGGGAGCGTTTGCGGACATCGCGGTGTTCGATCCCCAGACCATACGCGACGCCGCAACTTTCAGTGATCCTATGCATTATTCCGTGGGCGTAAGATACGTCTTCGTGAATGGACGCCCCGTCGTGTGGGACGGAGCGATTACCGATGAACGCCCGGGCCGTCCCGTGCGCGGTGCGGGCTATCAACAGAAACATCGCTAGTGGTTGCAGGCAACCTGCCGGGAGTTACACAAGAGCGAACCGCGCCTGTTTATCCCATACGAGAAGTAATTCGCAAAACGCTCTTAACAAGTTCAGAGCCATAAACCCGCTGGCCCAATGCGTCGTTGGGTTCATTGAAGAGTATTACCACGTGGCGCGGCCACATCAAGGATTGAACAATGACACCCTCTTCCTGGCGCCAAATATGAACCTGTGGCCCAGGTGAGCCGTTTGGTTTCGATTCCTGTTGCCGGTGGTTTACATCACCGCTACATCCGAGTGGCCGCCTAATCTTCTACTCTACTAAATGACCATTAAATGAAATGAAGACAACTCAGCGGGATCATCACTGGAATCAACAGCAAAAGCGTCTGCGTCCTCTGGAGGCCGGGTCGCCTGATTAAGAGGCACCTTTTGACGCAAGGCTCGCGGGCCTACTCGCTGAACGGTCGCCCCAAAATCAGCCTCTCTGAAGTTTTTCGGGTGGACCGCTTTTTCGAAGATCCGACACTGGGTAGAAATGAAGATCCGGCGTCATTTGATGCGTGCCAGACTGTGCAAAGGCAAGGGCTGGAAACGGTGGAGTAGCGAGTGGATTTATCGGAGGCTCGGACTATACAACGACTATAGGCTGAGAAGGCCAGCACGCGTGAAAGCCGCTCTTGTACCACAAGGCATATAACACTTGACTTGAAGCAAACAGGTGAGCGTAGTGCGGGAAATCCGCACGCTACGTTCGAGGTGGCGGGGGCTGGAAACCAACAAACCAACTTACGGTTTGGCTATCGCCTGGTTCATCGATAGTATGGTGCGGTCCGACTCCTCCAGAGCGTGCGCGTCCTCCTTCTGGCTTTGCGCCTTCGCGGACCGGCCTCGTTTCCTTTCGGTCCGAGGCACTCCAGAGGTCTCCCGGTTCTCGTGCATGTTGAATGGAGTTCTCGCTTGGCCTACGAAACCGCCTTACAGGCTCGTGCAATCTCTTGAATGTGGCGGTGGTCCGTGCCGCAGCAGCCTCCCAGCACATTGATATGTGGATGGCGTCGCAGCAAATCGCCGTACTGTGCGCCGAGTTCAACGGGATCGCCGTCGTCGAGGTCGGGCGCCTCATTAAGCTCCGCGTGACTGCGCCGGGAGGCGTTGGCGCGGACGCCCCGCAGGCGTGAGATCCACGGCTCACTCATATCGATCGCTGCATCGAAGTGCGTGGGATGCGCACAATTGATCATATAATAGGCAGTTACTCTGTCAGTTGCACCGTCGACAGCATCGATCGCCTCTTGTAGGCTCTGCCCTGTTGGCAGAGAACCATCGGTCTCCAACGTGAACGAGATAACGACGGGCAGCCCCGTGGTGCGAGCTGCGCGAACGATCCCGATGGCCTCCGGTGTGTTCGTGAGCGTGATGGCCGTGACGAGGTCTGCGTCGGTCTCACGAAAGAAACCAATTTGCTGGCTGTGATAAGCCTCGGCCTCGGCCTCGCTCATGATTTTGCCGGGGTCATATCCGTCTCCGCGTGGACCTACACAGCCGCTGATTACCATTGGCGAGTGCGGGGTCTCGAATTGCTCGCGCAACTCTCCCATGAGTGCGACGGCGAAGCGGTTGACTTCGGAAAGTGCCGCCTTAGAATAGCCAAGCCTTTCACTCCAATCAGGATTGGCGCGCCACGTCGGACTTTCGAGAACAAATCCAAGTCCATTCGCGCACGCGATTGAGGCGTAGGTGCGGTAATATTTGCGCAAGGCTTCTGTTCCGGCCTCGTCCTTTAGCAGGTGAAAGGCTGCGAAATAGGGCAGGTCGAGCTTGTCGTGAAAGATCAGCGTCGTCTCAAGGCCGCCGTCCGTTAGGAAAAATCCATCATCGAGCTGTGGTAGTTGATCCCGGTATTTCGGCATGGCTTGTGCATCCTGTCGATAGCGAACAAACTAAAACGAGCTACCAGATGACCCTCGGTGGGGACGTTTATACCACTCGTCCGTTGCCAAGTCCCGATTTGATTGCGTACTCGGAAAAGTAAAGTAGTACTTCACATTGGCGGGAACCGCGTTAATCAAGAGTTAGTCTAATTTGGCCTATTTCTTGTTGAACCGCGTAAGTTGAGAAAACACGACCTGCCAACGGCCATCCCTTTTGACAAGGACATCTGTCGCGCGCTCCTGGGTGGTGAAATCCTGCCCCATGAATTTTCCTTTGGTCCTAGTCAGCGCTGTTGTGGTTGCGGTATCTCCGTAGATGCGGATTCGAACGTCATCCGAGTCCATCTGTTCGTGTGTCAGTGCGCCTGATTTAATCACGCTCAGAAAGCGAGCCTTATCGATTACGCCTCCATCCGGGTCGATGATAATCCAATCGTCGGCCAAAAATTGTCCGACGGCATCTGCATCATTCCTGATAATTGCCTGCCCGAAATCTTTTTCTATTTTCAGTATTTCTTCTTGCATTCGGGCACTCCTCTCCTGACCAAGAAAAGTTCCTGCCGCCAGGATGAAAATTACTGTCAGCACGACTTCAAACACCTTACGATTTCGACGGGTGAAGGACAGCATTGCGATACGCATCACGGGATTGTAGCAGGACTTTACCGGTAAGCGCGTTTGCCGAGGCATGTACCAAGCCCGAAACTGGACAAGTCCTGTTTGCGCATCTATTGCATCTTAGCGATTGCCATGGGGGTCAATTCCATGCATCCGGAGATATATGTGCCGTACGTACTGTGCAGTCGGCCTCTCGCCAGCAATTCAACGGTCACTGCTAGAGCGGCGTTTGTCGGTACCGATCCACAACTGACCTTAACTTCCGAATAGCCCGCTAAGCGGCAACAATCATCACCGTAGCGGATCCCTAGCGTAAGCCGACGAGACCACGGACCGAATCCAATTAGTTTCGTAGGATCGTAGCCAATGCCGTCCTTAAAGACGATCTCCACCGTTTCGATGTCAGAAATTCCCTCGGATGGATCTCCACGAATGACTACCCGATCGGCCTGCTTCCCGGGAACGAGCGTGGCAATCCGTTCCTGCTCTCCCAGAAAACGTGCGCCATTCTCCGTGGCGATGTGAATGGTTTCCGCCCGAGTAAACCCCTGTCGCTACCAAAATGCCATCCGGCGCCAATACCTTTAGAATCAGCGGCTACAAGCTCAAACCCGAGGACAGAATGCAACAATGTTACATGCCCTGCGGCAGGCGAAATAACAATTCGCCAGCCTCAGGTTGGCACAGTTCAACAGCGGCAATTTGTTCAAAATCGCATCGGCGCTGCCGGACTGGGTGGCTAAAGTCTCTGGAAAAGCTAGCCGTGGGGGCATTTCCGGGCCTTTTGGGGGGTAGGAACCGGAAAAGGCAAGGCTGGCAAAGGGATTTAGCGAACTAACGCCATTATTGACACGGTAAAGCTGGAACTACATGATCGCAAACCTTTATGGAAGTTTTTTGGCGCCCACAACAGCCTTGACACAGCCTTGACACATCGTTGACAGTTCCTCCATTATGGAGGAGTTTAGGAGTAACCCTATGGCAGTTCTGAACATCAAGAACCTTCCCGATTCTCTATACAGGAAGCTCCAGGCTAGAGCGAAGCGCCAGCACCGATCTGTCGCTCAGGAGGTTACTCATCTTCTCATCGATGCTCTTGAAACGCCGAAACCCCTGTCAATTCTTGATCTCAAGGGATTGGGCAAAGAGCACTGGAGCGGAGTTGACCCTTCGAAACATGTTGAGCGAGAACGGGCCTCATGGGATTGATGGCGGATCTAGGCGGCGGCCCGGTAGGGGTGGACACGGCCATCTTCATCTACTTCATCGAAGAACATCCCCAGTTTCTTTCGCTGGTTGAACCCCTTTTCAGAGAAGTGAATGAGGGCCGCAAGGAGTTGGTTACATCGGCGCTAACCTTGCTCGAAGTCTTGGTCGTTCCCTACCGTTCTGGAGACCTTTTGCTGGCCCGGAGATATGAAGCTCTTCTTACGCAGAGTCGCGGCGTCCACGTTGCAGATATTTCTCGTGATCATCTGCGCGCTGCTGCACAGCTAAGAGCCGCAACGGGTGTCAAGACGCCTGACTCGCTGCAGGTTGTAGCGGCTTTGGCAGCCGGCTGCACAGCTTTTCTTACCAATGATCGCGGCCTTCCGACCATACCCAGTCTCCGTATCCTGCAATTGTCTTCCTACGTTAGGTGATCCTGTCGGGTGGTTCCGTCTGCCCTATTGCGTGACCCGGGCAGTGTCGTTTTTCAACCCGATAGCCAACTCGAGATATGTCCGACTAGTGCCACCACGATGGCAGCGATCATGGTGTCGCGCAGATCAACCGGCCGACCCTTGCGCTGGCGAAAGGCCATCAAGTCTGCGGCCTGTATGGCTGCAGCATCATCAAAAGGAGCGATGCGACGACCCATTTTTTCGAGGACGGTTTCAAAAGTCTCCAGCAGCAGAGCCCTTCGGCCCCAACGCGGCATGACGGTCGGGTCCTCCGTGCCTGTCGCCCAGCAGTGGGTTAGGGTGCGTGGTCCGGTCTTGTCGATCCAGTCTTGCGGATAGTCAAACCAATAGGGATCGGACATGGCATCGAGGTGGTAAAGGTAGCCGAAGAACTCGTCGAAGCCATGGAGGCATGGGAGATACTTGTTGAGGTCACCTAGGTGGTTTTTGCCAAACTGGAAGGTCTCGTAACCCTGCTCCTTAAGAGCGCTTGCAAGCGTCGCAGCCTGGTCTGGGACCAACATCGGCGCCTGCTTGGCCGACGGTGGTCAGGCCTGTGCGGATTGGAAGTTCGCCGGTGATGAAGTTCGCGCGACCCGCCGTGCAACTAGCCTCGGCGTAGTAGTCGGTGAACATCATGTCCTGGGAGGCGAGCTTGTCCAGATTTGGCGTCTTTCCAGACATGATACCCCGGTGATAGGCGCCGACATTGAACCAGCCGACATCATCTCCCATGATCACCAAAATATTTGGTTTCTTCTCTTGCGCTTTGGTGCTCGGTGTTCCAGCCACTCCGAAAAGTGTAGCAACAGTCGCCAATGCGAGGCTGATTTTTCCAGACCACTTCATATCTGCCTCCTGTATTTTCTTTCCGAATAGAAAGGCTCGAGTTCGCAGCCGAAATCCTGGCGTGGTTTCACTGCGGTGCACGGTGTGTCCCCCGGGGGGCAAAGCAATGGAATTGTCAAAAGTACCGAGTCTCTTTGGCCTGGCAAGAACGATTTAGGCTAGGTTTCACCCAGCTAGCGCCTGGTAACGCCGGAAAACTTACTAGCCCACAACTGCACATTGGCAGGGCATTTGGGCATCGTCCAAAACACCTCGCCTCACCGCCTGCGAGCCCATGTCGTGCGAAATCGCCCACCGGAACCACTCCAAACACACATCAAACGGCATCGTTTGATAATGAAATTGCTTTCCCTTGCCATGATAACGAACGCTCAGCTTCGCGAGATGAGAACGAGCAAATTGACCCTGTGTTTGGACAGGAGCCATACTGACATCGTTGCCAATCGTTGCGAGAACCCGACCCGATTCGGAACTTTTAGCCGTTTGGATTGGGAAAACTGCTGCTGGCTATTGCTCAAAGATCACCGGAGGCCCGCTGACTCGCTTTGCCTGAAAGGCGACAGTTACCTCGACACGGTCGGCGATCCTAATGAAAGGAATGCTGCCGTCCATACCATAGTCCTTGCGGTCGAAGGCCATTGTCCCTTTAATCTCGCCTATGCCTTTGCCCTCGCTGTCGGCCGTTAGCGTTAAGGTGTCAGTTTTGGTCACGCCGCGTATGGTAAAGTTGCCCTGCACCTGATAGTTGCCTGGGCTGGTTCGCACAATCTTCGTTGACTTGAACGTTATCAATGGATCGTGTTTGACGTCAAAGAAATCTTTGCTCTTCAGCTTGTCGTCCTTCATGCCGCTTCCAGTGTTCACGGTGGCAGCCTGAATCTTGATGTCCAAGACGCCTGTTGAGATCTTAGGAGATGTAAAGGTTAGAGTGGCGTCCCACTTGTCGAAATGACCCTCTATATCTACCGACGACTTCACGTAGAACTTAATCGTGCTCTGTTCCGGCGTAATCACGAAAACAGGAGCCTGTGCTCGGCTTAGTGGCAGGAGCACGGCGGACGCTAAAAGGCAGAGGACAGCGAATCGCATGCGATCCCTCCTTAAACATTCGAACCGCGCGATAGTACCACATGAAATCTGCTACCGGGCAGCACCAAAAAATGATATGGGCTGACTCCCTTAGAAACCGGGCGGCTACGTCCAAACGCCGTAGCCGGAAAACTTGGTAATTGCCCACAGCTGCGCTTTGGCAGGGCATTTCGGCATCGCCTAAAACACCTCGCCTCACCCCTTCCGAGCTTCGGACATGCCAAATCGCGCACCGGAGCCACGACGCCGCCGGTCATCAGCGACATGGCTCCAAACCCGTACCACCTCTTTAGCCGTAATGAAGGGGAACGGGCATGGAGAAACGTTTTCAGGTATCCGAAGTTCGCGGCGTTAGGAATGGCGACAAGCGCACGATCACTGGCCACGCAGCCCGCTACAACGTGTTGAGTGGCGACCTGGGTGGGTTCCGCGAACGCATCGCGTCGGGCGCATTCAAACGCATCCTCGCCACGAAGCCCGATGTTGTTTGCCTGTTCAACCATTCTGACAATGCGGTTCTTGGCCGCACCACCGCCGGGACACTTCGTCTGAGCGAAGACAGTAAGGGATTGAAATTCGAATGCGACCTGCCCGACACCAGCGCCGGGCGCGACACCTACGAGTCCGCTCAGTGCGGCGACCTCAATGGTTGCTCCTTCGCATTCATGGTCCATGACTCGCGCTTGTGTGAATACAAAGAAGAAGAGATTGACGACGAGGAAGACGGAATGCGCAGCATGGTGAAGCGTGCAGCGCGCGCCATCATCCGCACCATCCGCGACTTTGCGAACCTCATTTACGTTTCCGTAGTAACTCACCCGGCCTACCCGCAGACGTCCGTTGACGCGAGACACCTACTCGTGGGCGCTGAAGTTCGCTTCCGTGTTGCATCGCTGAAGAAACCCTTCGTGACCGGCAAATGCGCCAGCGCCTGAGTGAGCCGTCGTTCGAAGAACAGGTAGACTCCACCAGACGCGGAAACGTCGACTAGCGATTTTGGACCTGTAAAGGTCACAGACCGACCCGTGGCGGTACCACAGGAAAATCACAATCCGAAAGGAAAACAAGTCGACGCCTGCCCGAAGGTTGGGGGGCACTTTTTGCGGATCTTAATTGCATCCAAGTACATAAAGATGCTTGGTGACGTTGACGTGCAGGATGCGTCGACCATCGTGACTTATGACGAAGAAGCAGTAGAGCACGCCGAATGTGATCGTTGGGGCGGTGAAGAAATCCATGGCCGCAATGGCTTCCCGATGGTTTCGAAGGAAAACCAGCCAGCGCCTGGTTCGGTCAGGATCCCTCGGCGCCCGGTTCATCCAACGGGAAATGGTTCTCTCGGAAAGATCAAAGCCGAGCATGAGGAACTCGCCATGGATGTGAGAGGCGCCCCAAGTTGCGTTCTCAACGACCATCTGGAAGATCAGCTCGCGGATTTCCTTCGGCGTCTGTTTCCTTCCGACCTGCCTCTGGACTCTGGAAATTAGCCCCCAATACATACGAAAACCAGTCCGGTGCCAGCGGACGACGGTTTCCGGCGTGACCACGATGAGGGACTGCTTTCAAGCCGACCAGACCCGCCGAGCAACCGCCCAGAAGAGCTGATCGAAAGCCTGAGACTCGGGCGAGGATGTCGACGTTTCAGCGCAACGAGTTGTTGACGCAAAGCGAGATTCTCGAGAAGGAGACTTTGCCGTCCGCGAAAGAGGCGTACCAGCATTCCGAAGAAGACCCAGACAAAGCGAAACATGATCAGAATTTATAACAAAACGGTGGCGAGATGACAGCAGCTATGTTATTGATTTCACGGCAGGCTGGAGTTTTGGCGAACCACTCTGCAGGGTGCCTCTCACCTCGCGCATCCGACTGTCTATTGTGGGGTCACATGCAACCGCGACTGTTGGTCCCAGTTTTCTTGCAGCGATCGCTGCAGCTGGTATTCTGCATTGCGCTAGACACTTGCCAGTCGCATAAAGCCAACTCCGGACCTTCGATCGAGTTCACCCATATTCCGCCGATGGCGCAAGGTGGACGAGAAAGAGGCGACACGATCTCTGGACGGGTCAGAAACGCTCCACCAAAGCAGCAGATTGTTATGCGCACAGCGGGCCATGGTGGGTGCAGCCCTGGCCGCCTTACCTCGGATCATGACGGAGGTCGATGGTGTCCCGCCCGCACATAGTCGGACGTACCGCAACATTCTCAATGTCGGTGTACTTTGTGCTGATCGGATGCCACTCTTCACCAAGAAATTCAGCTCCGGCAATTGCTTTCAGCAAGGTCCCCGCCACAGACCAGGAAAGTCCCTTCAGGACAGACATGTTCGAACGTGACTACAAGACAGACACAATCGAAGGCCGTGTCACAGGGGCTCGACCAGGGCAGCGAATGGTGTTGTACGCAAAGACTGATGGGCGATGGGGCGTGTGCCCGCAATCAGGTCAGCCGTTTACGAACATCGAAACTGACGGCCGGTGGAAAGCTTCCGTCCACCTGGGAATACAATATGCCGCTCTGTTGGTTGATTCAAGCTACAATCTGCCTGAACAAATTGAATCGTTGCCGGTTGTGGGCAACGGCGTGGTGACGCTGGCAGTCGTTAACGGGGAGGGCCCCGCGCCGGTATTCCCGTCGCCCAAGATACTGAACTTTAGCGGTTACGACTGGACGACGAGCACCGGGCCAATTTTCCACGCCGGGTCAAGACACTTTTTTGATCCGGCGAACGTTTGGACGGACGAAAGAGGCGCACTGCATCTTCGCATCTCGGGAAGCCCAGGAAAGTGGACTGCGGCGGAGCTAAAGCTCACGCGCAGCCTGGGATACGGAACATACAGGTTCCAGGTGGGCGATGTCTCTCATCTCGAACCTTCCGCTGTTCTATCTCTAATCACCTGGGACGGCGTCGGCACTGAGACGAGCGCCCGGCACGAGTTGGATGTTGAGCTTAGTCGTTGGGGACAGCTTGATAACACCAACGTAGGTTATGTCGTCCAGCCTTACTACGTTCCAGCTAATTATGTTGCCTTTCGGGGACCGCCCGGTCTCTACACACATTCGTTTCGGTGGGAACCGGGGAAAGTAACGTTTTCGACGGTAGCTGAATCGGCCAATACAGGCGATGGCCGTATCATTAACCAGCACGTGTTTACCTCCGGTGTGCCTTCCCCGGCGGGTCAATCGGTGCGCATCGCCTTGTATGTATTTAATCAAGGCCCAGTCCCGCTGAAAAACGAAAATGAGGTCATAATCGACAAATTCGAGTACCTCCCATGATTTGCTGGGTAAAGCAAACTCGATGCACTGTTGTTGGAATCGTGCTAGCGGGTCTCGTGACCGATGCACGTGCACTCGATCCCAATCGTCTGGTTGCGCAGTACGTCCGCGAACAATGGACCACCGAAACCAAATTTCCTGGCGGTGCGGTCAACGGCATCGCGCAAACCGCAGATGGATACCTCTGGATTGGAACCGACAGAGGCCTGATGCGTTTCGACGGCTTTAATTTCAGGCCTGTTTCTTTTACTTCCATTACCCCCGCTCCGAACGTTTCGGTACTGCAACTGCTTACGGATGCTCGCGGAACACTATGGATCCGTCCCGAGGGCACCCATCTCGTACGGCAAAAGGATGGCAAGTTGGAGAGCGTCAAATCCACTTTATATTTTTACGGAATCACCGCCCTGTCAAAAGACATCAACGGCGGAGTACTGGTTTCGGACGTCCTGGAGGGCACATTCCGTTTCATGTCAGACGACGTTCAGAAATTGGGACTCTCTTCACCGCCAGTAATCTCCATGGCACAAACAGCCGATGGCAAGATCTGGAAAGGCACACTCGGCGATGGCCTTTTTTTTCTTGCGGGCGGGCGAGATACCAACGTCAACGCAGGATTGCCCGACCGAAAGATCAACTGTCTGCTGCCGATCGGTGAAGAGTTATGGGTCGGCACCGACACGGGCTTGTATCGCGGAAACGGCAACGGCTTTCGCCAGGTTAAATTGCCGTCGTTCCTCGGTAGTGTCCAGGTGTTGAGCATCCTGCGCGATCGTGACTCGAATATCTGGGCCGGCACAGCGCGCGGCCTACTGCGCATCAATGCTAAAGGCATTTCGTTCTCAGAGGAAAATGAGATTCGCGGAGGCAACGGCATTAACGCTCTGTTCGAGGACCGCGAAGGCAATCTCTGGATCGGAGGTTCGCGAGGGTTAGGCCGCATTCGGGACAGTGCATTCCTGACTCATTCATCTGTGAACGATCCTCGCTTCGAGCACAATGGGCCTATATATGTCGACCCGGAGGGCCGCACCTGGTTCGCTCCCGCTCAAGGTGGGCTGTATGTTATCGACAATGGCCGGGTTCAACCCGTTACATCGGTACCAGCCAACGATGTCGTCTATTCCATCGCTGGCGCGGCAGATGAGGTGTGGGCCGGACGTCAACGCGGGGGACTCACTCGTCTACAATTTCGTAACGGGGCGATAAGCAGCCAAAGCTATACAGAGGCAAATGGAGTGGCCCAAAACAGTGCCTATGCTGTTTATGTGAGCCGCGATGGCTCCGTGTGGGCCGGCACTTTAAACGGCGGCGTCAGCAAATTCAAGGATGGGCGCTTCACTACCTACACGACAACCAACGGCCTCGCTTCGAATACCGTCTCGTCCATCCTCGAAACCCGCGATGGTGCAATGTGGTTTGCCACACCTCGCGGGCTGAGTTCTTTTTCAAACGGCCAATGGAGAACCTACACAGCGGTAGAGGGTTTGCCTTCGCCAGAGGTGAACTGCCTTTTCGAAGATTCATCCGGAGCTCTCTGGAGTGGAACGTCTGCTGGTCTTGCCTTTTTTGCCTCGAACCGTTTTCAAGTTCCTCATGAGTCGCCCCATGTTTTGCGCGAACAAATAGTCGGAATGGCGGAGGACAAGAGCGGAAGATTTTGGATCGCGACCTCAGATCATGTTTTGCGCGTTCCGCGCGACAAATTGATAATCGGTGTTGTGAAGGCAGTCGATGCTCGTGAGTATGACCAGACCGATGGTCTCGAGAGCACTGCAGGAGTGAAGCGGAGCCGATCAGTGGTCTCGGATTCAGCGGGCAGGATCTGGTTTTCACTCAGCAGCGGCTTGTCGGTGGTTAATGCATCCCGGATCGATGACAACTCAGTTCCCGCGCTGCCTCACATAGAGGCGATCACGGCCGATAACAACACCGCAAACCTCGCCGCCTCCGTTCGAATTCCTCCATCTCCCAGGCGAATCACGTTTGAGTACACGGGGCTGAGCCTCGCGGCGCCCGGGCGGATTCGCTTTCGATATTTTCTCGAGGGTTTCGACAGTACCTGGAGCCAGCCGGTTGCAGCGCGAGAAGCTGTTTACACGAACCTTGGGCCCGGCTCCTATCGATTCCGGCTTGTCGCCAGCAACAGCGAGGGGCTGTGGAACGGGCCAGAAACTGCGATCGCTTTGAACGTCGCCCCAGCCTACTATCAAACTTACTGGTTCCGTTTGTCGTGCGTCGCCGCCTTTCTGGCATTGCTCGTCGCGCTCTATCAATTGCGGCTGCAGCAGGTGGCGCGGCAGTTCAATATGCGCTTGGAAGAACGCGTCAACGAGCGGACACGCATCGCGCGAGATTTGCACGATACGCTGCTGCAAAGTTTTCACGGCCTGATGCTTCGCTTTCAAGCTGCTTCTAACATGTTCGCAACGCGTCCGGCCGAAGCTAAACAAACACTCGATAGCGCTATTGATGAGGCCGCTCAAGCGATCACCGAGGGCCGGGATGCCATAGAGGGGTTGCGCTCATCCACGGCAGTGACCAACGATCTTGCCTGTGCGATAACCACTTTGGGTGAAGAACTCGCGACCAGTGAAATCAACCAGAATTCGGCCATCTTTCATGTGGCGGTGGAAGGAACCCCGCAGAATCTCCATCCGATCCTGCGGGACGAAGTTTACCGGATAGCGGGCGAGGCCGTGCGCAATGCCTTCAAGCACGCACAGGCGCGGCGCATAGAAGTGGAAATCCGATACGGCGAACGGCAGCTTCGCTTGTGGGTCCGGGATGATGGAAAAGGCATCGACCCGAAGCATCTGAATGAACACTGGCGCGCCGGACACTACGGCTTGCGTGGCATGCGCGAACGCACCAAGCTTATGCGAGGCAAGCTGGCGGTGTGGAGTGAGCTTGATTCCGGTACGGAGGTTGAGTTGAGCATTCCCGCCTCCACTGCTTACGCGGCATCTCCCGTTCCCCGCCGTTCCTGGTTGGCAGAGAAGTTCTCTGGGAAAGACACAGAGAGGAAGTCATGACTGCTGATCCGATTCGAATTCTGGCAGTCGACGATCATCCCCTCGTTCGCCGAGGGATCGCTACACTAGTCGGTGGTGAATTGGATATGAGTTTAGTCGCCGAAGCCTCGAATGGGCGGGAGGCGATTCAGCAGTTCCGCACACACCGTCCGGACGTGACGCTGATGGACATACAGATGCCAGAAATGAACGGCGTGGATGCGATGATCGCGATTCGCGGAGAATTTCCCGAGGCACGATTCATTGTACTGACCACCTACACCGGCGACGTCCAGATTCTGCGCGCTCTCAAAGCTGGCGCGCGAGCGTACCTACTAAAAAATTTCTTTCATAAGGAACTGCTGGAAACGATCCGCGCCGTCCATGCCGGGAAAAAAGCACTCTCCGCCGAGGCCTCCTACCAACTTGCCGAGCATGTCACCGATGACGCCTTGACCCCAGCGGAAATCCGCGTCCTGCGCCTGATTGCCGAAGGAAATGCCAACAAAGAGATTGCGGCACAGCTCTCGGTCAGCGAAGAAACCGTCAAGGGCCAAGTCCGGAACATCCTCTCCAAATTGGGTGCTAACGACCGAGCCCATGCCGCTATGATCGGTCTGAAGCGTGGAATCATCGAGTCCTAATTTACCAAGAAAATCTATGGTTTACCTTTCACGACCGAGGCGCTATCGAAAATTCCGATTCCTTACCTATGTCTCAGGCCGCTCATTCTTGATTCTATTGAATCGTGGTAGGACCGCCCTCCGCAATTTGGCGGAACTCGTCACCATTCGTCACCAATCGCGATAGGTTTTCTACTGCATCCCGCAAATGTCCGGGAATCGGCAGTGTGTAGATGTCCAGAACAAATAGCTGCGAAATTCGTCCAATCGTTGAGCGCCGATTACGATGATGATCGCCGCCGGGAAAAGTCCCATGGTGTGCAATCGTGAACAGATTTTCTATCTTCAGCTGCTGTTTAATCTGAACAGACAAAGACCTAGCGCGACGAGGTGGCTGCCATTCTCGAGGTTGCGCCAGTTTGATGTTTGCCTGCATGAGAAAGGCAGCGCCATATGTCCGTCGCGGATCACCTAACCCTAATGGTCTATGCATTTCTCCTCTTGCTGCCTCAAGGGCTTTTCGGCCAGGGACGGCCCGCTGGCGCGGCCAAGCTCGTCATAGAAAGCGGCACCCCCGTAAGACTCCAATTGGCGCGAACGATCTCCTCCGCGCACGCACATAAGGGTGATCGCCTTGATTTTGTGGTGGTAAAAGATGTGGAGGTGGGAGGGTTCACGGTAATTCGCGCCGGAGCCCGGGCTGAGGGTCCAGTGATCCGAGTAAGAGGGAAACGACCACTGGGAATAGGAGGCAACATAATCCTGAAGCTGGATTCGGTTGAGCTGACGACCGGCGAGAGGGTGGGTTTAGTGGCGAGCAAGGAATTCAAGGGGCGAGCGCACACCATCCGTATGGCCGTGGCAATGGCCGTCACCGCGGCGTTTTATCCGCCTGCCGCACCGGTGTTCCTGCTGACGCGCGGCCGGGATAGCACAGTTTTGAAAGGCACAGAAGTGACGGCGTACACGAAAAAGGATGCCTCTGTGGAGGCAGAAGATGTGCCATTCGCGAAGCAAAGTGCTTCAGAATTGGCCGAGATGATCAGATTCCTGCCGCCTCGAGTCCTGAATGGTGAAGGCCGCGAGGGCGATATGCTGAATCTGATCTTCCTGGCCAGGGAAGATGATTTGCAAGCTGCTTTTGCGCGTGCCGGTTGGCTAAAGGTGGAAAAATCCACTCCTCAGATCATTTGGCATCTGTTGTGGCAACGCGAGCGCTACACGAAGTTGCCAATGGACAAGCTTTACGTTTTTGGCAGGCCCCAGGACTATTCCTACTCATTGCCTGACCCTGATTCAATCGTAGCGAGGCG
>Ga0207693_10002094_pt1 | contig 17423 bp, 13 predicted proteins | sample LARL81metaG_FD_184347 | JGI IMG/M metagenome (GOLD analysis project Ga0207693, IMG submission 184347) | Corn, switchgrass and miscanthus rhizosphere microbial communities from Kellogg Biological Station, Michigan, USA - LAR L8-1 metaG... | ecosystem: Host-associated > Plants > Roots >...
GCTCGACGCACGACAGCCTTGCCGGCCCAAACTCGCCAGTATCGCCGCTTGCAAGCGCGGTGCGGCGACTCGAGCGGCGAGCCGCGCAGGCGCCGACGCTGGTCGAACCGGTGACCAAGGCCATCGATGCGGCGCTCACCGCATTGGACGAGGCGCGCTTGCAGCTCGAACACGCGTTGCAGCTCGCCGACTACGACCCTCAAGAACTGGAGAAGATCGAGGAGCGCTTGTTTGCGCTGCGCGCCGCCGGCCGGAAATACAATGCGCCGGTCGACGAGCTCGCCGGCCTCGCCCGCCGCTACGAAAGCGATCTGGGATTGATCGACGCCGGGGCCGAGCGGCTCGCCGCTCTGGAGCGCGAGGCGCGCGAGGCCTCGGCACGATACCGGGCGGCTGCCGAAAACCTCTCGGCCGCGCGGCGGCGCGCGGCACAAGCCCTCGACAAAGCGGTGAATGCCGAACTCAAGCCGCTCAAGCTGGAGCGGGCGGAGTTTTCGACGGAGATCGACAGCGAAAACGAAGGCCCCAACGGCATCGATCGCGTCGAATTTTGGGTCCGCACCAATCCTGGGACGCGGCCCGGTCCGCTGATGAAGGTCGCCTCCGGCGGCGAGCTTGCCCGCTTTTTGCTGGCACTCAAAGTGGTGCTGGCCGACCGCGGCTCGGCGCCGACTTTGGTATTCGACGAGATCGATACTGGCGTGGGCGGCGCGGTGGCCGATTCGATCGGCGTACGGCTCGCCCGGCTCGCCGGCGGCGTCCAGGTGATAGCGGTGACTCACGCGCCACAGGTAGCGGCGCGGGCCGAGCGTCATTACCTCATCACCAAGGACGCTTTCGCCCGCGGCAAACGGGTTGCCACAAGGATCGCCGAACTGCAGGGCGAACGCCGCCGCGAGGAGATTGCGCGCATGCTCGCCGGCGCGGAAATCACCGCCGAGGCCCGCGCCGCTGCCGAACGCCTGATCCGCGCCGCGGGGTAGTACACAATACAGGGACGCGTGGTTATCAATTCCGGGCTGCCAGCGCGGCCGGACTCGGAACGACGGATTATCGCCAGGATGGCACCCAAGGACGCTTCCAGAATTGCGGTGGATGAGCTCACCGCCGCACAAGCCAAGGCCGAGCACGCGCGGCTGGAAGCCGAAATCGCGGCGCATGATCGGCGCTATTACCAGGACGACGCGCCGAGCGTCAGCGATGCCGAATATGACCGGCTGCGGCAGCGTTACAGCGCCATCGAAACCCGTTTTCCACGGCTGCGGACAGCGGCGAGCCTGACGCAGCGCGTCGGCGCCGCGCCTTCGGCGCGGTTTGCCAAGGTGCGCCATGCGGTGCCGATGCTCTCCCTCGATAACGCCTTCGCCGAGGATGATGTGCGCGACTTCGTCGGCCGCATCCGGCGGTTTTTGCGGCTGTCCGACGACGAGGAGATCGCATTTTCCGCCGAGCCGAAGATCGATGGCCTGTCGATGTCATTGCGCTATGAGCGCGGCACGCTGGTCACCGGCGCGACGCGCGGCGACGGCAATGAGGGCGAAGACGTCACCGCCAATATCAGAACGCTGGCCGACGTCCCGCAGCGGCTCAAAGGCAGCGGCATTCCCGCGATCTGCGAGGTGCGCGGCGAAGTCTACATGACCAAGCACGCTTTTCTGGCGCTCAATAAGCGGCAGGCCGAAACCGGCGGCCAGATCTTTGCCAATCCGCGCAATTCCGCGGCTGGTTCGCTGCGCCAGAAAGACCCCGCGATCACGGCGTCGCGCCCGCTCGGCTTTTTCGCCTATGCCTGGGGCGAGATGAGCGAAATGCCGGCGGATACGCAGTCCGGCATGATCAAATGGTTCGAGGCTTGCGGCTTTAAGACCAATCCACTGACCAGATTGTGCCGTGGGCTCGAGGCCTTGCTGAAATTTCACCGCGAGATCGAGGCCCAGCGCGGAACGCTGGACTACGACATCGACGGCGTCGTCTACAAGGTCGACCGGCTCGATTGGCAGGAGCGCCTTGGCTTCGTCTCGCGCTCGCCGCGCTGGGCAATTGCGCACAAATTTCCAGCCGAGCGCGCCATCACGCTGCTCAAGGACATCGAGATCCAGGTCGGCCGTACTGGCGCGCTCACCCCGGTCGCCAAGCTCGAACCGGTGACGGTGGGCGGTGTCGTGGTACAGAACGCGACGCTGCACAATGCCGATGAAATCACACGGCTCGACGTGCGCATCGGCGACACCGTGCAAATCCAGCGCGCCGGCGATGTCATTCCACAAGTGCTCGGCGTCATTCTGGAGAAACGTCCGCGCGGCGCCAAAGCTTATGAATTTCCGAAACGTTGTCCCTGTCCGCTGCACACCGAAGTGGTCCGCGACCAGACCGCAACCGGCGAAGAAGGCGCGATCGCCCGCTGCACCGGCGAATTCGCCTGCCCGTATCAGGGGGTCGAGCATCTCAAGCATTTCGTCTCGCGCCGCGCCTTCGATATTGACGGGCTTGGCGACAAGCAGATCGAGTTCTTTTACGAGCAGGGCTGGATCAAAGAGCCCGCTGAAATTTTCACGCTCGAGCAACGCAACGGAAAATTCATGCTCAAAGAAGGCGATCGCAAAACTCGCCTCGAAGAAGTCGAAGGTTTCGGCGAAACCTCGGTGCGCAACCTGTTTGCCGCGATTTCCGCCCGCCGCGAGATCGCGCTGGAGCGCTTCATTTACGCGCTCGGCATTCGCCATGTCGGCGAAACCACGGCCGTGGCCCTGGCGCGCGGTTATGGCACGTGGCAGGCCTACCACGACGCCTGCCTCAAGCTTGCTCAAGGCGACGAAGACGTCAGGGCGGACATGGACGCACTCGATCAGATCGGCGACACGGTGATCGACGGCCTGCGCGATTATTTCGCCGAAGCGCATAATCGCCGCCGCGTCGAACGCCTTGCGACACAGGTCAAGATCCGCGCGGCGGAAAAGCCGCGCAGCGATTCCGCGGTTGTCGGAAAGACCGTGGTGTTTACCGGGACGCTCGAAAGAATGACGCGGGATGAGGCTAAAGCCTCTGCGGAACGGCTCGGCGCCAAAGTGTCCGGCTCGGTTTCGAAGAAGACCGACTACGTCGTCGCCGGCCCTGGCGCCGGCTCGAAACTCGCCGACGCCAAAAAGCTCGGCGTCAAGGTGCTGACGGAAGACGAGTGGATAAAGCTCATCCGCTAAGCTGCCCCCCGGATTCACGGGACAGCGTCGGCTCAGAGTCGTCCCATCAACGCCAGAATAATCACGATCACGAGTATGAGCCCGAGACCGCCGCCCGGGTAATAACCCCATTCGGCGCTGTAAGGCCAAGTCGGCAAGGCGCCGATCAACAACAGGATCAGAACGATAATCAGAATGGTCGATAACATGGTGTTGCCTTGCGGTTCCCTTCGGAAAGGCGCACGCAAGCAAACGTCTGCAGCAAACGTCTGCTCGGCGCAAAAGTTCCGCTCTCAAAAGTAGCCTGCGACGCGCGCGGCGCCGGCCTCAATTTGTTGTTAACGACGCGCAGGCGCCGGAAAGCCACGCGCGCGTTGGCTCGTCGACGAGCGGCGCGAGCGAATCGCGCACGCGCGCGTGATAAGAATCGAGCCAGGCGATTTCCTCTGGCGTCATCACGGACAGTTCGACCAAACGCCGATCAATCGGCGCCAGCGTCAGCGTCTCGAAAGCGTTCAACGGCTTTTCCGCCTCCGCTGCGGCCGGCGCTTCGACGACAAGCACAAGATTTTCGATGCGAATGCCGTAAGCGCCGGCGCGGTAATAGCCGGGTTCATTCGACAAGATCATGCCGCGTTTGAGCGGCGCGGTGCCTAGCTTCGAAATTCGCGCCGGCCCTTCGTGGACCGACAGGTAACTGCCGACGCCATGGCCGGTGCCGTGATCGAAATCCAGTCCGTCCCGCCACAGAAATTGCCGCGCCAGCGGATCGAGCTGCGCGCCGGTAATGCCATCGGGAAACACCGCGCGCGCGATCGCGATGTGACCCTTGAGCACAAGCGTAAAGTTCCTGCGCATGTCGACGTCCGGCGTGCCGATCGCGACGGTGCGGGTAATATCGGTGGTGCCGTCCTCGTATTGGCCGCCGGAATCGATCAGGAACAATTCGCCGGGTGCAATGCGCCGGTTGGTCCGCCGGGTGACGCGATAATGCACGATGGCGCCGTCCGGTCCGGCGCCGGCGATGGTGGGAAACGAAATGTCCTTTAACAGCCCTGTGTCGCGGCGGAAGCTCTCCAAGGCCTCGACGGCCTCGATTTCGGTCAGCACCCCGCGCGGGGCTTCGCGATCGAACCAGGCGAGAAAGCGCGTGACCGCGGCGCCGTCACGCAGTTGCGCCGCGCGCGCGCCGGCGATTTCGGCGGCGTTCTTCACCGCCTTCATGGGCGCGATCGGATCGGCCGCGCGCACGATTTTGCCGCCGCTCTCGGTCACGGCCCGGGCGACGGCGTCGGGGCACAAAGCCGGATCGAGCATCACCGCGCGTCCGGCTTTGCCCAGCGCCGCAAGGTCTTCTTCAAAATCCGCCGGCGCGCACACGGCGGCCAGCGTTTCGAGCTGCGCGCGCGCTGCGCCGGTAAGCTTCCGGGGCTCGACATAGATCGCCGGCCGGCCGGCGTGCTGAACGGTGGCGGAAGCGAGCACCACGGGTACATGCGGCACATCGCTGCCGCGAATATTGAACAGCCACGACACCGCCTGCGGGTCGGAGACGATCAGCACATCGGCGCGCTTGCCTAGCGCCTCGTTTACGCGCGCGAGCTTGGCGGCGGCGTCTTCGCCGGCGTAGCGCAGATCGTGCAACGCCACGACGCCAAGCGGCGGCTGCGGCCGCTTTTGCCAGAGCGCATCGATCGGATTGTCGGCGACCGCAACGAGGCTGCCGCCGGCGGCGGCACAGGCCTTGGCGAGGCGCTCGGCGCCCTCGACCGTATGCAGCCACGGCGAATAGCCGAGCTTGGCGCCCGACGACAGGTTCTCCTCGATCCAGGCCGCGGGCGGATGCTCGACCAAATGTTCGACCGCGAATGCCGCGCTATCCACCTCCTCGCGCACCTGCACCAGATAGCGGCCGTCGACGAAAATCGCCGCGCGATCGGCGAGCACGATGGCGGCGCCGGCCGAACCGGTAAAGCCGGTCAGCCAGGCGAGGCGCTCGGCGCAGGGCGGTACATATTCGTTCTGGTAGCGGTCGGCGCGCGGCACGATGAGGCCGTCGAGTCCGCGGCGTTTCAATTCGGCGCGCAGCGCGGCGAGCCGCGGCGCGCTGGCGTCGCGCTCGCCGCGGTCTTCGAACGATTGGAATCGCGCTTCGAACATCTTTGGCAATTTACCTTTCCGTCCGCGGGACGGGGAGGGCGGAACGATGCTTGAGAACCAGCGTGGTCCAGCCTTCGACCATGATGCGCCGCTCCAGCTTAAAGTTCGGATAAGCGGCGCGTGCGGCATTGGTTTGGGTGTTCAACAGACCGGAGAGGATGACGCGGCCGCGCGGAGCGACAATCCTGGTCAGCGGCCCGGCGAGCTTCTGCAGCGGCGCCAGCAGAATATTGGCGAAGACCAGATCGAACGGCCCGCCGGCACGAATATCCGCGGCCGCGAGACCAGCGCCGCGGCAAACGCGCACGAACGGGGCGCTGCCATTAAGTTTTGCATTGTCGCGCGCGATCCGCACCGCATCCGCATCGATATCGCTCGCCAGTGCGCGGCGGCGAAAGGCGCGGGCGGCGGCGATCGCCAGCACCCCACTGCCAGTGCCGAGATCGAGAATGCGCGGAAACAGATTCCGCCCCCCGAAAGGGGGCGGACGGCGAGCGAATGCGAGCCGGGTGGCGGTCGCGTTCGAAGCTGGAACTGAATGACCCCCACCCCGACCCTCCCTCTTCCAGGGGGAGGGAGAAATTTGTTTGTACCGCGGGTTATTCGCCGACTTACAAATCGCATCCAGCGCCAACAGGCAGCCGCGCGTCGAGCCGTGATGGCCGGTACCAAAGGCCAGCGCCGCCTCGATCTCGATCCCAAACCGGTTCGGCGGCGCGCAGCCGCGATCATGCGAGCCGTGGACGATAAAGCGTCCCGCCGTAATCGGCTTTAACCCGTGGAGACTCTCGGTGACCCAATCCCTGGCGGCGATGCGCCCAAACCGCAGCGCCGCGCCCGTCGCGGCGCCGGCCGCCGATATCGCCAAAGCGCGCACCGCGGCCTCGCTGACATTGGCGCGGAAATAGCACGTGACGCACCATCGGCCTTGGCCGGCATCCACAAGGCTGACCGCCGCCTCGTCGGTAAAGAACGCCTCGGCAAAGCAATCGGCGAGCCGGCGCGCCGATTGTTCACCGGCCGTCACCGTCGCGATCATGGTATCTGTTGTGTGCGCAAGCGCTTGGTAATTCATTACGGCATCGAGCGTTTTTTAAAGCTCTCCACTGGATTCACAAGGGCGGCGGCGTACACTTTATTCCCGCAAATGCCAAAAATATTCACCGCGCGATCCACGCTTTGTTTGTCACATTTCCACAGCCACCGCCGCTATATTTCCGCAACATGGAAAAGATGACCGGAGCCATCGAATGACCGGACCTACGACGATACCCGCGACGATTGCACCACGCACGCGCCGGCGTTTTTTAATCGCCGCGGCGATTGCCGCGGCCACCTGTGTCGCTGCCTTCGCGTTCGGCCGCGCCGTGGCGCAGACCACGCCGGATTACGCGAGCCTGCTTGCGGCACCCGACCGCAGCGAAGCCGACCGCGACGCCGACAAGCGCCGCGATCCGGCGCCCTTCCTCGCTTTTGCCGCGCCACGCCCGGGCATGAAGGTGCTCGATATGGGCGCGGGCGGCGGTTACTCGAGCGAACTGATGGCGCGGGCGGTGGCGCCGAACGGCGTCGTGTTTGCGCAAAATCCGGCCGATCTCGGCGACCGCGCCAAGGCCGCGTTCCAGGCGCGGCTGGCAACGCCGGCGATGAAGAATGCCATCGCCGACACCGCGCCGTTCGACGATCCGGTTCCGGCGAACGTGGGGGATTTCGACCTGATCACCTTCCTGTTCTACTACCACGACACGACCTACATGGCCGTCGACCGCGCGCAGATGAATCGCAAATTGTTCGCCGCGCTCAAGCCCGGCGGCGTCCTCGTGATCGCCGATCATTCGGCGCTGCCCGGCCAAGGCGTCTCGGTCGGCAAGACACTGCATCGTATCGAGGAAGCCACCTTGCGCCAGGAAGTCGAAGCCGCGGGCTTCAAGCTGATCGCCACCGCCGATTTCTGGCGCAATGCCGCCGACTCGCATGACTTCCCAAGCTTCAAGCGCGACATGCCGGTCGACAATTTCGTGCTGAAGTTTCAGAAGCCCTGAACGGTTGATCAAGCTTCCGCTCATTCCCGCGCAAGCGGGAAACCAGCGGAAGCGCTGGGTCCCCGCTTTCGCGGGGACGAGCGGACGAAACAGCGGGCGGACCTATTGCAGCTGGTCTTTCACCTTGTCGAGGCCGGCATTGACGCAATCATCGTCGACACCGGGCGAGCCCGACACGCCGACGCCGCCGACCAGGCCAGTCCTCGCCCTATTACGGCGACCGCGGTTATGGCCAGCCCAGCTATGGCCAGCCGAGTTATGGTCAGCCCAGTTACCCGCCCGGTTACGCGCATATTACGGCCAGTTAACGCTGCGCGCCATCGACCGCGACCGACACCTGCTGGCTGCTCTTGTCGATGGTGATGAGGATGCTGGCACTCGCGGGGGCCGCGAGCGAAAGGCCGGCGCCAAACACAGAGCCAAGCATGGACGTGACGAGCCAACAGCGCTTCGGCGCTTGGCGCGCATAGAGTTTACCGGACGACATGGAGGACACCCGGATACACACCCTGGTACATGCCGGTCCCCAGCATAAGAAGTCTTTGGCGCCGCTTTAGTTCAAATGTCCGGGAGCGCGGCGGACGGAATGGTGAACGGATTGGGGCAGCGCGCGCGCGTTCTCGCGGCGTGCTTTTCCCATCCCGCCCCGCCAAGCGGGGAGGGGGACCGGCTTTCGCGCTGTGGGAGGGGCGGCGGCATCAAAGCCCATTTCGCAAAGTAACGCAGTGCGCATGCCCGCGCCCCCTCCACCATGCTCCGCATGGTCCCCCTCCCCCGTTTCACGGGGGAGGATGAGTTCAATCGTTCTCGCGATGCGCCTTGCGCCCTCGTTATTGCGAGGAGCATCAGCGACGAAGCAATCCAGTGTGGCGCTTTAGACTGGATTGCTTCGCGACACTTCGTGCCGCTCGCAATAACGAAGCGTTCTCGCGGCGCGCCTTTGCGCCCGAGCTATTCCACGCCACTCTCAGAGATTGTCACCACCGGACATAAGCCGTTCGCAGAACGGCGTCCTTTGGACGCCTATGCCGGTGGTCCATTCTGAGCTGGGGCCAACGAGCGCTGGTGGATTGCGCTGTGCAGGCTCAGCTTCTGCATGGATGCCCGGGGTTTTTAAGTTGAAGACGGCGCTTCGCGCCTTTTGCCCGGGCATGACGGACGGAAGAACGGAAAGAACGAAAGAAAGAAAGAAAGAAAGAAAGAAAGAAAGAAAGAAAGAAAGAATATCGGAGGCGAAACGCCGACAGACGTAAGGCTCTTCTACCGTGCCTTCGGCACGGCCGCGCCCCCATACGGGGGGCGCACATCTATCGGCGTTCCACCGCGGTTCTCGTCCCAAGGAGTCTTTCATCGCAAGGGACTCAGCACCAGGCTTTTGCTTCCTGGGACTTGGCCTCTCTGTTGAGTGGGCGTTACCCACCCCTGCCTGTCCCAGTCCAGCGAGTCATCGCGCCCCCGGTCATAGTGACCGGCTATGCCTGCCGGACCGCGTCCGATTGGGCGAGGTTCGGGGCGAATGTAACGTAATCGGTGACATTGGTCAACACCACGGTGACACGAAATCTTGTCATCCTGAGGCGCGAGCGGCGCAGGCCATCGTCATTGCTGAGCTTGACCCCGGCAATCCATGTGGCCTCTCAGAGTGCGCTACAGCTCAGCATGGACCACCGGGTCGAGCCCGGTGGTGACGAGTCGGTTCAACCCCGCTTGAAAAATTACACGGCACGTTCGCGCTTCTGCGCAGTGGTGCGGCTGGCGAAGGTGCCAGATTACGCCGTCGACGGCGTCCGCGGGCTTACACAAGATCCATAACGCTCTGGATGTGCTCGAGGACCTGTTGTTCCGCTTCATAGCGTTCGGCGGCCTGCGTCGCCAACCATCGGCGGCTGGCCGAAAGCAAGTGTTCAAGCGCGTCGCCGACCAAGGGATTGGTGTCAAAGTGTCGGGCGATCATGGCGAGTCTTCTGTGATAACGATCCGCGGCCGACTCATCATTACGGCGAACGGCGTCACCCATGCCCATGAGCAGGGCCTGTAACAGAAGCCGCTGAGGAGAGGCCATAGAACTAAAAGCCGCATAATCCCGATGGGTTTCACTTGCCCACGAACCTGCGGCTTAGCAATAGCGTGGAAAGGCTGCAGCGAATCTAGAAAGAAACCCGCGCGCCGCCGGTAGGGGCGAAACTGTCGCTTTTGTCGCTCATGGCGGTGGCCTCGCCGGCAACAAACAGACTGGCATTCGGCATGACGCGGTATTCCATGCGCATGCCAAAAACGCCGCCAAAGGCGCTGGCTTGTCCCGGGGTGACGAAGGCAGGTTTTGTCCCAACAGCACGGTATTGATGTTGGGATTGCCGAGCCGCTCAAGCCCGATGATTCCAATCGTGGCCGAGCCCTTGAACGCGCCGCTGACCGTGCTCAATTCGACTTCGCCGCGTTCCTCGAGATCGTTGATGCTGCGGCGGCCGACGCTCAGATTCTGCATCGAGCCCGATTTGCTGTAGCCATTGAGTTGGCCGCCGACGTAACGTACACGCACGCGCGGCGTCACCGTGATGGCGTTGAACGGAATGCGGTAGCCGTAAGTCACTTCCGGACTGATGAACCAGCCGCCATAGCTCGCGGTCGCGGTTTCGATTCCGTTCGCCACGGTATTGTTGGCGATCTGGCGCGTGCTCTTGTTGTTAATGCCGCCGCCATACAGCGAAAAATCCAGATATTGCGCGATCCAGTCGAAGCGGCCATAGGCGCCGCCGAATACGTAAGTCGCGTCGATCTTCTGCACGTCGAGTTCGACTTGTTCGCGGCTTGCGCCGGCGCCAACGAAAGCGCGGAGGCGGAGATTGCTGCCGAGGACGCGATCGACGCCCATGGCGCCGCCGAAGGCGGTATCGGTCGTGGGCAGAATGGGACGCCGTCGGCGCGCTGCTTGCGCTCGCCGCCGAAGCCACTGGCCCAGATCGTGGTGTCGTAATACGGCGCCGCTTCCGGCGCCTTGCCAAACACCGGGCGTGAACCACCCGACGTATAAGACATTGCAAACGAAGAATTGGCGACTGACGGAATGCCGGAAAATGCCGCCTGCGCCTCACTCGCCACCGGTGAACTCGGCGCGCCGGCAAAGCCGAGCGCGCCAGGCCCGCCCGCGCCGGCACTCATGCCGCCGAAACGGCCCTGCAGCATTTCCGAGATTTCGCCGGTGAAATTCGTCAGCGAGCGGTCGGCCAGCGCAAACGTCGTCGGATCGAGCACCGCGACCTGAGCGCCTGACATTGAGCTGAAAGAGCCTGATACGACAAACGGCGCGCCGCCGGTATTGATCGAGGTGGGACTACCATTGGTGACGACGGTGAACAGACAATTACCGCCTCGAAAATTGACGGTGTTATTGGCGCCGAACATCGTGATCGGTCCGATCACGCGGCCGCCGACAATATTGGTCAGCGTGGCGCTGCCGCCACCGAACGCGACAACAGTGATGCTGCCGTTGGCGGTGCCGGAGTTGATGACGGTGGCGTTGCCGCGGCCAAAGGCAACCGCCGCAACTCCGCCGGCGCTGCCAGAATTGGTGGCGGTGGCATTGCCGCCGCCGAACGTTGCCGCCGCAACACCGGCAGCGCTGCCGGAATTGGTCGCCGTGGCATCGCCGCCACCCATCGTCTCTGCCGCGACGTTGCCGGCGGTGGTGCCGGAATTGGTTGCACTCGCGTTGCCTGTGCCGAGCGTCTCCGCCACGACACCACCGGCGCTGCTGCCGCTTTTGATGGCCGTGGCGTTGCCGGCGATCTGCGTTCGCGCCATGAGGAAACTAAAATTTCCGGCATTGGCATCGCCAATAGTGCCCGAATTGCTCGCCGCCGCATTGCCGCTGACAAGTGTAACCGCGACCACGTCACCAAAAGTATGGCCAACGCCAGTATCGTTCCCGGTATTAGTCGCGGTCGCATTGCCGAAGGCGGTCTGCGCCACGAAGCCGCCGACGTTGCTCCCGGAATTGGTCGCTACGGCGTTGCCGCCGCCGGCGCCGGTATTGCTGCCGGAATTGGTCGCGGTGGCGTTGCCGCCGCCGATCGTTGCCGACTCGAAGAAGTTGGCGGTGCCGGAATTGGTCGCGGTCGCATTGCCGCCGGCATTTGTCCGCGCGATGAATCCGCCGCCGGTGTTGCTGCCGGAATTGGCCACCGTGGCGTTGCCACCGTTCATCGTCTGCGCGAAGAAGCCGCCGGTGTTGCTGCCGGAATTTGTCGCGGTGGCGTTGCCGCCGCCGTTTGTTACGGATGTGAAGCCGATAGCCGTGCCGGAATTCGTTGTCGTGGCGTTGGCATTGGCGTTCTGGCCGGCCTGCGGCGTGATATTGGGGAAAAAGCGCCAGCGTTTCCGGAATTGGTGCAGGTGCTGTCGGTCGCCGTCGTCGTGCAGGCGAATTGCGCCGCCGCCGGAGAACTTGCCACCGTCACAAGGAAGAACAGAACGCCAGCACACTGCCTGCGCATGAGATCGCGACTCCGCCGTCAAGAAGCGCAGTCGGCTTATTACCGGCAATAATTTGTGTTAGCGAACATAGACGCGCGGCGGCAATGGCGCGCAACAAAATTCATGTGGATTGTTGCGCTTAGAGGCGTCAGCCGGCTTTCACGTCCGCGGGCGTCGCAATGTACTTTTCCATGCGCGGGGTCGCGCCGTTCCTGCGCATCTCTTCGAGCCAGATGCGGTGGATGCGCGGGTCCTGATCTTCATATTCGATCTGATCGCCGCCGTCCTTGACGCTTTTCGACACTGCCGGCGTGTCGCCTTCGCTGGCGCCGAGCAATGAAACGCGCTGCGCGCGCATGGTCGGGTAACGCAAGCCCCCGACCGCGGTGGCGAGATAGCGCGCCGGCGCCGGCCCGGTATTGAAGTGCTGATGAAATTGCCGGTCGGCCGGCACCAGCACCATGCCGTGTTTCCAATCGATGCGGCGAAAACCCTTTTCGTGCTCGTACCACAATAATGAGAAGCCCTGACCCATCACGCACATGACGTGAAAGCTCGGCCCGTGCCGATGCGCCTTTTTGTAGGTCCCGACCGGCATTTCCGAGATGTGCGCATGCATGGTTCCGTCAGCGAGCACGAACATGATATTGGTGCCGCCGCCGCCGCGATCGCCCCAGCTTTTCAGCTCGATCGCGGTCAGGTCCGGCACGAAATTGGTTTCCCACATATGATTGCCGGGCCGTACGGTGATGAGGCTACCTTCGCCGGCAAAATATTCGCGCTTGCCCGCGCGCCCGCTGAAATCGAAATCGCAAGCAAACACGAAATCTTCGTTGTGGAAGACGTTCATCACCATCGGCAGGTTGGTGGTTGAGACTACAAGCGCACGCTCGGCGCCGCTGCCGTTGAAATGGCGATACGTGGCGTTGAGTGGAATGGCGAACAGGCTTTTCTCGCCCCATTCGAAGCTGCGCCGGCTGCCGTCGGCGAATTCGAGTTGCGTCGAACCGTGGCCCTCGAGCACGTAGACGACCTCTTCATACAGATGGCGCTGCGGCGCCGTCGATTGGCCGGGGCCGATATCGAATAGAAACATGTTGGCGAAATCGCCGCGGCCCTTGAGATGCACCGCCGCGCCGTTGACGCCGTAACGCGGCCACGGTGCGGTCGCGACGGCGAACAAGTCCATGCCGTAGTCCTCGGTGACCGGAATGCCTTCGCCGGCAAGCCAATCGAGATAAGGATCGACGCCGTATCTGGGTGTGTCTTGTTTTGTCTGGTCCTGGCCCGGTTTATCCTGCGGCGTCTCGCGGATGTTCATGCGTTCCTCCGGCCGTCACCGAAGACGATCATAATCGATTGCTGCGACTTGTCATTGGCCTTCCCGTTATTGCGAGCGAAGCGAAGCAATCCAGGATTCAAGTGAATTCCGGAGGTCTGGATTGCTTCGTCGCTTGCACTCCTCGCGATGACGATAGGTGATTCAATTCAACTAAAACCGCTCCGATAGTTATGGCGAGCGATATTTACGCAAACAACAGGGACTTGATCACGACCGGCACCACGCCGGGCGGCGCGATCAGTTCGCCGAGATCGATGTAGTCGAGCTCATGCAATTCCACGCCGTCGAGGCAAACGATTTTTCCGGGCCAATGGAGCTCGCGATGCACGAGCCGGCCAAACGTCTTGCCGATGTCGCCGTCGATCGCCAGCAGCAAGAGCTTGATCCGCTCCCGCACCGGCCGCAAGGCGCCGAGAATGGCTTCGCCGGCCGCCCTCAGCCGCGCATGTTCCGGATCGCCGCGCCAGGTGAATGCGATCGTAACACCCGGCGCGTTGTCGAGATCGATTTCGTCCAGGCCGGCGCGGATTTCCGCCGCGATCCGCGCGCGATCGAGGTGTCCGGCATCCATCGTGACGGGCACGACCGGCACATTGCGCACGGGAAGCACGTAAGGATCGGGCAGGTAAATGGTCTTGCCGCTGACTTGCACCGTGAACTGCGACGCGCCGATCACGGTGGCGCGGATGCGTTGGCCCGGATCGATCAGCGGCAAGCCGGAGCGGGCGGCAAGTTCGTGCGCCAGCGCCTGGGCGAGCGGCTTGGCAATGTCGCCGAACGCGGAATCCTCGTGGCCGAAGATGTATTCGGCGAGGCCGCCGGAGAGCGTTAGCGCGGCAGGCGCAGCTTTGCGTGGCAGCGGTTCGGTGAGCAAGAGCGATCGCGCCAGCGGATCGAGCGGCGCATCACAGATGATATCTGCCGCGACCGCGACGAGCCGCTGCACGATCCGCCGGCGGATCGTTTCATCGGCAAGTGCCGCCGGCGACAGCTGCAACGACAAATCATCGGCGACAAGCCGTGCGGCGTCATCGATGCGCGTCCAATCGCCGCGCGTATCGGTCGCGATCAAGCGCCCGCCGACGGCGAAAGCCGCGAGTCCGACAATCGTGCCGCGATCGATCAGCGCCAGTTTGGTCGTGCCGCCGCCAATATCGATATGCAGCACGGCAATGCCGCGCTGTTTCGAGGCCGCCACGGCGCCCGAGCCGTGCGCAGCCAGGCGTGCTTCGAGCTTGTGGCCGGCGCTGGCGCTGACGAATTTTCCCGCCTGCGCGGCGAACAGTTCGTCGATGGCACGCGCGTTTTTGCGCTTGATCGCCTCCCCGGTGAGGATGACGGCGCCGCCGTCGATCCGATCCTTGGTGAAACCGGCGTCGCGGTAGCAGCGGTCGATGAAGTCGCCGAGTGTGGCGGCGTCGATCAAACCATCTGCACGAAACGGCGTTATGAGGATCGGCGAACGCCACACGATGTCGCGGCCGACCACGACAAAGCGGCTTGAATGCGCTTGCGCTTGCCGCTGCAAGGCAAGTTTTGCAAACAACAGATGCGAGGTCGAACTGCCGATATCGATGCCGACCGTGGTGAACGCCAAATTGTCTTGCGCCCAGATCGTCCGCGCCACGGTGGCGCGTTCGGCCAGCGTCTCGCTATGCTCGTGGCAAAAGTCGGTCTCGTGCATCTGTCAGGAAATTAGCGCGGAACAGATGAACTGCGCCAGAGACTAGGACTAATTCGCCTGCAACAGGCCGGCGACGGTCTTGATCTCGTTGCGGGCGTATTTCGGTAGCCCAGCGCTGATCGATTCGCCGGAATTGAACGACGATTGTCCCATGAGTACTTGCGCTGGCACCAGGTTGCGCAGCACCGGCACTTTTTCGAATTCGCGCTTCTCGTCAAGCACGCTGGCCTTGATCGCCAGCGCCATGAACGCCGTCACCACGGTTTTGTCGGCGTCCGATGGGTGGGCCTGAAACACGGCAAAAAACTTGCCGAATTTCATGATCTGATTGACGTAGAAAATATTCTGTTCGAGCACGCCGGTGATGGGGGTGTTCAGCGCGGTCAATTCCTGCAATCCGCTCTGATCGAGATCGGCCGCCGGGCGCGCCGCAAGCTCGCTTTGAAAATCGATATGATCGGCGACCTTTTTGCTGTCGCGCAATTTATTCACGAGCGTGATGCCGATCGGGATCTTGCCTTCGAGCTTGTAGGTCGAGGCAATGCAGATCGCACTGGCAAGGCCGGTGCACCACTGGCGATCGGGGTTCGCGTTACCGATGCCGGCTTTGTCCTTGAATGTCGTTACGTCGGCCGCGCCGATCGGCGAATGTTTTATGGCGGGATCGATCTTTTGCAGAAAGGCGAGCGTCACGTAGCGCGAGAGATCGATCGCGCCCGGCGCCTTAGCGAGCACAAAGCGCGCCTGCGCGACATACATGTAAAGCTTTTCGGGCTTCTGCGCCGGCTCGGCGATTTTGTCTTCGGTGGCGACCAGCGGTTCGACATAATTCGGAAACAGGGCCAGAAATTTTTTCTCGACCGGCTGACGGCTTGCCCACTCGTCAAAGGGCATCAGCGCGCTCTCGCTCGTGGTCCCGGCGCCGGTGTGATCGGAAAATTCGATCGCACCCGCCGTGAGCCGCGTTGTATCAACCTTGCGCGCCGAACTCACATTGTCGATGCGAAATTCGCTCGTCTGCGCGATCGAAGGCGACGCGGCAAACAATGCGCCGGCGATCGGGGCAAGAACGAGCAACCCCGCGCGGCGCATGCGAGCCTTCCGCCAAGGGAAATCGGTCAATTCACCCGCCCGCCCCAGAAGAATTCACGCAGCGGCGAGGGATTGTCGCTCCAACGCCAGGGCTGGAACAGGCCGCGGGCCGCGGGCGGCGGTTGCGGCGGCAGCGAACGCCAATTCGGATAGTAGGAGCGCCCGATCCATTGGCCATTACGATTGTACCCGCCCCAGAACGAGCCCTGGTCGTTATAGCCCCATTGGTCGCCTTCATAATAACCGCCGTAACGCGACGCCAATTGATACTGCGTGTCCTCGACCTGGCCGGTGGCATCGCGGCGGAAATGCTCGATAAAGCCGCCGCCGGCGACGCGATTGCCGGAGGCGTAATCGATCGGCACATCCACCAGCAGTTTTCTCGCCTCCGGCGATGGGCCGCTTAAGAGCGTTTTCGGCGCAACGTGTTCGGCCCAGATCGCCTGGATGATCGGCTCGAAGATCGGCAGCGCCACGCGCGCGCCCGTCGCATTGGTGCCGAGCGAGCGGCGCTTGTGATCGGCATTGTCGTAACCGACCCACACCGCAACGGTGACGTCATTGGTGAAGCCGATGAACCAGCCGTCCACCGCGTCTTCGGTGGTGCCGGTTTTGCCCGCGACATAGGGCGACAGCCCGCCGATCGCGCGCGCGGTGCCGCGCGCCACGACTCCCTGCAACATGGTCTTGAGCTGATAAAACGAGGCGCGGTCGGCGGCGCCGATCCATGGCAGCGGCGTCTTCGGATATTCGTAAACCGTGCGGCCGTTCTCCTCGATCGAATCGATGCCGTGCGGCTGCGGCAGAGCGCCTTCATCGGCGACCGCCGCGTAAAACGCGGCGAGATCGATCATGCGCACCGGCTGGGCGCCGAGCACGAAGGGGTAGTAGCGCACACATTCGGAGTAGATTTTCGCGGCGACCGCGGTGGCGCAGACGGCGTCGAGGCTTTTCTCCGGGCTGTCGCTGATCCCGCCGTCGAGCAGATGCGCGGTCACGACATTGATGGAATTCTCAAGCCCGCGCCGCATGGTGAACAGGCCGCCTTCATTGTAATCGGCGTTGCGCGGCGACCAGAAATCCTGCGGACGCGCATAGCCGCCATAGTCGCGGCTGATCACGTCGCGACCATCGGCGCCGCTGCCGATCGGCGACAGCGTGATCGGTTCGTTGGGCACCAGCGTGTTCGGCTGCAGGCCATGCTGTAGCGCGGTGAGATAGGTCAACGGCTTCATCGCCGAGCCCGGCTGGCGCTGGCTTTGCGCGACACGATTGAGCTGGCTGAGTGGATAAGAAAAGCTGCCGGCCATCGACAGAATGCGGCCGGTCTTGTTTTCGAGCACCAGCGCCGCGCCTTGCACCGTCGGGCGGACACGGAGCTGCGCCTGGGCGCTGGTTTGCACGGCGCCGCCCGTTGGCACGCCGCTGGTTGATTTGCTCCTCGACTTGCTCTC
>Ga0207693_10002095_pt1 | contig 17409 bp, 21 predicted proteins | sample LARL81metaG_FD_184347 | JGI IMG/M metagenome (GOLD analysis project Ga0207693, IMG submission 184347) | Corn, switchgrass and miscanthus rhizosphere microbial communities from Kellogg Biological Station, Michigan, USA - LAR L8-1 metaG... | ecosystem: Host-associated > Plants > Roots >...
ATCCGCTTGTACCCGAGCGAGGGCATCGGCGCCGTCGTGATGGGGAACGCCACGAAGTACGACATCGACGCCGTGGCGCGGCTCGCGCTCGCGTTCCGGAACCCGACGTAGGTCCACGGATCGGCACGGCGCCGGCTCTATGCTCCGACCCCGATGGGCCTGATCGTCGTCGCGCTCGCGATCGTCGGGTACGCCGTCGTCAGCAAGCGGCTGTCGACCACTCCGTTCTCCGGACCGCTGCTCTTCATGGTGGTCGGCGTCGTGATCGGGCCGTCGGCGCTCGCGCTGATCCACGGGGCGTTCGACACCCAGGTGATCGAGTGGCTCCTCGAGGGGGCGCTCGCGCTCGTCCTGTTCACGGATGCGCTGGGCATCAGCTCCGGGGATTGGCGGGCGAAGAGCCGTGTCCCGCTCCGGCTCCTGGTGATCGGGATGCCGCTGACCATCGTGCTCGGCTGGCTCGCGGCCCGGGCGCTCCTGCCGCCGATGGACATCTGGGAGGCCGCGCTCATCGGGATCTGCCTGGCGCCGACCGACGCGGCGCTTGGACAAGCGGTCGTCACGAGCCGGAAGGTGCCGGAGCTGATCCGGCAGTCGCTGAACATCGAGAGCGGGCTGAACGACGGGCTCGCGCTGCCCTTCTTCGTGCTGGCGCTCGCGGCCGCCGCCGAGGCCGAGCACGTCGGGACCGAGGGCGTCGCCGAGGTGTTCCTTCGGTCGCTTGTGCTCGCCGCCCTGATCGGCGCGGTCGTGGGATGGGCCGGCGCGCTGATGCTGAGCCTGGCGCGCGAACGCGGCTGGGTCGGTCGCGAGTGGTCGCAGATCGGCACGCTCGGGCTCGTGTTCCTCGCGTTCACCGCTGCCGACCACGTGGGCGGCAGCGGGTTCATCGCGACCTGGGTTGCCGGCGTCGCGTTCGGCCGCGCGACGCACGGGCGCCTGGCCGATGCCGCGATGCTGAGCGAGGATCTCGGCGGGCTGCTCGCGACCGTCTCGTTCCTCGGGTTCGGCGCGGTCCTGCTGGGACCCATCCTCGGTCACGTGACATGGCAGATCGTCGTGTACGCGATCCTCAGTCTGACCGTCATCCGGCTCGTGCCCGTGGCGATCTCGCTGATCGGATCGGGTTTCGCGCGGCCGACCTACCTGTTCGTCGGCTGGTTCGGACCGCGCGGGCTTGCCTCGATCGTGTTCGGGCTGTTCGTGGCGGAAGAGGCGTTACCGAACGGCTCGATCATCTTGGACACCGTCTTCGTGACGGTCGCGCTGAGCGTGATCCTGCACGGCGTCAGCGCGGTGTGGGGAGCGGCGCGCTACGGCCGTTGGTACGAGGGTGCGATCAGCTCGGACCCCGAGCTCCCCGAAGCGCGAGACGTCGGTGAGCTTCGGGTGCGGAGGCGCATCACCGCCCACGCGGGCCACAGGACGTGACCGCGTGGGCGGCGTCGCGTTCGTTCAGCGCACCGCCTTCTTGACCAGGTCGCTGATCTTCTTCTCCTCGGCGGGCGTGAGCTCCATCAGCGCGAACGAGGTCGGCCACATGCCGCCCTTGTCGAGGCTGGCCTCGTCGCTGAACCCGAACGTCGCGTAGCGCGCCTTGAACTTCTGCGCGTCCTGGAAGAAGCAGATCACCTTGTCGTCCTTGGCGTAGGCGGGCATCCCGTACCACGTGCGCTGCGCGAGGTCGGGCGCCGCCTCCATCACGAGCGCGTCGATCCGCTTCGCCATCGTGCGGTCGGGCTCCTTCATCTTGGCGATCGCCTCTTTGAGGAGCTTCTTGCCGTCTTCCTTGGTCTTCTGTTCCTTCAGCTCGCGCGCGTACTCCTTCATCGCGGCGCGTTCCTCGGCGGTGAACTTGCCCGAGGTCGAGTTCGCGTTGCGTGGCGCGCTCGTCTTCTTGGCGGTGGTCTTCTTCTTGGTGGTCGTGGACTTCGCCGGCACGGCGGGTCACCTCCGTCTGCGTCGTACTGCGTCGGGTCAGGACAGTTGCTGGATGCGGAGCAGGTTGCCGGCCGGATCGCGGAACGCGCAGTCGCGCACGCCGTACGGCTGGTCGGTCGGTTCCTGGACCACCTCGGCGTCGCTCTCTTGAAGCCGCTCGAACGTCGCGTCGACGTCCTTGGTCGCCAGGAGGAGCGTGGCGTAGGTGCCCTTGGCCATCATCTCGGCGATCGTGCTGCGCTCCTCGTCGGTGATGCCCGGCGTCGCCTCCGGCGGGAACAGAACGATGGACGTGCCCGGCTGGTCGGTGGGGCCGACCGTGATCCAGTGCATCCCCTGGAACCCGACGTCGTTGCGGACCTCGAATCCGAGGACGTCACGGTAGAACGCCGTGGCCGCGTCGGGGTCGTTCTGCGGCAGGAAGCTCGCGTTGATCGTGATGTCGTTCATGGCCGTCACACTAGCTGCGGCTCGGAAACGGTCGCTTCTCGATTCCTGACCGGTTTGGTGACCTGCTTGGCCACACACGACGGGATGCCCTGGATCGCCGGTGCGTCGCCACGGCGGTATGCGCTGGGCGGCATACCCACCAGCTCGGTGAAGCGGGTGCTGAACGTCCCGAGCGACGAGCAGCCGACCTCGTAGCAGACCTCGGTGACGCTCAGGTCGCCCAAGCGGAGTAGCGCCATCGCACGTTCGATCCGCCGCGTCATGAGGTAGCTGTACGGCGACTCGCCGTACGCGGCCTTGAACTGCCGCGTGAGGTGGCCCGCCGACATGTGCGCTTCGCTCGCGAGCCCTTCGACGTCGAGCGGCTGCGCGAAGTCACGATCCATGCGATCGCGCACGCGTCGCAGCCGCGCGAGGTCGTCGAGATGTTGCGGCTTGCTGCTGCTCACCTAGATGATGATGGCACGTCTCGCGTTCAACGAGAGGGGCTCGGGTCATGCGGTGGTCGGCGTTCGCCGAACAGGAACCGGATCTGGCTGCGTTCGGCGAGGGACGGCTGCGCGTTTCGCCCGTGTATCTCGCGACCGTGCGCGCCGACGGGATGCCGCGTGTCCATCCCGTCACGCCGATCTTCGGCGCGGGCGGGATGTATCTCTTCATGGAGCCGACGTCGCCGAAAGGGCGCGATCTGCGGGAGCGCGGATCGTTCGCGATGCACAACGCGGTTCCCGACAACGACGGAACCGGTGGCGAGTTCTGGATCGCCGGCCGTGGATCGCCGGTCGATGATGCATCGACCCGAGCTGCGGTCGCGGCCGCGTCGACCTACGCGCCGGACGATCGCTACGTGTTGTTCGAGCTGTCGGTGACGGAAGCGCGCTGCAACGGATACGGCGATGTCGTCCTGCCGTCGGTCACCCGCTGGCGCGAAGCTGCCGGGTCGTAGGTCGCGCCCTTCAGACGCGTTCGTCGATCGGTTCGGCCTCGAGCGGCTCTCGGGCGTACCCGAAGATCACGATCAGCACGAACAGCGCGAACGTCAGGAGGTGCATCGTCGTGCACCACACGCAGATCGCGCCCACCAGGACCAACTCTGCGAAGACGAGCCACAGGACGAAGGCCATCCCGATGCACACAGCGGCCGCCCGCGCCGGCCGGACCCACCGCGCAGCGCTCGGCCACGCGCGCGGCGAACACAGCGCAGCCATCGCGACCGCCCACACGAGCCCAAGCACGGCGACCGGGATCCCGAGGAAGCGCGACTGAGCGCTGGTCGTGACCTTCGCGCAGTCGATCGCGCCCGACCCCGAACACGCGAGGACATGCGGCGACGTGTAGTGCGCGACGGTCAGGTAGGCGCTGACGGCGACCGCCACGAGGGCCAGCACGAACGTCGACCGCACGACCCAGCGAGGGGTCATGAGGTGGGGGCCGGCAACGTCGATGCGACCTGCGTGATCGTCGGGCTCGAGCAGACGCTGGCCGGCTTGCCCCCGGCCGTCTGGCAGATCGCCGCCGTGATCGTGTTCGCGGCGCCGTCAACGGTCTTCGCCACGGGGCTGGTCGGGTCGGCGAGCGCGGCGACGATCTGGTCGCGGGTCATCCCTTGCAAGATCCCGGGGTCGTATTCCGCGCCGATCGACACGTACCGGTTCCCGATCATCAAGAAGGGGATCGCGCCGGGCTGGTTGGTGTACGGCGCATCGTCGAACTGCTGGAACAGCGCCTGCTGCGCCGCCGTCGGCTGATCGAGCGCCTGGCCCGTGTTCGTCTGCGTCTCCACGCCGTCGAAGGCGATGGAGTCGCTCGTATACGTCGACCCGTGGAACGAGAACGTCTGCGTGTTCGGGAAGACGTCGGTTGCGGAAGACGAGGTGGCGCCCAGGTTGTCGAATGTGCCGAAGCGGCTGAGCGCCACGATCAACGGCCACCGCTCGGCGGCGCAATAGGGGCAGTATTCCGCCCCCACGTAGAGGATCTGTGGCTTCCCGCCCTGGGTGAGCGGCGGTGTGTTGGCGGCGAGCGCCATGGGCGGCGTGACACCCGAGCCTGCACCGACGGCGTTCAAGGTTGCCGCCGGAACCTGTTGCACGGCCGTCCCCGCCGAGCCGGCGCTGGTCGAGGGCTGCGAGCTCGGCTTCGGTCGGAACAGCGACCCGACCACCACGAGGGCGACGAAGGCCAACACGAGGCCTACTCCGGCGAGTCCCGCGCGCCGCGTGCGTTGCCGGCGCCGCTCAGCCTCGGCTTGTCGTGCCTTGCGTGACGACCTGCCGGGCTGGGCGGCCTGCTTCCCCTTGGGTCGGTCGTTGGTCTGTTTCGCCATCGATGGGTCTCCTCCTGCAGCCTCGGCAGGCACGGCCGGCGGCTGTACGCGCGCAGCGGCGCCTCCACCCGTCAGAACCAGGGTACGCCCAGGTCAGCGCCACGCTGGGTGCCGAACGCCCTGCCTTGGGCAGGCCACCCAAGGTCGCGGGGACGCGCAGAGTCGGCTCAGCCGAACACGTTCGGAAGCGGCTGCGCGGTCGCGGCCGCTCCGAGCCGATTGAGGCCGAACCCGTCCTCGATCGCGCGCAGGACGCTGTAGTGCGACACATGGTTGGCGCCTCCGTACACGCCGGTCTTCACCTGTGGCCCGATGATCGCCAGCGGGATGTTGAAGCGGTTCGGGAACGGCTTGTCGGCGCCCTCGTCGTACGTCACGACGATGACCCCGTTGGTGCCGAACGCGGGCGACGCCTCGATCTTCGGGATCTCGCGCTGCAAGAAGGAGTCGAACTGCCCGAACGGGTTGCGCGTGCCGCACGGGTCGTGACCGTTCTCACAGTCGTTTGGCACGATCAGGTTGAGGTTGCCGACGTCGCCCGAGGCGAGCGCCGCATCGAGCGCGCTCGTGTCGTTCGGCCCTGTCGTTCCGGCGGCCAGGTCGTTCTGGATGCAGGCCGTTCGTGGCCGGATGCCTTCGTCGTAGACCCCACCCACGATCCCGTCGTAATAGATCGCCGGGTTGTGGTGGGCGCTGTAGACGTTCTTGGTCCAGTCCATGCCGGAGTCGATGAAGTCGCACGGCCCGGTCGCGCCTTCGGCCCAGACCCGCCAGGAGCGTCCGGTCGAGGAGAGTTGCTGGAAGACGTTCGGGACGTTCTGGTGGCACTTGTCGGGCAGCAGATTGTGCGCCTCGCAGGGGATGTACTGGCCGCTCGTCAGGCCGATGTAGTTGGCCAGGGACCCGTCCACCGGGAACGAGTAGTCGTTCGTGATCCATGCCGACGACGGCTTGAGCGTGTCGATCAGGTACGGCGTCGTCTTCGACGTGAGCTGCGACAGCGCCGTGTTCTCGCCCATGATCACGAAGACGTGACTGAACGACGGTGCGGTGGTGGCTGTGGCGGGCGACGCCGGCCGTTCTGCAGCCGCGCTCACACCAGCGAACGACAGGACGGCGACCGCGATCGATGCGGTGACCAAGGAAACCAAGATCCGCGCGTTGCGAGTCATCGACGCAACTCCTTCCGGACGGGGGGTCGACCAACCGTAGACGCGAAGGCGTGACGGGCATGCGGCCGCAGGGTTGCGATCACGTGTCGAAACGGTGTGCGGTCGGCGCATCCGCTGCGACGCGTCGCGTCACAGCACAACGACCGAGCCCGGCCGCCCGCCGGGGTGTTCCTGACCGCACGGTCGACGTGATGCATCGGGAAGCGACCGATCGGCCGAGCCAATAGGCTGACGACCCGCAGACCTTTAAGCGACGTCTATGCCCGAAGACCTCAACGCAGAGATCGCAGCCGGCCTCGCCGAGGCGAGCGATGCGGAGCCCGAGCCCGAGCGGGTGCGATGGGAACGGTTCGTCGAGATCTGCGAAGCGATCGTGCTCGCGACCATTGTCGTCGCCACCGCCTGGAGCGGCTACCAGGCGGCGAAGTGGGACGGCCGCCAGGCCGAGCGCTATGGCACGGCGTCCGCCATCAGGATCCAAGCCGACGAGCAGCTCACCCTTGGGGGCCAGCAGAAGCTGCTCGACGTCTCGACGTTCAACACCTGGGTCCAGGCGAAGAAGGACGGCAGAGACGGGCTCGCGGCCCTGTACGTGCGGCGGTTCAGCCCGGAGTTCAAGACGGCGTTCGACGCGTGGCTCGCGACGCACCCGTTCTCAGATCCGAACGCGCTGCCAGGCCCGAGCTTCATGCCCCAATACGACAATCCACAGATCGACCAGGGGAACGCGTTGAACGATGAAGCCACGGCGATCTTCGCGGAGGGAACCGACGCACGGGGGACCTCCGACGACTACATCCGGGTGACGGTCGTGCTCGCGACGGTGCTGTTCCTGCTCGCGCTCTCGCAACGGTTCCGTATCCGAGAGGTTCGGGTCGCCGTGCTGATCGTCTCGGGTCTGCTGATGGTGTACGGGTTGGCGGCGATCATCTCGTTCAAGCGTGTGTGAGGTCTCGTCGGGAAGCGTCGACCCGCGCGTTGGGGTGGTGTAGAACCAGCGCAACGCAACCGGATCGAGAGGGGCCTCGATGTCGACGTCAAGTGCCGACGCCTGCCTTCGATGTGGGCAGATCATGACGAACGCGGGGGTCGAACAGATCCGCGTCGGGGGAACGTCCGGCGGCTGGAAGCTCCTGTTCGGGGAGTGGGCCGAGGTGGGCGAGGACATGCTCCCGCTCGAACTGCTCGTCTGTCCCAACTGCCGCCGGGTCGAGTTCCGGCGCCCGGAGAGCGATGGATAAGCCGCTCGGCTTACAACGGATCGCCGCGCTCTTCGCGGATGCGCTTCGTTCCTGGTGGGTCTTCGCGATCGGCGCGGTGCTGATCGGCGCGGTGTGGCTCACGGTTCCCGGCGGCGGGAGCCCCGACGTCGACATGGCGGTGTACCACCGCACCGTCGAACAGATGCGAACGGGCGCGGATTACTACACGGCGATGAGCGACGCGATGCGCGAGGCCGGGATCGGGCCCGCGAGCAAGGTCACTTCGTTCCGGCTGCCGACGATCTTCGTGGTGTGGCGGTGGTGCTGCTTCTCGTGGGCGTGGGCGCTGATCGTCGTGCTCGTCACCGGCGTTCTCGTCGGGATCGCGGCCTTTCCGCTCGTCGGCCTGGCGGTGATGCTGTGGCTCGCCGCCGTGTTGCATCCGGTGTCGGTCGAGCAGTGGGCGTTCGTCGAGGCGTGGGCGCTCCCCACGCTGGTCGGCGCGCTCGTCGCGATCCGGGCCGACAGGTGGACGGTGGCGGCGATCCTCGCGCTCGGCGCCGCGGTGATCCGAGAGCAGGCCGCCCTCGTGTTGGTCGGTGGGTTGGCTGCGGCCGTCGTCTCCCGCAAGCCCAAGGCTCCGTGGCTCCTGGCTCTCGGTGCGTTCGCGGGGTTCCTGGCGTGGCACGCGATGCAGGTCCAGCCGTTCCTCGTCGACGCCGGCGTGGATATCCCGCTGCTCGGCGGCGGCGGCGTTGGCTCCATCCTGGCGATGGCGGGACCGAGTTCGTCCGTGCTCGGCCTCGCCGTCGTGTGCTGGGCGATCTGGCGCGCTCGCTTCCGGCCCGAGTGGTGGGCGGCGATCCCGATCCTCGTCTTGATCCCGCTCGCCGGCACGTTGACCTCGCGCACGTATTGGGGACTCCTCGTGTTGCCGCTCGCAGCCGCGCTGCTCGGAGAACCGACCGGCGAACCGAAGGAGCGAATCTCCTCCCACGGGATGACGGCAGCGCAGCCGTCCGCTGGCTAGCGTCCATCGCGTGAACCCTTCGACCTGGTGGGACCGGATCCAGCGGGTGAACCCGCTGATCTGGGATTCGTTGCTTGCCGCGTTGCTGGCGAGCATCGTGGCGGCAACGGTGGCGTCACAGGACGGCGTGCACGGACCGTCGGCCTGGGTCCTCGTGCTCGGGTCGTCCGCACCGCTCGCCTTCCGGCGCCGGGCGCCGTTGCCGGTCCTGGCGATCGTCGGCGGCGTGGTCGTCGTGTTCGCGGCCGCCGGGAACGGCACCGCCGCGGATATCGGGCTTGCGCTCGCCGCGTACACGGTCGCCGCACACGAACCGTGGCCCCGGGTGGCGAAGTACGGCCTGCCCGTCGCCATCGTGGCCGATCTGGTGTCGCAGATCGCGGCGCAGACCCACCGCAACTGGGTGGAGGTCATCACCGGCGTGATCGGGTCGATCGGTGTCCCGGTCTTGGTCGGGCGGATCGTCTTCAACCGGCGGCGCCGGCTCGTCCTCGATCGCGAGTTGGCCGCTCGTGAGGCCGTCACGAGCGAGCGCACACGCATCGCGCGCGAACTGCACGATGTCGTGGCCCACTCGATGAGCGTGATGATCGTGCAAGCGGGCGCCGCACGAACGGTGGTTGCACGCGATCCGGCCGCCGCGCAGGAAGCGATCGCGCACGTGGAGGAGACCGGACGCGCCGGGCTCGCCGAGATGCGCCGACTGATCGGCGTCCTCACCGACGCGGGCGAGGCGGCCTCGACGGCTCCGATGCCCGGCCTCGGCGAGCTCGAACCGCTCCTCGACACCGTGCGCGCGGCCGGGCTCCCGGTCGAGGTCGTGCGCTCGGGCACACCGCACGCGCTGCCCGCAGGCGCCGACCTTGCCGCCTATCGGGTGATCCAGGAATCACTGACCAACGCGCTCAAGCACGCCGGGCCGGCCAACGCCCGCGTTTCGATGGACTTCGCCGACGACCGGTTAACGATCGAAGTCGTCGACAACGGTCGAGGGCCGTCGGCCGGGCCCGGCATCGGTCACGGCCTGATCGGCATGCGGGAACGGGTCGGCGTCTTCGGCGGCACCCTCACGACCGGGGAGCGCCCGGGGGGTGGCTTCGTCGTCCGAGCGGAGATCCCGGTGGAAGATGAGGCATGACGACCCGCATCGTGATCGCCGATGACCAGGCACTGATGCGCGGCGGCTTCCGGATGATCCTCGACGCTGAGGACGATCTCGAGGTGGTCGGCGAGGCGATGGACGGCGCCGACGCGGTTCGTGCGTTCGAGCGGCTGCACCCGGATGTCGTCGTGATGGACGTCCGGATGCCGGTGATGGACGGGATCGAGGCGACCCGCAAGATCACGGCGATCGATGCCGACGCCAAGGTGCTGATCCTCACGACGTTCGACCTGGACGAGTACGTCTACGACGCGCTGCGCGCCGGGGCCAGCGGATTCTTGCTGAAGGATCGGCCGCCCGAGGAGCTCGTGTCGGCCGTCCGGATCGTCGCCTCGGGTGACGCGCTGCTCGCGCCATCCGTGACGCGGCGGCTCGTGGCCGAGTTCGCCAGTCGTCCGCAGCGCGTCGACACGCCCGAGGGCCTCGACGAGCTCACCGACCGCGAGCGCGAGGTGCTCGTGCTGATGGCCAACGGCGCGTCCAACGCCGAGATCGCCTCGCAGCTCTTCGTCGCCGAGACCACCGTCAAGACCCACGTGGGCCATGTGCTCCAGAAGCTTCGGCTGCGCGACCGGGCGCAGGCCGTGGTGCTCGCCTACGAATCCGGCCTCGTTCGGCCCGGCTCCGCCTGAGGGCGGACGTCTCATCCTCCAGGAGGAGTCCGAGAACCGTTCCCCAGGCCGACGGCGGCCGCGAGCCCCGTCCCTAGCGTCGGTGGTGCACGAACCACGACGTTCCGGGAAGGGGGACGCAGATGCAGACGGGAACGAAGAACCATGCAACGCAGGTCGGATCGCCGGCGATCGTCGCGAGGCGGCTGACCAAGCGGTTCGGCGACGTGACCGCTGTCGATGGCCTGAGCTTCGAGGTGGTGCCGGGTCGCGTCACCGGGTTCGTCGGCCCGAACGGGGCCGGCAAGAGCACGACCCTGCGGATGCTGCTCGGGCTGGTCGAGCCCGATGATGGCCAGGCCACGATCCTCGGGCTGCCGTACGCGAGCCTGGAGGATCCGATCACCGTCGCGGGCGCGGTGCTCGAGGTGCAGAGCTTCCATCCGCTCCGCAGTGGGCGGAACCACCTGCGGGTGCTCGCCGCGGCGGCTGAGATCGATGACGCTCGCGTCGACGAGGTGCTCGAGATCGTCGGTATGACCGCCGCAGCGAAGCGCAAGGCCGGCTCGTACTCGCTGGGGATGCGCCAGCGCCTCGGTTTGGCGGCCGCGCTGCTTGGCGATCCGTCGGTGCTGATCTTGGACGAGCCGGCCAACGGGCTCGATCCGCACGGCATCCGGTGGCTCCGGGAGTCGCTGCGCGATCTCGCCGCCGAGGGCAAGGCGGTGCTCGTGTCGAGCCACCAGCTCGACGAGGTCGCGCGGATGGCCGACGACGTCGTCGTGATCGACCGCGGCCGCCTGCTGCGGCAGGGGACGCTCGACGAGCTGACCGATGCGGGCGAGACCACCCTCGAGGACCTGTTCCTCGATCTGACAGATGGGAAGGGGATCCGATGAACGCCGTGTTGCGCTCCGAGTTCCGCAAGATCCGCACCACCCGAAGCGCGTTCGGGCTGCTCGCCGGCACCGTCGTGCTCGCCGGGCTGGCGCTGTGGGGTTCGCTCAGCAGCGCGACGCCGGCCGAGCTTGCGGCCGGATTGACCGCGCCGTTCGGCTACGCCGGGATCGTCATCATCGCGATGCTGTTCGTGATGGTGCTCGGCATCCGGTCGTTCACCGATGAGGTGCGGCACGGTTCGATCGTGCCAACGTTCCTCGCGACTCCGAAGCGGCTGCGCGTGCTGGCGGCGAAGACGACCGTGTCGGCCGCAGCTGCCGTCGTGTTCGCGGTCGCCGCACTCGCGGTGGGAACCGGCGTGATCGCCGTGTACCTCGTCGCGCACGGGTACGCCGTCCCCGTGGCGTGGTGGACCCTCGGGTGGCTGTTCACGAAGGCGATCGCCATCACGGCACTGTGGGCGGTGATCGGCGTGTCGGTCGGCGTGATCGTCAAGCATCAGGTCGCCGCGATCGTCGGCGCGCTGGCGTGGCTGTTCGTCGTCGAGAACATCCTGAGCGGGCTGGCGCCGAAGCTCTCGGCATGGCTGCCGGGTTCGGCCGCCGGCGTCGCGATGGGTATGGGGAGCCTCAACCCGATCGTGACCCCGGTCGTCGGGATGATCGTCCTGATCGGCTGGACGGTTGGGGCGGTCGCCTTGGCTGCGACGGTGATCCGGCGCCGCGACGTCGTCTGACGGATCTCGTTGGGAACCCCGCCCTCGAACGGGGGCGGGGTTCCTAATGCACGGACGAGTAGATCAGGCCGGCCACCGCGCTGCCGGCGACCACCCACAGCACGTTCCACCGGAACCGCCAGAGGCCGACGAATGCGCTCGCCGCGACGAGCACCGCGAACCAGTCGACGGACGACCAGACCGGCACCGGCACGGAACCGTTCCCGACGGTCACCTCGCGGACGGACGTGAACAGCGTGTGGATCGCGAACCACAGGGCCAGGTTCAAGATCACGCCGACGATGGCGGCCGTGATCGCGTGGAGTCCGGCCGAGAGTCGGTCTTGCCCCCGCAGCCGCTCGACGAACGGCGCGCCGAGGAAGATCCAGAGGAAGCAGGGCGCGAACGTCGCCCACGTGGCGACCATCGCGCCGATCACGCCCGCCAGGAGTGGGTCGAGCGTTCCCGGGTGCTGGTAGGCGCCGACGAACCCGACGAACTCCGTCACCATGATCAACGGCCCGGGTGTGCTCTCGGCGAGGCCGAGCCCCGTCACCATCTGATTCGCGGTCAGCCAGCCGTACTTGGTCACCGCTGCCTGCGTGATGTACGCGAGCACCGCGTACGCCCCGCCGAACGTCACGATCGACGCCTTGGAGAAGAACCACGCTTGCTGCGAGATCGTCGACCCGTGCCCGGCCCACGCCGCGACGAGCAGCAGCGGCAGGAACCACGCCGTCAGCCCGACCACCGCGACGAGGATCGAACGCCGCAGTTTCACGGTCGTGTGTTCTCCGGCGGAGCCTTCGTCGGAGATCGCGGCTCGTTCCGCGTCGTGCTCGGCGGTCACCGTGAACGTCTGTGGCCACCGAGCGGACGCGAGCAACCCGATCGATCCCGCGGAGATGACGATGATCGGGAACGGCACATGCAGGAAGAAGATCGAGACGAAGGCGATCGCCGCGATCAGGTACATGGGCGTGTTCCGTAGCGCCTTCTTCCCGATGCGGATCGTGGCCGCCGCGACGATCCCAACAACCGCCGCGCCGAGCCCTTCGAAGATCCCGTTCACCCACGGCACATCGCCGTAGACGACGAAGACATAGGAGAGCCCGAGCATCAGGAAGAACGCGGGCAGGACGAACGCGACGCCGGCGACGATCCCGCCTTTGACCTTGTGTAGGAGCCAGCCCACGTAGATCGCGAGCTGTTGCGCCTCCGGTCCCGGCAGCAGCATGCAGTAGTTGAGGGCGTGCAAGTAGCGGGCGTTGCTGATCCATCGGCGGCGTTCGACGAGCTCGTCGTGCATGATCGCGATCTGTCCGGTCGGGCCGCCGAAGTTGATGAACCCGAGCTTGATCCAGAAGCGAGCGGCCTCGCCGAACGTCACTCCGTGGGAAGGCGCGGCCTTCGTTGAGGGCGCAGACCCCGCCGGACCGTCGCGGTCGGTCATGCGCCGGAGCTACCCGCCGGGAGCGGACGCTTCGGGTTCCGCGAGAGCCCGGAGCCGCGCGGCCCGCTCCTCGTCGGTCGCGAAGTCGGGATCGTCGCGCTCCAGCAGTGGGATCGCGGCCTTCGCCTGTTCTGCGGCGTCGGCGTCGCGACCGACCGCCGCGTACTCCTCGGCGAGCTCTTCGTGGAACCAACCGTCGGGGGCTCCCTCACCCTGCGCCCAGGCGACCGCCGTTTCGAGCAGGGGGATCGCTTCGGGAGACCGGTCGAGCGCGCGAAGCGCCTTGCCGACCGCGTACCGCGAGATCTCGATCACCCCTTGGGGGTCGCCGTTCTGCTCCCGCGCGGTCGCCTGCCGCTCGAACGCGTTGAGCGCTTCCTCATAGTCGCCCGCGTCGTAGTACTCCCATCCCAGGTTGTTGTAGAGGGGGCCCAGCCAATGTCGAGCGCCGTCGTCGGCCTCCGCCACGTCGATCCCACGTCGCGTCCACTCGACGAAGCCCTCGCGACCGCCGGCCACGAGCGCAGCCATGTGCGCGGAGTCGGCGGCTATGAACGTCTGTCCCGCACCCATCGCGATATCGAAGGCCGACACGAACAGGGGTCGAGCTGCATCCGGATCGCCACCCGAGCGGCGGAGCCTTCCTCGTTCGAGATCGATGCGAGCCAGGGCCGCCTTGTCGTCGCCGGCGAGCGCGACGGCCTCGTCGATCAGCTTGTCCCCGGCGTCGAAGCGATCCTCGAGTCCTTCGATCCTCGCGAGCTGGGTCAGCACTTCTGCCCGACCCGCATCCGTCGTCTCGACGTCGAGCTGCTCGCGCAGCCGCTTCTCACTGGTGCCCAGGTCGTTGAAATCCCACAACGGTCGCAGTCGATCGTTCATGGATCGACCCTACCCCGAGCTGAAGCAACTGAGGGCGCCTGCGTTGCGTCGGCTTCAGCTCTGATCGGCTACCGCAACGATCCGCTGATCCTTCGGGTCGACGAGCCAGATGATCGGTCCAAGCACCGCGATGCCGGCCACTGCCTGGTCGCTCTGCTTCCCCGAGACGTCCGCACGTTGCGTCACGTCGCCGGTGTTGGCATCGAAGGCCACCAGATCCCCGTCGTTGATGAGCACCGCACCCTGGTCGAACGCCACACCCAGCGCGTCGCGGGCCCTCTTGACCGACCGTGAGGCGTGGCCCCCACTCGGATCCATCGAGAACACGCTTCCGTTGGCGTCGATGAACCAGATGTGGTGGGCGCTGGGTATGACGAACTTCGCGTACGGCGCAGACAAGCTCGTCCTCGAACCGGTCGATGGGTCGATCTTCGTGACGCCTCCGGCCTCCGAGAAGTTGATCCACCACACGGCTCCGTTCCCGTAGGCGATGCCGATCGGGCTCACGCCGGTGGTGGTCAGGAGCGTCGCCTTGTTCGAGTCGGGGTCGATCGTGAACAGGCGCGAGTCGCGGCAGGCGAGGTACATGACGCCCGCGCCGGGAAGGATGTCGTCGCAGCCGCTGGCCACGTCGATCCGCGCGGTGACGCGTCCGGTCGCCGGGTCGATCCGAAGCACGGTCGCCGGTTGGACGGTCCAGACCGATCCCGACCCAACAGCGAGGTTCTGCGGACCAACGGCGTCGACCTTGTCTGAGAAGACATTGTTGGTCCGCGATACCACCTGACCTGACGGAGAGATCTGCCAGAGCGCGCTCCCGCTGCGTGCCCACAACGAGCCGAAACCGGCCGCCAGGTTGGATGGGTTCGGCACATCCACAGAGCTCGGCTCCGGCGACGCCGTCGGTGCCGAGCTGGGCGAAGTGGGAACCGAGACCGGGGGAGAGGTGGCGCCGGGCGACGTCACGCTCGTCGTTCCCGCGGTCGAGCACGCGGTCAGCAGGAGGGCGATCGAACAGAGGTAGGTTGCGACCCGCATGTTGCGCTCATTCTCCCCCGTGTCCGATGACGAACCACGCGTCTCCGTCCAGACGGACCACGTCCTGCGGCCGGCCTATCCGTGGACGCCGACCGTGCACGCGCTCCTGGTGCATCTGACCGCCAATGGGTTCGATGCGGTTCCCCGCCCGATCGGGATCGCGGACGGTTTCGAGACGCTCAGCTACATCCCCGGGGAGTCGGGCGCGAGTGGTTGGGCCAAGATCGTGCCCGAGGAAGGCCTTCGAGCGTTCGCGCGGTTCCTTCGGAGATATCACGACGCGTCGGTGGGGTTCGCGCTGCCGTCGCCGAGCGCTCCGTGGGCGTTCCGCACCGGCGTCGCAGCGCCCGGCGAGGTCATCTGTCACGGGGACTTCGGCACCTGGAACGTGGTGTGGCGGGGAGATCAGCCGGTCGGACTGCTCGACTTCGACTTCGCCGAACCCGGCGTCCCACTGCTCGACGTGGCCTACGCGCTCCAGTACGCGGCACCCTTCTGCGACGACGAGGAGTCGATCCGGTGGCATGCCTACACGGAGCCGCCGGATCGCCGTCGCCGCATCGAGGTGTTCGCCGAGGCCTACGGCCTGTCCGGGACCGGCGGCCTCGTCGATGCGGTGATCGAACGACAGGAGCTCGACGTTCATCACGTGCGGTCGCTCGCCGCTCGCGGGTTCGAACCACAGCGCACATGGGTGCGGCGCGGCACCTTGGACGACCTCACGGCCCGCGTTCGGTGGTCCCGCGAGCACCGATCCCTGTTCGAGTGACAGCGATCAGATGCCGGATTCGACCGGGATGCGCTTCTTCTTCGCGGCCGCCTGCAGCGCCTCGAAGTCACGCTCGTTCTGATCGGCGTACTTCTCCGCGAACGTCGCGATCGCCCGGTCGAACTGATCGCCTTTCCCGAGGTAGGACGCGATCGCGATGCGGTCGCCCGAGCGTGCGTGGGCTCGCGCGAGCGCTTGGGCGCACACCTGCCCGTAGACCGTCATCGCGGCGGGCGTCATGCCTTCGGGCGGCCACGAACCCTTCCAGTCACGCAGCTGCCGGATGTAGAAGTCTCGCTTGACGCTGTCCATGCCCTCGACACGCTCCCATCCGAGGAAGATGTCGCTCGCGGCCTGCATCAACCGCTGTCCCTCGACGACCCGTTGCCCGGCGTTGGCGTACTTGCTCTTGCCAACGTAGGGCTCCACCACCGAGGCCTGCGCCTCCTTCGCCTGCAGGAACAGCGGGTCGCCGCCGTCGCGACCGAGCATCAGGATGATCCATGCGCGCGTCCCGACGCTGCCGACGCCGACCACCTTGCGCGCGATGTGGGTGAACTGGAAGTCCTCGAGCAGGTGCCGGCGGTCGCCGAGGAGCGTTCGGCGATAGGTCCTCAGCAAGTCGTGGAACATCTCCGAGAACCGCGTCGCTTCCGCAGGGGGCAACAGCTCTTCGATCGGAACCAACAGCGGTGGGTCGCTGATGATCTGGCGCTGCCCGCCGACCTCGTGCGTGAGTTTCTCGAAGGCCTGCAGGCTGTCGCGCGTCTTCGCCTTCTCGACCATCTTCTCTGCCGACTTCATGCTCTGTTTGTCGAGCGCCGCGCGCAGCTGCGGGAGCCCCTCCTGCACCGCCATCTTCGAGTACCAGACGTCGAGGTTGCCCAGCTCGGCGAACTCCCACATCGCCTTCCGGTACTGGTTCGTCGAGGCGAGCGACACCGTGGCCCGGTCCGCATCGGAGAAGCCGTTGTTGCGCCCAGCGATGGCCAGACTGGCGACGAGCCGCTTGACGTCCCATTCCCACGGGCCCGGGGCCGTCTCATCGAAGTCGTTGATGTCGAAGGCGAGCTCGCGCTCCGGTGTTCCGAACAGCCCGAAGTTGGACAGGTGCGCATCGCCGCAGATCTGCGTCGTGATGCCCGACCGGGGGACCGTGGCGAGGTCGGCGGCCATGATCGCGGCGGCACCGCGATAGAAGGTGAAGGGGGAGACGAGCATCCGTCCGTACCGGATCGGGACGAGCTCGGGGACGCGGCTGGTCCCCTGTTCCTGCAGGATGTCGACCGGATCGCGCCGGTCCGGCGGGGCCGACCACTCGCCCTGGAGGCTCCGCGGCACGGACGCGCGGGCTTGCTTCCCCAGCGCGGCGCGCTCCTCCGGGGTCAGGTGCTGTTTCGCCATCGTTGCGGTGCGTCCGTTCTCCGTCATCCTCGGTCGCCTCCCATGCTCGTTCGTTCGTCCATCACATCCTGCACCGTTTCGTACACAGCGTTGCCGCCAAGCTCGTCGAGCAGCCCATACCGCGTGAGGCGCTCACCCACGAGCGGGGCGACGTCGGCGAGCACCAGCGTGACGTTCCGGTCGCCGAGCTCGTGGAACAGCCCGCGGAGCGCCTCGCCGCCGGTGTAGTCCACTTCGCCGACGGCGCCCATGCGCGGCCAGGGTCATGCCGGCAACGACGTCGGGACCGAGCCGTGCACGGTCGAACGGACGGATGCCCTGGAGTACGGGCAGGCCACGCTTCGCCCCGGCGTT
>Ga0207693_10002096_pt1 | contig 17406 bp, 17 predicted proteins | sample LARL81metaG_FD_184347 | JGI IMG/M metagenome (GOLD analysis project Ga0207693, IMG submission 184347) | Corn, switchgrass and miscanthus rhizosphere microbial communities from Kellogg Biological Station, Michigan, USA - LAR L8-1 metaG... | ecosystem: Host-associated > Plants > Roots >...
GCCGCACATCGAAACGCTTCTGGCCGGGCCGGCGGCATGGAATAGGACTCCGACGATCTCCCGGGCCGTCGAGATCCGCGACGGTGTCGTTCTCAATCCCAGAATCCTGTCGTTCCAGCACCGCGATGAGGGCTATCCGCACCCCGTTCGCACCGACCAGCTCGGCGCCCTCACGTCACACTCGGCGGGCGTGGCCGACTTCAGCTGATCGACACCAGCTGGTCGATCGAGTCTCTGGGCAGGTCGCCATCAACGACAGCCGTCACCACCAGTTTGTTCAGTGTTATCGCGCCCTTGTGGTTGTCGAGGAAGGCGATGTCGGCGGCATCGCGTCCGGTGGCGATCCGCACCAGGCTCTGCCGCGGCGCCAACAGCGTGCCGTCGACCACTCGCCAGTGCCCCTCGACGAACGCCTCGGCTACCGCATGAAAGTCCATCGGGTACAAGCCGGGCGCATATACCGAAACGACACGGGCAGGCACATTGACGGCCCGTAACAGCGCCACCACAAGATGCGCGAAGTCTCGACATACGCCGGCACCGGAGAGCAAGGTATCCACTGCTCCATCGATAGGGTCACTCGAGCCTGGTACATAGTTCAGACGGCTGCCGACCCAGAAGGAAACTTTCTCCAACAAAGTCGTCGAATCGATGTAGCTCCCGAATTCGGTTGCGGCGAAACCGAAGAACTTGTCGGCCTCGGCGTAGCGGCTCGGACGAAGATACATCGATAGGTCGTACTCGGTCACCGGCGCCGGGTCGGTCTGCCCCTCGATTGTCGCGGCGTAGTCGACCCTGAGGTTACCCACCGGAACGTCCAGCTTGTGGATGCGGTTACCGTGCACACCACTGATCTCCAAGGGCCGCAGAGGCTTTCCGTCCAAGACAAATGACAACGACTCGGATACCTCGGTATTCGGATGCGGCGCGACGGCGATCTGGAACTCCAGGGTCGTCGGCGCGGTGATGTCGACTTCGAGCTCCGCCCCCACGTCTCGCTTCATCGGACCGATGGAGCGGTTGCGCCGCCTTCGGAATCCCAGGTCGACTGTGCCGCGTCCATTTCGCTACGTCTGATCCTGCGACGAACACTCGCACGGGGTGTGTCCACGACGGTCGACGGGATAAGGGCAGCCACTGGGGGCGGCCCACCCATTTCGGCGTGGTTGCCGATAACGCGTGCCTCTTTGATGTGCGTCAAGGCTGTCTCTCTGTCTGCCCGCAGAAGCGAGCGCTGGTACATGGCTAGGGGAAAGTCATCGCAGCACCGTCGACCAGCGACGAGCCTGCTGCATGGTCGAGATGACCGCGAGTGTCGAATCGGCGCTGTGATTACGGCTCGCCCCATCGGCGTGCAGACAGTCGTACCCGGCCCCGGTGTCCGGGTCCCACATGGGCTCCCCGGCGTCGTTGGCGCCGAAGAACCAGGCCACCGCTGCCTGCACGCCGTCGCACCACATTGGGTTGTCGTCGACGACTGCGGCGCGTGCGCACGCATCGGCCAGCGCGGACACCTGGGCGGGCTGCTGATCGAACCCGGGCCGGGCGTCGTCGGGACCTCTGCCCGCGATTGGAGTGGGCGACAGGTGCCCGCCGGCGGTTTCGTAGTCGACCAGCCACGCCAGGAGATCCAGGCCGCGCCGCCGTAGCGTCGCATCGTGCAGCTCGACCCCCGCGGCGATCATCGCCTCGGCGAGGACGGCGTTGGCGTAGGTGAGACGCGGTTCGGGCCACGGCCAGGCGGCGTCGCCGGTAGGTACCGCGATCGTGGCGGCGTAGTCGGAAAGGAGCTTGCGAGCCGCGGGGGGCTCCGGATCGTAGGCAAGCACGTCGGCGGCACCCAGTGCTGCGTACGCCATCGCCCGCGGCCACGGCGAGCGCTCCTGTGCGGCGCGCTCGAACTGGACGATGGCCGTTTGGCGGGCCCAGGCGACATTGCTGTGCAGAACGGTGGTGCCGAGCGCCCAGATGCACAGGCCCCAGCAGTCGTCGAGCGCCGGTTCGCCCGGCCAGCGGCCCGCGCTGTCCATCCGGGTGTAGCAGGCGCCGCTGAGTGCCTGCGCGTCGCCAAGGAATCGCAGCGAAACCGCGGCGAGACCATTTAGCGTCGTGTCGGGGCCGGGTTCTCGAGTGGCGACGACGAGCGCCCGCGCGACGTCGTCGGTGCGATAGCCGACGTCCTGTGACGGCTCGCCAGGGCGGGCGTGCTCGAAGGTGCCGCGGCGGTCAGTCAGCCCCAGCAGATGGTCGAAGTTTGGGGGCGGCATCGTTGCGGTCACACCCGTCTCCGCCGTTCCGCGAGGACGCGATGTGCAAGCCCCAGATAATCCTTGGCCACGACCGACCACGCCATCTCCGGTGCCCGTCGACGCGCCTCGGCCGCCATGGAGCCGGCAAGGCGAGGCTGCGTGACGATTTGGCGCAGCGCCGAGGCCAGCGCGGCCGGGTCGTCGTGGTCGACGACGATGCCCGCCCCGCCGCTGAGCAGCTCGGCAGCATGCGGAAATGCGGTCGCCACGACGGGCCTGCCGTTCGCTATCGCTTCGACGAGTACGCCGGAGGTCACCTGCTCCGTGGAGTCGTACGGCAGCACGACGACGGAGGACTGCTGGATGAGCGCGGCCAACATTGGACCGTCGTAGTAGCCGGGGTCGAATTTGACCGAATCCGCCACGCCGCTGCGCCGCGCCTGTTCGGTTCGGGCCTCGCGGTATGCCTCGCCGTCGGCGGCCACGACCTTGGGATCCGTTGGACCGGCGACGAGGTATTGAGGCCGACCCGCCGCATCGGCCAGCGAAGGCATCACGTCGATGACCCTCTCGATGCCCTTTCCAGGGCGCAACATGCCCCACGTCAAGATGGTGGGTCTGCTCGGGCGCTTCACATGAGGGACGCTGGGCACGGTCGCACCGTGCGGGATCGTGGTCACCTTGCGGCGGTCGACGGCGTAGGTCAGACACAGGCGTTGTAGTGCTGCCTCGGACATGACGACTACTTGGTCCGCCATCGCGGCAATCGCCTCGAGCACCGAACGTTGGTGTGAGGTCGGGTCTTTGGGGATCGTATCGGCGATGACGATCGACGGGACACGCAACCCTTCGGCGATGTCAACCACTTTGTCGCCGCAGAGGCCGTGCACGTGTTGGATGACCGCAACGTCGACCTCGTTGAGCAGGTCTTTGCATGCCGCGACGGATGACGCTGGGCCGTTAACCGGCTCTCCGATCAGCTGATTGCTCGGGGAAGGCTGTCCGTCGGCCACCCAAATGATGCCGGCCTCAGACCCGTGAGCGCTCAACGCACCGGATAGGCTCGCGCTGAACTTTGCCGGCCCGCACATTGGGGACGTATCAGTGCTGAGGATGCCAAAACGTACGGTGCGGGAAAACCGTTCCGGCGCAACGGGGGTAAACCTCGGCTCGTAGGTGGGCAGAGCGTTCAAGGTAATCCCGACGTGCGGTTGTTACCGGCGTGTCCGGCGTGAGCGGTTGCTCGGCATGATCAGCGGAAAACGGCTGATACATCCCGGACTGGCTGGGTTCCCAACACCTTGACGCTACACCCTGCGAGGTGGCGAAGGAGAACGGGCCGCCAAACACGCCGACGTGGCGGCCAAACTCTGCGCGGCCGAGGCGATAAACGACCACAAGAAGCGCTGAGGCGCGTACGCCCACGCGTATTGAAACCCGTTGCGCCTCAGACAAAATTCAGATGGAGTGCGCGCCGCGAAACGAGATGTGGGCTGGCAGGAAACATCCCACCAGCCCACTGTAGACCGGACTTGCTAGACGGCCGTCACTCCGACCGCCTGAGGGCCCTTGGCGCCCTGTGCGATGTCGAACTGGACTCGCTGGTTCTCCTCGAGCGACTTGAATCCGCTTCCGCTGATTTCCGAGTAGTGAACGAACACATCTTCGGCGCCGCCGTCGGGGGCGATGAAGCCGAAGCCCTTATCGCCGTTGAACCACTTCACAGTTCCCTGTGCCATACTTTTCAACTTCTTTCATTCTGAACGGATGCAGAAACGCATCCTCCGTAAGGCTAGCACGGACAGCCGCCCGCAACATTGCTCAGATTGTTCTAGCAAGAGATGCAACGCTTTTCGTAGGCGGGCTAAGCGCCCTTCAACTATTTGCCCGGCCGCCCGGATGCAACACCATGGGGTGTATTCTCGGTGGTGAACCGGTTCGTTTGTCAAAGTGATCCTGCCGCAGAATTGGGGCGGAACCAGAGCGACGCGCGATCCGATTCGTATGCCGATCGCCCGCACTCCGTCACGCCCGATCGGCCTCGAAACGAAGGATTTGCCGATGGGTCACCCGGACGTAGCCACTGGTCGTATTGCAGGTCAACCGATTTCGGCCACCCGTCCGGTCGTGACTGCAACATCATGAGTGCGCCGGACCGAAGGCGATTGGCCAGCCCAACCCGGGTTACCCTGGCCGCCGTACTGGCCGACGACGACCTTGACGGGGCGTGGTGGCCGCATACCGCATCGGTAGCACGCGAGCTGCCCGAACTGATCGAAGCCCTTGATGAACGCCTGGGCCAGATCATCGATATCGGTGTCAACTGGTCGGCGTTCGACGGTGTACTCGATCTCGACTCCTTGACCCGTCGCGGCACTGTTGTCGTTCCCGGTGCCAAGGCACGCCACCAACGTGTGATGACCGTTACCGGCAGCCAAGCACGAGCAAATCTCCTGGTGGTGCCGTGTCGGACCACCACCGCCCTTGCCGTTATGGTGCTGCGCCAGGCCGCGGGCCTTCCGATCCTGTCCAGCCACCTGGACACCCCCGCGTACCGAGCCGCCAACGACATCGTGAGCGCGGCACGGGCCGTATGCGAGAAGCGGGCAAAGCTCGCGAACAGCTCAACCTGACACAGCGCGCCGATGCGTTGATCGATGGCAGAAAGCGCTGATGCGCAACGACTTCCGCTAGCCCAGGCGGACACATCGTCACCGGCCGTCAATGACCTCGCATGCGCTTCGTGGCGTGTGACGTCATCTCTGTGACGACGGACCGGCCCTTGCCGCGCGGCGATTTCGCGGCGGCCGCCAGCAGGATATCGACGGCTTCGACGATCCCGGTCGCGATCTCATTGACTCCAGGCACGTTGTCGGGACAGGCGCAGAGGCACAGATCCATCACGTCGGCGTGAGAAGTAACCGTGATGTTCAACCCGCAGCCCTCCACCAACGGCTCAGCGGTGTGCATACCGACGATCTCGGCGCCGGCACAGTACGCAGGCCCCGGCTCACCTGAAGCAAACGAGACACTCACATGACAACTCGGTGCGCGCCATCGAGCCAGGCCCAGTCCTGTGTAGACCTGCATCCCTGCGTGCGCAACCCAGGGCGGGAGCAGCGACAGGATTGTCGCGGGATCGACTGCGGGATCGATCTTTTCGTCGAGGTCGTGGGCGATGTTCAACCTCTCGGCGGCCGTGTGGAGGTTGGTGAGCACCTGCACCGGGTCGGTGAGCTGAACCGGCACGCGAACCTGGCCCGCTGTCAACGATTTTCCTGCCTCTGCCGGATCGCCGGCTGGCAGCGACATCGGGACCTGCATCACTAACGGATCGTCGGGGACGACGTCGTACCGCTGCAGCCAGGCACGCAGGGACAGCGTGCAGGCGGCGAGGAAAACATTGGCGGTGCTGCCCCCGAACGCGCCGCTGACCGTCTTCACCTGAGCCAGCGGGATCGCGGCGAAGGCCATTGACCGCCGCTTGGTGAGTCGGGCGTTGAACACGGTCTGCGGCACTGGTCCTCTCATCGATGAGGTGGCCTGTGAATCCACGCGCGGACCGTCCGTGCGGCGCATCGCTTGCAGCACCCCTGTCACGCCTTCGACGACCAGCCAACCGCCCGCGATGTGGTTGTCCAAGATCTCGCTCACTGTGTCGGTGACGAGCGCGCCCAGTGAGGGTCGGGGGCCCAGGCTGGCCTCCTTCGGGAGTGTGTCTGCTGAGTCGTGCGGCCCGCCGGTCAACAGGCGCTCCCACACAGCGGCGACGCCGCGGCCCTCGTCGCTCAGTACCGGCGACATCTTCACCGCCAGCGCCCAGCGGCCTCCCGCCAGACCGTCGATAGTCCACGCTTTCCACAGCGATCGACGCCAGTCGTGGGATTCGGCGCTCAGTTGCGTGACTAGATCAGCGAGCTCGCGGCTGCCCCCGGGCGCGGGCACCGACGCGCACTGGATGTGTGGCGTCGGGTCGTAGTCGTCGATCTCGGCCCAGACCGGCTGGCCCATGCCCAGTGGCTTGCCCACCAGTCGACTGCGGAAGCGCGCCAACTGCGGAAGCGACGACGCCAACAGCCGATTTAGTCGGGCGTGGCTCAGGTGATGGGACGCCTCGAGGATGACCACGGCGACCGTATGCGCCGGCGTAGTCGGTGTTTGGGTGTGCAGCGCCGACGCGTTAGCGACGGACAGCCGAGTGACCATCAGCGTCTCGGACAATCTTGGTCATTGGGCGGATGCTTCATCATCTGATGCGACTTGTCGTTTCAGCTCGATCAGTTGCCTTGAGTACCGCCACTGTCAACCAAGCCGCCGCCTCAACATGCAAGCAGAGTGTCGACGCTGGACGCGTCTTCTGTCGCGGCTGCGGCCATCACGATGGCGTGTGCACGGTTGGGCGCGGTGTGCGCGGGGACGACCAGCAGGACGATCTTGTTGCCGTAGGTGTCCAGCACTCCCAGGGTGTTGGGCGGCTGGCGGTGGTAACCGTCGAGTCGGACGATTTGTCCGCCAATCGAAGCTTTTCGCGGTGCGTCCGCCCACTCGCCCAGGTTGTACGTCACGCGTGCCACAGCGCCGAGGCGCACCGACAGCACCGCAAGCAGATCAGGAAGCTCTGTCGGCAGATCATCGCTGTGTGGCCACCATGCCCCATCGACATATCCGGTGACGGGTAGTTTGCGCTTCAGGCGCAGCCGCGGCGTCTGCTGGGGTCCTGCCTGGCGCCGGCCGGAAGCGGCACCATTTTCTTGTGCCATGGGACGATCCTGTCTGAGCCTCGAACGGCCCAAATCATTCGAATCGGCGACGACACAATCTCAGATGGTCGCGTGCGACAAACCGCCGATAACTCAAACTCTACACCCTCGGCTTCCGTACCAGCCGGGCACCGACTGCCCAGCGAAAGCTGTTGCACCTCAGTGCTTTTCCGTGTTCCACACGATGGTGACCGCGGTCAGGACAGGGCGCTGCCCTTGCGCCACTCGATCCACGGCACGGTCCAGTCGCCGTTCTGCGACAGCTTCAACGGCGGGCCGCCGGTGTTGCGGATCTCGACGACATCGCCGGGCACGGAGAAGTTGTAGAACCATTGGGCGTTGTCGCTGTTGAGGTTGAGGCAGCCGTGGCTGGTGTCGGTGTTGCCCTGCGCCCACACTGTGGCGTTGAGCTGGTGCAGGTATATGCCGTCCATGCTGATCCGGGTGGCCCACGGGATGGTTACGCGATAGCCGAGGCGGGAGTTGATCGGCAGCCCGAAGGTCGACGAATCCATGATTACCGGGTTGGCCTTGTCCATCACGGTGTAGACACCCGGCGGAGTCCAGAAGCTCAGCGTGGTGCCGCCGATGGTCTCGGTGCCGCCCATGCCCATCGACGTCGGCATGGTGCGGACCAGGTTGCCGTTGTCGAAGACGCTGACCTGCTTGGTGTTGTCGTCGGCGATGGAGACGTGCGAGTCGCCGATCTTGAACGACACGTGCTCGTCCTCTTCGCCGTAGAGGCCGTCACCGAGCGGTGTGCCGTAGAGGTTGGCCGCGACGGCAACGGATGTGCCTGGGGCGTAGTACTTCTCGGGTCGCCAGTGCGCGGTCTGGTCGTCGATCCAGTTCCACGACCCGGCGACCGGCGGGTTCGTGGTGACGACGAGGTGACGTTCGGCGTTGGCCTTGTTGTCGATGGGTTCGTCGAACCTCGCGACGACGACCATGCCGACGCCGTACGTCGCGCCGTCCTGGAGCAGGCCACCGCCGGTGGTGTCGAGATACACCTCGGTCTGGTCGCTCGGGGTCAGGGTGGTGAAGCTGGACGTCTGGCGAGATGGCATCCCGCCGGGCCCGCGGGCAGCAATGGTCAGGGTGTAGGTGCGGCCATAGCCGAGCTGGGTGGTGGGCTTCCACGTCTTGGCGTCGGGGGTCATGACGCCGGGGATGGACTTACCGGCGTCGTTTTCGAGCTCGACGGTGTCGAGGGTGCCGCTGTCGGCGGTGACGAGGACGCGGCCGCTGGGGCTGACGTCGGTGGCGCCGGCCGGAGGCTGGATGGAGAGCGCAGCCGGCACGAGCGGCGACGGCCGAGGGACCGCCTGCGGTACGGGGGCGGCAGTCATCGTCTGGCAGTGGTCGGCGCAGTCGGGAGTCGTGGTGACGACGACGCCGCCGAGCACCGCGAGGACGGCGAACACGGCCGCCAGGCAGGCACCGCTGACACGGCGAGTAGACGTCAACTGTTCTCCACTATGGTTCGGCGAGGGCCGGGACGGCTCAATAATAGACAGGTCGCGTCGGGGTCGGCGCACCACGGCTGAGCTGTGCGAATTCGTAATCGTCTTGTTGCGCGGGTGAATTCAGGGCTTCTCCGCGCGGTGTCCGCAGTGGTCCAGACGACGGGCTTGCCGATGGCGTCGGCGAGCTGCCAGGTCAGGCCGTTGGCGAGCCGGGCGGCGATGATCTGCTGGTGATCTCGTCTCGAGTCATACAGTCATCATCGGCCGGAGTCGCGGTCAGCGCTCGGCACACTTATGTGCCGATTTGCCCGCGTACCGAGCGACAATCGGTATTCACGTCGAGGTTGCACCAGCGGGTCACTCGTCATTACCCGGCGCCGCACCGGAGATCTTCTTCTGACACCTGGCTGAATCCTGCGGCGCGCTGGACGATGGGCTCGTAGCGTGAGGACGTCTATGAGATGGGAACCGGTGGCAGCGTGAGCGACACGACGACATGTGCAGTCGTCGGGGGCGGCCCGGCGGGACTGTTTCTCGGATTGTTATTGGCGCGCGCCGGCGTCGAGGTCACCGTGTTCGAGAAGCACGCCGACTTCCTGCGCGATTTCCGCGGCGACACGGTGCACCCGGTCACCTTGCGCCTGCTCGACGAGCTCGGCCTGTTCAACCGATTCGACAGCTTGCCGCACAGCGTCGTCGAGAAGGGTCAATTCGACGTCGACGGTCATCTGTACACACTCGTCGACTTCCGTCGCCTCCGCCAGCCGCATCCCTATGTGGCGATGGTGCCGCAATGGGATCTGCTCGACCTGATCGCTGAGACCGCCCAGAACGAGCCCACTTTCACGCTGCGGATGCGATCCGAAGTCACCGGCCTCATGCGCGCTGGAAACGCGGTCACCGGCGTGCGCTACACGGGCCCGGATGGCCCCGGCGAACTGCGAGCCGACCTGACAGTGGGCTGTGATGGGCGCACGTCGGTAGTCCGCCGCGACGCCGCGCTGCCGATACGGGAATACCCGGTGCCCTTCGACGTCTGGTGGTTTCGAGTGCCCCGCGACCAGAACGCGCAATACTCGCTGATCCCGCGCACCAGACCAGGCCGGGCGCTGGTCATGATTCCTCGCGAGAACTACTTTCAAATCGCATACCTGATTCCCAAGGGCAGCGACGCGGACTTGCGGGCACGTGGGCTCGAGTCGTTTCACCGCGAACTCGCCGAGTTGATCCCCGAATCGTCGTCCGATGCCATTACGTCCTGGGATGACGTCAAAGTCCTCGACGTCCGGCTCGATCGCTTACGGCGCTGGCACGCCAACGGGGTGCTCTGCATCGGTGATGCCGCACACGCGATGTCTCCGGTCGGAGGTGTCGGCATCAATCTGGCGATCGCCGACGCGGTCGCCGCCGCCGGCCTGCTGGCACAACCCCTTCGTACACATCGGCTCACGACCAAACAGCTCGCTGCCGTCCGTCGGCGCCGATTGTTGCCGACTGCCGCCACCCAGGCTCTGCAACGCATCCTGCACCGCGTCCTGCTGGCTTCCGTTCTGCAGGGCCACCAGGCGGCCAAGCCGCCTGCAGCGCTGCTGAACCTGCTCGAGCGCGTTCCTCAGTTGACGGCTGTTCCCGCCTACATCATCGGCGTCGGCCTGCTGCCCCAGCACGCGCCGGACTTTGCCCGACGCTAGCCGGGCCATGATGCGGCCGGCCGCGCTCGCTCGCAGTGCCGCACAGTCGCTGAGGCCGGGGGCCGAACCCGTTGGCGTTTCCGGGGTTGGTGGTGGCGGCGGCGGTGGCGTTGGGGTTTGCGGTGTTGACGGTGCCGAAGTTGTACGCGCTCAGCGTGATTGGCGTGATGGCGTCGGCTTTGTTGTCGTCGTCGATCGCCCGCGCAGGCGATCAAGGTGATCCCGGCCGCCGGGCAACGAAGACATCGTCGACGCGATCACTGCCGTGGCGGCGGCGCGCGATGTCGGCTCCGTCGACGACGCCCGCGCCGAGGATCTTCGACGGCGCTTGTCGGCGCTGACCTACAGCACTCAGGCGAGTAGGTCCTGAACGGCGTCGTTGTAGACGTGGTCCAGCCGATGACATCGACAGAGATGCCTCGGTCGGCTTCGAGACCGAGAGCAAGTACCGGCTACGCCTGGTCGGCTACCCGAGTGTCCTCGGTGCTCAGTCTCAGGTGGCCTGGAACGCCAAGTGGTACGGCATCCACGGGGAGCCTCGGATCTTTCAACGGCTCCCGTCGGACGGCTCACGTCGATTACGTGATCGTCCCTAGGTGACGGAACAATCAGCGATGGAACCCTGGCTCAGCCACCTCCGGTTCGGTGAGCTGGTACGGGGGCGGCGCGATGACCTCGGGGGCCGGTGCCTCCGCCGGTGCGCTCGCTACTTCACCACCGCCCTCAGCAGGCGCACCGCCGATGTTCTCGGTGGACTCCCCTGCGACGTCCGGGGCGCCGCTGGATATCGGCCTCGGTGAGACCCAGACCAGCAGATCCTGGACCCCGTCGTTGTACACGACGCTGTTGGGCGTGTCGCCCACGACGTCGAAGTAGAGCGTGCCGGTGGTCTGGCCTCCCGGAGGCGCTGGGGGGATGTCCCCGCCGATGACGCGGTAGTTCTGCCCGCTCTGAGCGCGGGCATTGAACAGCGGGATCAACGGAGTGGCCCAACCGCCCAGCCCTTCGACGGTCACGGTTGAGGCATACAACCGGCCGTTGTGGGGCACGGCGTCGGAGCTCGGGGAAAGGCCCATCACCGTGTAGCCGATCATGGGAGCGCCGGTGCCGTAGTCGTTCAGCGTCTCCTGCACACCGTACAGCTTGATGTTGTTGGCCGCCGACGCCGGCACCGCCGTGCTGGCCGCCATGCCGATCGCAACCGCGGCAACGCCAACAGGTGCCACAAGTTTTCGGATCTTCACCCTGACTCCCTTCTGTGTCCACGCTGTGTCCAGCGCGAACGTTACCTCCCCGGATCAATGTGCAAACGCAAACTACCGCAATCGAACGCTCCGTAACACGAGACACCGTTGACGCGATTACAACTGCAATAACAAAAACCTCATCAGTCACAACCGTTGCGGAGGACGCGTGCAACGCCGATGGAAAGCCGCTGCCGGCGCGATTGCGCTCGCGGTCGCGGCGGCGTTGGGCGGGGTGTCTCCGGCGGCTTCGCGGGCTGAGCCCGCGGCGGCGTCCAAGGATTTCTCGAAGCCGGCGATCGTGATTCTGGGGTACGGGCTCAATCCCGACGGCACGATGCGCACGATTCTGCGCCGACGTGTGCTCACCGGCCTCACGCTCGCGCAGTTCTTCCCGCAGTCGCCGATCATCGTGACCGGAGGCAACCCACAGAACGGCAACACCGAAGCGGGGCAGATGCGCAAGATGCTGATGCTGCTCGGCTTTCCCGACAATCGAATCATTGTGGAGGACAAGGCCAATAGCACGGTGCAGAACGCTCAGTTCTCGGTGCCGCTGGCGAAGCAGGCCGGTACCTCGGGGATCATCCTGGTGACGTCGACGACGCATCAGGGCCGTGCCGACGGGGACTTCGCCGATGCGGGCGGCAACCTTCTGGCGACGGTGAGCTATCCCGATGGGAACCCGTCGGTCAACGTCGCCCAGTTCGCGCATGACGCCATAAGCCCGTTCGTCAACGTCGGCTAGCCCATGTCAGGTCGTCGGCACGCCTGGCGCCGGCTTGGTACCGAAGGCAGCGAATACCGCTAACGGATCCAGGTAGTCGCGCCAATGCACGATCTTGCGGTGCTTGACCGTGATGACCGAGATGAATCGGTTGACGTATGGCGCACCGGTGCGCACAACCGTGCCGTGCATGGTGTACTCCAGGACCACCACGGACTGATCGGAGTCGTAATAGCGGTGCACGTCGCTGCTGCCCGACTGAACGATGGACTCGCCGTAATCGGAATACAACTCCGCCAGCGCCTCGCGCCCGACGATCCGGCGCGGGTAGTCCGGGACCGTGATGATGTATTCGACCACCACATCGTCGGCGTGCATATCAAAGAAGTTGTCGCCATCGACCAGGCCGTGTAGTGCTTCGGCGACCACTTTGAAGTAGGGCCGCATCGCGGCATACTTCGCCATGTCTCGCGCCGTCATGGACGCCTCCTGTTTCCGCTGTGCACCTTGACTCTAGAGGCCGACCCGACAGGTTCAGTTCGCTCGACGCGTGCGCAGCTGCCATATCGTGACGCGGCCCGGCGTACTGTTCGGCCGTGCACGTCGACGTGATGACGGTTCCGCAGCCGCTGGACAAGGTGGACGACCTCGCTCGGCGTACGCAGGCCGCGGGCTTCTCCGGTCTGCTGTTCACCGAAACGGGTCGGACCGCCTATCTCAACGCCGCGGTGGCATCGCAGGCGGCGGCCGGCCTTGAACTGTTGACCGGCGTCGCGGTGGCGTTTCCGCGAAGTCCGTTCGTGACAGCGGCGACGGCATGGGAACTGCAGGAGGCGACGGGCGGGAAGTTTCGGCTGGGGCTTGGTACGCAGGTGCGCACTCATGTCGTGCGGCGGTATGGCACGGCGTTTGAGCGGCCGGGTCCGCGGTTGCGTGACTATGTGCGGGCGGTGAAGGCATGTTTCGCAGCATTTCGTACGGGGACGCTCGATCATCACGGCGAGTTCTATGACTTGGACTTCATCAGTCCGCAGTGGAGCGCGGGGCCGATCGACGCGCCGGATCCGAAAGTCGATGTGGCGGCGGTGAATCCGTGGATGCTGCGGATGGCCGGCGAAGTAGCGGACGGGGTGCATGTCCATCCGCTGGGCGAGCCGGGCTATCTGGCGCGTCATGTGATGCCGAATGTGGCTGAGGGAGCGGCGAAGTCGGGGCGCGCGGCGTCGGACGTTGCGGTGATTGTGCCGGTGATGACGATCGTGGGCGACAGCGACGAGGAACGCCACAATGAGCGGGAGCTGGTGCGGGCGAGCATGAGCTTCTACGGAAGTACGCCGAACTACGCGTTCATCTGGGACGAGGCTGGCTTTGAGGGGACGACCGCCCGCATCCGGGAGAGGCAGAAGGCTGGCGACTTCAAGGGAATGGCGGCCCAGATCACCGACGAACACATCGCGACCTTCGCCACCGAGTCGACGTGGGACGGCTTGGCCGACGCGCTGATCGAGAAGTACGAGGGAATCGCGACGCGCATCGTCCTATACAACGCGCTCGGCGATCACGAGCGCTTCGAGCGATATGGCGTCGTCGCGCGATCGATATTCGCGCCGCGCGAACATTAGACACCAATTTCTCACGGGCCGGCCCGTGCGGCCATGCACACAACATCCGTTTGCCGGAGCGGGATGCTATTGCGCGGTACCGATGACAAAGGCGTCGATGTTCTCGTCGTAACCGACCGTTTCATCCACGAAAAGTTCCCCAACCGTGTGGCCATCCTCCGCGACCGCAAGGAATGTGAATTCCTCCTCGTCGTATCTCACCGACCCTTGCACGAACATCGCCGCGACCTCGTGCCCATCCGCTCCGAAAACGACAAGCTTCAACCCTCCGGCATCCTTGAGGTACTGCGCCGCTTCGGCACGTGTCGTGACCATCGCTACGATTCCTCTCTGCTGGCGGCTTTGGTTGCACAGAGTATCCCGAAACCAAACGTCGCCCGGGCCGTGCTCGCGGCTTCGCGTCAGACCCGGATGCGACGATGCCACTATGCCGCACGACTGGTTCTCGAAACTCACCGGTTTCCGGGAAGAGAGCTACGAGCTCACCCGGAGCCAACTCGACATTGAAGGCGATGAGCTGGTCTCGACGGTCAACGGCAAGCGCTATGGCGCCGGGAGCCTTTCATTGCCGACATTGGCCGAATTGCGCAACCGGGTCGACGTCCCTCGTGACAAGCGCAGCACCGTGCGGGGTGTCACCGGAGACGCGCGGGCCATGCATGCGGACGCCGAACTGGAGGGAGCGCTGTTTCAGGTCGCCTCGCAGTTCAACCTGCTGGAGATGGCGGGGCCGAGCGTCAGCCCCGAGGACGGGGTGACGCGTTACGGCGGTGACCACACGCAGGGGCCGGCGTGCGCGATCGCGGCTGGCGGTCGGACTGCACCGCGATGTCGAGGTCACCGATGTGCGCGAAGGCGCACGACGCCACGTCTCGCAGGCGTTTTGTTCGGCGCTACCGGTCGCGTACGGAAGCGTGTCGGCAGTCGGCGTGGGAGCCGTTTGCGCGACTCGTGTTGGAGGCGACGTATGAGGCGACTCTGTTGGCAGCGGTCGAACAATCGCTGGCTGGGAGGTCGAATACCGTGCTGCTGACGCGCGTGGGCGGCGGGGTATTCGGCAACGCCGATGCATGGATCGATGACGCGATCGTGCGGGCGCCGACGCTCGTGGAGCGTGCCGGACTGGATATCCGGCTGGTTAGTTATGGTCAAGTGCACCAGTTGTTTCGAGCGATCACCGAGCGATTCGGTGGATAACGGTCAGCGCTGGCCGCACGACGAGATACTCCACGCCTGGTGGGTGCAACCAGGACGTCTACTTGCCGGCGAGTATCCGGGCGCAACTACGCCAGCGAAAGCCCGCGAAAAGATCCGTCCGCTCATCGACGCGGGAGTCGACTCAATCGTGGATCTGACGACAGCTGACGACCACCTCGCCTCGTACCGAGAGGCGCTTGAACTCGCGGCGACGCAGGCCGGACGACAGATACATCACTTCGCCCATCCCATTCCGGACATGAGTGTTATCGACCAGGACGGCTACGACCGAATCCTTGCGCGCATTCGAGACGAAACAAACAGTGGCGGAGTGGTTTACCTTCACTGCTGGGGCGGGAAGGGCCGCACCTGCACCGTAGTCGGATGCCTCCTCATTGACGACGGACTCGACTATGAGTCCGCAATCGCTCGCATTGCCGAGTTGCGGGCCGGGACGCGCAAGGCCCTCGAGGTGTGCCCGGAGTCGCTGTCTCAGCATCGGCTGCTGTGGGAGCGCGCGGCAAAGCGGATTCACCGCCTCTAGACGGCTCGCTATGCGTGTTTACTCTGGACGGCGCTCACGAGAACATCGGACCGACGGTGCCGGGCAGATACTTTCGCGGCGCGCCCTGTCCTCGTCATCGTCGGCTCCGAGGTGTGGTGTCCGTCGTCGTGTCGCACGGGTCGTTGATGCGATTGTCGCGCAACGTGATCAGCAGAACACCCGAATCCATATCGAGAGTGGCCGGTCAGGGGAAGGATGAGTCCAGAGGAGGCAGAACCCATGACTTACACACCCGCACAGTTACAGGAGCGAACCCTGCACCGCCGCGCCATCGAAGCCGCCATCTGGGGCATGCCAGCGGTGAACTACGACGCGATGTACCAGGCCCTGGTGCGCGACGCCAAGGGTGCCTCGAACCAAATCGTGTACTGGTCACGGCTGCTGGACTGGAAAAACCAGACACTGACCCCCAACCCCGACGCGATTTATCTAATGCCGTTCTACGACACCACCAACGGGCCGGTGGTTCTCGAAATCCCTCCTGCCGACGACGGTTCGATCACCGGCTCCGTCGACGACGCTTGGCAGTGCGCGATCGCCGACGTCGGTCCGGCGGGCATCGACGAGGGTAGCGGTGGAAGGTTTCTGATCTTGCCGCCAGATCATCAGAGTTCGGTACCCGACGGCTACCTCCCTATGGCGTCACCAACCTTCTGCGGTTACGCCCTGCTGCGTTCCAATCTCGGCAGCGGGAGCGAGTCCGACATCGCGAAGGCCGTCGCCTACGGCAAGCGGGTGAAGTTCTACCCCCTGGCCGACGGGCACGACGCGGCACAGACCACGTTCGTCGACGCCGCCGACGTCTTGTTCGACGCCGCGATCACCTACGACTCCTCCTTCTTCGAGTCCCTCGATCGCAGAGTCCAGTCGGAACCTTGGCTGACCCGCGACAAAGCCATGATTGACACGCTCAAGAGCATCGGCATCGAGAAGGGCCGACCCTTCGCGCCCGACACCGCCACCACGACCGCACTGACCGACGCCATGCAGGAAGCGCACGCCTGGCTCGACATCAGCTACGAGGAGGTCTTCGCCGGGACGTTCTATGACGACGCCCGATGGGCACTGCCTGCGCCACCAGAATTCGTCGAGGCGACGACGACCGGCTTCGGCAATCCCGACTCCTATCCCGTCGACTACCGAGGTGTCGCGTACTCCTTCGCGTTCTTCAGCGCCAAACATTTGGGGAGCGGGCAGTTCTACCTGATGACCATCAAAGACAAGAACGGCGACGCCTTCGACGGAGCGGCGACCTACCGGCTCGCGGTGCCCCCGAACGTGCCGGTGAGTCTGTACTGGTCGGCGACCGCGTACAGTCGCGCTACCCATACCCTCATGCGGGACATGCCGTGGGCCAGTCGATCCTCGAACACACCCGGTCTGCAGGCCGAGGACGATGGGTCAGTGATTCTGTTCTTCGGCCCCGAACCGCCGGACGGACACGAGAGCAACTGGGTCCCCACGCAGAAGGACGGTCAGTTCGAGGTCCTCTGCCGCTTCTACGGCCCGGATAAGGCCTTCTTCGACAAAACCTGGCGGCTGCCCGACATCGAACGCGTCCAGTGAACGGTCAGCTTGGTTGATCGCGCAGACGCAGGGCCGGACGATTCTGTGTCTCCAATAGTCCGCATTTGAGGCCCGCCATGGTGGGCACGTTGCCCCGACGCACTCCGCGCCGCCGTGAGCTCATCCACCTCTTCGTGCAGCTTGTCCATCAGGGCACGCCGGTAGGTCTCCGCGGGCAAGCTTGTTACGCGCGGTGTGCGACCGATTGCTGTCAGGGATCTTGTCCGAACGAGTTTGCCCACGGCGTCCCTCCCCCTCGCAACAATGCGGTTGTGCAGTTATGCTGCGCGGCGGTGACATCGAGGGCCCGGCCGTGCAA
>Ga0207693_10002097_pt1 | contig 17401 bp, 16 predicted proteins | sample LARL81metaG_FD_184347 | JGI IMG/M metagenome (GOLD analysis project Ga0207693, IMG submission 184347) | Corn, switchgrass and miscanthus rhizosphere microbial communities from Kellogg Biological Station, Michigan, USA - LAR L8-1 metaG... | ecosystem: Host-associated > Plants > Roots >...
CAGCACGTCGTGGCCGAACTCCTGTCGGAACCCGAACGCCAGCCGGACCGCGGCGACGCACGCGGCGACGTCGTCGGCGTTGACGTGGATGATCGGGACGTCGTAGCCCTTGGCCAGGTCCGACGCCCACGTCGTCGAGCGGGAGTCGTCGGGGTCGGTGGTGAACCCGACCTGGTTGTTCTGGATGATGTGGATCGTGCCGCCGACGGTGTAGCCGTCGAGCGCCTGCAGGTTGAAGGTCTCGGCGACCACGCCCTGGCCGGGGAACGCGGCGTCGCCGTGGAGAATCACCGGGATCGCCGCGTCGGTGTCGCGGTGCGCGTGCGGGCCCTGGCGGGTGGTCTGGGCCGCGCGCGTCGCGCCTGCCGCGACCGGCGCCACGAACTCGAGGTGGCTCGGGTTGGACTCCAGGCGAACGATGATCGACTCGCGGCCGGGCAGCTGGTAGCTGCCCTGGGCCCCGTGGTGGTACTTGACATCGCCGGTGCCGCCCTGCGGGATCGTCGTGATCGGCTCGAGCGTCGACGTGCCCTCAAACTCGGCGAAGATCGTGTCGTAGGGGCGGCCGAGGTTGTGAGCGAGGATATTCAGCCGTCCGCGGTGGGCGGTGCCGATCACGACCTCGCGGCCGCCCCGGTCGGCGGCGAGCTCGATCAGCTCGTCGAGCATCGGGACGGTCATGTCCAGTCCCTCGATCGAGAACTGCTTCTGGCCGAGGTAGGCCTTGTGCATGAACCGCTCGAGCGCGTCGACCTCGGTCAGCCGCCGCAACATCGCCTTCTGCTCGTCGGTCGACAGCGGCTTGCGGAAGCGTCCTGACTCGATCGCCTCGCGCAGCCACAGCCGCTGGCGGTGTGAGGCGATGTGCTCGATCTCGTAGGCGATCGGCCCGCAGTAGGTCTCGCGCAGGTGCGGCAGCGCGTCGGCCAGCGTGTCGCCCGCCACGTACATCCTGAGGATGCGCGACGGGATCTTCGTCATCAGCTCGGGGGTGAGGCCCAGCGGCTCGGGATCGAGCGCGGGGTCGCCCTCGGGCTCGCGGCCCAGTGGATCCAGGCGCGCGGCGAGATGGCCGTGGGTGCGGTGTGCCTTTAGCAGCGAGGTGGCGGCCTGCACGGCTTGCAGCAGTTCCTCGTCGGGTGCGGCCGGGATCGCGGCCGGCGCAGCGGAGGGCGCGCCGGCAGCCGGCGGCGGCGCCGCGGCGGGCACGGGAGCGGCAGGCAGCGCCGGGAGTGCAAGCCCGAGATCTCCAAATACGCGCTCGTAGAAGCCGTCCTCGCCGCGCAGGTAGGCCTCGATGCGCTGCAGGAAGCGGCCGGATTCGGCGCCCTGGATGATCCGGTGGTCGTAGGTCGAGGTCATCGTCATGACCTTCTCGGCGCCGATCGCCTCCCCAATCCGACCGAGGCCAACCGGGTACGCGATCGAGCCCGTCGCGACGATGGTCCCCTGGCCCGTCATCAGCCGCGGGACCGATGCGATCGTGCCGATCCCGCCCGGGTTGGTCAGCGACACGTTCGCGCCGACCAGATCATCGGCGGTGAGCGTGTTGGTGCGCGCCTTCTCGACGAGCGCGTTGTAGGCGTCGAGGAACTCGTCGAAGCTGAGGCGGCCCGCGTCGCGGATCACCGGGACCATCAGCGTCCGGCTGCCGTCCTTGCGCTCGACGTCGACGGCGAGACCAAGGTTGCAGCCGCCGTCGCCGATGCGATGGGGCTTGCCGTCGATCTCTTCGAAGTGATGGGCCATCACCGGGAGCTCTTCGGTCGCGACGCGCGCGATCGCGTAGGCGATCAAGTGGGTGAACGAGACGCGGTGGCCGGCCTGCTTGAGCGCCTGACGGCGCTGCTCGAGCTCGGTGACAGTCAGCGTCCTGAACGATGTCGCGGTCGGGATCGACCGGCTCTCGTCCATGTAGCGCGCGAGCGCCGCGGCGCCGCCCTTGATCAGCGTCGCGCTGCTCTTCGACGCCGGCGCGGGCGCCGCGGAGGCGCCGTTGCCCATCGCCGCGGCGAGCACATCGGCCTTGGTGATCCGGCCGCCGCGCGCGGTGCCGTGCACACCCGCGAGGTCGATTCCCTGCTCGGCTGCGATCCGCCGCGCAACAGGCGAGACGTTGGCTCCGTCGGCGGGGGCCGCCGCCGACGTCGGCTGTGCGGGCGCGCCGTCGCTCGCGGCGGGCTCGGTGGGCGCTGGCGGGGCGCCGTCCTGCGCGCCGGCGGTCATCCGCGCGATCACCTGGCCGACCGAAACGGTCTCCCCGTCCTGGGCGATGATCTCGACGATCTGGCCCGTGGCCGGCGCGGGCAGCTCCATGTCGACCTTGTCGGTGGAGATCTCGACGACGGTGTCGCCCTGCTTGACGGGGTCGCCGACCTTGACCGACCACTCGAGGATCGTCCCTTCGGTGACCGACTCGCCGCCGGTGGGGGTGACGATGTCGATCATCTTGCCGACGCTGGCCTCGGTCGCGGCCACGCCCTCGGCCTCGGTCGCTGCTCCCGCAACCTCCTCCTCGGGGGTGGCGGGCGGCGACTCCGCCGATACGGGCATGGCGTCGGTGACAGAGCCCCCGTTGGGGGAAATCTCGGCCAGGATCGCACCTACGGCAACCGTGTCGCCCTCGGCGGCGTGGATCTTGACGACCGTGCCCGAGGCGGGCGAGGGAACCTCCGCGTCGACCTTGTCGGTCGAGATCTCGACGAGCGTCTCGTCGGCCGCGACGGTGTCGCCCTCCTGCTTGTGCCATTCGAGCACCGTGCCCTCGGCAACCGAGTCGCCCATCGCGGGCATGACGACCTCAACGATGCTGGTAACGCCTGTCATTTACCTTCAACTGTAACGACTGATCCGCGGTCCGGATACGTCCGGGACGTGTCCTGCGGCGCTGTTCGATCACGAACCCCAGCGACCCCGCAAACGGCCCCAAGCCGCCCAGGATCACGACGTTGACGGCCAGCCACAACGGAATGATCCGGGCGCGAGCCGCCGCCAGACAGACGAGCGACATCCCGATCCACATGACGCCGTGCGCCATGCCCAGGATGAACGTCGCCGGCTGCGGCGATCCCAGCACGAACGCGCAGATCAGCAGCGACACGTAAATGGCGGAATGGCTGAACGACGCGGCCTCCAGGCGCCGGAACGTGATCGCTTTCATGTTCGCGTGAGCAGCGCCGCCACACGCCGCAACGGCTCGTCGGCCTCGGCCGGCCAGCGATCGACATCCTCGGGCCACCAGGCGAACGCGTCGTGCTCGTCGTCAGGGTTGACGGTCGCCCCTTCGGGCAGCCATGCCTGGCCGATCAGCATCGCGATCTGTGTCGGGAGCAGCACGAGCGCCTCGATCCGCAGCTTCTGCGCCTGCACCGACCACTCCTCGCGCAGCTCCCGGCCGAGCGTGTCCACCGGGTTCTCGTCGATCTCCACCGAGCCGGCGGCGCCCAGCGCCCAGCGGCCCGCCCACGATGCAAGCCAGCTTGCGCGGCGGCCGGCCAGCCAGGACCCGTCCGCCCCGCGCACGACGCACAGCACGGACATGCTCCGCGCCGCGAAATCCGGCAACAGCCGCAGCGCCCACCGCACGGGCTGGAGCTCCAGCGACAGCCCCGCGGCGTCGGATTCGAAGTCGACGAGCCTGGCGGCGAGCCCGTCGTGACTGGGTGAGCCCCGCTCGCGCAGCTCGTCCAGCGCCTCGTCAGCGGCTTCGGTTGCGCCGGCCGACGGCTCGAATGTGTCGGCGTGCCAGCGTACGTCGACCTGCTCGGGCTCCCATGGCCCGCGGGCGAGGATGCCAGCCGCCGTCGACACCCCTACACCGTAGCGATGGCGGAATCGGCCCGCTACGGTCTCACGGGTGTCGGAGCGTCGCCTGAAGCACTGGGGATGGGGCTACGAAGACGAGCAGCCTTCCCACGCCGACCTCACCGAGGCGGCCGCCCTCATCACCGGGCGACTGGGGTTCGGATCGACCGAGCCCGAGCGACCGGTGTCCTTGGCGGAGATCACCCTGCCGGCGCCGCGGCTCAGTCCGCCCAGGGCCCTGCAGGAGATCTGCCGCTCAGACACCTACGACCGTGTGCTCCACGCCTATGGGCGCTCGTACCGCGACATCGTCCGCGCATTCCGCGGCCGTTTCGACCACCCGCCCGACGTTGTCGCCCACCCGCGAGACGAGGACGAGGTGCTGGCGGTGCTCGATTGGGCGGTGTCGGCAGGCGCCGCGGTGACCCCGTTTGGGGGCGGCACGAGCGTCGTTGGCGGCCTCAGCGGGCCACTCGGCGACCGGACCGGGCTCGTCTCGATAGACCTCAAGGCGCTTGACCGCGTGCTCGAGGTCGACCCCGTGTCCCAATCGGCGCGCATCCAGGCCGGCGCGACCGGGCCGGTCCTCGAGGACCAGCTCAGCGAGCACGGGCTGACGCTGCGCCACTTCCCGCAGTCGTTTCAGTTCTCGACGCTCGGCGGTTGGATAGCGACTCGCGCAGGCGGCCACTTCGCGACCGTCTACACGCACATCGACGACCTCGTCGAATCCGTGCGCGCGCTGACCCCCGTGGGCGCCTGGGAGTCGCGGCGGTTGCCCGGCTCCGGCGCTGGGGTCTCGCCCGACCGGATGCTGCTCGGGTCCGAGGGCACGCTTGGCGTGATCACCGAGGCATGGATGCGCGTGCGCCCGCGGCCGACCCAGCGGGCGTCGGCGGCCGTCCAGTTCGACGACTTCGCGACCGGCGCCGACGCCGTGCGCATGCTGTCGCAGTCGGGCCTGTACCCGACCAATTGCCGCCTGATCGATCCCGGCGAGGCCGAGATGACCGGCGCGGGCGACGGCTCGCACGCGCTGCTCGTGCTCGGATTCGAGTCCGCTGACCACGACGTGGAGCCGTGGATGTCACGAGCGCTCGAGTGCTGCTCAGACCACGGCGGCACTTGGGAGCGTCGCGGCTCGGGCGGCAGCGGCAGCGGCGGTGACCGCAACGCGGCGGTCGGGAGCTGGCGCGACGCGTTCCTGCGGGCGCCGTATCTGCGTGACACGCTGATCGCGATCGGAATCCTGTCCGAGACGTTCGAGACGGCGATCACGTGGGATCGGTTCGAGGAGTTTCACCAGACGGTGCTCGAGCGCGCCGGCGCGGCGGTACGAGAGGTGTGCGGCGCGGGCTCGGTGACGTGCCGGTTCACACACGTGTACCCGGACGGCCCTGCGCCGTACTACACGATCCTGGCGCCCGCCGCGCGTGGCTCCGAATTGGAGCAATGGGCGCAGATCAAGCAGGCCGCGTCGGACGCGGTGATCGACTGCGGTGGCACGATCACCCACCACCACGCGGTCGGCCGCGATCACCGCCCGTGGTACGACCGTCAGCGGCCCGAGGCTTTCGCGCAGGCGCTGCGAGCCGCCAAGCGCGCCGTGGATCCTTCCGGCGCGCTGAACCCCGGCGTCCTGATCGACCCATAGCCGTGATGTCGGGCCCGCTGTATGACCGCATCGGGACGACCTACACGTCCACGCGCCGGCCCGATCCGCGGATCGAGCGCGCGATCCACGACGCGCTCGGGGATGCGCGGTCGGTGATCAACGTCGGCGCGGGCGCCGGCGGCTACGAGCCCGCCGATCGCGAGGTCGTCGCCGTCGAGCCTTCGCCGGTGATGATCGCCCAGCGTCCCGCCGGGGCCGCTCCCGTGATCCGCGCCGAGGCCGAGAGCCTGCCGTTCGAAGACGGTTCGTTCGACGCGGCGATGTCCGTGCTCTCAGACCACCACTGGAAGGACCGCCGGGCAGGCCTGCAGGAGCTCAGACGGGTGGCGCGCACGCGCGTGGTGCTGTTCAACATCGACCCGGCGCGGGCCAACGCACTCTGGATGACGACCGAATACCTGCCCGCGTTCCTCGACCTGATCGAGCCTCAGTACCGCCGGGAGGGCTACTGGGCGAGCGAGCTTCGCTCGATCTTCGGGACCGTCCGGATCAAGGAGGTGCCGATCCCCCACGATTGCGCCGACGGGTTCTATGGCGCGTTCTGGCGCCGGCCGCACGCATACCTCGACCCGGTCGTGAGAGCGGGAATCTCGGTGTTCGCGCAACTCGATCCCGGCCACGTCGAGCGCGGGATCGCGGCGCTCGCGTCCGACCTCGAGTCGGGCGCCTGGGAACGGCGCCACCGCGACCTGCTCGCGCTCGACGAGCTCAGCCTCGACTACTACGTCGTCGTCGCCGAGCTCTCCGATTAGTCTTGGCTCATGGCCTCGCGAGCCGATCCGTACCTGGTTCTGGGCATACGCGCTGACGCTTCCGATCAGGAAGTCCGTAGCGCCTACCGCCGCCTGGTTCAGCTCCACCACCCCGACCACAACCACGGCTCGCCCGAGTCTGAGCGGCGCTTCGAAGAGGTTCAGGAGGCCTACGCGCAGGTGCGGAAGCTCCGGGCGAGCGGCGCGCGTGCAGCCGCCCCGCCCCCGCCGCCTCCGCCGCCGTCCTCGTCGGACCCCGGCCTCGACGCGCGGCTGAAGAACATGGAGCGCGACCTGCGCGAGGCACACCTGGCCCGCGAGCGCGCACGCAGGGCCGCGGCCGAGGCCGCAGCGGCGGCAACGCCGCGCAAGCGGCCCTCCGACGAGGAGCTCGGCTACATCAAGACCGACGATAGCTTCTCGAAGATCTTCTCCGACGCGGGCGCGGCGCTGTCCGATCAGCTAGCCGAGCTGTTTGACGACGCGCGCGACGAGATCAAGCGCCGTCGGAGCTGAGGAGCCGCTCGTAGACGCGGTAGCGCTTGACGATCTTGCCGCCCATCGCCTGCAGCCCACGGTTCATCCCGCGGTTGCTCTCGAGGATCCAGCCGGCCTCGCCGTAGCGGCGGTGCGTCCGAGCCGCGGTGTCGAAGTGCTCCATGTACAGCGCCGCGGCGACGCCCGTGTGCTGGTACTCGGGCTTGACTCCGAGAAACCCGACCCGCAGCCGGTCGATGATCTTGTACTTGTTCAGGTAGTACCACCAGCCGAGCGGCAGCAGCCGCCCGTTCATCTTCTTGAGCACCTGGTTGATGTCCGGGATCGTGATCGCAGCCGCGACCGTCTCGGTCTCGTTCTCGGCGACCATGAACCAGTCGCCGTCGAACACCAGTTGGTAGTTGAGGGCCATCTCGTCGAGGTCCTCCTCCGACAGCGGTACAAACCCCCAGTTGCGCGACCAGGCCGCGTTGTAGACGTCGGCGAACTCGTCGAGGTCGCGACGGAGGCTGCGACGGGTCATCTTGCGGATCGTGATCCCGTGCTTGGTCAGCGCCTGCTCGGCGATCTCGGGAATGATCGGCAGCAGCGTGTCGCGATTGCCGATGTCCAACGCGTAGCTGAACAGGTCCATCGCCTTGGTCAGCCCGGCCGCCTCGCACTTCTGCTGGTAGTAGGGCGGATGCCACGGCTGCCGGATCAGCGGCTCGAGCGCGAAGCCCTCGGTCACCACGCCGGACTCCTCGTTGAGCACGAAGTCCATCGGCCCGACCATCCGGTCACAGCCGCGCCTGCGCAACCAGTTCTCGGCCGCCGCGAGCAGCGCGTCGACAACCTCCTGGTCCTCCTCGAACTCGAGGAAGCCGAACATGCCCCAGCGGTTGGAGTGGAACTCGTTGTAGGCGCGGTCGACCTGGGCGCTGATCCGGCCGACCACGCGGCCGTCGCGGCGCGCCAGGTAATACGCGGCGTCGGCGTGCTTGAAGTACGCGTTGAACGGCTGCAGCAGGAACAGATAGCGCTCGAGCTTGAGCGGCGGGATCCACGGCGTCCCGGCGTGCAGCCGATACGGAAGCGCGATGAACGCGCGCAGGTCGCGTAGGCCTCGGACCTGGCGGATCTCCAGGGGCATCGGCGCGACACCGTAGCGGGCGCAGCAGGTGCGCGGCTCTACGGGGCGACGATCGGTACCGCCCGCGGGGCTGCCTTGGCGGTCCTGTTACAGCGGCCCGCGGTCGCAGTCGCGGTCGCAGCCACGGCCACTTCGCCGACCGACTGCACGTACTTGACGCACGGATGAAGCGAGCAACCGTTCCCGGAGGCGAGCTCGCAGCTGTAGCCCTGCTGCTGCGGAACCTGGATCGTCGGCGCGTGGTTCTTGATGACCGTCTTGGCCACCACAAGCGGCTGCAGGTGGCCCCTGAGCTGCTGGGCTAGCTGCGTGTACACGTCGGTGTGAGACGCAGGCGGCGGCGTGGACCCTTGACGGGTGAGCGCGAACCCGCCCACCCCGACCAGCGCGACCGCTGCGATCACCAGCACCCTTCTCACCACCGGCCAAGTATCGAATAGCACCTTTCCGAGCGCAAGCGGGAGCGGTACAACATGGCTCGATGCCAGTCCCGCCCGAAATGTTCGACGACGACTATCTGTACTTCTACGCGGATCAGATCTCCGCGGGCAGCGACGCCGATGCCGAGCTCGTCTGGCGGCTGCTCGGGCTCGAGGCCGGGCTGCGGGTGCTCGACGTGCCATGCGGGGAGGGGCGCATCTCCGGCCGGCTGGCGGTCATGGGCTGCGACGTGGTCGGCGTCGACTACACCGAGGCGTGGATCGGGCTCGCGCGCGAGCAGTACCCGCAGGTCACGTTCGCGGTCGGCGACATGCGCGCGCTCGCATACGACCAGGAGTTCGACGCAGTCGTCAACTGGTTCACGTCGTTTGGCTACTTCGACCCGCAGACCAACGACGACGTGCTCGCGCGGTTCGCACGAGCGCTGCGACCGGGTGGCCGCTTGCTGCTCGAGCTGCACAACCCCTGGCGCCTGCAGCGCCTGCTCGCACAGACGGGCGGAACGTCGGCGTATGTCGTCGAAAAGGACGGGTCGCTGATGGCGGACCGCATGACCTACGACCGCGAACGGCGGATGTCGCGGACCGAGCGCTTCATCGTGCGCGACGGCCACCTGCGGCGGCTCGAGTTCACCCTCGAGCAGGTGCCCGGCCCCGAGCTTGCCAACCGCCTGCTGCGCGCGGGGTTCGCAAAGGCCGACCTGTTCGGCGACGGCGGGAGCGCGTTCGGTCCCGGCAGCCGGCGCCTGATCGCCGTCGCGCAGAAAGCGAGCCCGGGCGCGCCGCCCGAGCGCCCCAGCGTCTCGCTACGCGAGGTCGACGCCGACAACGTGCGCGCGGTGTGCGAGCTCGACGTGGCCCCCGCGCAGCAGACGCACGTCGCGCGCAACGCGCTCACGGTCGCCGAGTCGGCGTACGAGCCCAATGCCTGGCTTCGGGCGATCTACGCCGGCGAGGAGCCGGTCGGCCTGCTGGGCCTGGTGGCAGACACCGAGACCCCGGACTACTGGCTGGCGCGGCTGATGATCGCCGGCCAGCATCAGGGGCGCGGCTACGGCCGCGACGCGATGGCGCTGCTGGTCGAGCACGTGCGCACGCTTCCCGGCGCGCGCGAGCTCCGGACCAGCTGCGTTCCCGACGACGACGGCCCGTTGGACTTCTATCGCGCGCACGGGTTCGAGCAGACCGGCGACGTCTACGCCGGCGAGCTCGTGCTCAGGCTTACTCTCTGAGCCGGTCGAGAACGGCCTGCGCCGACGGCGCGACTTCGGGCGGCATGCGCTGCAGCAGCTCGCGCCACCCGGGCTGCAGCTCGATCGCGGCGCGTACGTCCCGGACCCCGCGTTCGACGTCGCCCGCGTGCGCGGCGCCGAGGCCCGCCCAGAACAGCAGCTCGTGATTGCCGGGCGCCAGCGCCCGCGCGCGCTCGAACAGCCGGGCCGCGTCGTCGTGGCGCGCCTCGTTGATGCAGTCGTCGGCTTTGCTTGCGAGCGCGTAGGCGTCGTGCAGGTCGACGAGCCGGCGCAGTTCGACGAGCGGCTCGGGGTGATCCTCGACGCGCAGCGACACGACGCTCTGCCAGCCCTCGCCGCTGGCCGGCGCTACCAAGATCGCCGCCGACTGGCGGCCGCGGATGTCGCCGCCCTCGCGCTCGGCGGCGTCCAGGGCGGCCAGCAGCCTCCGCGTCAGCGAGCCCTCCGTCTTGCGATACGCGTCCAACATCGCCGGCCACACAGTCTCGGAGGCCATCATGTTCGCCTGGCAAGAGACCTGATCGCCGGTGCAGTGCCCGGCGAACGGGATCGCGCTCGAGCCCGTGTGCACCGCCACGCGCCCGGACGCGTCGACGACCGCCACCTGCCGCCCCGCCGAGCCGGAATCGTCGGCCACCAACCGCTCCAGGTCCTCGCCGGCCGACGCGCCGGATCGCATCAGGTCAAGCCCATGCGGGCCATATGAGGGCTGGACGTTGGCCTGCGTGGCGACGGCGCCGACTCCCGGCTCTGCCCACGGCACGATCGCGCCGACCGAGAACCAGTGCGACTGCACGGCGACGCCGAGCTCGCCGGTGGCCGGGTCACGGGCGACGATCGAGTACGTCATGCGGTTCAGTATGAATGCAAGATGACCCGGATCGCGGTGTTGGGACCCGGCGGGGTGGGCGGCTTTCTGGCCGCCGCGCTGGCGCACGCCGGCGACGACGTGACCGTGGTCGGCCGCGAGCCGACGGTGGCGGCGATCGGCGATCGCGGCATCCACCTGACGAGCGCGCTGCTCGGCGAGTTCACGGCGCGGCCGGCGGCGATGGCCCAGCTCAGCGACGACGTCGACGTCCTGTTCGTCGCGGCCAAGGCCACCGGCCTGGACGCGGCCCTGTCCCGGATCCGATCGCAGCCCGCGCTGGTCGTCCCACTGCTCAACGGCCTCGATCACATGCAACGCCTGCGCGAGCGCTTCGCGACCGTCGCCGCGGGGACGATCCGGATCGAGTCCGATCGCCCCGAGCCCGGCGTGATCGTGCAGACCAGCCCAGGCGTACGCGTCGAGCTTGCATCCGCCGATCCGCGCACGCGCCCGGCGCTCGAGCGCCTCGCGGGCACGCTCGAGGCCGCCGGGGTGCCCGCCGTGGTCGGGCCCGGCGAGGCGCAGATCCTGTGGTCAAAGCTCGTGCGCCTGACCGCGCTGGCGTGCACCACCAGTGCCAGCGATCAGCCGATCGGGTTCATGCGGACCGATCCCGAGTGGCGACAAGCGCTGGAGGCATGCGTGCAGGAGGCGGCGGCGGTTGCCAATGCCGACGGTGCCCAGCTTGATCCCGCGGGGCCTCTCGGCGAGCTCGACGCCGCGCACGCCGAGCTCGGCTCATCGATGCGGCGCGACATCGCGGCCGGCCGCGAGCCCGAGCTCGACGCGATCGCTGGCTCGGTGCTGCGCGCGGGGCGCCGTCACGGGATCGAGTGCCCGACGATCGAGCGGCTCAGCGCGCAGATCGCGGCGCGCGCGGGGATCCCGCCGCCCAGCTTCTAGAACGGAGGCTTGATCTGCGGCGCGGGACCCGGTCCCGGCGCGTGCGCGGGCTCGGCGATCTCCTCGGAGGCGATCGCGTCGACGACCTCTTCCTCCTCCTCCACGGCGCCCTCGCCGTGGTCGCCGTCGCAGAGGATGCGGAACTGGCCGGTCATGCCGCCGTCGGCCTGCAGGACGATGCCGGGCAGCAGCTCCTCGCCCTCCTCGAGGCCCAGGCGCTCGATGTCGAAGTAGGCCATGCCGATTCCCCAGGTGTGGTGACCCGGGTTCTCGCGGTCGTGCGCGGCCACGCCCTGAGACACGCGCTCCAACAAGTAGCCGATCTTGCTCGGCGACGCCATCGCCTCAGAGCGTACCCAGAATGCTCCGCGGCGTAGCCTGTCGTGGCATGGCACTAATCCACACCTGCTACCGCATCACCGACATCGATCGCTCGGTGGCGTTCTACAACGCGCTCGGCTTCGAGGAGGTCGGACGGATCCCGATCCGCGACGAGGCCACCAATGTCTTCATGAACCAGCCGGGCGACGGCGACAGCCCGCGCCTGGAGCTGACCTTCAACCACGGCAAGACCGACCCGTATGACATCGGCACGGGCTACGGGCACATCGCGATCACCGCCGACGACCTCGACGGCACGCTCGCGAACCTAAAGGAGCAAGGCATCGAGCCCGAGCGCCCGCCCTACTCGATCCGCGAGGGCGGCAACCGCCTGTGCTTCGTGCGCGACCCCGACGGCTATCGGATCGAGATCATCGAGCGTACGTCGTGATCGTCGAACGCTCGATGAACGACGACTTCGTGTCCAACACGTACGTCGTCGCCGACGAGCCTCAGGGCCACGCGGTGATGATCGACGCGGGCGGCCCGGTGCAGCCGCTGCTTCAGTTCCTCACCCGCGGGCCGTTCGAGCTCACCCACATCCTGCTCACGCACCACCACCACGACCACGTGTCGGAGGTCGACAAGGTGCTCGAGCGCTATCCCGGGACGCCGGTACTGATCCACGAGCTCGAGCGCGGGCTCGTGCCGGCGGCGACGGGGACGATGGAGCCGGGCGTGGTGATCACCAGCGGCGCACTCGAGATCGAACCGATCCACACGCCCGGGCACACGGCCGGGATGCTGTCGCTGCTGATCAACCAAACCGACGTGTTCACCGGGGACACGCTGTTCAAGGGCTCGGTCGGCGGCGTGCGCGCGCCGGGCTCGACGTCCTATGGGGACCTGCGTACGTCGATCATGGACAAGCTGCTGAAGCTGCCGCCGGCCACGCGGATCCACCCCGGGCACACCGACCCGACAACGGTCGCCGACGAGCTCGAGAACAACAGGTTCGTGCGGATCTGGCGCGGCCTCGACGAAGAGGGCACCGAGCAGTGCACGGCGTTGGGCGAGCCCGCAACGCTGATCCTGCTCGGCGACGACTACGACGGCGGCCACAAGGCGTGGGTGCGATGGCCGGACGGGTCGGACGACATCGTGCCGGGCTCGCGGGTATCTCAGCCCTAACGCGCCGCCGCTCGGCGGCGGCGTGGTGCCCACCGGACCTGGCTAGCATGCGTACTTAACAGTGGCGAGAGACAAGATCCCCACCTCACGCGTGGGGCGCACCGCCAAAATCGGGGGGCTTGCAGCAGGCCAGGCGATCCGTCAGGCGGGCACCCGCGCAGCAAACGTGACGCGCAGCAAGGAGCGGAGCGACGCGGCGCTCGAACGGCGCCAGATAGAGGCGGCCGAACAGATCGTGGCTGCGCTGGGGACGATGAAGGGCGCGGCGATGAAGCTCGGGCAGGTGATGTCGTTCCTCGACGTCGGCCTGGTGCCCGAGGAGTACCGCGACGAGTTCCAGCGAAAGCTTGCGGCGCTGCGCGACGCGGCGCCGACGGTCACCTTCAAGGAGATGCGCAAGGTGATCGAGGCCGAGCTCGACGATCCGATCAACGAGGTGTTCGAGAGCTTTGACGAGGAGCCGATAGCGGCCGCCTCGATCGGCCAGGTCTACCGCGCGCGGCTGCAGGACGGACGCGATGTCGCGGTCAAGGTGCAGTACCCGGGCGTCGCCGCCGCCGTGCGCGCCGACATGCAGAACCTCGGGCTGATCCTGCGCCTTGCCAAGCGCATCGCCCCGGGGATGGACCCCCAGGCGATCGGCCGCGAGATCTCCGAGCGCATCGAGGAGGAGCTCGACTACGAGCTCGAGGCCCAGAACCAGCGCACGCTGGCGCGCATCTTCCGAAACCACCCGTTCATCGTCGTTCCCGCCGTGGTGACGTCGCTTTCCCGCGAGCGCGTGATGGTCTCGGAGTTCGTCGAGGGGACCGGCTTCGAAGATCTCAAGACCTACCCGCAGAAAGACCGCGACCGGATCGGGGAGATCCTGTTCCGCTTCTACTTCGGCTGCCTGTATCGCCACGGCCAGTTCTCCGGCGACCCCCACCCCGGCAACTCGCGGTTGATGGACGACGGCCGGATGGCGTTCTTCGACTTCGGCCTGTTCAAGCGGATGCCGCCGGGCGCGGTTGAGCTCGAGATGTCGGTCGCGCGCGCGATCATCGAAGGCGACAGCGCAACGATCATGCGACTGGGCACCGACGTCGGCTTCTTCCCGGAGCCCGAGAAGTTCGACCCCGAGCGCGTGCTCGCGCATTTCCGTGCCGCGACCTCGTGGTACACGGTTGACCATGAGGTCGAGCTCACGCCGGAGTACGCCACGCAGGTGCTGATCGACATGAGCGACCCGCGCTCTGAATACTTCGGCCAGCTCCGGCACGAGTCGGCGCCACCGGATCACATCTTCGGGCGGCGCATGGAGGTGCTGACGCTAGCCGTCCTGTCGCAGCTGCACGCCCGCGGCAACTTCCACCGGATCGTGCGCGAGTGGTTCTACGACGACGAGCCGGCCACCGAGCTCGGACGCCAAGAGGCGGCGTTCTACAGCCGCGCGGCGGCCTGACCAACGCTCTCGCGTTTGGCCTCAGCCACATCCCGAGCAGCGGCAATCGTCGCCACGCCTACGAGACGGTCGCGCCCCCTGCGGCATCCACCGCAACCCCTGGTCCCAGGGTGATCGCGAAGTCACTGTACATGGCACCCCGGTCAGGTGCAATGCATTCTTATGTGCCGTTCAGAGTTGCGGAGTCTGTAGGTCAGACTCGCTGGATCTGGACCAGGCTCGTCGTGCCCGGCACGCCGCTGGGCAGCCCGGCGGTGATCCCGATGCGCGCTCCGGGCCTGACCCAGCCGAGCTCCACCACACGCCGCGCGGCGTCGGCGATCAGCGCCTCGGTGATCTCGTGGCGGCGGATCGAGGCCGCCTGCACGCCCCACATCAGGCTGCAGCGCCGGACGGTCTCCTTGCCCGGCGACAGCGCGTAGATCGGCACCTGCGGCCGGTGCGCCGAGATCAGCCTGGCCGAGCGGCCCGACAGTGTCGGAACGACCAGAGCCGCAAGGTGAAGGTCGCGTGCGGCCGCGCAGGCGCTGTAGGCGACCGTGTACGCCGGGTCTCGCGCGTCGCGCCGGACGCGCTCCTCGTTCCAGGTGCGGTACGGCAACGAGTGCTCGGTGCGCTCCGCGATCGAGGCCATCATCTCGACCGCTTCGCACGGATACTGGCCGACCGCCGTCTCCTGCGACAGCATCACGGCGTCGGTGCCGTCGAGGATCGCGTTGGCGACGTCGGCCACCTCGGCACGCGTCGGACGCGAGGAGTTGACCATCGAGTCGAGCATCTGCGTGGCCGTGATCGATGGGCGGGCGAGCCTGCCCGCCACGCGCAGCAGCTGCTTCTGGACGATCGGGACGTCCTCGATCGGCAGCTCGATGCCGAGGTCGCCGCGCGCGACCATCACGCAGTCGGCCGCTCGGATGATCTCCTCGGCCGAATCCACCGCCTGCGGCTTCTCGATCTTGGCGATCAGCGGCAGGCGCGTGTGCTTGCGCACGCTCGTCACGTCCTCGGCGGTGCGCACGAACGACAGCGCCACCAGGTCGACGTTGATCGACTCGCCGAACCTGAGCATCTCGAAGTCCTCCTCGGGCACCGCGGGCAGGCCCCGGGTCGAGCCGGGGATGTTCAGGCCCTGGCGCGAGGCGACGCTACCGCCGACCTCGACCGCGGTCACGATCTCGCCGTTGTTCTGGCTGACGTCGGTCACCCGCAGGCGGATCGCGCCGTCGGCCAGGTACACGACGTCGTCGGGATCAACGGCGCCGGCCAGACCGCCCCACGTGACCGACATCGAGCGCCCGTTGCCGACTTCGTCGGATCCGCACTTGAGCATCAGCGTCTCGCCGGGCTTGAGCTCGGCGATCCCGTCCTCGAGCGCGCCGATCCGGAGCTTGGGGCCCGGCAGGTCCTGAAGGATCGCGACCTGGCGGCCGGCCGCGTTGGCGGCAGCACGCACGCGCTCGGCGTTCTCAGCGTGGATCTCGCGGTCGCCGTGGGAGAAGTTCAGACGGGCCACGTCGAGCCCGGCCTCGACCATGCGCTTGAGCGTCTCTGGCTCGCGAGACGCGGGTCCGATGGTTGCGACGATCTTTGTGCGGCGCATGTTGCCCTTGAAGCTACTGCACGCGCTATTGGGACTTGTGGCCGCCCATGGTTAGCGACCCGTGAGCGGCAGCGTTTCGCCGTCGACCGTGAGGCGGCCGCCGTCGCGAAGGTCGCAGATCATGTCCCAGTGCAACGCGGACTGATTGGTGCCACCGGTGATCGGATATGAGCGCCCCAGCGCCAGGTGCACGGTGCCGGCCATCTTCTCATCGAGCAGGATCGATCCGGTGGGGCGGTCGATGCCCACGTTGGTCCCGATCCCGAGCTCGCCGAGGAAGCGCGCCCCGGAGTCGGTCCGCAATGCCGCCTGGAGGTACTCGTCGCCGCGCTCCGCGCTGGCCTCGACGACGCGCCCCTCGGAGAACGTCAGGCGGATGTCGGCCACCTGCACGCCGCTGGGGCTGGATGGGATCGTGAACCGGATCGTCCCGTTGGCCGAATCCTCGAGCGGACCGGTGAACACCTCACCGCTGGGCATGTTGTGCTTGCCGTCGGAGTTGATCCACGTGCGTCCGTCGACCCGCAGGCGCAGGTCCGTGTCGGGCGCCTCGATCCGGATCTCCCGCGCCACGGCGAGGCGTCCGACGAGTCGGGCCTGCAGCTCGGTGAGCTCCTGCCACGCCTGGACCGGGTCGGGGCGATCCAAGAACAGCGCTCTGGTCACGAACGCCGCATAGTCGGCCTCGCTCATCCCAGCCTCCTGAGCGGCGGCGGCGGTCGGCCACAGGGTCCCGCACCAGCGCGCGGCCAGACGCGCCTCCTGGATTGGCGAACGGGCCCGGCCGACGCGGGCGATCAGCGCCGGATCGACGGCCGCGAGCGCGCGGGTGTTGGTCGGAGCGGTGATCGTCAGGAAGGCGTCGGCCTTCTGTGCCTCGACCAGCTCGAGCGGCGCGAACCCGTCGAGCTGCGCGTCCTTGGCATGGCGGTAGAAGCTCTCTGCCAGAGCCGCAGCGGACAGCCGCATCAGCGGCCACGCCCCGCGCTCGAGCAGGGCGCCGTGCACCGCGAGCGCGAGCGGCATCGATGGCGCGGTCGCGGCGACCAGGACCTGATCGCCCTCCCTGGCCTCGAGGCACCAGTCGCACAGAAGCGCCGCAAACGCGTCGGGATCCGGGCTCACGGCGCCTGCAGCTCTGGGAAGTTCTCGGTCACGTGCTCGCGCAGCGCGTCGCGTACGAACCGGCGCTCGTCCTGGGTGGCCACCCGGTAGCGGGCCAGCAGCTCCTTCTGGCGGCTGATCTGCAGCCCGGCGATCGTCCAGGACACGGTCAGGCGCTCGAACAGCAGCTCTACCGCGCGCTGCCAGGCGTCCTCGCGGTCGCGCCCGCCGCCGAGCGTGTTGGCGTACTCACCGCGAGCTGCGGGCGTCAGCGAACCGCGGAGGGTCAGGGTGTTGCCCTCGTCGTCGCGGTAGTCCGACGTTGGCGCCTGAAGCTTGTCGCGCGCGGCTCGCTGGCGGCTGCGTCTTCCCACGATCAGGTGGCGGACGCAGCGTGCTCCAGCTGGGCGACC
>Ga0207693_10002098_pt1 | contig 17400 bp, 15 predicted proteins | sample LARL81metaG_FD_184347 | JGI IMG/M metagenome (GOLD analysis project Ga0207693, IMG submission 184347) | Corn, switchgrass and miscanthus rhizosphere microbial communities from Kellogg Biological Station, Michigan, USA - LAR L8-1 metaG... | ecosystem: Host-associated > Plants > Roots >...
GGGATCGAAAGCCTTGTAGGCGCGGCAGCGGGCGGGGCGTTCGCCGGGTCGACATCGGCCGAAGTGCTTAAGCTGATGCTCGGCGTGATCCTGATCGCGGCCGCATTGAAAGCATTTTGACGTCGAGCCCATTGAGGCGGCCGTGTGACAACGAAGGTGCTTAGGCTGATATGCGACGGCTTTTGATCTCCGCAGGTTCCCCGCAAAACCGCCACAAACATGCCGTAGTCTACTTTCGCCAGGGTGGCTTCGCAAAGCTGGCGATCCTGCACCGGCTGAACAAAAGGCTAGGTACTGGCTTGAAACGAGGATCGAATGCCACCTTCGCGCTTCTTGCTGCTTTTTCACAAAAACAGCAGGAAACAGCGGCAGTACAGCCACCATTTGGCTGTTCTTTGGCTAACCGAACCACCAGCGGCGCAGGATTTCTTCGGGATACGAGATGCTGATGCCTGATCTCGACCAGATAAAACAGGGGGAACAGGCAAAACATGGGTTCCCTTAATGGGACCGTCGACGGGTTATTCAGGACGCGTCCTTGGAGCACGGAGCCGGTGGTGCGGCCGGATGGGGACGCAGGAACACCGTAAAGACCGAGCCGACCCCAGGTGTACTCTCGACCTCGAGAAAGCCGCGATGATGGTTGAGGATGTGCTTGACGATAGCCAAGCCGAGCCCGGTGCCCCCCATCTCTCGGGAGCGCGCCGTGTCGACCCGGTAAAAACGTTCGGTCAGCCGGGGCAAGTGCGCGCGCGGTATGCCCTCGCCTTGATCACGCACGGCGACAAAGACCACTGCGGTCTCGGAGCCACTCCTTTCCGGAGATGGCCGCAACTCCGTCGCGGCGCGGATCGTGATTTCGGTACCGGCCCGGCCGTATTTGATCGCGTTGTCGATGAGGTTCTGGAACACCTGGGCAAGTTCGTCGCGAGCGCCGAGTACATCCGGGAGATCGGGCGACACCGCCAGCCGGATGCTCATCTTCCGCTCCCCAGCGCGGAGCTCCAAAGTCTCGGCGATCTGGCGCAGCAAGGGGCTCAGCGCGACCTGGTCCTTTGGCATCACATGTTCGTTCGCCTCGATCCGGGACAGCGACATCAGATCCTCGACCAGCCGGGTCATGCGGGAGGCTTGCCCATGCATGATCGCTAGAAATCTCTCGCGGGCTTCCTCGTCCTCTCGCGCGGGTCCACGCAACGTCTCGATAAAGCCGATCAAAGTGGCAAGTGGGGTGCGCAGTTCGTGGCTCGCATTGGCGATAAAGTCGGCCCGCATCTGCTCAGCCCGCTTCAACTCCGTGATGTCGTGCAGGGTCAATACCGCGACCGCGCCGTCGGGCGACGGATGATCGATGCGGGCGAAACGCGCGCGCAGCTGGCGCTCCACCGGAATGCTCAGCGAAAAGTCGATTACCCGTGCCCGCTCGCCGCGCAATACAGCATCCGCTGCAGCCAAAACGGCCGGGTTGCGCAATGCGGCAGCAAGATCGCGCGGCTCCGGGATGAGGCCGATAAATGCCGCCGCCTGCGCATTGGCGCGGACGATCCGCCGCCGTTCGTCCAGCAGAATCAGCGGATCCGGAACCGCCGCGATGACCGCTTCCGCAGCCGCTAGCCGTTCGTCGGCGACCCGGACGCGCTCGTGCCAGAGCCGACGGAACCTGGTGATCGCGAGCCACAGCTCACGCGCCATCGGCGCAAGGCCGCGGGCGATGAGCCGTGGCGCCTTGGTATCCTCATCGGGATCGAAGCTGTCGACCGCGTCACGAATTACAGCGAGGTCGGTCACGAACCGGCCGATGAAGAGCGCCGTCACGAGCCAAATGACGGCGCCTGAAATCAATGCCGCATCGGCCGGAAGCACCTCCAATCCGCCGAGCACGACAAGGACTATTAGGCTTGGAGCCGAGACCAGAGACGCCGCTGCGGCGATGCGATAGAGGCTCCGGGGCCGCCGGGCGATCACTCTCTGCGGCCCCGATCGCTCCCCCAGCGGCTGTGCGCTAATTCCGCGATCAGCGGATCGCGTCGTGCGCCGAGAGGGCCGCGAGGTTGACGAGGTCGGACACCGTCGCCCCCATATTGGCGATCTGTACGGGGTGCGACAGCCCGAGGAGCAGCGGGCCGACTGCCGTCCCACCGCCGAGTTCGGGCAACAGCTTTGCCGCGATATTCGCGCTGTGCAGCTCCGGCATCACGAGAATGTTGGCCGGGCCGCCGAGCCGGCAGAATGGATAGAGCTGACGCATCAGCCGTTCGTTGAGGGCGACGTCAGCGCTCATCTCACCGTCATATTCGAAACCGACGCCGCGCCGATCGAGCAGCGCCACAGCGTCGCGCACGCGCTGGCCATCCTTGCCCATTGGATTGCCAAAATTGGAATACGACAACAACGCCACCCGAGGGGAGAGGCCGAGCTCGTTTGCCTTTGCTGCCGCCTGCACGGCAATGTCGGCGAGCTGGCCCGAGGTCGGGGCCTCATGGACGAGAGTGTCGGCCAGCAGGACGGTGCGCTCGCGCGCCAGCAGGACGGTCAAGCCAAACAAGACGGAACCGGGCTTGACCGCAATGACCCGCGAAATCTCGTCGAGAGCATCGAACGAGTTGCGGGTGACGCCCGTGATCATCGCGTCCGCATCGCCGCAGGCGACCATGCAGGCGGCAAAAACGTTGCGATCCTGGTTCACCAGGCGCTGGCAATCGCGGTACAGCATCCCTTGGCGCTGCTGCCGGGCATACAGGAAGTCGGTGTACCGCTTGTTGTGGTGCGACAGTCTCGCATTGTGAAACTCGAGACCCTGTGGCGAGGTCAAACCCATGGCGGACATTGTTGCCTTGACCCGTTCCTCGCGGCCTACCAGGACGGGTGTGCCGTAGCCGCTCTCGGCGAACAGCAGCGCGGCGCGGATCGTCTTCTCCTCCTCGCCTTCGGCAAAGACCACGCGCTTCGGTGCGGCGCGCACCCGTTCGAAGATCAGCTCGAGCCCCGCAGCAGTCGGGTCGAGGCGCGCCCGCAGACTGCGCTTATAGACGCCCATATCGAGGATCGGCTTGCGCGCCACGCCGGAATCCATCGCCGCCTGGGCGACCGCCGACGGCACCGCCCAGATCAGTCGCGGATCGAACGGCGCCGGGATGATGTAGTCGGGCCCGTAAAGCAGGCGCTCGCCGGAATAGGCCGCGGCAACCTCGTCAGGCACGTCCTCGCGCGCAAGCTCGGCCAGCGCTTCGGCTGCCGCGATTTTCATCACATCGTTGATCATAGAGGCGCGCACGTCGAGCGCGCCGCGAAAGATGTAGGGAAACCCTAAAACATTGTTGACCTGGTTCGGATAATCGGACCGCCCGGTCGCGATGATCGCGTCGGAACGCACGGCCCGCACCTCCTCGGGGGTGATCTCCGGATCCGGGTTGGCCATCGCGAAAATGATCGGCTTATCCGCCATAGAGCGGACCATCGGCTGGTCGACCGCCCCCTTAGCGGAAAGGCCAAAAAAGACGTCGGCCCCCTCGATCGCCTCGGCGAGATTGCGCGCCTTGGTCTCGACCGCATGGGCCGACTTCCACTGGTTCATGCCGTCGGTGCGACCGTAGTAGATGACGCCTCGTGTGTCGCACAGCACGACATTCTCCGACGGCAGTCCCATCGTCTTCAACAGCTCGACGCACGCGATCGAGGCAGCCCCCGCACCATTGACCACCATTTTCGTCCTGTGGATCTCGCGGCCGGTCAGGTGCAGCGCGTTGATCAGACCGGCCGCAGCGATGATCGCCGTGCCATGTTGATCGTCGTGGAATACCGGGATGTCGAGCAGCTCCCGCAGCCGCTCTTCAATGATGAAGCATTCCGGCGCCTTGATGTCTTCAAGGTTGATGCCGCCGAACGCCGGGTGCAGGAAGCGCACGCAATTGATGAACTCGTCGACGTCGCGGGTATCGATTTCGAGATCGATCGCGTCGATGTCGGCAAAGCGCTTGAACAACGCGCACTTGCCCTCCATGACCGGTTTGGCGGCGAGCGCCCCGAGGTCACCCAGCCCCAGCACCGCGGTGCCGTTCGAGATAACCGCGACGAAATTGCCCTTCGAGGTGTAATCAAAGGCGGCGCCGGGCTGGCGCTCGATGTGAAGGCACGGGAACGCGACACCCGGAGAATAGGCGAGCGCAAGATCGCGCTGGGTCGTCAATGGCTTGGTCGGCGCGATCGAGAGCTTGCCCGGGCGCCCGCCGGCATGGAATTGGAGGGCCTCGTCCTCAGTCGCGCGAATAATGCCGGTGTCCATATCCCAGGACGCTCCTCGTCAAATGAAGCCCGGCTTATGCCGGCAGCCTCTCATCGCCCATCAGTCTAAAGAGCCCGTCATTTGCCGTCAAAGCCGAGCGGGAAGATGGTTGACAGCACGAACCGCGAACCTATATTCCCCGCCTCGCGGACGGGGTGGCCCGATCCGGGGGACGCGCGCGCCCGAAGGGGCTGGCGTCCGGTGTGCGGCAGACCATATCGGCGGGTACCATGTTCGCAGTCATCCGCACGGGCGGCAAGCAATACAGGGTCGCCAAGGACGACGTAATCTCGGTCGAGAGGCTGGCGGCCGACCCCGGTGCCACGATCGAGTTGGGGGAGGTGCTGATGATCGGCGAAGGCGCCGAGGTCGCGTCCGGCACCCCGCTTCTCGACGGCGCCTCGGTCAGCGCGACTGTGGTCGAGCAGATCCGGGCGGCGAAGATCATCGTCTTTAAGAAAAAGCGGCGACACAACTACAGGCGCAAGAAAGGGCATCGCCAGCAGCAAACCGTGCTGCGCATCAGCGAGATCAGGGGCGCTGGCGGACCGCGGTCCGAGGAAGGAGCAGCAGATGGCACATAAGAAAGCGGGCGGGTCATCTCGCAACGGGCGTGACAGCCGCGGCCGGCGGCTCGGTGTCAAGAAATTCGGCGGCGAGATCGTCGTTCCCGGCAATATCATCGTGCGCCAGCGCGGCACCAAGTTTCACCCCGGTACGCATGTCGGGATCGGTCGCGACCATACTCTGTTTGCGACTTCGCAGGGCGCAGTAAAATTTCACACCGGGCTGGCCGGACGGACCTACATTTCGGTTGTGCCGCCGGCGCCGCCGCCGGCTGAGGCCGCAGAATAGCCGTTCCCAGAAACGGACGGAGCCCAAGGGGAGCGGCCCGACTGCTCCCTTTTTTTGTTCGTGCAAATGCAATTCCTCGATCAGTGCAAGATCTACCTGAAAAGCGGTGACGGCGGCCGCGGCGCAATGAGCTTTCGGCGCGAAAAGTTCATCGAGTTCGGCGGCCCGAACGGCGGCGATGGCGGCAAAGGGGGCGACATCGTTTTTGTCGCCGCCGACAATCTCAATACCCTGATCGATTACCGATACCGGCAGCATTTTCGGGCCCCGGATGGCCGGTCGGGCGCGGGTCGCGACCGCACGGGCGCCAACGCCGAGGATCTCGTATTGCGGATTCCGGTCGGCACCCAGATCATGGGTGAAGACAATCGGATCGTGCTGGCCGATCTCACCCGTCCCGGCGAAAGGCTCATTTTTCTGAGGGGTGGCGATGGCGGTTTCGGCAATGCGCACTACAAGAGCTCGACCAATCGCGCGCCGCGTCGTGCCGATCTTGGTTGGCCAGGTCGCGAGGCTTGGGTCTGGCTGCGTTTGAAGCTGATCGCCGATGCCGGTCTGGTCGGTCTCCCCAATGCTGGCAAATCAACCTTCCTCGCCGTGGCCACCCATGCCCGGCCGAAAATCGCCGATTACCCCTTCACGACCCTGAAGCCTCAGCTCGGGGTCGTCCGCGTGCACGACGAGGAGTTTGTCCTCGCGGACCTCCCCGGACTGATCGAGGGAGCGAGCGAAGGAGCCGGCATAGGTACCCGTTTTCTCGGCCATGTCGAGCGCTGCGCTGTCGTTCTTCACCTGGTGGACGGCACCCTCGACGATGTTGCTGGTGCCTACCGCACGATCCGCGGAGAACTCGCCCAATACGGTCACGGCCTCGCCGAAAAACCCGAGATCGTCGGACTCAACAAGATCGATGCGCTCGATACCGAGGCGATGACCGCAAAGTGCGGCGAGCTGCGGCGGGCAGCCCGCTCCGGCACTCAGGTCTATCCGTTGTCCGGCGCGACCGGTGCCGGCGTCGCGGACGTGGTAGAGGCAGTGGTCGCCGCATTGTCGGCAGCGCGCTTGAGTAAGGATGAAGCAAAGGCGGAGGCGAGTTCTTTCGATGATCCGTTATGAGCGCAGCCCCGGGAAATGCTCCCCACAGCCCCGCCCAAGCGCTCGTCGCTGCGCGGCGGCTCGTTGTGAAGGTCGGCTCGGCGCTATTGACTGCCGAAGACGGCGAGGTGCGTCGACCATGGCTTGCTGCGCTCGCCGATGACGTCGCCCGCTGCCGGTCGCGCGGGCAAGAGGTGATCCTTGTATCGTCGGGAGCGATCGCGGTGGGGCGGCGGCATCTCGGCCTCGCCGGACGGCGGCTCAGGCTCGAGGAAAAGCAGGCCGCTGCCGCCACCGGACAGATCCGTCTCGCTCACGCTTACCAGGAAGCGCTCGCCGGTCATGGGATCACCGTGGCGCAGATCCTGCTGACCCCGGACGATACCGAAGAACGGCGCCGCCATCTGAACGCCCGCGCGACCTTTACCCAGCTGCTGGCGCTCGGCGCGGTGCCCGTCGTCAACGAGAACGACACGGTCGCCACCGCCGAGATCCGCTTTGGCGACAACGACCGGCTGGCAGCGCGCGTAGCGCAGATGACGAGCGCCGACCTGCTGGTGCTGTTATCCGACATCGACGGGCTCTATAGCGCCGATCCACGCAATCAGCCGGGCGCACGGCATGTTGCGGTCGTGCACGAGATCGGGGCTGAAATCGAGGCGATGGCTGGCCGGGCGCCGCTCGGCTACAGCTCGGGTGGCATGGTGACGAAGCTCGCCGCCGCCCGCATCGCGATGAGTGCCGGCTGCCGCATGCTGATTGCGAAAGGGCAAACCATCGGGTCGGCGTCGGGGCCTCTCGCCGCAATCGAGGCGGGCGATAGGGCTACGTTATTTCTGCCGGGCGGCGAGCCGCGCTCGGCACGCAAGGCGTGGATCGCCGGGGCCGTAAATCCGTCAGGCACGGTAATCGTCGATGACGGCGCGGCCGGGGCGCTGCAACGCGGCACGAGTTTGTTGCCGGCCGGTGTCGTCGCGGTCGAGGGCATCTTCGAACGCGGTGACGCGGTGATCATCCGCACCCGGTCGGGCACCGAGGCCGGTCGCGGCCTCTCGTCTTATTCGAGCGCCGACATCCGGCGCATTGCGGGTCACAAGAGTAGTGAAATCGCCGAGATCCTCGGGTACCGTGGCCGCGATGAGATCATTCATCGCGACGATCTGGTGGTGACCGAACCCCGATGACTAGCGAGACGCTGGTACGCAACCCGACCACAAGGCCACAGTCGGATCTAACGACCGAAATGGCCAAAATCGGGCATCGCGCCCGAGAGGCCGCGGCGGCCCTTAGTCTTGCGTCACCGGAGGCTAAGGTGGCGGCGCTGAATGATGCCGCCGCGGCGGTCAGAGCCCAAACTGCGGATATCCTCGGCGCCAATGCTCGCGATCTAGCCGAAGGTGAGCGGCAGGGCGTTTCTGCGGCGCTGCGTGATCGGCTGGCGCTCGATCCCAAACGTGTCGAGGCGATCGCCACGGGGCTCGAAGCGATTGCCTCGTTGCCTGATCCGGTCGGTCGCGTTCTTGCCGAATGGACGCGCCCGAATGGCCTGAGAATACAGCGCGTCGCCGCACCGTTGGGAGTTATCGGCATCATTTACGAGAGCCGGCCGAACGTTACCGCGGATGCCGGGGGGCTTGCGCTCAAATCCGGCAATGCGGCGATCCTCCGAGGCGGGTCGGAGAGCTACCAGTCGTCGCGAGCGCTGGTCGCAGCTATGGCCGAGGGGCTGCGCTCCGCCGGACTACCGGAAGGGGCCATCCAGCTGGTACCGACACGCGACCGCGCCGCTGTCGGGCTGATGCTCGCGATGAGCGGCGTGATCGACGTCATCGTGCCGCGCGGTGGGGCAGCCCTGATCGAGCGGGTCCAGCGCGAGAGCCGTATTCCCGTCATCGCCCACCTCGAGGGACTGTGCCACACCTATGTGGACGCCGCAGCAGACCCCGAGAAGGCGCGCAATATTGTGCTCAATGCCAAGATGCGCCGGGTCTCGATCTGCGGGGCCACCGAGACGCTGCTCGTCGATCGGGCCGCTACGGCGCAGCTTCCCGCGATCCTCGCCGATCTCCTGGCAGCCGGTTGCGAGCTACGCGGCGACCCGGACGTTTTGGCGATCGAACCGAGTTTGGTGCCGGCGACCGAAGCGGATTGGCGGACGGAATATCTCGACGCGATCCTCTCGGTCCACGTCGTCGACGGCGTCGAGGGGGCGATCGAGCATATCGCCCGATTTGGCTCGCATCATACCGACGCGATCATCACTGAAGATCAAGAGACGGCGGAGCGCTTCCTTCGCGAAGTCGACAGCGCGATCGTGCTGGTCAATGCCTCGACCCAATTCGCCGATGGCGCGGAGTTCGGCATGGGCGCCGAAATCGGAATTTCGACCCAGCGGCTGCCGCCTCGAGGCCCCGTCGGCGCCGAGCAGCTGACGACATACAAGTACTTGGTGCGCGGTAACGGGCAGGTGCGCCCCTGAGCGGTCAGACGGTGGTCCGCCCGCCTGCCGGGCGATATCGCCGTGTCGGGCTGCTGGGCGGCTCGTTCAACCCGGCCCATGGCGGCCATTTGCACATAAGCGTGCTCGCGCTCCAACTCCTCGACCTGGACCAGATCTGGTGGCTCGTCTCGCCGCAAAACCCGCTAAAGCCGGTCGACGGCATGGCTCCGTTCACAATCCGCTTGGATGAATCCCGCCGCATTTCCACAACACGTCGCCGCATCCTGGTCACGGATCTCGAAAGTCGGCTGGGATCTGCGCACTACACAGCCGATACCTTGAAGGCGCTGCGGCACCGCTTTCCGCGGCTGCGTTTTGTATGGCTGATGGGGGGCGACAATCTCGTCCAGATCCCGCGCTGGGAACGCTGGTCCGAGATCTTTTGGACAGTCCCCATTGCCGTGTTCGACCGTCCTTCTTACTCTTTAAGAGCACTTTCCGGCCCGGCTGCAAAACGGTTTGCGCGGTACCGTGTTCCGGCTGCCGAGGCGCGTCGGCTGGCCGAAATGGAGCCGCCGGCCTGGGTGTTTTTCCACACCCGACTCGATGTCCGCTCGGCCACCAGTATCCGGTCCGAACGGAAAGAAACCCCACCAAAGATCGTTGAGGAGCAAAGACCAGAATTGTCCACCGTCACTGCCCTGATACCCCTCACCCAACCCTCCGAGCCCTTGCACGCGCGGCCGGAGATCCTCGATCTGGCCCTACAGACACTGGAAGACGGCAAGGCGGAAGAGATTGTCACGATCGACCTCGCCGGCAAGACGACAATCGCCGACCACATGGTGATAGCCAGTGGTCGCTCGACGCGTCAGGTGCTGGCATTGACCGAGCACCTTGAGGAAGTGCTTTCGCGCCGAACACGGATTTCGATCGAGGGGAAGACGCAGGGCGACTGGGTGTTGATTGATGCGGGCGATGTAATCGTGCATCTTTTCCGGCCCGAAATCCGCGGCCATTACAATCTCGAAAAAATGTGGGGTGGGGCCCTGCCCGACAGCGAAGCCGTTCGCCTTTAACCGGGACGCGCCCCATCCGTTTTCGCCTCCTCGTCGTCGGCAGGCTGCGCAGTGGTCCACTCAGGGAACTTCAGGGACTGTATGCCGCCCGAATCGCGCCGGCTCCGGCAATTGTCGAGGTTGAAGAAAAGCGCTCTTTTCCACCCGGACCGCTAAAAGCCCGCGAGGGCAAATTGATCCTCAGTGCATTACCATCCGGCACTCCGCTGATTGCCCTCGATGCTGGCGGCCTGCAGTGGTCGAGCCGCACTCTGGCCGAGCGGATCGGCGCTTGGCGTGATCGCGGTTCGCCGGAGTTGGCTTTTGCGATCGGCGGGGCCGATGGTCTCCATTCAACGGTTCTCGATAGCGCCGAGGTGACCCTGTCGCTCGGGCCGATGACTTGGCCGCATCTGCTCGTCCGCGGGATGCTGCTCGAGCAACTTTATCGGGCGCAGCAAATTCTCACCGGTCACCCGTATCATCGGGAATAGGGGGAATTGGCGGAAGTTTGGAACGCTATCAGCTGGCAGTCGGTTTCGCGTATAGAGATAGATCCATATTTGATCCGAGGCCGCTCCCAGATGACCTCCCGTTCCCGTCCCCGTCCGCTCGTGCTGTGCATTCTCGACGGATGGGGTGAGCGGCCGAAAGCCGACGACAACGCGATCGAAAACGCCCGGGCGCCGAACTGGCATCGATTGACGGCGCGCTGGCCGCACGCTCAGCTGCAGGCGAGCGAGCACTATGTCGGATTGCCCGACGGCCAGATGGGGAACTCCGAAGTCGGCCATACTAATATCGGGGCGGGTCGTGTGGTGTTTCAGGATTTGCCGCGCATCGATGCGGTAATCGCCCAGGGCAAGCTCGCCATAATGCCGGCATTGCGCGACTTCATCGGTAAGCTCAAGGAAAGCCGCGGCATGGCTCAGCTGATGGGGCTAATGTCGCCCGGCGGGGTTCATTCGCACCAGCGCCAGATCGCCGCCCTCGCCCGTATTCTTGCCGAAGCCGGGGTGCCGGTCGCCGTCCACGCCTTTCTCGACGGGCGCGATACGCCGCCCAAGTCGGCGGGTTCGTATGTAAAACAGTTTCAGAAGGAGGTTGCCGGAATTCGAGATCTGCGGATCGCTACAGTGTGCGGTCGTTACTACGCGATGGATCGGGACAAGCGATGGGACCGGGTCGAAAGAGCTTATCGGGCGATAGTGAGTGGCGCCGGCGAACGCGCCGATGATCCGCTGCAGGCGATCGAAGCGGCTTATGCGCGCGGCGAAACCGACGAATTCGTCGTGCCTACCGCGATTGCGGGTTATGCGGGCATGCGCGACGGTGATGGCTTGCTGGTTGCAAACTTTCGCGCCGATCGGGTCCGCGAGATCGCGGCTGCGGTGCTCGACCCCGATTTCGCCGGCTTCGTGCGGGAAAAGCAGATCTCGTTCGCGACCGCTCTGGGGCTCGTCGAGTATTCGACCGAGCTCAACCGATTTCTCGCGACCCTGTTCCCGCCTGAGGATCTCGGCGACAGCTTTGGCGAGGTAGTGTCCCGGGCAGGATTGACCCAGCTGCGGATCGCCGAGACCGAGAAATACGCGCACGTTACTTTCTTTTTCAATGGGGGGCGCGAGACGGTATTTCCGGGAGAGGAACGGATACTCGTTCCTTCGCCCAGAGTCGCGACATACGATCAGCAGCCCGAGATGTCAGCGCCTGAAGTTACCGACAAGGTTGTGGAAGCGATTCGATCCCGCCGTTTCGATGTCATCGTGTTAAACTACGCAAACACAGACATGGTCGGGCATACCGGCCGAATCGACGCCGCAACAAAGGCGGTCGAGGCGGTAGACACTTGCTTGGGCCGCCTGTCCGAGGCCGTCGAAAAGGCCGGCGGCACGCTCGTAATAACCGCCGATCACGGCAATGCCGAAATGATGCGCGACCCGGAAACTGGCGAGTCGCACACCGCACACACCCTCAACCCCGTGCCCTTCATCGTGGTGAACTCGCCCGCGGCAATCCGGCGCCTGGAGAACGGGCGCCTCTCGGACATCGCCCCGACCTTGCTCGATATTCTCGGTCTGCCGCGGCCAGCCGCAATGACCGGCCACTCGCTTATCGGGTGGACCGCGGGGCGGCATGCAGCGGATTGAGCCGGATCATTTCGCCGCGGCGGGCTCGGCTTGATCATCGCCCGCACCGCCGGATATCATGTGGCAAGCACATCGAGCCGACTGGGCCCGAGACGATAGGATGAATGGATGAAGCGTTCGGGTCTAATGGCGGTAGTCGCCGCCGCTGTGGTCGTGTTCTCGCTGCGCCAGGACGTTGGCGCAGCACCGCCGGCCAACTCGGCGGAAACCTACAAGCAGCTCAATTTGTTCGGGGAGGTCTTCGAGCGCGTACGTGCCGAATATGTTGATGACGTCACCGATGACACCCTGGTCGAATCGGCGATCAACGGCATGCTAACCTCGCTCGATCCCCATTCGAATTACCTGAACTCAAAAAACTTCAACGATATGAAAGTTCAGACCCGCGGCGAGTTCGGCGGGCTCGGAATCGAAGTGTCGATGGAGAATGGCCTCGTCAAGGTGGTCTCGCCGATCGACGATACACCGGCGGCGCGCGCCGGCCTAAAACCCGGCGACCTGATAACTCACCTCGATGGCGACCCCGTCCAGGGGATGACCCTACCGGAGGCGGTCGAGAAAATGCGTGGCCTAGTCGGCAGCGATATCAAACTGACGATTCGACGCGAGGGGAAGGAGCCCTTCGACGTCAAACTGACGCGGGCGACGATCAGGATCCAGTCGGTACGCTCCCATCTCGAGGGCGACACGATAGGCTACATTCGGATCACTACCTTCAACGAGCAGACCGATGTCGGCCTCAATAACGCAATGAAAAACTTGAAGCAGCAGGCCGGCAACAAACTCTCTGGAGTGATCCTCGATCTGCGCAACAATCCGGGTGGGCTCCTCGACCAAGCGGTGGCGGTCTCGGACGCCTTTCTCGACAAGGGAGAAATCGTTTCCACTCGCGGCCGGCGCAGCGAGGATGCGCAGCGCTACAACGCTCGCCCGGGCGACATCGCAACCGGACTGCCGGTCGCGGTGCTGATCAACGGCGGATCTGCTTCGGCCAGCGAGATCGTTGCCGGCGCCTTACAGGACCACCACCGCGCGATCCTTCTCGGCACGAAATCCTTCGGGAAGGGATCGGTGCAAACCATCATCCCACTCCCCGGCCACGGCGCGATGCGGCTAACCACGGCGCGCTATTACACGCCATCGGGGCGTTCAATTCAGGCGAAAGGCATCGATCCAGATATCGTCGTCGAAGCTGCCAAGATCGAAAAGACGCCGGAGAAGGGCGAAAAGGGCGATAAGGCCGCCACCGCAACCGACCTCAAAAAGGATGATTCCGGGGACGCGCCTCCGGAGCAGACCTCAGTCGATCCATCGATTATGGGCACGCCCGCCGATTACCAGCTGGCCCGGGCGGTCGACATGTTGCGCGGTATCGCGATGTTCAACGGACGCGTCGTTAACTGATATCCCGCCGACGGGAGCAGCCGCGGCGATATGATAAAAGTCGAAAAGAAAGGCGAGTTGCTGGGCTATCGTCCGGCTGTCGGCGTCATGCTGTTGAGCCGGCATGGCGAAGTGTTTGTCGCCCGCCGCCTCGACATGCCGACGATGCCGGCCTGGCAGATGCCGCAAGGCGGGATTGACCCGGGCGAGACCCCGGGCGAAGCCGCGTTCCGCGAATTGCAGGAGGAAATCGGCACCGCCAAGGCCGATATGCTTGGAGAAAGCCGAGGCTGGCTGCAATACGATCTGCCCGTTGAACTCGCGCGCAGAGTATGGGGCGGGCGCTACCGTGGCCAGCGGCAAAAGTGGTTCGTCATGCGCTTCACCGGCCGCGATAGCGACATTAACCTCGCGACCCGCCATCCGGAGTTCGATGCTTGGCAATGGGTGGCGCCAATGCGCCTGCCGGAGCTGATCGTCCCGTTCAAGCGCCAGCTTTACATCGACGTATTGGCCGAGTTTCGAGAGCACTGCGTGCCGCTCGTCTAGCCCTGCGGCAGATTCGCCACTGCAGAGTCGATCGCCGTCATACCTGGCATTGCGGTCTGTCCCCCGTGGGCGAGGCAGGCAAGACCGGCCGCGGCACTCGCTCGCCGCAGCGCGGCTTTGAGATCTGCACCTAAATCCAGCGTCGCGGCGAGAACGCCGACGAACGTGTCGCCAGCGCCGGTTGTGTCAACAGGGACGATGGGGAGCGCCGGCAAATCCAGGCGGCTGCCGTTGGCGAGAAATGCGCTCGCTCCCGCCGCGCCGCGAGTCACCACGAGCGCTTGCCGCAGCCGTCGGGCGATCTCCATCGGGTCAGGCGACATTATTGCCGCTTCGCTTTCGTTCGCAACAAGGAGATCAATTTCCGACAACAGACCGAGGTCGATCGGCAGCGCCGGTGCCAAGTTTAGCAGGCATCGCCCCCCGTGCCTCCGCGCGCGTCCTATCAGCACTTCGGTTTCGCCGAGCGGGACCTCAAGCTGGCCAACCACGGTGGTATTGGCACCGAGCAACTCGTCGGGCACCCATTCGCACCGCACCCCGGCATTGGCGCCCGGCGCCACCGCGATCATGTTCTCGCCAGCGGCCGACACCATGATCGCGGCACAGCCGGTCGGGAGTTCGAGATCATGCACCAGGCGTGTATCGACACCCTCGGCGCGAAGCGTACCGAGGGCGAGCGCCGCGAGGAAATCGCGGCCGACGGCGCCGGCGAGCATAACTTCAGCCCCAGCTCGGCGTGCCGCCAACGCCTGATTCGCGCCCTTACCGCCAGGGAGAATCCTGTACGAACTGCCCAGCACGGTCTCCCCCGGCTGGGGCAGGCGTGGAACCGGGACGAGCAGATCGGCATTTATTGACCCAAAGGTCAGGATCATGTGACGGATCCCCGCTCGGGATGCAACCGGCCGCAACTCTGATTACACTGGTTGGTTGTAATCCGATACAATATCGAACCGAACGCATTAGCGAAGAGGGCGGCATGACGGGCTTCGAGACGCGCCATTTGGGGAGCACGCCTCTCAGAGTGACGATTCTCGGGCTCGGCACCGGAACCCTCGGTGGCCACCGCATCCCGGTCAGCCGAGACGAAGGAGAAGCGGTTGTCAGGGCGGCGTGGTCGGCGGGCGTTCGATATTTCGACACCGCGCCGTTCTACGGGTTCGGGAAGGCGTGCCGAATTGTCGGCGATGCCCTACGCGACTTGCCCCGCGAGGACTGGGTGTTGTCGACCAAGGCAGGGCGGCTGCTGCGCCCACAGGCGAATGCCGGCGCCCCCGGTACATTGCAGCATCCGATGCCGTTCGAGGAAGTCTTTGATTATTCCTACGATGGGATCATGCGCTCGTTCGAAGACAGCCTGCAGCGCCTCGGGCTGGCACGGATCGACATCCTTTACGTGCATGACATCGGTGCGCGGCAGCACGGCAAGGACGCGCATCCCAAGATCATGCATGCGTTCCGCGAGGGGGGGTACCGCGCGCTCGAAGAACTGCGTGTCCGTCGAGACGTGAGGGCAATCGGGATCGGGGTCAATGAGCGGGAAGTCCTCCTTGAGGCGATAGAGTGGGGTGATTGGGACGTCTTCCTTCTCGCCGGGCGTTATACACTGCTGGAGCAGGCGCCTCTCGATGACCTACTGCCCCGATGCCTGCAATCTCGGGTATCGGTCATCATCGGGGCACCCTTCAATACAGGCGTCCTGGCGGGTCGCGATACTTGGAACTATCGGCCCGCGCCGCCCGACATCGTCGGCCGGGTTCGCATGATCAAGGCGATCTGCGACAGTCATCGGGTGCCTCTCGTCGCCGCTGCGCTGCAGTTTCCACTAGCCCATCCCGCGGTTGCGGGGATCCTCCCTGGGCCGCGCAACGTCGAAGAGTTCGAGACTAATGCGAAACTCCTGCGGTACCCGGTACCACGCGCCCTGTGGGCGGATTTGCGCAGCGCCGAGTTGCTTCATCCGGACGCGCCGACGCCGGTTTGATCGGGCTGCTTAAGCGCAGGCGGCGGGGTTGCTCGGTGAGGGTCAGTTAAGAAAGTCTCTCTCCTCCCCTTTTTGTACACTATATGACGCGATGCGGCCCTCGCCGGGCGGGTCGCGCCGCGCGGAGCCGATAATGCAGAGCCGACAGCTCGATATGTTGATGTGGGCGCAGGCCTACGAGGCGATGGAGCGCGCCCAGCGCCTCCACCGGCAGTTCTTTCACCGCGCCCCGAGTGCACCCTGCTGGGAAGCTCCGGTGGACATTTTTGAGACCGACGATGCGCTCACGATCGTGATTGCTCTGCCGGGAGTGGATCCCGACCAAGTCCAGGTGACCCTCAGCGCCGGCGTTTTGATCGTCAGCGGCGAACGTCCGTTAGCCAGCACATTGAAGAATGCCCGGATTCATCGGCTCGAGATCCCACACGGGCATTTTCAGAGACGGATCGAGTTGCCGCCGGCGCGGCTCGAACTCTCCGGCCGGCATCTCGCCAATGGCTGCCTTATGCTGCAGCTGCACAAGTCTTGAGGACATCCGCCATGCCTTTGGAGGATCGTGAACTACGCACGTCGGGCAGCGTCCCAACGCCGCCCGCCGATAGCATCGAGGTGGGGTCGGCAGGCATTACCACGCTGCCGGAAGACGCTCTGATCCTTATCCCGACGCGCAACCTTGTTCTGTTCCCTGGCACTGTGTTGCCGATCACGCTCGGGCGGCAGCGTTCTGTCTTGGCGGCGCAGACGGCGATGCGGCTCAATCGGCCCGTCGGACTGGTGCTGCAGCGCGACGCCGCCATCGACGATCCGATTCCGGTCGATCTGCATCGCATGGGGACCGAAGCGAGCCTGTTGCGTTACGTCACCAGCCCGGACGGCGGGCACCACGCGATCTGTCAGGGTGACCGCCGCTTCCGCATTCTCGACTTTCTCGACGGATATCCGTTTCTCGCCGCTCGCGTCGAGCGGATCCAGGAAACCGAGGCGACGACGATGGACGTCGCGGCGCGGCTCCTCAATCTGCGCAACCAGGCGCTCGAGGTATTGCAGCTGTTGCCGCAGACCCCGGCCGAGCTCGTCAACGCCGTGCAATCGGTGACCTCGGCCGCGGCGCTCGCCGACTTGATCGCGAGCTTCATGGACATCACGCCGCAGGAAAAACAGGAGATCCTGGAGACAGTCGACATCGAGCGCCGGCTCGAGCGCGTGTCGGAATTACTGGCTTACCGTGTCGAGGTTCTACGGCTGTCGCGGCAGATCAGTGAACAGACAAAGGGCAAGATCGACGACCGCCAGCGCGAATTCCTGCTGCGCGAGCAGATGAGGACGATCCAGAAGGAACTCGGGGAGGGCGAGGACGCCAAAGCCCAGGAAATCGCCGAGCTGACCCGGAAGATCGCCGAGGCGAGAATGCCGCCCGAGGTCGAGGAGCATGCAAAAAGGGAGCTCGCCCGACTCGATCGGATGCCCGAGGCCTCCGGCGAGTATTCGATGGCTCGCACCTATCTCGAGTGGCTGACCGAACTCCCGTGGTCGGTCGAATCAGGGAAGTCGGTCGACATCGCCGAGGCTCGCCGGATCCTTGACGCAGACCATTACGGCCT
>Ga0207693_10002099_pt1 | contig 17391 bp, 13 predicted proteins | sample LARL81metaG_FD_184347 | JGI IMG/M metagenome (GOLD analysis project Ga0207693, IMG submission 184347) | Corn, switchgrass and miscanthus rhizosphere microbial communities from Kellogg Biological Station, Michigan, USA - LAR L8-1 metaG... | ecosystem: Host-associated > Plants > Roots >...
CACCGTCAGGTCCTCGAAGAGCTCCAGGTTCTGGAAGGTGCGCCCGATGCCGCTCTGCGACCGGCGCGCGACGCCCATCCCATCGGTACGCCTGCCGTCCAGTTCGATCGTTCCCCCGGCAATGTCGACGAAGCCGGTGATCGCGTCGATCAAGGTTGTCTTGCCCGCGCCGTTCGGGCCGATGAGCCCGACGATCTCGCCCGGCAGCAGGTCGAGCGACACCTTGTCGAGGGCGACGACCCCACCGAATCGCACGCTTACGTTCTGCATGCTCAGTGACTGACCACGGACCCGCTCGACGGATGCCGACGGCACCGGCACGTCCGCCGCCGCCCGCACGTCGCCCGGCCGGCTGGGGGCAGGGACACCGGCAGCGTCGCGGCCGGGGCCAGGCAGGCCGGAATCCGCACGCCTTGCGGACGACGTGACCCTGAGCGTGATGCGATCCAGCAGGCGATTCAGCGGCGCCAGCGTGTCAGACATCTGCTTGGCCATGCCGTCGGGCGCGGTCAACAGCACCAGGATCAGTCCCAGGCCCCCGATAAAGTTCAGCAGCTGATCATTGCCTTCCCGGAGGAAGGTCAGCGCCTGGTACACCAGACCGCCCGGCACGACGGTGGCGCCGGCCAGGACCGGCCCGACCAGGAAGCCCAGGCCGCCGATGACGGCGTAGACCAGCGTGTTGATCGACTGCTCATACGAGTAGGACGAGCTGTACACGAGCGAGGACTGCTGGAAGGCGAGGACCATCCCGCCGATCGCCGCGATGCCCGCGGCGAGGGAGAAGGCGAACAGCTTGGCCGCGTAGACGTTGATGCCGAGTGCGGCGGCCGCGCGTTCGCTCCCGCGCACCGCCATCAGCCGGCGCCCGAGCGCACCGCGCCTGATCTTGGCCACCAAGATCGCCAGCAGTACGAAGACCACGGCGGCGAAGGTCGCGTACCGCATGGGGTACAGCGTGGCGTCGAGGTCAAGGCCGAATATCTTGATCGGGCCCACGGTGTCGCCGAACATGCTGACCAGGCTGCTGTTGTTGAACACCTCCTCCTCCAGCACGACGGCGAAGCCCAGGGTCAGCACCGCCAGGCTTACGCCCCGGGAGCGCAGCGCCGGGATGCCGACGACCAGACCTGCGACCATGGCGGCGATGACAGCCGCCAGGATCGACAAGAAGAGCGGCACGTGGAGCCCGGCGGTCAGCCGGCCGGCGATGAACACGCCCAGCCCGGCTAGGGCGAACTGGCACAGCGAGATCTGGCCGCCGTATCCGGTCACGACGACGACCGACAGCAGCACGATCGCCATCGCCATCGTCGTGATCATGGCGCCGGCGTAGTCCTGGTTCAGTCCCCAGATGAGGAAAAGCAGCGCCCCGACACCGACCAGAAGGGGGACGAGGCGGACCCGGCCGGTGCCGACCAGCGGAAGACGGTCGCGGATGTGCCCGCGGTCGGGGATGCCCCGTCCGCGCACGATCATCAGCAGCACGATGCCTGCGAACGGAACGATCACCGTCAGTCCGGGCGACGACGGGTAGTAGTTGGTGACGACAGCCTGGCCGATGCCGATGGCGAGGCCGCCGAGGAGCGCGGGAAGGAAGCGGTCCATCCGCCCGGCCAGGGCGGCGGTGAGCGACGGGAAGAGCAAGCTGGTGATCGTCGCGATCTGCAGGCCGAGGATCGGGGCGAGCATGATGCCGGCCAGCCCGGCCAGGCCGCAGCCGACGAACCAGTTGACGGCCGCGATCACGTCGGGCGAGATGCCCAGGGCGGCGGACGAACGCTGGTTCTCCGCGACCGCGCTGGTCTGCAGCCCGAAGGTGGTCCGCTTCCACAGGAAGCTGAGCACGTAGGCCGCGACGACGGTCACCACGAACACAGTGATCTGGTCGCCGCCGAGCACCAGGCCCTTAACCGGCTGCCACGACCCGCTGGGGTAGAAGGACTTTACGTTAAGCAGCGCCCCCGGCTCCCACATGACGAGCGCCGCGTTCGTGGCGACGAAGACCCCGAGCGTAGCGATCGTCCGCGTAAGCTGCGACGTCTTGCGCATCGGCTTCATGATCAGCAGGTGGGTGGCCGCGCCCAGCGCCCCGGACACCAAGACGCCGACGAGCATCGCGACGGGCCAGGGCGTCCCGCGCGTGTCCGCGAGGTCGTAGAAGACGAATGTCCCCACCGTGGCGATGGCGCCGCTGGCGAAGTTGACCACGCCGGAACCGCGATAGACCAGGATCATTCCGAACGCGGTGAGGCTATAGGCCGACCCAGCCGCCAGGCCCAGCACTATCAATATGAACAACGTCAACATAAGGGAGTTCTCCGGAAGACGGTGAGGACGTGCTGCGGCTCGCGCCGGGCAGCGGGAGAGCGGCTTGCCGGGTGGGGACCGGCGCGGAACGCCGGTCCCCACCCGGGGCGCTGGTTACTTGTTGAAGTACGCCCCGGCGTTGATCACACCGCCCGACTGGACGACGGTGCCGTTCTGCGCGCCCATGACGAAGATCTGGGTCGAGAAGATCCGGGTGATCTGACCGATCGGCGTCGGCTTGGTGAAGTTGACCGGCGCGCTGATGCCCTCGGTGGTGACGTCCGTCGCCTTGCCGAGCGCAGCGGTCACCGACTGCGCCGTGATGGGGCCGCTGATGCCGCTGGCAACCTGATCGAACGCGTAGAACGATGCCCAGGCCAGCTTGGAGAAGTCGCTCAGCGGGTCGTTCGGTGCCTGCGCCTTCATGTTCTTGAGGTACGAAACGACCCCGGGAGCCGTCGAGGTGTCCGGGGCCAGGCCGCCGATGGTGTTAACCGCGCTGGCCTGCGAGCCCAGCTGTGTCGGCCAGTTGCCCGGCACCGCCAGCTCGTTGGCGGCGATCTTGAAGTTCGGGTCCTGCTGGAGGATCGCCTTCATCAGGACGATCCCGTTCTGCCCGGCGGAGATGCTGCCACAGTCTGCCTTGGAGACGATCGAGCGGGCGATCGCGGGGGCGTCGGCAAGGCCCGTGGTCACCGGGGTCAGGAACGGCCCCTCGTACGTGGCCCCGACGTTGGCCGTCGCCTGCTTGTCCAGCGCGAGCGGCACCGTGGTGTCCGCGCCGGTGTTCGCCTGGACGTCAGCGATTCGCTTGCAGCCCTTCACCGTGGCCAGGTACCCGAACGCGGAGCCGTTGAAGACCGGGGCGGGGGGTGTCAGGGGCCACGCGTTCGGCGAGATCATGTCGCCCGGTCCGTACTGCACCAGGCCGATCTCAGGGATGCCCGCGGCATTGATGGCCGGCCAGATGTTGGCGCTAACGAGGGTGAACACACCGAGCAGAGCCACGACGTGGTCCTGGACGGCCTCCTTCGCGCACGCGGTGGCGACGTTAGGGTCGGTCTGGTCGTCGCAGCCGATGACGTTGATCGGATGCCCGTTGATGCCGCCCTTGGCGTTCTGCAGCGCCGCCTGGATGCGCACCGCGTCGTAGTTCGCCTTCGAGGGCTGTACCGCGAGGGTGAACGGGGCGATGACCATGACGTTGATGGGGCTGCCCGAGGCAGCGCCGGCGGTTCCTCCGGAGGAACCGCCGGAGGATGCGCTGGGCGAAGAGCTGCAGGCTGCGAGCACAAGCCCGAGAATCGCCGGCAGTACCAGCAGACATCTTCGTCGCACGGAGGCGCGTGGCCGCCTGGCAGTTAGCGATAGCATGATGGCGTAGGTCCCTTCGGTGGAAGCGGTCTGTTGAGCGGGGAACGTGGTCTTCGTGGGGAATGGCCGGCGCTCTGCCTGCGACAAGCTCTCGGCCTAGAACGGTCGCGCCGAACGTGACCGTGTTGTTTCAGGCCAGCTAGAGTGCCGGGCGGCCAGGCCGAGGATTAATGTATGCATGCGTTTTTGCATGGGATATAAGTCCCAAAGTCCTCTCGCAGACAGATCGTTCGAGTTTCGGGGTGCCAGCGACGAGCGCTGGGCTATCCCCGCGTACGCTCCTTGCCGGACACCGGCTCGACCCGCGGAGTCGCGTCGGTTGCCCGGTTCAGGGACTGTCCGCCGGATCGTCGGCGGAGGCTCCTGCACAGAGTTCCTGGTGGGGAGATTATGTCAGCCTGTGGGCGACATTATTGCATGCATAATTGTCGCCACGCAAGATCGGATCACGCCACAGAAGGCTGGTCAGAACGCGCGGCTGGAACTCGGCAACGCACCGGGGTCGGCGCCCGCTCAGTGGCACGCCAGGATCCCCAGCTGCCGCCGTGGATTAGAATCGCCGTGCGGAGCCGGGAAGCAGGCCGGGCGCCGCGGCCGCGCGGTGGCCCTCGAGTATCGCCAGTTGCAGGAATCGCGGCCCAAGCGCGTCTCCTACCAGTGAAACGTCGGCGACCGTTTTCAGGCCGTCCGCCAGATCGCGCTGGGGGATGTTGGCCCCGACGAACGACACGAGATCCGCTTCCACGCACCGGGTGCGCTGCCCGTAAATCGACTGCACGACGACGTGGCCGGAGCGGACCTCGACCACCTTGCTGTCACCGATGAACTCGAACCGCTCGTCGCTCAGCCGCTTCTTGACGGTCGTCTCCATACGGGCGGACTCCAGCAACGGCATCAGGCGATTGAGGCGGGTGACGAAGGTGACCTCGCAACCACGTGCGAGCAGCGCCTCGGCCACCGACACCGCCTCGTGATGGCCGATGTCGTCGTACACGAGCGCCCGCCGGCTGGTTATGTCGCCGTCGGTGATCGCATCCCAGCTCCGCACGACATGCGGCAGGTCGACGCCCCGCACCGCCTGGTTGGGGTCGGCGATCGTCGCACCGTCGCTGCGAGGCAGCGACCCGGTGGCCACGATGATCCGGTCGCAACCAAACGCGAGAGCCTGTTCGACGGTAACCCGAGTGTTGAAACGAACGTCGACACCCAGTTCGCTCATCTCGTTGGCTAGCCAGTCGGCGACGGCACCGATGCGCGCACGATGCGGCGCTTGCCTGGCGATACGGAGCTGGCCGCCAAGGGCGTCCGCCGCCTCGCACAGAATCACCCGGCTGCCGCTCGTCGCCGCGGTCCGCGCCGCTTCCATCCCGGCCGGCCCACCACCGATGACGAGGACACTGGGCATGCCACCTGTTGCTGCCGGAGGCTCCGCGATGACCTTCTCAAAACCCGCGTCGGGGTTCACAGCGCAGCCGAATCGGGCGAAGGGAGAGCTCGCGGCGCCGACGCAACCCTGGTTGCAGCCGATACAGGGGCGCACCCTGTGCGGCGCTCCGCTCAGCGACTTCGCGATCAACTCGGGGTCGGCGATGTGCGCGCGCGTCATCGCCACCATGTCGGCGACGCCCGCCCGGACCAGCTCGTCGGCCTGCTCAAGAGACGTGATGCGACCAGCGACGATCGTCGGCACAGTCGCACGGGCGGCGACCGGACGTGAGTAGGGCAGCTCGTAACCGAGTGGCTCTTCCATGCCGCCGATGACTTTGGTGACGTTCATCGGCGATCCGAGCGAAATGTCAAGGAAGTCGATCGTACCGGTCGCGTTGACAATATCGACGATGGATTTCGCCTCTTCGGAGGTGATCGCCCCGGGATAGACCTCGTCCGCGCTTATACGCGCTCCAAGTGGGACCGATGGCCCGATCTCGTCGCGGACGGCGGTCAGTATCTCCGTCAGTATCCGGACCCGATTGTGCCGCGATCCGCCGTAACCGTCCGTGCGCTTGTTGGTCAGCGGAGACATGAACTGAGCGATGAAGTAACCGTGCGCGGCGTTGATTTCGAGCCCGTCGATACCGGCGTCGACGACCCGGCGGGCCGCGCGAGCGAAACTCTCCACGATCTCGTCGATCTGGCCCTGAGTGATCGCCAGGGGGGTCTGTGACAGTTCGGCGTGCGCGATCCGTGGCGAGGGGACGGCCGACGCGGACCACGGCGGGTCACCGTGCGGCGTCATGAACGCGCGACCGGAATGCACCAGCTGCTGGAACACTTTCATGGGGTACTTTCTGAGCGCGCGCAGCATGCCGCTGTAAACGCTCAGCTGGGAATCGTCGTCGAATCGAATCCGCGCCGTGGTCGTGGGATGTGTCGATGCCGCCTCGATGATCGTCAGCCCAACGCCGCTTCGGGCGGCCGCGCTGTGGTACGCGGCCAGGTCTCCGCCGTCGTCGGCGTTCATTGCCAAGCCGGTGGCGTGCGCCGTCCTCACGACCCGATTCGGAATCTCAACATTGCCGATCGTAATTGGCGCCATGACGCTCTCATAGGCCACCATGGAAGATCCGACATCCTTTGGCTAGTTGTTGACGAGCTTCAGCAGAGGACGAACGTCATCCAGCTCGTCGGGCTTCATGATCTTCGCGACACACTCCTCCATCGCCCGCGCCGGCATCGTGATTCAGCTGCTGGAATAGCTTCATCGGGTACTTGCGGAGCTGGCCCCTGTCCCTGCCGGAACTTACCGCTACCTGACGAGGCCCCGCATGCGCTCCTTGCCGAACACCGGCTCGACCCATGGGGTCGCGTCGAATGCCCGGTTCAGGGTCTGTCCGCCGTCGATGCTGATTACCTGACCGGTAATCCAGCGGGCCTCCGGCCCGACCAGGAACCGCACGATGCCGGCTATGTCACGCGGCTCGCCAAGCCGGTGCAGCGGAATGATCGACAGGAAGTCCTGCTCCATCTTCGCGGGCAGGTCCTGCCGCGGCACCTGTACCAGGCCCGGGCGGATGACATTCACCGTGACGTCACTCGGGCCGAGCTCGACAGCGGCGATCCGGCACAGCTGCTCGATGGCGACCTTCGCGCTCGAGATCGGGCTGGCGAAACGGGCCGTGAGGTGCGCGCTGATGGACGAGATGGACACGAACGAGCCGCCGCCGGCGCGCACGAGCTCGCGTGCACCGTGCTTGAGCGTCAGCATCGTCGCGACGACGTTGTTGTCGAAGACGCTGCGCCACTGGCCGAGGTCGAGTTCGGTCACCGGCGCCATCTGTCCCCTGGGCTCCCCCGCGCACGCCACGACCGCCTGCAGTTCCCCGGTCACCGCCGCAGCGGCGGCGATCGCCCTCGCGCACTCGTCCTCCCTGGACATGTCCGCGGAGACATCGTGCAGCCGGGCCGGATCCGCTCCCTCGGATTCGAGGAGGCTCCGGGCTTCCCGGAGGCGCTGCGCGCTGCGGCCCACGATCGTGACGGTCGCTCCCGCGGCGAGCAGGGCCCGAGCCACGTCGAGACCGATTCCGGACCCGCCTCCCGTCACGACCGCGCTGATCTTCAACTGCTGCAATGCGCATCTCCCAACTCGTCAGATACCGGCCGCCCGAATGGGCTGGCCGATCCGGTCAAGCCGACTGCTTAGCGGCCATTTCACCAGCATGGCGTCCGAAAATCACGGCCCCGGCGATCATCGCCCCACCGCTGAAAATGCTCGGCCCCACGACGTTGCCGACCACCTCACCGGCCGCGTACAGGCCCGGAATCGGCTGGTCATCGGCCTCGCGCAACACCCGGGCATCGGCGTCTATGCGCAGGCCGTAGCCGGTCACCGGCATGATCGTCGGACGGAGCGCGACACCGTAGAACGGGGGCTTCTGGCAGGCGACCATGGTGCTCGCGTCCTTGAAGAACAGCGAGTCGGCTCCCCGCTCGCAGTCCTGGTTGTAGCGCTCGACCGTCGTCCGCAAGACCCCGGCCGGGAGCGAGAGCGCAGCGGCGAGCGATTCGAGATCCGGCTCGCACGCGATCTGCCCAACCTCCGCCGCCTTCGACAGGATGTCCTGCTGCCACAGCCCGGGTCCGAACCGGCTGCCCGAGCCGCGCGCCGCCCGGCAGGCCGCGTCGTCGAAGATGGCCCAGCAGGTGCCGCCATGATCGCGGGTGAGCGGGTTTATCACGTGGTACGGCACGGTCTCATCGACGAAGCGCCGACCGCTACGGTCGACGCAGATGAGCCAGCCGGGCAGTACTGGTTCCACATCGTGGACTATCCCGGAGCTCAGCAACACCTGCGCGCGGTTGTGCCCGGCCGTCGCCGCACCGATTCGAACAGCCATCTCGAGCCCCTCCCCGCGATTCGTCGACGCCGCGGGAGACCGGAGCTGGCCCAGGTACGGGCGTGCGAACGGGATGTGCTCCGCGACGAGTGCGTGGTTGTTCGCGAACCCGCCGGAGGCAAGCACGACCGCGCTGGCATCCAGCTGCTGGTCGCCGGCCCGGATGCCGGTGACGGTTCCGGATTGGGTGACCAGGTCGTCGACCCGGGTGCCGAGTGCGATGTCGACGCCGAGCCGGGCACACGCGCGCCCGAGCGCCGCCGTGATGCCGGCGCCACCGCCACTCGCGCGATGCAGCCGTGGCACCCGCTCGATCTCGCCGCGTTCGACGTCACGTGAGAACTCGACGCCATGGCTGGCGAGCCACCGCACCGCGTCCGCGCCGCTGTCACAGTAGCGCCGCACGATCGCCGGCTCGACGTTCCAGCGGTTTACGGCCATGAAGAAGTCGTAGAACTCCTGAGCGCTGTCGCCGGGGAAGCCGGCCGCGCGCTGCGTGTCCGTGCCTCCGGCGAGGAACGCGCCACCGGACAGCGCGGTGGAGCCGCCGACCTGCTCCGCGGCGTCAACCAGGATCACCGACGCCCCGTTTTCGCGCGCGGACAGCGCCGCGGACAGGCCCCCTCCCCCGCCGCCGACAACGGCCACGTCATACCGCTCGTCACCTGACACGACAGCTCCCATTCGTCGTCGTTGGCCGCTGGAAGGTTTCGTTGTCGGTCCGATGGACCGTCGGCGGCGGCTAGTCGCCCGCGATCATCCCTGTTCAGAGATCTTCTCGCGCTTTTAGACGACATTATTGCATACATAGTTGCCGTCACGTAAGGTCCAGTCAAAGCGCACGATGCGGCACCGATTCCCGCCAGGGAGGCCCGGTCATGACTGACGTCGACGTCGACAACGTTCCGGTCGAGGAGCTGATACCGCACCTCGACCTCTATAACACGCAACATCGCAAGCGGCTGTGGGAGGCCCTTGCTCACGCCCGCACATCAGACTGCCCGGTGATCAAGACCGACGCGGACAACGGCTACTACGTGATTACGCGCTATGACGACCTGCGCAAGGTCGCCTACGACCCGGAGACGTTCAGCTCCGTCGAGCCGGCGCTGCGCGGCGTCCCCGTGCGGATGCCGCCTGTCAGCGAGGATCCGCCGATCCACCGGGACTTCAGGAAGATCCTCAACCCGTACTTCTCCCGCACGTACCTGTCGCGGTACGCCGACGACATACGCGGTACCGCACGTGAGCTCCTCGATAGCGCGGTCCCCGCCGGGCGGATGGAATTCATTCACGACTTCGCTCTCCCGTACACCGCGGAGAACCTCTCGCGGGTGATTCTCGGCGAGACGAACAAGGAGCGCGTGGAGCGGGCACGCGACGCCGGGCAGCGCCTCAGCACCGAGGGCAGTCCGCAGGCATTCATCGACTTGGCACAGGTAGCCAAAGAATTCCTGGAGGAGCGGACGAAGTCCGGCTTCGACGGCAACGACGTCCTGTCGGCGATCGTGAATGGGACAGTATTGGGTCGCCCTCTTACCACGGAAGAGAAAATCGGTACCATCACGACACTGTTCACCGGCGGGCTCGACACCGTCCGGGGCGCGCTCAGCAATATCGTGCGCCACCTGGCCGAGGACCCCGGTGTGGAGGACCGGCTCCGAGACCCCGCCTGGATACGCAGCGACCTTGACGAGCTCCTCCGCCTCGAAACGCCGATCACCTTCCTTGCCCGCACCGTCACCCGGGATACCGAGGTCAGCGGATGCCCGATGAAGGCCGGTGACCGCATTGCGCTGCATTTCGCCTCGGCCAACCGCGACGCGGAGTATTTCGACGACGCCGAGGGGCTTCGGTTCGACCGTGGGGAGAACCCGCACGTCGCCTTCGGCATCGGCATCCACCGCTGCCTCGGGATGCATTTCGCCCGGTTGCAGATCGAAATCGCGATTGAAGAGCTGCTTGCCCGCGTGACCAACCTGCGCGTCCAGGACGGGGCAACGATAGAGCTCGCCAATGGCGCCATCTACACCCCGGAGCTGCTTCCGGTGGAGTTCGATCGCCGCGAGCCCTGACGCGGGCGGCCGAGCCGGCCAGCGGCCGGCTCGGCCAAGGGCCGCCGCACTAACCGCTAACGGTGGTCGAAAGCGACCGGCAGCCGCTCCGGAGTCAGCACAACCCCGGGGGCCATCTCGACGTGCTCACCCGGCGGTACGCGGAAATTGGTGAGCTGGCTTAGCAGCGCCTCCCAGGCGATCTCGATCTGCATCCGCGCGAAGTGCAGCCCGATGCACCGGTGCACACCGAGACCGAACGCGGCGTGGGGATTGCGTTCGCGGTCGAAGATGAGGGACGCCGCCTGGCGGAATCGCTGCTCGTCGCGGTTTGCCGACGCGAAGTGCAAGGCGATCCGGTCGCCAGCCTTCATCGGGCAGCCGTTGAGCACAGTGTCGCGCCGGACCGTGCGAGCCTGGAATGTCACCGGGGTCTCGTAGCGCAAGAATTCATCCAGGCTGTTCTTGAGCCAGGTGCTGTCTCGCAGCCGGGCTTCGAGGCTCGGGTCCTCGATAAGGTGGCGCAGCATATTGCCCAGCGTGGCCTTCGTCGTGTCCAGACCGCCGAGGAAAAGCACGACGACTACTCCGACTTGCTCCTCCATCGTCAGCGGCCGTCCATCGACGGTGGCGGTCACGATGGCCGAGAGCACGCTGTCGCGGCCGGAGGCGGCGCCGGCCCGCTCGCGCAGGAACTCCTCGGCGATCGCCGCGGTCTCCATGAACGCTTCGGCGGTGCCCTCACTGGTGATCCGGGTCACGGCGGCCACCGCCCGGTGCAAGCGGTCCTCACTGGTCTCGTCGAGGATCAGCTTGGCCAGGTTCCGCGCGGTGAAGGGGATCGCGAAGTCATTCATGAACTCCATCCGGCCTCTCGCAGCCGCCGCCGAGACCAGCTTCGCCGCCTCGTCGCGCATGCTGGTGTCGAACTTGGCCAGCGCCGTGCGGGAAAAGTACGGGTTGAGCTGACGCCGGTACTCGGAGTGGGTCGGCGGGTCTTCGGTCACCGGGGGCATCCGGATCGGGGTTCCCAGCAGACCCGGCTCGGCCGAGCTGAACGTTGCCGGGTCCTCCGCGACCGCGCGCACGTCATCGTAACGGGTCACGATGAAGTACCCGGGAGAGGCGTCTGTCCGCAGGACCGGACAGTTCGATCGAGCGTAATCGAGCACCTCCCACAGACGGGCGCCGTGAGACGGGTCGTACAGATCGAAGTGGGGGGCGAGCTCGTCGACTCGTGCGGCAGCCGGGTCGAGACTGGTCATGGTGCCTCCTCCGAATGATGTCCTAGAGCCGGACGAACACCGACTTCAGCTCGGTGAAGCTGTCCAGCGAGCGCTCGCCCAGCTCCCGCCCGAGGCCAGACTGCTTGAAGCCGCCGAACGGGAAGCTCAGGTCGAGTTCGCCGTGCGTGTTGACCCATACGACGCCGGCGCGGAGCCGGCGGGCGAGGGTATGGGCGGTGGACACATCGCTTGTCGCAACCGCCGCGGCAAGGCCGTAAGGGGTGTCGTTCGCGATGCGCACGGCCTCGTCGGCATCGCGGAAGGGCAGCAGCGCGGCCACCGGGCCGAAGATCTCCTCCCGTGCCAGGCGCATGTCATTGCGAACGCCTTCGAAGAGGGTCGGCTCGACGAAGTAGCCAGGCCCCTGCACCGGCTCGCCGCCCACGGCGATCCGGGCGCCCTCCTGCTGGCCGAGCGCGACGTAGCCGGTCACGCGGTCGAACTGGGCGGCCGACACCACCGGGCCGAGCATCGTGTCCTCGGCGAAAGGGTCACCCACCTGGTAGGCGGCGATCTGCTTCGCGAGCGCGTCCGCGAACTCGTCGTGCACCGTCTCGTGCACGAGGATTCGAGTGCCCGCCACGCAAACCTGACCGGTGAGCAAGCAGAAGCCGCTCGCGGCGTTACGGGCCGCCAGTTCCAGGTCGGCGTCGGGCATGATGATGTGCGGCGACTTGCCGCCAAGCTCGAGGGTCACCCGCTTGAGATTGCCGACCGAGGCGCCGAGGATCTTCTTCCCCGTCTCGGTCGAACCGGTGAACGACACCTTGTCGATGCCGGGATGTGCGGCGATCGCCGCGCCGGCGGTCTCACCCAAGCCTGTCATGATGTTGACGACACCATCGGGCAGGCCACATTCCGACACGAGCTCGCCGAACCGCAGGGCACTCAGCGGGCTCTGCTCGGCGGGCTTGAGGATGACAGTGTTGCCGCACGCCAGCGCCGGCGCGATCTTCCACGCGGCCATCGTGAGCGGGCCGTTCCAGGGAATGATGCCCGCACAGACGCCGACTGGCTCACGGACGGTGTAGCAGTGCACCGAGGCATCGACCGGGTTCACCGTTCCCAGCATCTTCGTCGGCCACCCCGCGTAGTACTGAAACGTCTCAGCGGCGATCGCGATCTGGTACCGGGCCAAGCGGATCGGGATGCCGACATCGAGCGATTCGATCAGTGCCAGCTCGTCGGCGTGCGCTTCGATGATGTCGGCGATCCGCAGCAGCACCCGGGTGCGCTGATGCGGGTTCATGTCCGACCAGGCCCGGTCCTCGAACGCGCGCCGGGCGGCGTCGACCGCGCGGTCGACGTCTGCTGCCCCGGCTGACGCGACAGTAGTAATGGTGGTGGCATTCGCCGGATTGACCGTCTCGAACGTCTCGCCCGACGCCGCCTGGACCCACTGCCCGCCGATCAGCATCGGCTTGCTCGGCCCGCTCTCCGCGAAGTGCACCCGCGGCGGCGGTCCTACCTGAACTGTTCGTGTCATGTTTGCTCCCTCGAGACGCGGTCACCAGGCATGCGCATACCGGGGCCGTTCCGGACCGTATTCGGTCGATTTACTATGCATACATTTTTATATGCATAGTACGAGACCACAGTCGAAGTCAACAGGCAGCGCGGCAACCTCCCCGCTATCGACGACCGCTGTCGCCTGATGTTTTTGTATGCTAAAACGTATTCATGAGTCACACCGAGGACTTCCTCGACAACTTCCGCGCCGCCGTGGCGAGCCACGAGCCGGACCGCGTGGCCGACTGTTTCCGCACGGACTGCCGCTTCGACCTGCCGGTCCACCCGGCACGCAGCTTCACCGTCCGCGACCAAGCGCGCCAGGACTGGTGCGTGATCTTCGCCACCGTTCCCGACCTGCGGATCGACCTCGTCGACGCGACTCATGACGGCGACACCTGCTGGGCGGAGTCGGAGTACTCCGGCACCCGGCCCGACGGCACCCCGCACCTGATGCGCGGCGTCACCGTCATCACCGTCGACGAAACGAGCCGGCTGCGCGCGGCACGGTTCTATGTTGACTTCGTGGACACCGCCGGCGTCTCGATCACCGAGCACCTAGCCGCGCAGACAGGCGGGGCACGATGATCGCCCGCGTGGTACGGGCGCCCCGCGCGGCAGGCCAGGCATGATACTTGGCACCGCGGCCCACCCGTTCCGGCCCTTCGAGGACTGGATCCGGGTCGTCCACCTCGTCGAGGACCTCGGCTACGGCATGACCTGCCAGTCGGCCAACCCGCTAAGCCGCGGCGACCCGTACGTCGAGCTCGGGGTGGCCGCCAGGGAGACGAAGAACCTGCTGCTGGCGACAACGGTCGCGGTCCCGGCACCGGCGAACCCGGCGGTCATGGCCGCCTCCATCGCGACGGTCAACGAGATCTCGGGCGGGCGGGCGGTCCTCGGCGTCGGCCGCGGTGCCGCCACGGCCCGGCTGCTCGGCGAGCGCAGCCTCACCACGTCACAACTCGAGGAGTACGTCCGCGCGCTGCGCGCGCTGCTCGCGGGGGACGAGGTCACCTGGCACGGGACACGCCTGCACCTGGGCTGGGTCGGCCGGCCGGCGCCAGTGATCCTCGCCGCGTACGGTCCGCGGACACAGCGACTGGCCGGCCGCTGCGCGGACGGTGTGCTGATCGCTTCCGCCGTTGGCGGCCGCGTGCTGCGCGAGGCGATCAGCACCGTCCGCGACGGCGCCGTCGAAGCCGGACGTGATCCCGATGCGCTCGCGATCTGGGTCATGGGCCGCGCTTCGGTGGGCGACGACGCGGACGAGGCCCTGGCCGATCTCAAGGCGATTCTCGCCGCGGCCGGCCGCCAGCTCGATGAGGATGACCCCGATCTGAGCGACGCCCTCCGGCCATCCGTCACCGAGCTGAAGAAGCGCTACGTGGAAGCCGACCACGTCGTCCCCGGCGGCGCCAACGAGAGCCTCATCGAGGAGCTGGGGCTGGTCGACTACCTGGCCGGCCGGTTCGCGATCGCCGGCACCGCCGCGCAGTGCCGGCACCAGCTCCAGGAGCTGGCCGACGCGGGAGTCGACTGCGTCTTCCTCAACGGCGCGATGAGAAACGAAGAGCGCATGATCGTCTCGATGGCGGAGAAGGTCGGGGTCTCATTCCATCCGAGGCACCGCCCCCGGGCAGCCGTTCCGCAAGCGGACGGCTGATGCTGGCGTGCGGGCGTTGACACATCGGCAATGTTCCGACTAACGTCTTATTGCATACATAAATTTATACGTTGTGATGTCAGCGCTGTCCTGACTTGCCGAGCGACAGCGCGGATCCGCTCAGTACCGAGAGAAACGAAGGGTAACGCGCGCGTGAGCACACCGGCCGCAGACGAAATCGAGCGATTCGTCATCGACCACTTCCGAGCCAAGAGTGAGTGCGACCGCCAGGCTCTGCTGGAGCAGTTCGCTCCGGATGTCCGGGTATGGACGCCACTTTCGTTGACCAACCGTAACTTCGTCGAGCGCCCGACCGTTGGCGCCGAACGGATGGCAGACCTCATCGCCTCGGAGTTTTTCTACACCAAGGCCGGGCGTGCGTGGACGGTCGAAGACTGGGTATCCGACGGCGTCAAGCTGGCCGTCCGCGCCTCGCTCAAGGCAATCATTGCCGCGACCGGCGAGCCATACGAGAACTCCTATACCTTCTTCTACCGTCTCGACGGTCTCAGAATCGCCGAGTCGTGGGAGGCGTTCGACACGGCATTCGCCGCCGACCGCGTGCAACCGCAGCACGACTCGATCTGACCCTAATGACCAGCCGCAATTGCGGAGAAATTTGAGGAGACTGCATGACCGGCCAACTCGCGCCAGCCGACCTGATCCGCAAGCACTTCGTCACGAAGGCCAAAGGCGACAGGGAGGAACTACGGAACGAGCTCGCGCTCGACGTCAGGTGGTGGGCACCAGCGTCCGCGGCCGCCAAGGGCATCGTCGAGAACCCCATGGTAGGCGCCGACCGGGCGATCGATCACCTCACGGTGGAGATGTACGAGGAAGAAGGACGTGAGTGGACGATCACCCACTTGCTTTCTGAAGGTGACCTCGTGGCGGTGCGCGCCCGCTTGCAGGCGCGCGTCGCCAAGAACGGCAAGGACTACGACAACACGTACCTGTTCCTGTACCGCGTGACTGAGGGTCGCATCGCCGAGGCGTGGGTGGAATTCGACACCGCCTATGCCTTCGACAAGTTCGCCTGACGCCAGTGGCTATCCGCACTTTCCGATCGAGGATCGGAAAGTGCGGACCTGAACTGCCTCCGGAAGTGCGGAATGCCGGCTAGGGCTGACCGCCAGGCACGGTCGCGGAACGCCGTGACCGATGTCGCGGACTCCCTGGTCGCACGGGTGGAGCGCGAGGACCTGGGGCGGATTTCCCCATGAACGCCGCCGCGCACGGAGTCGGAGCGGCGGCTGAAGATGCTCCGCTACTGGTGCGCTGAGTCCGGCCGGCGAAGCATCAGCACCTTCCATTCGCTTTCCAGGACAATGTCACCGTCCTGGTTGCGGGCGTTCCGCCACAGCGTGGCTTCACCGAGCGAGCTGTCGGCCGCGGCACTTGCGTCGGTGTACACGAGCTCGCCATACAGCGTGTCCCCGATCCGAGTTGGCTTGGGCCACGAGCAATTGACTGTCCTCAGCCCGCGCACCGAAGTACCGATCCGCGCATAAATCGGCAGCCGCGTCGTCAGTCCGGTCGCGATTGACAGGACCAGCAAGCCCTGTGCAACTCGGCCACCCAGCGGCGTGCCCGCTGCGTAATGAGCGTCGACGTGGAGTGGGTTGTAGTCCGCAGAGAGGCCGGCGAAGTTCACGATATCGGCTTCGGTGATAGTGCGACCCGTCGACCTGAACGTGTAGTTGAGTGGGATGTCCTCGAAATACAGCGCCGAGTCATCCACGATCTCAGCGGACGTCATCGCGCACCTCCTGGAGCGGTCAACAGCGGCGAGAACGAAACATTTCGCAGAATGCGAGTGTCGATCTTGCGCACTATGCCGCGGACTGCCTCACCGAAGGCGCGGTAGTCGGCGCTTTCCCTGGTCTTCTGCAGCGCTTTAGTACGGTCGTCAAGATTTTCCCACCGGGCAAGCCAAACGAAGGTCGTGGCCGTGTTGGGCCCGATGTCCTGCACCCACGCGCCGACCATGTCGAACCCGCAGGCAGAAAGCTCCGGTAGACCCAATTCCTCGAAATGCTGCAAGAACGTGGCGACCCCAGACAACTCGAGGTCGTACTCGCGAAGTTCATGGAACATGGCGGGTCCTTAGGATCCGGCGCCTCCCGGTGAGGTCTGGGCCGAGCCCAGACCTCACCGACGACGAAGCTGACATGGATACAGTTTTGTATGCAGAGATTACCGGGGATCGCGCGCGCCGTCAAGCGTGCCTTGCCTGTTGCATCCGGGCACACTGAGGGCTATTTTGGATGCAAAAGAGCATGCAAGTATGAGGAGGAGCGCCCCATGACCGGACGCGTGCAGGGGAAAACCGCTTTCATTACCGGCCTGGCGCGCGGTCAGGGACGCGCGCACGCCGTCAAACTGGCCAGCGAGGGCGCAGACATCGTGGGCATAGACATCTGCGCCCAGATCGACACTGTCGCCTACCCGATGAGCACCCCGGACGACCTGCAGCAGACGGTCAAGCTGGTCGAGCAGGCCGACCGGCGGATCCTCGCTCGCACCGGCGACGTCCGCGACCCGCAGTCCCTGACGTCGGTCTACCAGGAGGGCCTGGACATGTTCGGGCACATCGACCTGGTCGTCGCCAACGCGGGGATCATGCCGGTCTGGGGTCCGGGCTCGGACACGATGCAGGCCTGGCACGACTGCCTGGACGTGCTGCTGACCGGCGTGCTCAACACCGTCGAGACGGCCTACCCGCGGCTGCTGAAGCAGGGCACGGGCGGCTCGATCGTCATCACCAGCTCGATGGCCGGGGTCATGCCGATGATGCGCACGCTGGGCGGCCGGACCCTGGGCCTGCTCGGCTACAGCGCCGCCAAGGCGGCCCT
>Ga0207693_10002101_pt1 | contig 17385 bp, 16 predicted proteins | sample LARL81metaG_FD_184347 | JGI IMG/M metagenome (GOLD analysis project Ga0207693, IMG submission 184347) | Corn, switchgrass and miscanthus rhizosphere microbial communities from Kellogg Biological Station, Michigan, USA - LAR L8-1 metaG... | ecosystem: Host-associated > Plants > Roots >...
GCCAATGGATCGGGCGCACCTCGCAAAACAAAACTCTGAATTTCACGGCTGCCATGGCTCTCAGGATCGGATCCTATGTCGATGTGAGAGTGACCAGCAGCTTTCCCAACAGCCTTGTCGGCGAGTTGGTGATATAAGGAGCGGAAACGCCTCGGAGGCAACATGGAAGTGGAGATGACAATTCGCGGCCTGATGGTCGATCCCGTCAGCAATATGCCCATAATTATCTTGAAGGATGTTGGCGGGGACACCGTGTTGCCGATCTGGGTGGGGGTGTACGAGGCGAATGCGATCGCGCTGGAGATGGAGAAAGTTTCGACGCCACGTCCGATGACGCATGACCTGATCAAGAACGTGTTGCTGGGACTTGAGACTCAAGTACACAAAGTTGTCGTGACCGAACTGAAGGAAGATACGTTTTATGCCGTGATCTGGCTGGAACGCGGCGGCGAGGTGATCTCGATCGATTCGCGGCCATCTGATGCGCTAGCGCTGGCGTTGCGAGTGGATTGTCCCATCTTTGTTGACGAAACCGTATTGAAGACCTCGAAGCTGGCGGCAAACATGTCGGATCGGGTAACCAGCGAAGAGCTCCGGAAGTGGTTGGAAGGTCTGAACGACGAGGATTTGGGGAAGTACAAGATGTGAAAAATGGGCGCGGGCTTTCTGTTCCTCCTTCAGCCCGTGCGACACTCAGCATTAGACCTCCTGGGCTTTTGGATCGGACATTCCGAGGCACGCTACTTTACATAATACCTGTTATCGGACATTGCGTGTAAGACTTGCACCACCGGGCATTTCCGGCCTGCTTCCAACCTGCCACTGGAAAAGTCAAATCAGGAGCCGGGTATATCCTCTTCGCGTGTCGGGGCTCCCCCTAGCAGCTGCGGCGGCCGTTTTATGGGTTCTGCCAGCCACAGGTCAAAATCAGGCGCTGCCCACAGAACCCCCGTCTGTTGGGTCCGACTCCGAGCAGAAAATTTGGGCGAATGCAAAGACCTATGTTGATCTGCCCATGTCGGAAGTCATGGACGCGGTGCCGGAACTGAAAGGCCTGACAGCAGAGACGAACCAGGGAGGCCTGGCTTCCCTGCTCGGTAACCTAGGACAGAGTTGTATCGACCTGTTGCGTCACACCCCGGACCTTGCCTCGCACGAAGAACAGATTACACAGCAGCGCGGTATCAACCGGATTTCGGAGGGAGCGTTCGTCCCGCTGACGAACGCAATCCGGCGGGAGCGGCAGGAGTTCGGATACCTGCTGCTATTTCGCGACACCGCGGATGGGACGGAGTTGCGGGAATATCGTACGGACAAGCATGGGCGTCCAATCGTAAATGCGAGATCACAAGGCGGCCAGATGACTGTGGGCTTCGCATCAGAATGGCTGCGCCTGTTGCCCGGAAACCAACCGGAGTTGCGATTCCGATATCTCGGCCGCGAAGAGATGGATGGTCACAAGACGATGGTGATCGCGTTTGCACAGGTCCCCGGCCATGTCCGATATCCGGCGCAATTTTCGTTTGACAGGACGTTGATAACGGCCTTGTTTCAAGGGATCGTATGGGTCGACGCGTCGGAGTTCCGTCTGGTGCGCATGAGGGAGGATCTGCTGGCGCCGCGTCCGGATCTGCGTTTGAGCGAAATGACGACGACGATCCGGTTTGCGGAGGTGCAAATTCCGAAGGCGCCGACTGCTCTGTGGCTACCAAAAGAAGTGACGATTGCCTGGGAATATAAGGGAATCGCAGTGGAGCAGAGGCATCTCTACTCGGACTTTTGGTTGTATGAGGTGCACTCGAAGATTGTGCCGCTGTAGAGACGGGGCTAGAGCCCCTGATTTATTTCAGGGGGGTTTTACGCGGCCCTTAAGGGCCGCTCTTCCACGATGCTGGTCAGGCCCGGTTCCAGAATCTGCTGTTTTGCTTGTGGGTAGACGCGGGCGGGGGCTCCCGCGCCACACACTATCGCGACTACTTTGTCGCTCCGTCCAAACGAAGAAATCTGGCGGCGTTGTTGTAGAGGATGTCTCGTTTCTGTTCCGTGGTCAGGTAGTCGGCGTTCTGGATGATGCTGATTGAGTATGCCATCAGCTTGGGCCAGATCAGTTGGTCGGTTCCGAACATGACGCGGTCTTCGAATCCACCTTCTACCAGGCGCTCGATGTAGCGATTCACTTCCTTAATTGGATAGCTCCAGATCAGTCCGGCGACGTCGACGTAGACGTGGGAGTTGGCCTGCAGCAGGGTCAACGCTTCTTCGATCATCGGGTATCCAGCGTGCATGACCTGCACACGGAGCTTGGGATGGCGGGCGAGAAGATCCTCGATCAAGAGAGGATTTCCCATGGAGCCGCGGAATTTGGGTACGGTGATATTGGCCCGTCCGGAGCCTCCGGTGCCCATATGGATGGCGACGGGGATGTCGAGCTCCTCGGCCAGGGCGAAGTATTGATCGACGGACATATCGCTCGGGGACAGGCCTTCGTATTGCAAGCCGATTTCTCCCATGACTCTGAAGCCGCCGCTGGTGAAGTCTTTCCGTAATTCATCGAGCGGGACCCGCTGGCCCGGAGTTATGCCAGCTGAAAACGCTGTGCCGGGGATGACTCGGTTTGGGGCGGCGTCTTTCCATTTCTGCACGCTCTTGGGATCTCCGAAGACGACGGCAGTGACGTTGAGGCGTTCCATCTCGGCGAGAACGTCTTTCATGTACTCGCCTTTTGCGGCTGGATAAAGAGCGGGAGTGCAGGGCTCTTTGATCCAACCGAATGGCTCTTCCTTCCCTTTTGGATCGGATGCGATGAACTTCGAGGTGTTGGGACACATGGGCGCGATGCCGGGGAAATCGGCGTCCATGGCGTGGACGTGAACGTCAAGAACGGGTTCCGGCTTGGGATTGGTGTTTTGAGCAACGACGCACACGGGAAAAATTGCGGCAAAGAGCAAGGACCGTGAGATCACGCGCATTTCGAAGGCCTCTCCTATGGGGCCAAAGCATAATCGGAAACATGAGACGTATATCACAGCGCGGATGCATTGAGAGTACTTCTCAGACGGGATCTCAGGCGCCCCAGGCAAAGTGCATAGGTCCTTCGCTTTCGCTCAGGATGACACCGCTAAGTTAAGGAACTGGCCAGGACGATTTTTGCGTGGAAGAGGGTGCCGGCTACGCGCGTGGCGATGGCTATGAGATCGCGCTGGTCGGCAAAGACTTTGACCTGGCGAGAACGGGAGAGGTCGGGGAGATTGACTGTGCGTCCGGCGCGGATGCGCGCGGCCGTGAGTTCGTCTGCGGTGACGCTGGGCATCTGGGGGAGGAGTTTCCTCGGGTGAACGAAGAGTTCAAGTAATGGTTGAGGGATAAGAATCTCGTTCCCACCCTGAACGCTACCTTGAGGGGACCGCTCTTCCAGGGAAGTTGTCAGGACTGTTGAAGCATCTGTATTTGTGCTTTTGGCCAGACGCGGGCGGGGCGCCCGCTCCACGACGCCGGACTTCCGTGCTGCTGCGCTTAGTTCGTCGAGCGTTTGGGCTTCTGCAATTTCGAATTCAGCTACCACGGTGCGGCGGAGGCTTTCCAGGTGAGCTCCGCAGCCTAGCGCTTTGCCCAGGTCATGCGCGACAGATCGCATGTACGTACCGGAGCTTACACGAGCTCGGAAGCGCATGCGGTCGACATCGACGCCGAGGACCTCCAAATCTTTGATTTCGACCTGAACCGGGTTGAGGTGAACTTCCTTTTGCTTGCGGGCGAGCTTGTAAGCTGGAACTCCTTTGATCTTCTTAGCCGAGAAAGGGGGCGGCTGCTGCTCGATCACGCCGCGGAATTTCGCAACGGCGGATTCCAGTTCATCGTCGTTAAGACTCACAACTCTTGCCTCGGTCGTGGGTTCACCTTCGGCGTCGTAGGTATCGGTGCAGAAGCCGAAGCGTACAGTTCCTTCGTAGGCTTTCTCTGAATTGACATAGAACTGTGCGAGGCGCGTGAAGTTTCCGATAACGATCGGCAGGACACCGGTGGCCATGGGATCGAGAGTGCCGAGGTGCCCGACGGAGCGTTGATTTAGAATACGCCGGACGCGGTTGACCACATCGTGGGAAGTCAGGCCCGCGGGCTTATCGACAATGAGGACGGCGTTCATTAATTTTGGTAATTTTGTAATTCAGTAATTTGGCAATTGAACATCTGGCACGATTTCACGCCGGTGTGACTTGGCTCTTCAATTTCCCAATTACAAAATTACCAAATTACTAAATTCCCGACATGCTTCCGATTAAAGACGATCAGCCGCGATACAGCACGCCATTTGTGAATACGTTTTTGATCGTGCTGAACATTGTCATTTTCTTTTACCAGTGGACCTTGGGCCCACGGACCGGTCTCGCGTTTCTCAAGATCTACGGAGAGATTCCGTCGCACCTGACGGCATTTCTGACGGGATCTCCGAGGTATACGCTGCCTGAGGTGGTGATTCCCTTCTTCACGTCGATGTTTCTGCATGGCGGCTGGATGCACGTGTTGGGGAATATGTGGTTCCTATACATTTTCGGCGATAACGTGGAGGACTACCTGGGCCACTTCAAGTATCTGATTTTCTATATCAGTGCTGGACTGCTCGCAATGGCAACACAAGTGTCGATTTCTCCCCACTCGAATGTACCAACAGTGGGTGCGAGTGGCGCGATCGCGGGGGTGCTGGGGGCCTATTTTCTGCTGTACCCACGGGCGCGGGTGCTAACGTGGTTCTTCGTGTTCGTGATTTACCTACCGGCATGGATCGTGTTGGGCGAATGGATCGTCATCCAGTTCTTGAACGGGACGGCGGCACTATCGATGGCTCCGGGAAGTGACGTGGGAGGGGTTGCGTTCTGGGCACATGTCGGAGGATTTGTGGCGGGGATGGCGATGATTAAGCTGTTTCCGGAGAGAAAGCAGAGGTCGCCGTACGCATATCGGTAGTGAGGTGTTTCAAGGTTTTACATTCAAGTTTGCGGATCCTCAAGAAAAAATCCCCACTTCTGGCAAAACCGGCCAGAAATGGGGCACCCATACCGACTGACCTCGGCTTCTACTTTTCCAGTCGCTACTTTTTCGGACGTGACTCCGGTGGAACCAATCCGGCAAGGCGATAGTAGACCACCAGCTGGCCGTAGTGTTCGCCGCAGTGTTCGATGAAGCCATTGGCGTAATCGATGATCCGGACTTTTTGGTGGGCGAAAGGATCGTCGATCGTGTCGTTGAGGCCGTTCTCTCCTTTGGACTTGATGGCCGTGGCGCCGTCGGCGAATGCTTTCTTCACCATCGCGACAATGTCGGCTTTCGTCTTGTACTTATCGCGTTTCAGGTCTTCTTCCGCTGGAGGCTTCTGGCCCATTACTGGATTGATGAAATAGTAATTGGCTCCGGCAGCGTGCAGCAGTTGCTCGGCGAAGCTACGCTGGGCAGGCGTGGGTTTGAAGTCGTATTTGTCTTCTGGAAAATCTTCAGCCATGGCGATCAGCTTTCGGCCGATGTCGTTCCACGAGTCGACGACAACTTTCAATTCAGGGTCAGCGGGTTTCACTGCAGCGTCTTTCTTTGCATCCTGCGCATGTACAGGCATCGTGAACGACATTGCGAACAGGGCTAGGGCGAGAAACGGGAGTCTCTTCATGACAGTTCTCCTGTAAGGATTGAGGCGGGTGACATTGTACTCGGACGGGCTCAAGCTGGAAAGGAAAGCAAAAAGGAAGCGATCCAGACGCGCGATTATTGCGCCCGCAAAAAGCGCGGGCTTCGCGCGCCAACTGCGGGTGCCTCAGGCTGACAAAATTCCTGGCTTGGCTCAGTTTGGAGGTAGGGATCCTTCGACTGCGGTTGAGCTTCGCTTTGCTCAGCTCAATCCTCGCTCAGGATGACAATTCTGGGAACGAATCACAGAGTGCCTACCGTTGGGAGGATTTCCAGATTTTCGATTGTGGCGTTTTCTGGGAGCAGGATTGCTTCGAGTACCGCTTTCGCGACTGTATCCGGGGACATCATTTTCTTGCGCGGAGCCTCGGGCCAGAGGGTCTTCCAGATATCGGTGTCGGTGGCGCCGGGAAGCAGGCCGATGACACGGATCCCTTTGTGACGGAGTTCTTCGCGCAGAGTGTTCGTAAGCCCTAATGCAGCGTGCTTCGAGGCGTTGTACGCGGCTGATCCGGCGAACACGCGGGTGGCAGCGATTGAGAGATTGTTGACGATCGTGCCGCCGCGCCTCATCAGAGTAAGGGCAGCTTGTGTGATCAGGAATGTACCATCGAGGTTCGTGGCGAAGACATCTTTCCAGACCCGATACGGAAGCTGATCGACCGGCAAGTTGGCGTGAGCGATGCCGGCGTTGTTGATCAGGATGCTGATTCGGAAGTGCTCTCGCCGGATCGCGCGGAACAGATCGTCGATGGAGTGCGGGTCACGTACGTCGCAGGCGTGAGTCAGGATTTTATGAGCTTTCAGTTCCCTGCTGAGCTTCTTGAGGGCGTTTTCATCACGAGCTGTGAGGATGAGGTTGCAGCCTTCATCGGCCAGCGTTTTCGCGATCGCCAGGCCGATGCCGCGGGTCGCGCCCGTGATGAGAGCGGTTTGGTCAGCCAAGCGATGAGAAGGTCGCCGGGTCTTGCGTGCGGTTGGCATTCGGGACTGATGTTACATCAGTCCAAATCAAAATCCCCACTACTGGCAACACCGGCCAGAAGTGGGGCACCCATTTCTTCAAAATTCCTTAGACAACTACAACAGCCCAAACCGCTCTAGACGCCATTGGGGCGTTGGCGGATCAGCGATAGGAATTCGCTACGGGTTTCTTCTTCGTTGCGGAAGCAGCCGAGCATTGAACTCGTGACCGCCGCGGAGTGCTGCTTCTCGACGCCTCGCATCATCATGCAGAGGTGACGGGCTTCGATCACTACACCGACGCCTTGGGGCTCGATAACCTTCTGAATGGTTTCCGCGATCTGCGTGGTGAGCCGCTCTTGTATTTGCAAGCGGCGCGAGAATAGTTCTACCAGACGCGGAATCTTGCTCAGACCTATCACTCGACCATTCGGAATGTAAGCCACATGCACTTTGCCGAAGAATGGCAGCATGTGGTGCTCGCAGAGGCTGAACATCTCGATGTCTTTGACGATAACCATTTCGTCGTATTGGACAGTAAAGAGAGCACCTTTCAGCAGGGCTTCAGGATCTTCATCGTATCCCTTGGTAAGAAACTGCATGGCCTTCTGGACGCGGTCGGGGGTATCAACGAGGCCTTCACGGGTGGGGTCCTCGCCGAGGCGGACCAGCATTTCGCGAACCAAGTCTGGGTAGGTCGCGCTGGTGAGAGTGGGAGTTTCTTTCGACTTGTCAGTTCTCTCAATCGAAGATGACTTCATTTTTGTGATCGACCCTCCTTCTTTCGGACGCTGCCAGCAGTAGCGGATTCCTCGGCGCGAACCGCGCCTTCGGAATGACAACCTAGTATTGCAATTCCTGTCCGCCCGTGTACTCGAAGGAATTCATCATGGTTTCTTCAAGTCTTACTTTATCCAGATGAGCGTGGGGGAAGCCGCGCTGCAATATTTCGAATATCTGAATACACAGATTTTCGGTGGTTGGAACGGTTACAGCAAATTCTTGTAAAGTATTCAAATTTTCGAGGTTGTAGCGGAAAAGGACCTCCCTTTCGACAACCTGGTCGAGATCGACCAGATTGCAGATCATACCCGTGCTGTGGTCTACAGGGCCGCTAACCGTAACTTCGAGCATGTAATTGTGGCCGTGTCCGTGCGGGTTGTTGCATTTGCCATAAGTAACCTGGTTCTCGGCCGCGGACATTTCCGCGCTATGCAGGCGATGCGAGGCGGAAAAAAGATAACGGCGTGTGAGATGACAAATCATTTGGAAGCTTCTAGCTCCTAGCTGCTAGCTTCTAGCTATCCTTCCCGTAGAAGTCCACAAAAAGATTTGGGGTTTCGTAGACCCGTACTCGGTGCAGGCTCGCGTTTCTTAGTTTTGGTTCGAGGCGCTGCCAGACTGCAATCGCTATGTTTTCTGTGGTCGGAATCTGGGTCAGGAATTCGGGAACTTCTTTGTTTAGGAAGCGGTGGTCCATCGCGTCGAGGACCTCGCGGTTCATGACTTCTTTTAGTTGCTTGAGGTCGACGACGAATCCGGAGCGTGGATCTACTTCGCCTTTGACGGTGACTTCAAGCGTGTAGTTGTGGCCGTGTCCGTTGGGGTTATTGCATTTACCGAAGATGCGCTGGTTCTCTTCGGGGGAGAATGCCGGATTGTGATAGTAGTGCGAGGCGGCGAATTCGGCTTTGCGCGTTAGATAGACCATTTTCTCTCTAGAAGCAACTTCTTCTCCGCGGATTCACGCGGATCTCGCAGATTCATCCATGTACTAATTCTATTTGATCACGGTTCGCCGAATTAAGGTTCGGGGCTCAGATCCTTGGGTGGTTCCTGGGAATATGGGTCGATGTTTTGCCAGCGGTTTGAGTTGATGACTTCCTGCTCCGGGCAGAAGTTCTTGCCCGGTTCGAAGACGATAATTTTATAGATATAGCGCTTATGGTGCGGACGGTCGTAGGCGAAGGCGAACGCGATTCCCTTCTTCTTGTCGAACCAGAAGACCAGGGGGCGCGATCCGAGGGCGGGAGAGAGATTGCCCAAGAGCACGCCGGCGCGCATGTCTTTGTATGCATGCTCGACTTTTTCGGGAGGGTCAAAGATCGTGATGCCCTCCGCGGTGATGAAACGCGTGGTGGAAGACTCGATCTGGAAGATTTTGTTTTTCTTCATGCGGATGAAGACATCGCCGTGGCCTATCGGGTTGGTATTGTCGATCCAATCGATCGTCGAGCCACAAGGGTCTTCCCACTCCTGATCGATATCTTTCTTCGGAAAAAGTTGCATGGCGCGATCACGGGAGTCGTTGATCTTGAGAGGACCGATGGCTTCACCGGGTTCGATAACAGTAGTCGTGAAGTGGGGCTCGTCGTCTGCGGGTTGCGCGCGCAGAGCGGTCAGCGAAATTGCGACAAGAGAGATCGTGAGAACGAACAGGGCTAGTGGCGTCTTCATGAATGAGTTTCCCGATGGGGTCGTGTTGCGTGGTGCTGTTGAGTTGGATGCACGGTCGCTGGGTTCGTAGTTGCGGCCTTTCCAGCCTATAGTTCCCTTCTCATGGGCGCGTTTGGAGCGCAGGAGGAGGTAAGCAAACAGTGGAGTTCCAAAGAAGGTAGCGCAGAGAGTGGCGTCCGTCTTGAAATTTGCCGATTTGAATCTAGCATAAAGGCCAAAAAATCCCACGACGAGAATAGGACTCCACCATAGATTTCGGAATGAGAGCAGCAATGTTATGGATGGTATCGTCCATACAAGGAGGGATCTCGCCGCCACGGTACCCGGATTGGGGAACAACAGCGCCAGGTTCTTGGTCCAACCTTCGCGGAGTTGGGAAAAATTGCGGTACATGCGAGTGCGGACGGATTCGGAGTAGCGAAAACGGAGTTTGAATCCTGCGGCTTTTACTCGCCGTGCCAGGGCAACGTCTTCCAGGATTTCGGAAGCGACTACGGCGTGTCCGCCAGTAGAGTCATAGACTTCGCGGCGAATCAGGATAAATTGTCCATTCGCGGCCGCTTCTTTTGAGTTGGGATCGCTTACTTTCGAGGGTGGGAAGCGACGAGCGAGTTCCGCGAAGACGACGGGGAGAATCGCCATTTCCCAAAACGTGACTGCAATCTGCTCGGGTGAGTATGAAAGGACGTCGGATTTGCTGTCCTTGGCTTCTGCCAAAGCTCGCGACAGCGAGCTCTGAGTGTGGATCGTGTCGGCGTCGGTGAAGAGCAGCCATTGGCCTCTAGCCTCTTTAGCGCCGGTTGCGACCGCGTTGTTTTTGCCGGTCCAGCCTTCGGCGAGCGGGGCGGCATCGATGACGCGAACTTTCTTGAATGATTCGGCGATTTCGCGGGTACGGTCCGTAGAGTGGTCGTTGACGACGATGATTTCGAAATCGACGCCGGTTTGCGAGACAAGGGATTCGAGGCACGTTGCCAGAGAAGCTTCCTCGTTGCGCGCCGGGATGATGACGGAGAGTTGAGGAATGGTTAGCGGCAATAGTTCTGGCATCGAGGTCTCAGTTTATAGAAATAGCGCAACTTTCGGGGCTAACTCCGTGGCCACTTTCGCGGCTAGCGGGCGAGGGCGCCCGCTCCACACACGAGGAATCCTTTATTATAGCTGCGTGCGCTCCCTGCTTAACTTCACACTTCTAGTCGCTGCGTGCTCTACGCTGATGATTGCTTCGGCGTGTTATAGCGGGTCGCGGCCGCCGCGGATCGGTTCGGCGGCACCCGAGATCACCGTGCAGGACTCGGACCGGACTGTGAAGCTTAGCGACTATCACGGGCAGATTGTGGTGCTCAACTTCTGGGCGACTTGGTGTCCGCCGTGCGTGGAAGAGATGCCTTCCCTGGTTGAGATGCAGCGGCGGATGAAGGCGAAAGGTGTAACTGTGATCGGCGTGAGCGTAGACGTCGACCAGAGTGCTTACAATCGCTTCCTCAAGGACCACAATGTCACCCTGCTGACCGTCCGCGATCCCGGGCAGAAGAGCAGCAATCTGTATGGGACGTTCAAGTTTCCTGAGACCTATGTCGTCGACCGGAATGGCGTGATGCGGAGGAAGTTCATCGGGGCGGTGGATTGGACGGCGCCGGAGATTACAGATTTTCTAGGGAAGCTGTAGCTTCGTGTCCGTTCACCACGAAGAAATAAACCTAATTTCTCCGGTTTCGTCTATAACAGTTTGGTTGCGTTTCGGGCGTCCTTACAGAACGCGTAGCCTCGCCTCATGCGTATTCCCGCCAGTGGAACTGGCGGGCTATTATCAACCGTCCCTCTGGGACTTTTCTAGTTGCGGTCTTCCAGTTTCCAAAATCCCACTTCTGGTAAAGCCGGCCAGACGTGAGGCACCCGTAGCTTTTGGCGTGGCGATCCCTGTTGAAGGAGTAATTCCATGCGAGTGAAGCCTTCCAGTTCGGCGCGTTTTCGCGTCGCACTCATTCTCGTGCTCACTTTCGTTCTCACTATTTCTATCTCGGCAAAGAGTCACACTAAGCCTGGGAGTACCCCTGCGCGCTTGCAGCGTGTAGAGCAGGTTGCTTTCGAATTGCCCGCAAAGTCGGGCGAAGCTCCGATTCGGATGAATCTGGCGGAGTTGATGAAGACGTTCAATTTGCCGGGCCTGAGTATTGCGGTCATTGAGAACTACAAGATCGTCGACGTCAAGGCGTACGGCGTGATCGAGCCGGGATCGAGCAAGCCGGTGACGACGAAGACGTTGTTTCAGGCGGGATCGATCAGCAAACCTGTCGCGGCAACGGGCGCGATGTACCTGGTCCAGCAAGGCAAGTTGGCATTGGATGAAGACGTAAACCAAAAGCTCAAGACCTGGAAAGTACCGGAGAACGAATTCACAAAGACGGAGAAAGTCACGCTGCGGCGAATCATGTCGCATACGGCGGGCCTGACGGTGCATGGATTTCCCGGATATGACGTTGACGCGCCAATGCCGACGCTGGTGCAGGTGTTAAACGGAGAAAAACCAGCGAACACCGATCCAATTCGCGTCGATACAGTGCCTGGCATGAAGGAGCGGTACTCCGGTGGAGGAGTAACGATTGAGCAACTGCTCATGATGGACGTAACCGGAAAGCAATTCCCTGCCCTGATGCGGGAGGTGGTTCTCGACAAGATTGGCATGAGCGACAGCAGCTATGAGCAGCCCTTGCCCGCGACGCGCGCTGCGATGACGGCCTGTGGCGCTTACGCAGACGGCAAGCCGGTGCATGGGAAGTGGCATGTCTATCCGGAAATGGCCGCGGCTGGTTTGTGGACCACGCCCACTGATCTGGCGAAGTTTGCGATTGAGATTGCGCTGTCGAAGCAAGGCAAGGCGAATCATGTCCTCTCGCAAAAGACGACCCAAGAAATGTTCACACCGGTGATGGAGGACAACGGCCTTGGATTCTTTTTCGAGAAGGACAATCCAGGCCAGTTCGGCCACAACGGGGCTGACGAGGGGTTTCAGGCATTGCTGACCATGAACGCAGTCACCGGCAACGGCATCGCGATGATGGCGGACTCCGACAACGGGATCTCCGTCATGAGCCAGGTTTTACGGCGAGTCGCCAAGGAATACGGATGGAACTATAAGATGCAGGCGGACACGGGGGGCGACCTGTTCATCATTTCGAAGGTCAAGGGCACGGCTGCGGCATTGGAGGAATATGACCTGCTGAAGTCGCAAGAGGCATCGAAGGTGAACGAAGGCACGCTCAACGGGCTGGGGTATCGCCTGCTTTATGGCGGGAAAGAAGGGGACTCGATCGAAGTCTTCAAAAAGAATGTGGGGCTGTATCCGCAGTCGGGGAACGTTTATGACAGCCTGGGCGAGGCGTACGCCAAGACCGGGCAGAAGGATCTGGCGATTCAGAATTATGAGAAGTCGCTGCAACTGGATCCGAAAAATAACAACGCGGTCGAACAGTTGAAGAAATTGAAGGGAGATGGGGGACAGGCGATGGCTCCGAGAGTCGTTCAACAGGACGGATTCACGGTTGTTGGGATTTCGGCTCGCACCACGAACGCGGAGGAGATGACCTCGGATGGAGTAATCGGCGCGACGTGGGGACGGCTGTTCCAGGAAGGGGTTTTGGGTAAGATTCCAAACAAGGCCGACCCCAGGATAGTGGCGGTTTATACCGACTACGCGAGCGACCGAAATGGCGAATACACATTCTTACTTGGGGCACGAGTGAGCTCAGACGCAGATGTGCCCGCCGGCATGCTGGCACGCAAAGTTCCGGCGGGCAAGTACGCCGTGTTTACATCAGAGAAGGGCCCCGGGCCGAAAGTTGTGCCGGCGTTGTGGATGAAGATTGCTTCCCTGCCCCAAGGTGCGGTCGGCACAGACCGCATGTATCGTGCGGATTTTGAAATATATGACGAGCGGGCGATGGATCCGCAGAATCTGCAGATGGATGTATACGTGGGGATTAGGTAATCAGTTTCTGCCAATTCAAGTCTGACAATACTCTGCTTGCAGCACACATAATCGAGTTCCTTACAACATCGCAAAGCCGTGGAAGGGATGTCTCGACTGCGGCGCGCTTCGCGTTGCGAAGCTCAATCCTCGCTCAACATGACAGGGGCAGACTTGCATGAGGGGTAATTCCGGGTTAACCGCAACAGGAGGGCTATTCCACCCAAGAACAGGCGGCGCCAGGAATGTTTTCGCAGTAAAGGACACGCCAAGGTTTGGGCTTGTGGACGGACGTCCAAGCGCGTCCCTGGATGAAGTAGGGCTTCGCCCAAACCTCGCTATCAATAGTGCGCGGTGCCAAAACAGTTACTTGAACAGCATTCTCGGCAGGGGCGCCCTGCCGAGGATCCATGATGTGCGAGTAGCGGTGTCCGTCGACACGGAATGATTTCTCGTGCGCTCCGGAGGTCGAGAGCGACATGTCTTTCAGGAAAACTTGGGCGGCGTTGTTGCGGTGATCCCAAGGATCGGCGATGCTGATGGGCCAACCGCGAGGCTCGTCGGGCGGATTACCCAGTCCGTAAATACTGCTGCCGGACGCGGCGAGCAGAGCGTTGCGAACACCTCGCGTACGGAGGATCGCCACCATCCGATCGACGGCATAGCCTTTGCCCACTCCTCCGGGATCGATTTCGACACCTGACCGATCGAAGTAGACGGTTTGATTCCAGGCGTTCAGTCTTACGTACTGATATCCGACTCGTTGAAGCGCATCGCGAAGTTGTTCGGGAGATGGAACGTGATGGGTCCCACCGAAAAATCCCCATGCGCGCATCAGTGGGCCGACTGTCAGATCGAATGCACCTTCGCTGGCGCTACTGTAATCGGTGCAATCGGAAAGGAGTTGAAATAGTTCTGGCGACACTGCGACGGGATGCACGGCTGCCTCGCGATTGATACGGCTCCACTCACTGGCGGGTTTGTAGTTTGAGAGTAATTCGTCCAACCGATGTGCTTCGTCGAAGGCGGCGTCGATCGCCTGATTCATTGCTGCCTGATCGGAGCCGTAGACGACGATGGAGAACGTCGCTCCCATCGCATCCGTGCTTTTTTCTAGTCGCTGCGCTTCCGCTGAATGCCCCAGCAGAAGCGCAGCGAAGAACGCGAGACAAACGCGCATCAGGACTGTCCCATGCCCTTTGGCATCTGACTCTTCCAGAAGGATTCGTACTCAAACATCGCGTCTTTGATGGGAACACCGCGGACATCAATCTTGTTCAGGTCTGCAGAGCCGATTCCCGCGGCTTCGGCGAGGAGCGGCATGTTGTCCGCGTACTGGAATGACTCATCACCGGGCTGGAGTTGCTCCGGGGGATGGTCCTTAGGATTCTTGTAGACGCGATAAGGGGCTTCATGGCGCCCGGCGCGCGGATCGTAGCCCATGCAGGCGGCGGCCACGGCGTCAGTGTTCACACAGTTTTTGCCGACGATGAGAATTCCAGGGTGAACGGGCTTTGAACCCAAAACCCACGGGCCTTCGCCGCCGACCATCGAGACGATGCCGTCAGCGATGGCGAGATCGACCGGGCGGGCTCCAAGAATGTCGACCAGGACACGCGGCAACCGCCAGCCTTCGTAGCGGTTCGACTTCGGATCAAGTTCGACGGGCGCGCCGGAAGGAGACTGCACCTGTCCGTAATGAAAGACTTTCTCGCGATCGCCATAGATACCCAACGGCGTGATACCGAAAAGGTTCTTGATGCAAATTGTTAGGCCCATCTCTTCGTGGTTTTTCATCTTGCCCATGCTCACAAAGAAATCGCAGTCTTCATAGGAATGATTCATCTGGAAGGCGGGGAAAACGTAGGGTGTACTCTTCACTTTCAGCAGTGAGAACTGCTTCTCCCCCGGTTTGTCAGTGTCTTCGAACTCGACAATCGGGGCGGCGTTGCGGATGGCGTTAACATCCCATCCACCCTGGAGCAACTTGTCTTCGAGTTTGTATCCGCGCTTTCGGCTTTCGCACCCTTCCAGAATGCGGACGCGCTTTGCCCCGAGCGCACCGAATGCCGCTACTGCCGAACCGACGACGCGAGGATGAACCCAATGCGTATCGCCCGAGGTGTATCCGGGAAAGTGTCCGCCGCCGGTGAGATTAACCTTGATGCCGACTGTTTTGCCTTTGACCCGATTGTCGATCCCGCCGATCTGGTCGAACATCTGGCGGAATTGCGCGGTGAGGTCCTCATCATAGCTGTGGACTTTGGCGACCGATACAGGTTCTGCCGGGGCCGAAGAAGCGGTTCGTGCGTTTTCTGTGGAGCGAGCCTGGGTCGGCCGCGTTTCCATTGGACGAGCTTCGGCCTTCTTTACGGCCATTGCACCTGCAGCGAGACCAGAAAGCGCGAGCCAATCGCGACGCGTCAGTCCTTTGCACATGGTATTGCCTCCTGTTTTATTGCATCGAAACGACACCCCATAACAAAAGCTTGGGAATAATGACTTCGGTTCGTCCGTCCTCGTTGTGTACGGAGAGATCCACCGAGGCAGCTTCTGGAGTTTCCAGGCGAGCTGAGTGGAAATTTCCCGCCAGGCGCAGCGTGATTGCCTCAACCGGATGATCGAAGTAGTTGACCAGTTGCACTACGAGAACTTTTCCAGCACTCCCTCTCTTTGCGAACGTAATTACGGACGGAACGTTGAACGGGACGACACCCAGATCATCGTCTGAGAGCAGCTCCTTGAGATCGCGCGCCATTGCGTCGGGGTCGGGATCTTTGTAGACGATCACACTGCCTTTGCCCGCCGGGAGCTCGACGAACGGTTCCGTTCTTGGAGCGCTGCCCCAGGACGAACCGACGAATACCATTCCGCCGCTCTCGCCGAAATCCTGCAGCAGCGTGCGCTCGGACGGGGACGGCGGTTCCAGCTCGGTGGCCACGATCGCACGAAAGTCCGTCAGCATCGTGGCATTGAGGTCGGAGCGGGAGATCAATTGGAAAGGCACTTGGCGGCGCGTCGCGAGTTTCAGGTATTCGTCGACTCGATCAGGTTCCGTGCTTGCGCGATCAAGAACGATGGCGACGTTTCCATAGGGATCGAGGCGGCCTGTCGCTGCGTGACTCTCAGCGAATCTCACGTAGCTCAAGAGGCGGTGCCAAGTCTCGAGTGCTGATGCGTCGCGCCCGCGCAATTTAAGGCGCAGAACATCGTCGAAGGCGATGATCCAGCGTCCCCCAGCAGCCGCTGCGTCGGCGGCAGCCCGTAGGTAGTCGATGGTGGACGTACTCTCTAGCTGGCTGCTGATCCAGACCGGACTGGGCGACGAGGCCAGGGCAAACGAGCGCACGAGCCAGATGTTCGACTCGATCCATGGCTGACTCGAAGGAGAGCCGCGGATACCCATCTCCGAGAGATTGCGGCCGCTGGGAGGAACGCCCGCGACGGCGATGACCGGGGCTTGTTTCCATCGCCAGCCCGCGGCGTTCTTCGCGATTTCGATGACCACCATGGAACCCGCGGCTTTGCGCAACGCGTCGGCAAATTGGGGAGTGAATTCTCCCTCGAGCACAAGTCCATCAAGAGAGGCCCGAGCGGCGTCCGCAGCGATTTTCGAGGCATTTCCTGCCGCATACACGAGGCCGAGGACGGCCAGATTGCGGTGGTGTGCTGCGCCCGCGTACGTCTCAACAAGTTGTTGCTGCTCGGCTTCGACAGCTGCGTCCGTGGGAGCGCTCCAGGAGACAAGCAAGCAGTTCACAGGGGAGCCATCCAGCAGATTGAGGGTGGCGGGTTCGTACCAGCGGGCGAGGGCGTCGCGAACCGAAGCGTCGTTGGGGAGAGTCTTTGTATGAGTTCGCCAGGCGAGTTCTAAGGGGCCGCCCGTCCAGCGAATTGGAACCCAAGCTTCCGGAGGTGGAATGGAAGATGCCCCGAGCCGGTACGAGAGCAGGACTAGCCACACCAGACAGAAGAACCAGCGAATCGGCGGTCCATCCAAAGAGATTCCAGCGGAGTGGCCCGTCGCAACGGCGCGCTGTAACCGTGAATTGACCCCCTTCGTCCGCGGCAAAGTTTGATTCGCCCGAACCGCAACCGATTCGCCGCAGATGATAGGGATCGACGGAGGCAAGGCGGCTGTTCTCCGGAAAAGACAGTCCTCGAACAGATTTCTTTACGCGACCGGATGAGGAAAAGCTGTGACGGGAATCACATTAAGCTGGATATAACAACAGCCGCATTGAGGTCAATGCATTATGAGAGAGCGGCCTCGTAAATATCTAGTCGAGCAATCGAGGACTGTGGGACGGCAGAAGGAAGCTAGA